>ERZ773146.487-NODE-487-length-28965-cov-4.136147_pt1 | contig 28965 bp, 23 predicted proteins | sample MGYA00580847_ERZ773146 | MGnify/ENA primary metagenome ERZ773146 (study PRJEB29015, sample SAMEA2737830) | human gut metagenome | biome: human gut; feature: human-associated habitat; material: faeces | place: China | collected 2012 ...
CAGGAGCAGCGTTTCCGCCATACGACCCACTCGGCCATCCTCGAAGAGCTGCGCCTCTAATAGTTTTCTTTTTTTGTTTAATTTTTAAGAGAGTATTAACATATATATATTTGTAAGTGTAAGTTTCTTACTTGATATATAAGGATTACTGCTCCTTGTGCAACTTAGCTCTTAGATGGGCTTAGAGTTCCATCTCGAGCATAGCGTAGTAAGCCTGTGGATAACCACGGTAAACGTATGACTTGAGAGCATTTGCCTTAGTCTGACCATCTACGAGCACTCTGCCTGGTGTGATATATACACCGAGCTCCTTCTTGTTGTTGGTCTTCTTTGTGCCGATGTAAGCCAAGCTATAGTTGCTCAAGCCGCTATAGAACTGAATCTGCACCTTCTTGCCATCAGCATTGGTGTAAGTGATGTCTTGAGTAGCAGTGATAAACATCTGCTGAGCTGCATTGTAAGGCACCAACTTAATCTTTAAGTCCTGTGCAGGCAACTTCTCTACCTCAGCTTTCAGTGTGGCATCGCTGAAGTACTTTGCAAACTTGCTCACCTCTACCTGCCTAACAGTGAGCATACTGTCGCTAGGAGTTACAAAGCAATAAGTGGTAACTGAATCCTTGTCAAACTTCTCTGCATCTGTAGTGCCTACGCTGCCAGGGAAGAGGATTCCACCATTGTGCATACCCTGAATCTGGCTGAAGAGAGCCTGAGACTCCTGAGGCGTTGGCCACTGGAAGCCATCGCTGTCGTCTGTATTACAAGAAGTGAATGCGAAAGCTGCAACGAAGGCAGCTACAATTGAGAATAATTTGATTTTTTTCATTTTGCTATTATGTTTTGATTTTTATTTTCTCATATTTCTCAGCCTAAATGTACCCCGATATGGTTGCTCGAGGCTCTTCAGTCCTTGTATAAAACAAGAAAAGGCGGGAAACTTGCATCACTTTTAGTTAATCTCTGTTAATGCTCTTCGCTTGTCCATTTCATAGAGCACTTTTGCCAATGTATTGTAACCTTTGACTTTCAGTTCTTAGTTGTTTGAGCTTTTTACTGTGTTATGTCTAGGTTTGTCCTACATAGCGATGCAAAGTTAGTGTTTTATTTTGAAATGCGCAAGAAATTTATGATTTTCTTTCTCTTTTTCGCATAAAAATACTACTTTTGTGGAGATTTTAGGGATTATTCACCTAAAAGCGGAATGAATAGTGTAGACTCTGAGTCTCATGGAAAATGAAATAATGATGAATCTGATATGAAAAAGAAAGTAGGTACATTTAAGATTTGGCTGTTGGCGATAGCCGCAGTTGTGGCGTTTTCTGTCTTGCCGAAGGTTTCTTCGCTGGCAACAGAAGATCAGGCACTTGTTGTAAAGGAGAACAAGCAGGAAACTGCTGGAGAGGGTGCGAATCTGGAGGCGCAGGGCCTGGAGATTCCGGTATCTAAGGTTAAGGTATCTGAGACCATCAAGCATCGGTTGGCTTATACGGTATCTTATAATCATGATACGCGACAGCCGAATTGGGTAGCCTGGGCGCTGACGGGGGAGCATGCATCTGGTAAGTTGCCGCGCGGTAAGTTTGCTGATGATGAGGATATGCCGGCACCCGTGGGTACTTTGGCGGATTATTACAACAGTGGTTTCGACAGGGGACACATGTGTCCGGCTGGTGACAACAAATGGAGTCAGCAGGCGATGGATGAATGTTTCCTGATGACCAATATGTGTCCGCAGAACCACAGTCTGAATGCGGGGGTATGGAATACGATAGAGCAGCAGTGCCGCAACTGGGCGAAGCAGTATGGCAAGGTTTATATTGTCTGCGGACCGATATTTCTGAATAAGGAGCATCGCAAGTTGGGTAAGAACAAGGTGGTAGTGCCTGATGCCTTCTTCAAGGTGGTTCTTCATACGGGCAAGAATCCGCAAGCCGTCGGCTTTATCTGCCGTAACCAGTCGCAGAAAGGCAGAAAGAAGACGGAATTCGTAAATTCAGTAGATGAAGTGGAGCGTATCACCGGCTATGATTTTTTCCCTCAGCTTCCGGATGATGTTGAGAAGAGGGTAGAGGCTAAGGCTGAAATGTTTTAAAAAGGAATTTCTGCAGTATCCAGTAATAGGATATAACAAAAAAAAGGCTTTCCGTAATGGAAAGCCTTTTTCTTGAAGATCTGTGACTCGCATGGGGCTCGAACCCATGACCCCAACATTAAAAGTGTTGTGCTCTACCAGCTGAGCTAGCGAGTCAATCTTCTGCTTTATGTTTCAAAAGCGAGTGCAAAGGTACGGCAAAAATCTGAAATAACCAAATATTTTGCCATATTTTTACTGATTTTCTTCATTTTTATCCGAAATCGGGACATTTTTGCCCGTTTCTTCATGATATTGCGGCTTCTCTTTCGTTACATATCGCTGCCAGTAGGCTATGATGAGCGTTGTGAGCGGAAGGGCTACAATCAAACCCAGGAAGCCCAGAAGTGCACCCCAAACCGAGAGACTCAAGAGAAGAATGGCTGGGTTCAATCCCATCGCCTTACCCATGATCTTCGGGGTAACTACCATGTCGGTGATGACCTGTACCACACAGAACACCAAAAAAGCCAGACCGAATACCAGCCAGAAGTTCTGACCTGTGTCGGCAGCTTTCAGCATGGCAAGGAATGCCGTAGGGATGAGGGCGAAGGTATGGAGATATGGAACCAGGTCCATGATGCCGATGAGAATGCCCAGACCTATCGCCATCGGGAAACCGATGATGGTAAAACCGATGCAGAACATGATGCCCATACAGAGCGCTACCAGTCCCTGACCACGGATATAGTTGTTGAGCTCGCGCTCCACATCCTTCATCAGTGCACTCCAGAACGGACGGTTCTTCTTAGGGAAGATTCTCACCCAGTTGGCTGTCAGCGTCTCATAATCGAGCAGGATGAAGAACATATATAATAAGGTAATCATCGATGCCACGATACTCATCAGTACCGTAGCCGTCTGGCTGACTACCGAGAAGACCTTAGGCATGGTGGTCTTGATGGCATCGCTGAAGTCCTTGCTTTTCAGGAAATGCTCTATCTGTTCCTGGTTAGCCTGCAGCCAGTCTTTGATCAGCGCCGTCAGGTTGTTGGTATGAGTCGTCTGATGCAGCCATCGTGTCAACACCTCACCGAGTTTGTCAAACTGGTCAATCATCGGAGGGATGATGAGCCACAGCACGCCTCCTATAACAGCGATAGCCGTTCCCATGGCGATGAGGATAGACAGCGCACGTATTCTGACGTGGAGTTTGTTTTCGATAAACTTCACGACCGGATAGAGCAGGTAAGCGAAAAACCATGCAATGAAGAATGGCAGCAGTACACTGCTCAGATAGTTGGTCATGTAGAGCACGGCCAGTACGATGAGGGTAACACCCGCCCATCTTATAAATTTATCAAATGTAATCTCCTTTCCCATAACTGTTCCTTTTGTTATAATTTTTCGTTAAGAATCGCCTTCTGGTAGCATTCTCTGCAGAGTGGCTCGTATTCATCTTTCTCGCCCAGAAGCACCCGTTTGTCGTTATTGACCAACCGGTGGCTCACATAGGCAACCGAACCGCACTTTACGCAGATGGCATGAACCTTGGTCACCTCGTCGGCGATGGCACAGAGAGCAGGAATCGGACCGAAGGGAACTCCCTTGAAGTCCATATCCAGTCCTGCCACGATAACTCTCACGCCACGGTTGGCGAGTTCGTTGCAAACCTCCACGAGCCCATTGTCCAGGAACTGGGCTTCATCGATACCCACCACGTCGATATCAGAAGCCAATAGCAATATCGATCCAGAGGACTCAATAGGAGTAGACCGGATAGAGTTCTGATCATGGCTCACTACATCTTCCTCGGAGTAACGAGTGTCAAGCGCCGGCTTAAAGATTTCCACCTTCTGCTTGGCGAACTTCGCACGCTTCATTCTTCGGATCAATTCCTCTGTTTTTCCGGAGAACATCGATCCGCACACCACTTCAATTCTTCCGGGACGGTGCGCCTCCCCAATTAGATTTTCTGTCATTTCGGGGGCAAAATTAATAATAAGGTTTTAAAAAATGCAAAGAAACGCATTTTTTTTTTGCTATGAAAGATTAATTAACTACATTTGCGGTCAGTATGGGCACATTATACATCGTTCCGACTCCAGTTGGTAACATGGAGGACATGACAATGCGAGCCATTCGCATACTGAAAGAAGCGGATTTGGTACTCGCTGAGGACACTCGAACATCGAGTGTTCTGCTGAAGCATTTCGATATCAGAAATCGATTAGTGGCTCACCATAAGTTTAACGAACATGGCACATCTTCTGCCATCGTAGAGCGACTGAAGGGTGGCGAAACCATCGCCTTGATCAGCGATGCCGGAACACCGGGTATCAGCGATCCTGGTTTTTACCTAGCCCGCGAGGCAGCCAAGGCAGGCATCACGGTGCAGACTTTGCCTGGACCTACGGCATGCATACCGGCCATCGTTTCATCGGGTTTGCCATGCGACCGTTTCTGCTTCGAAGGATTCATTCCGCAGAAAAAGGGCAGACAGACCTATCTAGAATCATTGAAGGATGAGGTGCGCACCATGATTTTCTATGAGTCGCCTTATCGTGTGGTGAAAACCTTGCAGCAGTTTGCCGAGGTTTTCGGGGATGACAGACAGGTGAGCTGTTGTCGTGAAATATCCAAACTCCACGAGGAGAGTGTGAGGGGTACGCTTGCCGAGGTTATCGCTCATTTTGAGGAGACAGAACCAAGGGGCGAATTTGTCATCGTATTGGCAGGAAAAGATCCTAAACAGCTCAAGGAGGAGATGAAGGAAAAGAAGCGTGAAGAACGCCGGCAGAAGAAAAACGGGGCTCGCAGGGATGAAGAAAGTAATGAATAAAGTATAGGAAGCGACGCGTTTTACGCGAAAAAATAATTTTTTAAATCAAACATTAAAAAGGAAAATGATTATGAAAAAGCTATTATTTGCGGCATGTTTAGCTGCTTTTTGCTTGACCAGTTGCAACAACGGCAAGAACAACACCCAGGATTTGGCAAATCAGCAGAATGATTCGCTAAACAGTATCATCGCTCAGAAAGATAGCGAAATTAACGATATGATGGGTACATTGAATGAAATCCAGGATGGTTTGAACCAGATCAGTGAGGCTGAGCACAGAGTAACTCTCCTGAAGAACGGTGAGGGTGCCAGCAAGAGACAGCAGCTCAAGGAGAATGTTCAGTTCATCGCTACACGTATGCAGCAGAACCGCGAACTCCTGGCTAAACTGCAGAAGCAGATGGCTAACAGCTCTTTGCAGGCTGACCAGTTGAAGAAGGCCATCGCAAACCTTCAGGAGCAGATTGCACAGAAGGATAAGGAACTCCAGGTGCTTCGCGAGGAGTTGGATAAGAAGGATATTCATATTGCAGCGCTCGACGAGACTATCAACAATCTGAATACCAAGACCTCTCGTCTTACTACTGAAAGCAGCCAGAAGACAGAGACAATCAATGCACAGGACAAGCAGCTCAACACTGCCTGGTATGTATTCGGTACCAAGAAGGAGTTGAAGGAGCAGCATATCATGGAAGGTGGTAAGGTAATGACCGGTAATTTCAACAAGAGTTATTTCACCAAGGTTGATATCCGCAACATTTCTGAAATCAAGTTGATGTCAAAGTCTGCTAAGTTGCTCACTACCCACCCATCCAGCTCTTATGCATTGGTACGTGATGCTAACAAGCAGTATACTCTTCGCATCACCAATCCACAGATTTTCTGGAGCACCAGCAAGTATCTTGTAGTGCTCGTTAAGTAATTATCTCTTTCTCTGAAAGAAATCCTGCATGAGTGCGCGGCACTCATCTTCCAATACGCCCGATGTAACTGTCGTCTTAGGATGCAGTGCATCGGGCGCATATTTTGTATACCCCCTTTTCTCGTCGCTGGCACCATATACCACGCGGCTGATCTGTGCCCATCCCAGCGCTCCGGCGCACATCACGCAGGGTTCTACCGTAACGTAGAGGGTACAGTCTTTCAGGTATTTTCCTCCCAGCATGTTGGCTCCCGAAGTGATGGCCTGCATTTCGGCATGAGCCGTAACATCGGTCAGCATCTCCGTAAGATTGTGGGCACGCGATATGATCCGGTCTTTACAAACGATGATGGCGCCTACCGGAATCTCGTCTTCATCGAATGCCGCCTGAGCCTCCATCAGGGCACGGCGCATGTATGCTTCGTCTTTATTCTTAATATCTTCCATTGTTTTTCGTGCAAAATTACATAAAAAAGTTTGAAGTGTGGACTTTTTTTGTTATTTTTGCAAGGTAAAAGCATCTTTTGATGCAAAATAAAGAAAATAGACTATGGCAGAGCATAATGAATTAGGCAAATGGGGAGAAGACGAGGCTACGCTCTATCTCGAGAATGAAGGCTATGTCGTCATCGACAGAAACTGGAAAGCCGGCAAGCGGGATCTGGATATCCTTGCCGTTTCGCCGGATGGTAAGACGCTGGTTGTGGTAGAGGTCAAGACCCGTTCGGGTGAAGAATACCAGCAGCCCGAGGAAGCCGTAGATGTCAGGAAGATGCGTAATCTGGCAATAGCCGCCAATACTTACGTCAAGGAACAGAAGGTGGAAAAAGAACTTCGCTTTGATATTGTTACCGTGGTAGGGGTAGGGCATCAGGTGAAACGCATCGAGCATCTTGTGGATGCCTTCAACCCGTTGCTGATTGGATAACCCGTTGTGATTCGCTATACATTATTATATAGACATGGAAAAGAAGATTATACGATTAAAGGAAGTGGATTCCACGAATACCTTCCTGAAGAATTTGGATACTTACGATGAAGATGCGCTGACCATTGCCGTTGCTGACTATCAGACTGCAGGCAGGGGACAGGGCGTGCATACCTGGGAGAGTGAGCCGGGCAAGAACCTCCTCTTCAGTATGATGATGTGTCCTAAGTGGGTACCTTTGCGCCAGCAGTTCCTCCTTTCCGAGGCTGGTGCGCTCGCCGTGAAGGACGCTCTTGATTCCTATACGGACGGCATTACGCTGAAATGGCCGAATGATGTGTACTGGTATGACAAGAAAATCAGTGGCACGCTGATAGAGACTGCCATCGACTCCAAGGGCATCAAGCGCTGCATCTTCGGTATCGGCATTGATGTCAATCAGACTGAGTTCCACAGCGATGCGCCCAACCCTGTATCTCTAGCTCAGATTCTGGGCCATGAGGTGGATAGGGAAGAGGTGCTGCAGAAGGTGATTGAGGCTTTCTGCAAATACTATGAACTTCTGCGTCGTGCCGACTATATGGATGTGTCGGGCATCTATCATCTTTCTCTCTACCGTCGCAAGGGCTACCATTGGTATGAGGATAAGGACGGTAAGTTCGAGGGCGCCTTCGTAGAGGTGGAGGACGATGGTCATCTCATCCTTCATGACAAGAAGGGAGTAATACGCTCGTATGCGTTCGGAGAAATTAAGTTTCTAGTTAATAGTTAATAGTTTATAGTTTATAGGAGGCTACGCCCTATAAACTGTTAACTGTAAATTGTAAATTAAAATAAAATGGCAAAGTTTAAAAGAATTCTTTTGAAATTGAGCGGCGAGAGTCTGATGGGCAAGCAGAGCTTCGGCATCGACCCAGAGCGCCTGAGTGATTATGCTAAGCAGATAAAGGAGGTCCATGAGATGGGCGTTCAGATAGGCATTGTGATTGGTGGTGGTAACATCTTCCGCGGTTTGAGTGGAAGCCAGAAGGGTTTCGACCGTGTCAAGGGCGACCAGATGGGTATGTGTGCTACCGTTATCAATTCCCTGGCATTGAGCAGCGCACTCGGAGCCTTGGGCGTTAAGAACAAGGTGCTTACTGCCATCCGCATGGAGCCTATCGGCGAATTCTACACCAAATGGAAGGCGATTGAGGCGATGGAGGCAGGTTATATCTGCATCTTCTCTGCAGGTACAGGTAGTCCATACTTCACTACCGATACCGGTTCTTCTCTCCGCGGTATCGAAATCGAGGCTGACGTGATGCTCAAGGGTACCCGTGTAGACGGTATCTATACCGCCGACCCAGAGAAGGATCCTACAGCTACCAAGTTCAAGGACATCACCTATGATGAGATTTACACCAAGGGCTTGAAGGTAATGGATTTGACTGCTACCACCATGTGTAAGGAAAACAACCTTCCTATCTACGTGTTCAATATGGATGTTGTAGGTAACCTCAAGAAGGTGATGGATGGTGAGGAGATTGGTACGCTCGTACACAACTAAACTTCTCTCAACAGGAAGAAAAAACAAATGCGACTGGATTCACATCTAGCCGCATTTTTCAATTAATAATCTACATAAATACCTAAATATCCCAATAAAGGGGATTTCTTCTATTTCGTCTTCTTCAGATAAATAATCGCCGAGATGATGACGTATGCCACGATGACAAGCCACCAGCCGGTGAGGAAACCGGTCAGACCATCGAGTGCTACCGAAGTAGCGAGGATGATGATGGTGAGCGCGGCAAAGCCATATTTCACCTCATTGCCCTTGAAACCCCACTGCTTGAACTTCAAGGCGAAAAGAGGCATCTCGCAAACCAGCAGATAGCTGGTGATGAGAATCAGGGCCAGAATGATGAATACCGACCATGAATATCCTTCGAGCCAGCTTGGATTGAACACAATCAGCGAACCCCAGAACAGGGCGTTGGCTGGTGTAGGAACACCGATGAAAGAGGTAGTCTGGCGCTCATCAAGATTAAACTTAGCCAGTCGCAATGCCGAGAAGGCTGCGATGATGAAGGCTGCGTAAGGCAGCCATGGGCGCAAAGGCTCCAGAAAACCCGGATATTCCATCACAAAGAGTTGTGAGAATACGATGGTGGCAGGAGCCACACCGAAGGTTACGTCATCTGCCAGCGAATCGAGCTCCTTGCCTATTGGCGATGAAACGTGCAGCAGGCGGGCGCTCATGCCGTCAAAGAAGTCGAATACGGCTCCGATGATAATCCATAACAATGCCATCTTTGGGTTTCCGCCGAAGGCAAACGATGTTGCGATGCAGCCCGAAACCAGGTTGCAGCAGGTTATCGTGTTTGGAATATGTTTCTTGATACTCATTTCTTTACAGTATATTATGATAGAGTGAAAGCCGGAAGTAAGTTCCGGCTTGCCCTCTATCTGTCAATATGTTATTTCAATTTAGCGATGATGGTCTGGTCGCCAGTAGTTGACTGTCCCATCTTTACGCATACTTCTGTACCTACAGGCAGGTAGACATCCACGCGTGAACCCAGCTTGATGAATCCCAGGTGCTCGTCGATGAAGCATTCTTCCCCCTCCTTGGCATAGGTTACGATGCGGCGTGCCACTGCACCGGCAATCTGTCGGCAGAGTACATCCACTCCCTCAGGTGTGGTAATCATCACGTCGGCATGCTCGTTTTCCTCGCTAGCCTTAGGCAGCCATGCCTTGTGGTAGTTGCCGTCCACATGCTTCACGAATTTCACCTTTCCATCCACCGGGAACCAGTTGGCATGAACATTCCAGAGGCTCATGAAGATGGAAATCATCAGGCGGCGGTCACCGAAGTAGGGAGCATTCTCCACCTCTTCTATTACCACAATCTTTCCGTCGGCTGGTGCTACTACCAGTTTCGAAGTATCCTCTACGTTGAGGTATCTGATAGGACAACGGTAGAAGTTGAGCACGATACCATATACCGTACCGAACACAACAACAAAAGCCCAGAACGGAATCTTGTTGTCTAAGGTTGTCCACAATATAGCCGCAATGGCTACTAACGCTATCGCTCCGGTAACCAGCTGATCGGTACCTTCGCGGTGCAATCTTATCTTCTTTAATTTCTTTATTTTCTGTCCCATACAGTAGGATTAAGTTTTTATTGGTGCAAAGGTACGTCATTTTTATCACTTTTGCAAATTTTTTGGGGGTTTCTTTTACCTTTTTCAATATTTTCGCATATTTCTTTTGGCTTTTTCAATATTTCGCCGTAACTTTGTTGTCAAAATTCGAATTTTAAACAGATAATGGAAGATTTTGTTCATTTGCATGTACACACCCAATACTCCATCCTCGACGGCCAGTCGAAGATACCGCATCTGGTAGATAAGGCCATCAAGGACGGCATGAAGGGTATGGCGGTAACCGACCACGGTGTGATGTTCGGCATCAAGGAACTCACCGACTATTGCGGCAAGATAAATAAAGACCGCAAGAAGGAGGGACTCGAACCTTTCAAGCCTATCATAGGCTGCGAGATGTATGTGGCACGCCGAACCAAAGCCGACCGAGAGAAGGATAAGGGTGATATGAGCGGTTATCACCTCATTGTACTTGCCAAGAATTATAATGGATACAAGAACCTCATCAAGCTGGTGAGCAATTCGTGGGTGGATGGTTACTACATGCGCCCACGAACCGACCGTGCCGATCTGGAGAAGTATCACGAAGACCTCATCGTCTGTTCGGCATGTATTGCAGGCGAGGTGCCATCCAAGATTCTGCATGGTGACCTGGAAGGAGCCCGTGAGGCTTGCCAGTGGTACCACAACCTCTTTGGCGATGATTACTATCTCGAGCTCCAGCGCCATAAAGTACCCGATGACCCGAGTCTGCTTGCCAATCGCGAGGCTTACGAGTTGCAGCAGCGTGCCAACAAGGAACTCATCAAGATGGCAAGGGAGTTTAACATCAAACTGGTGTGCACCAACGACTGCCACTTCGAGGATAAGGAGACTGCCGAGGCCCACGACCATCTGCTCTGTATCGCTACCGGCAAGGATCTCGACGACCCTAACCGTATGCGCTATTCCAAGCAGGAATGGTTCAAGACCCGCCAGGAGATGAACGAGGTGTTCTCGGATATCCCCGAAGCGCTTTCCAATACCCTCGAAGTATTGGATAAGGTGGAGATTTACAGCATCGACCATGGTCCTATCATGCCTTTCTTCCCGATTCCTGAGAGTTTCGGTACCGAGGAGCAGTTGCGACAGAAGGTATCAGAAGAAGACCTCTACAAGGAGTTTACCTCTGATGAGAACGGCAAGAATCCGCTGCCACCAGAGGAAGGTCAGAAGGTAATCGACCGATTGGGCGGTTACGATAAGATATACCGTATCAAGTTTGAGGCAGAATATCTGCGCCACCTTGCCTACGAGGGAGCCAAAAAGCTTTATGGCGACCCGCTGCCCGAGAATGTAGACGAGCATGTAAACTTCGAGCTCCACGTGATGAAGACCATGGGTTTCCCGGGCTACTTCCTAATCGTGTCAGACTTCATCAGGGCGGCGCGCGAGGAACTCGGCGTGATGGTGGGCCCGGGACGTGGATCTGCGGCAGGTTCGGTGGTGGCTTACTGCTTGGGCATTACCAAGATTGACCCATTGAAGTACGACCTCCTGTTTGAGCGTTTCCTGAACCCAGACCGTGTGAACCTTCCGGATATTGATACCGACTTTGATGATGACGGCCGAGGCAAGGTATTGCGCTGGGTAATGGATAAGTACGGTCATGAGAACTGTGCCCATATCATTACCTACGGTTCCATGGCGACGAAGAACTCCATCAAGGATGTGGCGCGTGTTGAGAAGTTGCCGTTGGATAAGGCGAATGCACTCTGCAAGGCTATCCCAGACCGTTTGCCTGACGGTGCCAAGATGAACCTGACCAATGCCATCAAATATACCCCAGAGCTGCGCGAGGCAGAGTTCTCCAACGATCCCCGCGAGAGCAATACCATCAAGTATGCCAAGATGCTCGAGGGTACCATCCGAGGCACGGGTATCCATGCCTGCGGATTCATCATCTGCCGCGACCCTATCAGCAACTGGGTGCCTGTATCTACTGCCGATGACCCTGATTTCCCGGGACTGAAGACGGCGGTAACGCAGTACGACGGCCATGTCATCGAGACTACCGGTCTGATTAAGATGGACTTCCTGGGCTTGAAGACCCTCTCTGAGATGAAGGAGGCATGCAAGGTTATCAAGCAGACTACGGGCGATGTCGTTGACCTCGATACCATCCCTATCGATGACGAACTGACCTATCAGCTCTATCAGCGCGGTCAGACCATCGGAACCTTCCAGTTCGAGTCGCCGGGTATGCAGAAGTATCTCCGTGAACTGAAGCCTACGGTATTCGAGGACCTCATCGCCATGAATGCCCTCTACCGTCCGGGACCTATGGATTATATCCCTGACTTTATTGCCCGCAAGAACGGCAAGCAGGCGATTACCTACGATATCCCGTGTATGGAGAAGTATCTGAAGGATACCTACGGCATCACGGTCTATCAGGAGCAGGTGATGCTTCTTTCCCGTCAGTTGGCGAGCTTCACCCGAGGCGAGTCAGATGCCCTGCGTAAGGCGATGGGTAAGAAGAAAAAGGCTATCGTAGATGCGATGAAGCCTAAGTTTATCAAGCAGGGACAGGAGAACGGCCACGACCCGAAGGTGCTGGAGAAGATATGGGGCGACTGGGAGAAGTTTGCTTCCTACGCCTTCAACAAGTCTCATGCCACCTGTTATTCATGGGTAGCTTACCAGACTGCCTATCTCAAGGCGCACTATCCTGCCGAATACATGGCGGCGCTGATGACCCGACGTTTTGCACAGATTACCGAAATCACCAAGCTGATGGAGGAGTGCCAGTCGATGGGCATCAAGACCTTGGGTCCGGATGTGAACGAGAGTTACCGCGTGTTCGGTGTGAACGAGCATGGAGAGATACGTTTCGGTCTTTCAGCCATCAAGGGTATGGGTGCTCCGGCAGCCGATGCCATCGTGGCAGAGCGACTGAAGAACGGACCTTATAAGAGCATCTTCGATTTTGCCGAGCGTGTAGATTACTCCAGCGTGAACCGCAAGGCTTTCGAAACCTTGGCGCTGAGTGGCGGTTTCGACAGTTTCGGCATCCGTCGCGAGCAGTTCTTCGGCAAGAACAACAAGGGCGAAACCTTCCTCGATACGCTGGTGCGCTACGGTCAGCTCTTCCAGCAGGAACAGCACGAGGCTGCCAACTCACTCTTTGGCGGTACCGAGGCGATAGAGATAGCTACGCCGCCTATTCCTGATGCAGAGAGCTGGAGCACCATCGAACGTCTGAACCGTGAGCGCGAGCTTGTGGGCATCTATCTTTCTGCCCATCCGCTCGATGAGTACAGCATCATCCTCAACTCCCTCTGCAATACTCATTGCTCTGAACTGGGCGACAAGCAGGAGCTGGCAAAGAAGGAGGATGTGGTGCTGGGCGGTATCATTACGGGTGTGAAGTCGAAGTTTACCAAGACGGGCAAGCCGTGCGGTTTCGTTACGCTCGAAGACTTTGAGGGCTCAGGCGAGCTGGCTCTCTTTGGCGAGGACTGGGGCAAGTGGCGCGGCATCATGGTTGAAGGCAGCACCATCTACATCACCGCCAAGTGCGTTTCCCGTTACGGCAATGCCAACTATCTCGATTTCCAGATAGGCAATGTAGAGTATCTGCAGACGGTCAAGGAGAACCGCATCGACCGCTTCACCATCAATGTGGAGAGTGATGCGATTGATGAAACGATGGTCAGCGACCTGCAGACTATTCTGGAGAATGACGAGGGCAAGGCGCAGCTCTTTTTCCAGATACATGATGTAGACAGCAATACCTATCTGCTGATGCGTGCCCGTGAGCATACGGTAGGCGTGGGCCATGCCCTCATCCAGTATATCGAGCAGCATCCTAAGATGAGCTATCAGATCAATTAGAAGTAATTTTAGTTTTAATATAAAAAGGTATAGAAAAATGGAAGTAACAATTACAACCGAGAATTTCGAGAGCTACAAGAATGGCGAACTGCCATTGGTAGTAGATTTGTGGGCAACATGGTGCGGTCCTTGCCGCCAGATTGCTCCTATCGTATCAGAACTTGCTGAGGAGTTTGACGGCAAGTTGGTAGTAGGCAAGTGTGATGTAGAGGAGAACGACGACATCGCTATGGAGTTTGGTGTTCGTAATATCCCTACCATCCTCTTCTTCAAGGGTGGCCAGCTGGTAGACAAGTTTGTTGGCGCAGCCTCTAAGGCAACCCTTACCGAGAAGTTCCAGGCTCTCCTGTAATCAGCCCGGATAGGAAATGATAAAAGCATCTGGCTTGAGAAAACATGTTCTCAGCCAGATGCTTTTTTTGTTCTTTTTTCAGCCTTTCAAACTGCGCCACGAGGGGGATAAAAATACGTCCCGACGCAGACTTTGCTACGTCGGGACGTAATGAGAACTGCGTCGGGACGTAGTAAAGTCTGCGTCGGGACGCATTTTTGGGGCTGTCGGTGACTTACCATTCTACGCTTCTGGTTCCGTCTTCTTCGACGGTGATAGTCACTTTGGTGCAGTCTTCCGGCAGCAGGTCTTCTATCAGTTCCGGCCACTCCAGGAAACAGAGGTTGCCGCTGTAGAAATAATCTTCGTAGCCCATATCGTAAACCTCATCGAGTTTCTTGATGCGGTAGAAATCGAAGTGGTAGACAGGTGAGCCGTCGCCCGCTGTATATTCGTTTACGAGGGCGAAGGTAGGAGATGTGATGACATCTTCTACGCCCAGTTCTTCGCAAATGGCTTTTACAAATGTAGTCTTTCCGGCTCCCATCTTGCCATAGAAGGCAAAGACCTTGCCGTCGCCCATGTTCTGCAGAAATTCCTTGGCTGCTTCATGGATCGTGTCTAATGAGTCAATTTTTATCTTCATATATGTTTTCTATAAACTGTTAACTATCAACTATTAACTATTAACTGACATTACCTTTTTCTCGGTGTCAGCGTGATGAGCGGTATGAGCATTTCCTCCATCGAGATGCCACCGTGCTGGAAGGTATCCTTGTAGTATTGCACATAATAGTTGTAATTATTCGGATAGGCGAAGAAACTGTCGCCCGTGGCAAATACATACGAGGTACTCAGGTTAGGTGCCGGCAACTGGGCGCGGTGAGGCTCCTTGATGGTGAACACTTCCTTGCTCTGGTAAGCCAGATTCTTGCCCAACTTGTAGCGCAGGTTGGTGTTCGTATTGCGGTCGCCTACAATCTTGATTGGTTTCGATGCCCTGATGCTGCCGTGGTCGGTGGTGAGCACTACCTGGTAATCGCTCTGCGAAAGGAGCTTGAAGAGTTCGGAGAGAACCGAATGGCGGAGCCAGCTCTGCGTGATGCTGCGGTAGGCACTCTCGTTGTTGGCAAGCTCGCGCACCATCTTAGATTCGGTACGCGCGTGAGAGAGCATGTCGATGAAGTTAATCACCAGCACGTTCAAATCGTAGTTGCGGCACTCGTTGTAATGCTCCAGGAAGCGGTCGGCACCCTGCGAATCGTTCACCTTGTGATAACTGAAGGTATAGTGCTTTCTGAATCGCTCTATCTGGGTCTGTATCAGCGGCGCCTCGTTGAGGTTCTTGCCTTCCTCCTCGTCCTCATCTACCCAGAGGTCAGGGAACATTTCGGCTATCTTGTTCGGCATCAGACCGCTGAAGATGGCGTTGCGCGCATATTGCGTGGCGGTAGGAAGGATGCTCATGTAGAGCTGCTCGTCGATGTCGAACAGGTCGCCGATGTCTTCTGCCAGCATGCGCCACTGGTCATAGCGGAAGTTATCTATCACAATCAGGAACACCTTCTTGCCCTCATCGAGCAGCGGGAATATCTTGCGCTTGAAGATGTCGGGACTCATCAGATGGCGGTCTCTGTTGTCTGGACTCACCCAGTCGAGATAGTTCTTGGCTATGTATTTGGCGAAACCCTGGTTAGCCTCTTCCTTCTGCATGCCCAGCATCTCAGCCATCGGACTTGCCGTATCGCTCAGCTTCAGTTCCCAGCTTACCAGTCGCCTGTAAATCTCCATCCAGTCTTCCGCACTTCTGCATTCCATCATCTGCATGGCTATCTGCTGGTAGTCCTGCTGGTATCCGCTCTGCGTCACCTCCGCCACGATGTCTTTGCGGTGGATGTTCTTCTTGAGCGAGAGCAGAATCTGGTTCGGGTTTACGGGTTTGATCAGATAGTCGGCTATCTTTGAACCGATTGCCTGGTCCATGATGTTTTCTTCTTCGCTCTTGGTGCACATCACTACCGGTGTGGCAGGCTGGATGTCCTTGATGCGTAGCAGGGTTTCCAGTCCGCTGAGTCCCGGCATCATCTCATCGAGCAGGATGAGGTCGAAGGTCTGCTGGCGGCAAAGTTCAATGGCATCAGGGCCGTTGCTTACCGTCTGCACTTCGTATCCTTTCTTTTCCAGAAAGATGATGTGTGCCTTGAGAAGTTCTATCTCGTCGTCTATCCAAAGTAATAATCCGTTGCTCATATTTTATATCCTTTTTTCTTTTCGGGGTGCTAAAGTACAAAGAAAAATGGAATAGGGAACACGACTTTATGTTAAAGAGAGTTAATGATAAAGATTCTTTGGTACTTTTTATGAAAACGTTTGTATTACCTTGTGACAAAACCTAAAAACATAGGTTAATTTAAACTTATTTGTATAACTAAACGTAAGCATTATGATCAGACGCAATTACTTGAAAAGTTTGATGATCTTCATCCTGATGTACCTTCCGCTCTTGGGAGCATCGGCACAGCAGAAAGTAACGGTCAATGTTGTGAATGCCTCTTTGAAGCAGGTGTTCAGTACAATCGAAAACCAGACATCCTACAGGTTTTCTTACAAGAGTGATATCATTGACCATCGCAAGGATATCACCATCAGGAAGAGTGGTGTTCCTGTAACAACAGTACTCGATGCAGCCTTGAAAGGACGCAACTTGAAATACTCTGTGGTTTCGCAGAAATCTATCGTTGTTTCTGAGAAGCATGCGGCAGCCGCTCCTCAGCAGGGCAACAAGCGCAAGATGCAGGGTGTTGTGAAGGACGACAACGGGGAACCTGTCATTGGTGCTACTGTTTCTGTAGTTGGTACCGACGAACTCGCAGTAACCGATATGGACGGCCGATTCACCATCAATGCAGCCAAGGGCGCTAAGGTGAAGGTTTCTTACCTCGGTTTCGTAGACCGCGAGGTGAAGGCTTCTGAAAACATGAACATCGCCATGAGCGAGGACACACAGGCTTTGAGCGAAGTGGTTGTAGTAGGTTACGGTACCATGAAGCGCAGCGATATGACCGGTGCTCTTTCTTCTGTCAATACCAAGGAGATGGCTAAGCGCACTACTACCAACCCAGCTGAGGCTTTGCAGGGTAAGGTAGCCGGTGTGAACATCCTGAAAAGTGGTGGTAATGCCGGTGCCGGTGTGAGCATCAAGATTCGTGGTATCAAGACATTCGGCGATAACGAACCTCTTTATATTGTGGATGGTTTCCCTGGCGATATCAACAGCGTGAACCCTCAGGACATCGAGTCTATGGAGATTCTGAAGGATGGTGCTGCCGCTGCCATCTATGGTTCTGTAGCTGCCAACGGTGTGGTTCTGATTACAACCAAGAATGGTAAGAAGGGTGATGTAAAGGTGGATTTCAGTACCTATTTGAGCTTCACTCAGGTTGCTAAGGACCTCGATATGCTTGATGCTGATGGCTATAAGGCTGTACATAAGATGATGTATGAGAACTATAAGACCCAGTATGGTGAATATCCTGGTGCCGGCTTACCTGCCTATATTACCCATGAAACTGGTGTGAATACCGATTGGCAGGATGCTATCCAGCGCAACGGATTGGCACAGAACTATATGGTCAGCCTCCGTGGAGGTGGTGATAAGGCACAGTATTCTGTATCTTATAACCATGCCGACGAGAAGGGTATCTTTATCGGCAACGAGCATCGTCATGATATCGCACGTATGAAACTCCATGCAACCAAGGGCATCATAGATCTGGATGCCAATATGGATTTCAAATATACCAACAGCCGTCAGCCTCAGTATTCTCTCAAGGAAACTTATATGATTTCTCCTCTCGTACCTATTTATAATGAGAATGAAAAGTATGGTTTCGGTTTGACTAACTTTGATGGTCTGCCAAACAACCGTAACGTTGTTGCAGATAACTACTATAAGAACGAAGTAGATAAGAAGTATCATACTTCTGCCAATGTAGCATTAACCTTCAAGTTCTTCCCTTGGCTCAACTTCAAGACCAGCTATGGTTATCGTGGTGAGCACGAGATAGATTCTTATCATGCACCTGATTATATAGCAGATACGAAGAGTCCTGATAATTATCCGAATAGCAGCGAGACCCGTGCTTACTGGGAGGAGCAGGTGTTCGAGAATGTTCTCTCTTTCAACAAGGAAATCCAGAAGCACAGCATCAATGCCATGCTCGGTACTTCGCTCACCAGCCGCAAGTATAACTGGAGTTCGGTAGGCGTAGAAGGTAAGACCATCGTATATAAGGTAGAAAACGGACAGTTGCAGCAGAGTGAGAAGGCAGCAGGATTTCTGGATTCCAGTTTTGCTACCATCGGTGCAGGAGCAGGCGGAACCTTCAGCGGTGATGGTTCCTGCTGGAAGTACAACCGTGCTTCTTTCTTCGGCCGTCTTAATTATAATTTCAACGACCGCTATCTCTTCCAGTTCACCTTCCGTGAGGATGGATCTTCTAAGTTCGGTGCCGATAGTCGTTGGGGTTTCTTCCCATCTGTAGCTGTAGGTTGGAGAATCAGCGAAGAGCCATTCTTCCCTAAGAATACAGTAATCAGCAACTTGAAGTTCCGTGCCAGCTGGGGACAGCTCGGTAACGAGAATGCTTTGGGCTACTACGATTTCCTGGCGCTCATTTCTACATACAATGATCTCTATCAGGGCTATGTTCAGGGTTCTGGCTCTTCTGCATGGCCAGGCAGTATTGCCCGTGGATTGGAAAACCGCTCTTTGAAATGGGAAACTACTGATACCAAGAACATCGGTTTCGATTTCGGCTTCTTCAATAACCATCTGAGTGGTAATGTAAACTATTATATCAACGAGACACGCGACCTGCTGATTACCCGTAAGCTGGCTCCATCTGCTGGTATTGCCAATCCTACCATGAACGTAGGTAAGATGCGCAACCAGGGTTTTGAGCTGGAGTTGAACTGGAACGACAAGGTAAGTGATTTCGAATACAATGTAGGTTTCAACCTCAGTACGGTATCTAATAAGGTGGTTTCTCTTGCTGATAAAGATCAGACCATTTATGGTATGGGTTTGAAGTATGGATCAGAGCACTTTCCAACACAGACTAAGGTAGGCAAGCCAATCGGTGCTTTCTATCTCTATCAGGCAGATGGTATCTTCCAGAATATGGATGAGGTAAATGCTTATAAAAACAAGGATGGCAAACTCCTTCAGCCAAATGCTCAGCCTGGTGATGTACGTTTCAAGGATATGAATGGTGATGGTGTGATTGACGAGGATGATAAGACCTATTCTGGTACAGGTATCGCTAAGGTTGAGGCTAACCTTAACTTGAGCGCCAGTTACAAGGGTTTCGACTTCTCAGCAGTCATCGGTAGTGCATTCGGCAACAAGATTTACAATGGTATCCGCTACTACTATGAGGGAATGAACTCAGCTTCCAACTTCCTCAGCAGCACTTTGGATGCCTGGACTCCTACCCATACCAATACCAGCGTACCACGTGCCATCTATGGTGACCCTAACGACAATACTCGCGAGTCAACCCGCTTCCTGGAGAATGGAGATTTCGTACGCTTGCGTCAGGTGCAGTTGGGTTATACCTTGCCAACATCGCTGGTTAAGAAGATTTATTGCGACCGCATCCGTTTCTACGTGAGTGCAGAAAATGTGTTTACCATTACAGGTTATTCTGGTGCCAACCCAGAATTCTCTATGGGCGTATTGAATAGTGGTATCGACCGCTTTACCTATCCGTTCTCTCGCTCTTACACAGTAGGTGCACAGGTATCATTCTAGTATTAACATAAAAAGGAAAATCTTATGAAAGCATTAAAATATATAGCAGGCATTTGCCTTGCTCTGTCACTCACATCATGTGATGACTATTTGACGCAGACTTCGCCAGATAAACTGACTTCCGATTCTTACTGGCGTGATAAAGCAGACGTAGAGTCGGCAATGTCATCAGCTTATTCCCAACTGTATTTTGCAGAATATTCCGGAGACCAATGGGACTTCTCTGAGGTGAAATGGCCAGTGGAGGCTTATCGTCAGGATGACGTAGATTTGGGTAAGGATGTACAGAACTATCCAAACTGGGTGCAGCTACGTAACTTCAGCTACAACAACGGAAACTCTCAGTTCTCTATCTACTGGAAGAGTTACTATCGCGGAATCAGTTTCTGTAACCAGATTATTGATAAGGTGGCTACCATGAGTGAAGGTCAGCTTGCTGCAGCAGACAGAAAGCAGCTCCTGGCTGAGGCTCATTTCCTTCGTGGCTTCTATCATATGCAACTCTTGCTCAACTGGGAGAAAATCATTATCCGTGATACATATATCACTTCTACCAGCCAGTTGGATAAGGCTCTTTCTGACCGTCCTGAGACTTGGCTGTTTATCGTAGATGACCTGAAAGCCGGTACGGAGATGAGTAACTCTCGCAGCAATGAAGAAGTGGGACGTGTTACCTCAGGCACAGCTTATGCCTACTTAGGCTATGCTTATCTTACGATGGCTTCTGAGCAGGCTGATAAGAAAGCAGAATATCTGAATGCTGCTGTAGAGGCATTCAATAATGTGAAGGGATATAGTCTGGAAAGCAATTATGCCAGCATGTTTAATGGTACAAACAAAAACTGTAAGGAGAGTCTTTTCGAGGTGCAGTTCTCTCTGAGTAGTGCCAATGGTGCCAACTATGCTACCCAGCTGCATCGCTGGATAGGTACAGAGGAGTTTGAAGGATGGGATGAAATTACCCCTTCAGAGACCCTGATGAACGAATTTAAGAAGGAAGGTAAGTTGAACAATGGCTTGTATGATGCCCGTCTTTATGCTTCAGTCTTCTTCCTGGATCCTTACTTTAACGATGGAACCGGTAAGGTTTACGGTTACGACTGGGATGCTTGGATCAAGAGGAATCCGGAGGTAGAAGAGGCTTACGATCGTCCTTCTTTCCGCAAGTTCATGCCTGCAACATATGAAGCCCTGACACAGTCAACTACCGACGTGAACATTCCTCTGATGCGTTATGCCAACGTTCTTCTGATGAAGGCTGAGGCTTTCAATGATTTGGGACGTACAGGAGAGGCTATTCCGCTGATCAATGAGGTGAGAAGAGTTCACGGCAATATGCCAGCCATGACCGGTACAACGCAGGCTGAGGTTCAGGCTCAGATTGAGCACGAGCGTATGATTGAGTTCCCATTGGAGAACTTGCGTTGGTATGACCTGCGCCGCTGGGGCAAGACTGCTGAGGCGCTGACTGCTGCCGGTCGTACAGGTTTCGACAAGAGCAAGCTGTTCTATCCAACTCCTCTTACAGAGTTGAACTCAAACAGTCTGGCTAAGTAATAGGGGCGAGTAACCATTGAAGATTACTTATAAATATCATCAGGATTCTCGGTCTATTTAGCAATAATACGATCGGGAATCCGTTTTTTATGGTAATGTAATTCATAAAAACGAACAATAAAATAAAGAAGAAAAACAAGAAACAATGCTCAAGATAGTAATGATTATGCTATGCGGAATAGGTACCGGCTATCTGCTCCGCAACAAGAAAATGAGTTTTATCGGCCGTATCATCACGGCTCTGATATGGGTACTCCTGTTCCTGCTCGGTATCGAGGTAGGTTCTAACCCTCGTATCATCAGCGGTCTTCAGACCCTGGGACTTGAGGCGATAGTGCTGACCTTTGGAGGCAGTCTGGGTAGTGCACTCTTTGCTTGGGCATTGTGGAAGTATGTTACAGCAAAGCAGGCTAAATCGTCGGCTCACGCTGAAACCGGGAAAGGAGGCAAGGCATGAAAGGCAGTTTGATTATCGTAGGCTTCTTTGTTCTGGGCATCATCGTAGGCTTGTGTGATGTGATTCCGGCAGGTCTTCTGGATAGCGACGTGAGCTATTATGCACTCTGCTGCCTGATGTTCTGCGTAGGTATCAGCATCGGTTGCGATACCTCAGTGCTGAAGAGTTTCAAGAAGGTGAATCCCCGTCTGATGATGCTCCCTGTGATGACCATTTTGGGTACGTTGGCAGGTTGTGCCGCCGTATCTCTCCTCTTGAGCCACCGCCAGCTTACCGATTGTCTGGCAATCGGTTCAGGATTCGGATATTACTCTCTTTCGAGTATCTTCATCACCGAATACCGGGGCGCCGAACTGGGAACCATCGCCCTTCTTGCCAACATCTGCCGCGAGATTCTCACCCTGTTGTGTGCTCCGCTGCTGGCAAAATACTTCGGCAAACTGGCACCTATCAGTGTAGGTGGAGCCACGACCATGGATACAACGTTGCCTATCATCACCCGATATTCGGGCGAGAGTTTCATCATCGTTTCCATCTTCCATGGCTTCTGTGTCGACTTTTCTGTACCCTTCCTGGTTACCTTCTTCTGTTCTTTGTAGAAATAACTAAAAGCAGTTTTAAACCAAACCCGTATGAGACATATTTTCAGTTCATTCATGATATGTCTGAGCCTATGCTGTGCCCATACCTCAGTAGCCCTTGCGGCTCAGGATGGCAAGCAGCCAGCAGCTTCAGACCCTTGGCAGGACGCCACCGTGACCCATATCAACCGCATGCCGATGACCGCTCATTACTTGCCTTTTACAAGTGAGAACGGAGCCTTGGCACAGTTGAAGATGGATGACGCCCGCCGTTTCCAGTTGAACACCCAGAATGAGCGCCGCCGCTCGCTGGATGGCGTATGGAAATTCAAACTGGTGAAGAATCCGAGTCTTGCCTTGACCGATTTCTTCAAGACATCCTATAATGTAAACGATTGGCAGAACATCAATGTGCCTGGCAGCTGGGAGTTGCAGGGCTTCGATGCGCCCATCTACACCGATGTAACCTATCCTTTCAAGGCAAATCCTCCTTTCGTACCACAGGATTACAACCCTGTAGGTCATTATGTACACGAATTTACCGTGCCTGAAAGCTGGAAGGGCATGGATGTGATCATGGATTTCGAAGGTGTAGAATCTGCCTTCTATCTCTGGATCAACGGTAAGATGGTGGGTTATAGTGAAGATAGCCGTCTGCCTGCCCACTTCAATATCTCCAAGTTCCTGAAGAAGGGCAAGAACCGCCTTGCCATGAAGGTGTTCCGCTTCAGCGACGGCAGTTATCTGGAAGACCAGGACTACTGGAAGTATAGCGGCATAGAGCGTAATGTGTTTATCCAGGCTCGTCCTAAGAGCAGAATGAACGACTACGTATTGGGAAATAAACTAATCAATCAATATAAGGATGGCAATTTCACACTCGATGTGAATATGCTCAATCCACAGAAGGGTCAGAAGGTTGAGGTGAAAGTGCTTTCGGCAACAGGTAAATCTCTCTTCAAACAAATCCAGAGCATCACCTCACCTGCTGATACCTTGATTCATTTCGAAAAACTGTTGAAGAGCGTGCAGCCTTGGAGTGCCGAGAGCCCTTATCTCTACACCCTCGTCATCAATACTACCGACAGGAATGGTAGGGTAGAGGAGAGTGTGGCTCAGCCTTTCGGCTTCCGTACCATCGAAATGAAGAACGGACAGCTTCTGGTAAACGGTGTTGCCATCACCATTAAGGGTGTGAACCGACAGGAGCACAATGCCGTACACGGCAGAACCCTCAGCATCGGTGAGATGGTGAAGGATGTGAAGATGATGAAGCAGTTCAACATCAATGCCGTGCGTACCTCTCACTATCCAAACTATTCGGAGTGGTATCAGCTCTGCGATAAGTATGGTCTCTACATGGTAGGCGAGGCGAACATCGAGTGTCATGGTATCCTGGATACTGAATATAAGCAGCTGGCAGACAGAGAAGACTGGTATCCTGCTTTCCACGACCGCATGTACCGCATGATCAAGCGCGACCGCAACCATACCGCCATCATCATCTGGTCTATGGGTAACGAGAGCGGATATGGCAAGAGTTTCGAGAAACTCTACGATATGAGCAAGGCGATGGATCCAACCCGTCCGGTACAGTATGAGGGCGGCGGTTACTACGCCAAGTCGGATATCTACTGTCCGATGTATGCCCGCATCTGGTCTTTGCGCCGCCATGTCAACCAGCGTGATGAGCGTCCGCTGATTCTCTGCGAATACGCCCATGCCATGGGTAACAGCGAGGGTAATCTCAAGGATTACTGGGATCTGATTTACAAATACGACCAGTTGCAGGGTGGTTTCATCTGGGACTGGGTAGACCAGACCATCGCCAAGACCGATGACAAGGGACACAAATACTGGGCTTATGGTGGCGATATGGGATTCGTAGGCGTAGTAAACGATTCCAACTTCTGTGCCAACGGACTTGTAGCAGCCGACCGATCTCTGCATCCACATATCTGGGAGGTGAAGAAAGTTTACCAGAACATCGCCTTCGAGCCAGTAGCCTTCATGCAGAACCGCATCAAGGTAACCAACCGATTCGACTATACCACGCTTGACAATTATCAACTCTTCTGGGCAGTAGAGGCAAACGGCGAAACCATCAGAAGCGGCAAGATGAACTTCCCAACCCTCCTGCCTCATCAGGCTAAGGAGATGGAGATACCGATGGGCACTCTTCCTGCTGCCGACAACAAGGAATACTTCCTCACCCTGCGCGCCTTCAGCAAGCAGGCTACCGGAGCCGTTCCTGTAGGTCATGAGGTAGCCATCGAGCAGATGCCGCTGCCTGTGCGACTGGAAAAGGCTCAGGAACAGGTAAGCGGACAGATAGAGAAGACCGAGACAGAAGATGCCATCACCATCCAGGGAAAGACCAAGGATTTCTGCATCAGCTTCTCTAAGAAGACCGGCGAGATGACCTCACTGAAATATGACGGCAAGGAAATGCTGCTGGCTGGTTTGCAGCCAAACTTCTGGCGCGGTATCACCGACAACGATGTGGCTAACGGCACTCAGGAACGCTGCGCTACCTGGCGTGAGGCAGGAAAGAAGATGGTACTGAAGGGCATCAAGACTCAGGCAGACAACCAGAAGGCTACTGTCACAGCAGACTTCGATATGCCTGAGCAGGAATCTCAGATGCAGATTACCTATCAGATGCTTGCCAATGGAAATGTAGAGGTGAACATGCACTTCATGCCTGGCAACAAGGCTCTGCCGGAGATGCCTCGTCTCGGTATGCGCATGATTCTGAAGGGCGACTACGATCAGATGACCTGGTTGGGTAGAGGTCCGCAGGAGAACTATGCCGACCGTAAGAGTGGTTACCTCATCGGTAAGTATTCTGCCAGCGTATGGGAGCAGTATCATCCATACGTAAGAGCACAGGAAACCGCCAACAAGTGTGATGTACGCTGGTTCTCCCTCGCTTCGAAGGCTGGAGCCGGTATCAGGGTGGAAGGTGCTGAGCCATTGAGCGTAAGTGCCTGGAACTTCCCACAGGATGATCTCCTCTATGTTCCTTCTACCATCGAGCACCGTCATGGTGGCTGTGTAGACAAGAAGGACATGGTCTGGGTGAACATCGACCATCTGCAGATGGGTGTTGGTGGCGATAATACCTGGGGCGCTATGGTGCATCCGGAATATACCATCACACCAAAGGAGTGGAGCTATAGCTTTACTATTAAGAACTTAAAATAAACGATATGAAGACTAAGTCTATAGCTATATTGACTATGGGGCTTGCCATGCTGTCTATGGACGGCATGGCACAGACCACCCGTCAGGAGTATAAGGATATTCTTGACATCCAGCTGACACCGGGTGCTCCCCGCCGTCAGAACGGATGCTTCACGGATATGGGTTCATGGATGGGTTTCACCCTCTCAGAGAAGGAGAAACCTACCGCAGGCTTCTGCGGACCATTCAGTATCTATTACCGCAACTGGTATGCCCGTTCGCTGGTATCTCTCATTGATGGTACCGTGCAGGAGCAGAGCTATTATCCGGGCGAAATCAGGATGAGCCTGAAGAAGGATGGTGCCGATTTCTATGAGAGTCTGCAGTTTGTTGATGCCCGTACGGCGTTGCTAACAGTTACCAATCCGTCCAAGGTTCCGTTCACGTTTACTGCCGACAGCATCAGTACCCGCGCCAATGTATCACGTTACAAGAACCGTGTTACCATCGGTGACTTCTACGGTGAACGCGTCATCATCGACTTCCCTCAGGAGGCTAAGGTGACTGATACCGACCACAACTATCTGGCTACCGTGCCAAGTGGTGTAGAGCAGCTTACCATCGCCATTTCTCTGGTAGAGCAGGATACCGAGGCTTCGGTTCAGCATGTGCATACAGCCAGTCTGCTTGCCAACCCGAAGGTTGCACTCGATGCAAACGAGAAGCGCTGGAACGGTTATCTGAAGAAGGTAATACGTGATGATATGCCTGCAGAATACAACCGGGTGGCTGCGAAATCCATCGTCACCCTGCTTTCCAACTGGCGTGCCAAGCGAGGTGCCCTGTATCATGACGGCATCGTGCCTAGTCATGCTGTAGGCTATTTCGTAGGTTGCTGGGCATGGGACTGCTGGCGTTTCTCTGCCGGTATGGCTTCCTTCTTCCCGGAGTTGGCGAAGGATAACATCCGCGTGATGTTCGACTACCAGCAGCCAGACGGCATGATTATCGACTGCATCTATCCGGATGCTTCAGAGAACAACTACCGTGATAGTAAGCCTCCTCTGGCAGCCTGGGCGGTGAACGAGATTTACGAGCATACTCAGGATCTGGCTTTCGTAAAGGAGATGTATCCGAAGCTTCTGAAATATCACAAGTGGTGGTATGAGAAAAGAGATCACGACAAGAACCATATCTGTGAGTTCGGTTCGGTTGATGGAACTCTGGAGGCTGCTGCCTGGGAGAGCGGAATGGATAATGCCATCCGTTTCGACGGTACCAAGATGTTGCAGAACGGCAAGGATGCATGGAGTACTGACCAGGAGAGTGTTGACCTGAATGCTTATCTCTCGCTGGAGTATACCTTGCTCAAGAAATTTGCCGGATTGTTGGGCGAGCCTTTCGACTTGCCTGACTATCGTGGACTGGTTGCCGATTATTTCTTTGACCAGAAAGATGGCTTCTTCTACGACCGCCGTTTGGATGCCGGCAGAAGTTTTGTACGTGAGGCTGGTTGTGAGGGCTATATTCCTTTCTGGGCGAACATAGCAACGCCTAAGCAGTTTGCCAAGGCAAGAAAGTTGCTCGACAATAAGAAGAAATTTTCTACCTTCATCCCATTCCCGACGATAGCAGCCGATAATCCGAAGTACAATCCACAGGGTTACTGGCGTGGTCCTATCTGGCTCGACCAGACCTATTATGGCATCAAGGGCTATCGCAACTATGGTGAGAAGAAGAAGGCAGATGCCTATACCGACCAGGTGTTCCGCAATTTGCAGGGCATTTCGGCAGGTACCCCAATCTATGAGAATTATGACACGCATACCGGCAAGCCTATGCAGGCTTCTCACTTCAGCTGGAGTGCCGCTTGCCTGATTATGATGTACAATGATTATGGAAAATAAACGAGATTCTCATGTGTTAAACGTCATGCCAACGGGATTTGGCACAGCTTAAGGCCTAAATAAAAAAGCCCCCGATGCGTTATGCACCGAGGGCTTTGCTATGTCGAATCAAAATTTAAAAAACATCTTTTTTTACCTTTTTACCTTTTTACTTTTTTACCTTTAAAGAGTGCAGCTGGTAACTCCGAGCGTAGTAGCGATGGCTGTAAGGACGGAGATTGCAATCTGCAAAATCGTTTTCCAAGTATTTGCTTTCATAATCTTTAGTTTTAATGTTAAGTGTTAAACTTGTTTTTAATGTTAAGTGTTAAATTTTGAATGTTAACTTGGTGAGGGGATACGCTAGCTTTCTACTTGCCGCCCTCAGGCGAGGGCTTTATTCAAGCCCGTCGCCTTTATCCTGAGAGCCGCCGCCCTGCGTACCGTCGCCGGTTGTACCGCCACCGGTAGTACCGCCGCCTTGGCTGGTGTCAGAGCCGCCGCCCTGTTCAGTACCGCCACCGGTAGTACCACCGCCTGTGGTGCCCTCCTCGTCGGTGCCGATATAGCCGCCGTACTCCTGAATCTTGCACTTCTTGCGCAGCTCGGCATTGCTCCAGCTCTTCGTGTTTCTCACAATCAGGTGCACGCCTTCTACGCTGGCAGCCGTCACCTTCTCCTTGGTATCCTCCGCCTTGGAGCTCATGCCGATGGAGAACAGTCCGAGGTCAGAGAGACGCACGCTCTTGCCGTCGAGAATCAACTCCTGCAGATGGTCGAGTGCATCCATCAGCACACCGTGGATAGTACCTCGGGAGTAAGGCGAACCGTGGTCAGAGATGTGGGATACGAATCCCTCGAAATCCACCTCGCGGTCGGTTACCGCAGTGGCATACCACTTTTTCTTACCAGCGTTCTCGCCGCTCTGTGGTGTACGCTGCAATTTACGATACTTCAATGTTCCTTTCTGTTCCATGATATAAAAATATTAAAGGGTTAATATAAATGTTGAATGTCGAGTGTTGAATGTTAACTTGGTGGGGTGCGTTTTGTCGAGTGCATCCTTTCTTCTAACGACAGTGCAAAGATACGGCAATTTTCTGATACTACCAAATTTCACCCTGCAGAGTTATGTTAAACGGATTTAACACTTCGAGCACATCTGGTTAATCTTGCCAACTCATAATTTATCGGGCGAGAAAACTATGTGATGTAAAAAGTTTCTCTATGCTTTCTTATCCCGAAAACAGCAGGAAGCAAGAAATCCATCATCAACAACCGAACCCATTTCCACCTCCCAAGCGTGACAGTTGTGACAGTTGTGACAGTTTTCAGCGCCTACCCCCACCTCCCTCTCT
>ERZ773146.493-NODE-493-length-28862-cov-7.273614_pt1 | contig 28862 bp, 23 predicted proteins | sample MGYA00580847_ERZ773146 | MGnify/ENA primary metagenome ERZ773146 (study PRJEB29015, sample SAMEA2737830) | human gut metagenome | biome: human gut; feature: human-associated habitat; material: faeces | place: China | collected 2012 ...
TTCTTGATGAGATCGGCCGCGGCACTTCGACCTTTGACGGCATGAGCATCGCCCGCAGTGTGGTAGAATTTATCTGCGAGAACATCGGCTGCAAGACGCTGTTCGCTACCCATTACCATGAGCTGACCAGCATGGAGCAGGACATTCCCGGCGTAAAGAACTATAACATTGCCGTCAAAAAGCGGGGCGAGGACATCACCTTCCTGCGGCGCATCGTGGCAGGGCCTGCTGATGACAGCTACGGCATCGAGGTTGCAAAACTGGCCGGTCTGCCCGGCAGCGTGACCCGGCGCGCCCATGCAGTGCTGCGCCAGCTGGAGGCCAGTGCCCCCGGCCACAGCAGCACGATGCAGCTGGATTTTGAGACGGTGGAGGCCTACAATAACCCGAGCGTTCCCAGCGAGGTCGTCGATAAGCTCCACAAGGTGGACATCGAGACGCTGACCCCGCTGGAGGCGCTGAACTTCCTGTATGAATTGAAAAATACCCTTGACAAAGACTAAAGGCAGGTGAAAGCAATGGCGGAGATCCGCGTATTGGACAAGCATACGGCAGAGCTGATCGCAGCGGGCGAGGTCGTGGAACGGCCGGCCTCTGTGGCGAAGGAGCTGCTGGAAAATGCCATTGATGCGGGCGCGACCCAGATCACGCTGTCCGCTGTCCGCGGCGGCATCCAGCAGCTGCAGATCGTGGACAACGGCTCAGGCATTGAGGCAGAATATATCGACAAGGCGTTTATCCGCCATGCCACCAGCAAGATCGCCACGGCGGAGGATCTCGGGCATATCCACACACTGGGCTTCCGCGGCGAGGCACTGGCCTCGATCGCCAGCGTGGCCCGGGTCGAGGTGCTGACCAGAACCGAGGCCGATGAGTACGCCTGCTGCTACCGCATTGAGGGCGGTGAGCCGCTGGGCATCGAGCCGGGCGCGCGGCCAGTAGGCACGACCATCACGGTCAACGACCTGTTCTACAACACGCCCGCCCGGATGAAATTCCTCAAAAAGGACGCCAGCGAGGCGACCTTTGTGGCAGATACAGTGCTGCACACGGCGCTGTCCCACCCCGAGATCAGCTTCCGCTTCCTGCGGGATGGCAAGCAGCAGTATGTGACCCCCGGTGACGGGGATCTGCGCAGCGCTGTCTATGCTGTGCTGGGCCGTGAGTTTGCCCGCGACCTGCTGGCCGTGGACGGCGGGAGCGAATTGTACCATGTCACCGGTCTGGTCACGCCGCCGCGTGCCTGCCGCGCCAGCCGCGGGGCACAGCATTTCTTTGTGAATGGCCGCTATGTCAAGAACCGCACGATCATGGCCGCGCTGGAAAATGCCTACAAGGGCACAATGATGCAGGGGAAGTTCCCCGGTGCCGTCCTCATGCTGGAAATGCCGCCCGACATGGTGGATGTCAATGTTCACCCGGCCAAGACGGAGATCCGCTTTGCACGGGAGAGCGATGTCTTTGACGCAGTATACCGCGCCGTGCGCGCCGCGCTTGCGACCCCCGGCAGCGGGGAGTGCCGCTTTGCGATGGGCCACACGGCCCCCGAGCCTGAGGAGAAAAAGCCTGCGGAGGCTCCGCAGCCGTCGGCACGGCCAACCGCTGCCCCGCAGAAGAAAGGCGGCTTCACCACGCTTTCTGCAGCGGAGTATCGCGCAATGGCCGGCCTGACGGCCCCCGTGCCCGTCAGACCTCTGCCGGATGTTCTGGAGGCACAGTCTCCGCGACCGACCTATGAGGCCGGCCCTGCGCAGAAGCCGTTGGCACCTGCCGCGCCGGTGACGCCTGTGACCGCCGATACATCCATCCCCGTGCCGCAGCCGATGCCCTACACCGCCTTGACTGATGACACGGTGCTGGATGTGCTGCCCGACATGCCGGACGAAACGCCTGCCGATAGAACACTCGTAGGGCGCGGGGCCCATGTGCCCCGCCGTCGCGCCAGCCGGCACGACGGTGAGCGCCGAATGGCAAAAAGAAAAAGCACCATCTTCTCAGATGGTGCTTTTTGGAGCGGGCGACGAGGCTCGAACTCGCTACCTCGACCTTGGCAAGGTCGCGCTCTACCAGATGAGCTACGCCCGCAAACGCAAGATTGATTATACCCGCGAATCCCGGATTTGTCAACCCCTGCGTTCCACTTTTTTCAACTTTTTTTCAAAAGAATTTCGATGATGCCCACGTCGCCGCCTTCGGGATAGAAATTCACGGTCCAGGGCTCCTTCTGCTCCGGGGCCTCCATGGCCTGGACCTGGTCCACGATGGAGCGGACCTCCTCCTCCTGGTTGTCAAAGTAGCCCACCTGCACCACCAGCTCACCGCTTCCTCTGCGGGCGGCGGCGGTCAGCAGCTCCCCCAGGGCGGAGACGCTGGTGGTATACACCATGGAGGCGATCTGCTCCTGGGTGCGGCGATAGCCGATGGTCAGATGAATGGCGGTGTAGTTCCGGGCGCTGTCGTCGATGGTGTAGGTGAGGTACTTCACGGCGTAGGCTCCCAGGGGTGTCTCCTGCTGCACCTCCTTGCAGGCCCGCTCCGCCGCGGCGGAGGCGTCCAGAGGCTCCGTCCCGGCATAAAGCCAGATGGTGCCCTCCCGGGCGCCGCCGGTCAGCAGCAGCATCAGGTCGTTCACCAGGTCCTGATAGCTCTCTGCCCGGAGGACGGACCGGTCCTCGCTTTCGTAATAGGTGGAGCTGTGGGGCTGGACCACGCTGTAATCCCGCTCCAGAAACGAGGCACACCCGGTGCATACCAGCATCAGCGCCGCCAGAAGGGCGGCCAGCAAGGCTTTTTTCATGGCCGCGCCTCCGTTACAGGCCCGTGGGGTCATATTGGCCGAAGCCCTCGCCCAGCACCTCATGGGCATCGCACACGATGACGAAGGCGTCCGGGTCGATGCTCTGCACCAGCTTCTTGATGGGGATGAAGTGCCGCCGGCCGAAGGCACACAGGATGATCCGCTTTTCCTGGCCGCTCCAGGCCCCCTTACCGTCCAGCAGGGTGACGCCCCGGTCCAGCTGCAGCAGCTTCTGGGTGATGGCCTCATACTGCTCGCTGATGATATAGGCCACCTTGGAGGCGTTGGGACCGTACACCACCCGGTCGATCAGCAGGGACAGGATATACAGGGCCACCACGCCGTACATGGCCCGGGTCATATCCCGGAAGCACAGGGCGTACCCGATGGTCACGGCCACGTCCAGGCCCAGACAGAGGCTGCCGATGGACAGCCCCTGGAACTTCAGCTTCAGCAGCCGGGCGGCCATTTCCGTGCCGCCGGTGGTGGCGCTTTCGTGCAGCAGCAGGCCGCAGCCGATGCCCGTCACGATGCCGCCGTAGATACAGGCCAGAATGGGGTCCATGGGCGAGAAGGTGTGGATCGAGGACAGCACGTCGATCATCAGGGAGCTGACGGCGGTGGCATACAGGGACGAGATCAGCAGATCCCGGCCGATCTTCTGCCAGCCCAGGATGAACAGGGGGATGTTCAGCACCAGGGCGATGGTACCCACCGGCAGCATAGGCAGGAAGTGGTTAATGATCTGGGCAACGCCGGTGAAGCCGCCCACGGTGAAGTGATTGGGCACGAAGAACCAGTTGAAGCCCAGGGCATACAGGGCACAGGCCACGGTGATCAGTCCGTAGCGCTTCAGAGTTTTGGCAGCGGGCATAATAGGCACCTCTCTTTTTCGTATGTGTGGGGAAAACGGGTCTTTATAACAAGGTCAATTGCTCCTCGCCCCGGTCCTCGGGCTTGAGGATGGCTCCGGCGGCGGGGATGGTGCGGGTGCGGTAGCGGGGCAGGTTCACGATGCCGCTGTCCTCCGCCGGGACCACCCGGTCCAGATGATACTTGGGCTTCAGGGTCATCACCGCCACCCCCTGGACGTTCCGGGTGGTCTTGGGGGTCAGCAGGGAGGTGTGCACCAGCAGGGCCCGGGGCTCCGTGGATACCAGGGCCAGCTCCCGGTCCTCCGGCAGAGGCAGGATGCACACCAGGGGGCTCTTGTCGGAATAGGCGCCGGTGAGCTTCCGGCGGTTGGACACCGTGGCATAGGCGGACAGCTCCACCCGGGCGGCCTTGCCGTTTTCATAGAAGAACAGCAGGCACCCGGAATAGTCCCCGGGCAGCACCATGAAGATGACCCGCTCGCCCTCGTCCATGGCCAGACGGCCTGGCAGATAGTCGCCCAGGGCGCTGGCCTTGCCGTCGCCGAACTCCGACACCCGGGTCTTGTACACCTGGCACCTGTCGGTGAAGAACATGACCTCGGCGTTGTTGGAGGTTTCCATCTGCTGGAGGAGGCTGTCGCCCTCCTTGAACTTCTGCTCCCCGCTCATGCGCAGGGACTTGGGGGTGATCTTCTTGAAGTACCCCTCCCGGGACAGGAACACCGTCACCGGGTAGTCCTCGGGCTGGCTGTCCTCCACATATTCCTCCACCTCGTGGCCGTATACGATCTCCGTCCGCCGGGGCACGGCGTATTTCTTCCGGACCTGCTCCAGCTCGTCCACGATGATCTTCCGGATCCGGGCGGGCTTGGCCAACGTGTCCTCCAGGTCGGCGATCTCCTTCTGCAGGTCCTCGGTCTCCCGGACCCGCTTGAGAATGTACTCCTTGTTGATGTTGCGCAGCTTGATCTCCGCCACATATTCCGCCTGGACCTGGTCGATGCCGAAGCCGATCATCAGGTTGGGGATCACCTCGGCCTCCTCCTCGGTTTCCCGGATGATGGCGATGGCCTTGTCGATGTCCAGCAGAATGCGCTTCAGGCCCAGCAGCAGGTGCAGCTTGTCCTTTTTGCGGCTGAGCACGAAATACACCCGCCGCCGCACGCAGTCCGTGCGCCAGGCGGTCCACTCGCCGAGAATTTCGCCCACCCCCATGACCCGGGGCATCCCGGCGATGAGAATGTTGAAATTGCAGCTGACCGTGTCCTGCAGGGGCGTCAGGCGGAACAGCTTGGTCATCAGCTTCTCCGGGTCCACGCTGCGCTTCAGGTCGATGGCCAGCTTCAGGCCGGACAGGTCCGTCTCGTCCCGCATGTCGCTGATCTCGCTGATTTTCCCGGCCTTAATGAGCTCCGCCACCTTGTCCAGAATGGCCTCGATGGAGGTGGAGTAGGGGATTTCGTAGATTTCGATGAGGTTTGCCTGCTTGTCATACCGCCACCGGGAGCGGACCTTCACGCCGCCCCGGCCGGTGCGGTACAGCTCCCGCAGCTCCGCCGGGTCGCAGATGATCTGGCCCCCGGTGGGGAAGTCCGGGGCCAGCAGGGTGGAGGCGATGTCGTGGTCCGGATTTTTCAGCAGGGCCACGGTGGTGTCGCACACCTCCCCCAGGTTGAAGCCGCAGATCTGGGACGCCATGCCCACGGCGATGCCCTGGTTGGCGGACACCAGCACGTTGGGGAAGGTGGTGGGCAGCAGGGACGGCTCCTTCATGGAGTTGTCGTAGTTATCCACAAAGTCCACGGCGTCGCAGTCCAGGTCCCGGAACAGCTCCGCGCAGATGGGGGCCAGCTTCGCCTCGGTGTACCGGCTGGCGGCATAGGCCATGTCCCGGGAGTACACCTTGCCGAAGTTGCCCTTGCTGTCCACAAAGGGGTGCAGCAGGGATTCGTTGCCCTTGGCCAGACGCACCATGGTCTCGTAGATGGCCTGGTCGCCGTGGGGATTCAGGCGCATGGTCTGGCCCACGATGTTGGCGGACTTGGTGCGTCCGCCGGTGAGCAGGCCCATTTTATACATGGTATACAGCAGCTTCCGGTGGGAGGGCTTGAAGCCGTCGATCTCCGGAATGGCCCGGGAGACGATGACGCTCATGGCGTAGGGCATATAGTTTTCGTCCAGCGTCCGGGTGATGGGCTGCTCCACCACCGTGCCCCGCAGGCCCAGCACATTGGGGTCCGCCGGCCGGTGGACGGTTTTCGGTTCTGTTTTCTTTTTTGCCATGGGGCAAATTCCTTTCGTTCAAGCGGTCATTTGGCAAATTCAGCTCACGTCGATCATATCCAGGTACAGGTGGCCGTTTTCGGCGATATAGTCCTTCCGCCCGGCCAGGTTGTCCCCCAGCAGCAGGTCGAACACCCGGGCGGTCTCCTCCGCCTCATCGGGCAGCACACGCACCAGCCGCCGGGTCTCCGGGTTCATGGTGGTCAGCCACATCATCTCCGGGTCGTTTTCGCCCAGTCCCTTGGACCGCTGGACGGTGAACTTCTTCCCCTCCAGCTGGCGGACGATGTCGGCCTTCTCCTTTTCGGAATAGGCAAACCAGGTCTTGTCGGCGTTTTTCTCCCGATAGGTGATCTCAAACAGCGGGGTCTCGGCGATATACACATAGCCCTCCCGGATCAGGGTGGGGCACAGCCGGTACAGCATGGTCAGGATCAGGGTCCGGATCTGGAACCCGTCCACGTCGCCATCGGTGCAGATGACCACCTTGCTCCACCGGAGGTTGTTCAGGTCAAACTGGCTCAGCTCCTTGGCGGCCTTGCCCTGAACCTCCACGCCGCAGCCCAGCACCTTCATCAGGTCCGTGATCACGTCGCTTTTGAAGATCCGGGGATAGTCGGCCTTCAGGCAGTTGAGGATCTTGCCCCGGACGGGCATCAGCCCCTGGAACTCCGCGTCCCGGGACTGCTTGCAGGCGCCCAGAGCCGAGTCGCCCTCCACGATATAGATCTCCCGCCGGTCTACCTCCTTGGTGCGGCAGTCCACAAACTTCTGCACCCGGTTGGCGATGTCGATCTTCTCCGACAGCTTCTTCTTGGCGCCCAGGCGGGTGCGCTCCGCCGTCTCCCGGCTGCGCTTGTTGATAAGCACCTGGGCGGCCATGCGCTCGGCGTCGTCGTGGTTCTCGATGAAAAATACCTGCAGCTGTTGGCGCAGGAACTCGGACATGGCGTCCTGGATGAACTTGTTGGTGATGGCCTTTTTGGTCTGGTTTTCATAGCTGGTCTGGGTGGAGAAGTTGCTGCTCACCAGCAGCAGGCACTCCTGCACGTCGGGGAAGGTGATCTTGCTTTCGCCCTTGGTGTATTTGTTGTTCTCCCGCAGATATTTGTCCAGCGCCGCCACAAAGGCCAGGCGGGTGGCCTTGTCGGGGCTGCCGCCGTGCTCCAGGAAGCTGGAGTTGTGATAGTGCTCCATCAGGTGTACCCGGTTGGAAAAGCACCAGGCGATGTTCAGCTTCACCTTGTATTCGGGCTTGTCCGCCCGGTCCCGGCCCTGGCGCTCCGCCTCCCAGCACACGGGCCGGGTGATGGGGTCGTCCCCGGCCAGCTCGGCCAGATAGTCCCGGATGCCGTTTTCATACAGGAAGTCCTGGGTCTCGAACCTCCCGGGGGACACCTCATCCCGCAGCCGGAAGGTCACCCCGGCGTTGACCACCGCCTGCCGCTTCATCACGTCCTGGTAATAGTCCAGGGGGATGTCGATGTCGGTGAACACCTCCAGGTCCGGCAGCCAGCGGATGGTGGTGCCGGTTTTCTTCCGGGTCAGGGGAGTCACCTCCATCTGGCCCACGATCTCGCCCCGCTGGAAGTGGAGCTTATACTCATTGCCGTCCCGGCAGACGGTAACGTCCATATAGCGGCTGGCGTACTGGGTGGCGCAGGAGCCCAGACCGTTCAGGCCCAGGGAGAACTCATAGTTTTCCCCGGTGGGGTCGTACTTGCCTCCGGCGTACATCTCGCAGAACACCAGCTCCCAGTTGTACCGCCCCTCCTTTTCGTTCCAGTCCACGGGACAGCCCCGGCCCTGGTCCTCCACCTGGATGGACCGGTCCTGGAACCGGGTGACGGTGATCACCCGGCCGAAGCCCGCCCGGGCCTCGTCGATGGCGTTGGAGAGAATCTCGAACACCGCGTGCTCGCAGCCCTCCAGCCCGTCGGAGCCGAAAATGACGCCGGGCCGTTTCCGGACCCGGTCCGCTCCCTTCAGGCTGGAAATGCTGTCGTTGTCGTATGCTTTTTTCTTGGCCATATCCTTCCTCCGGCGGCCGAAGCCGCTAACTCTCCAATATATAAATCCTATTTTAACGCAAAAATTTCCGTCTGGCAAGAGCCGGACGGGGATAGGGAAAAAATGTTTTTCCGGGGCAAAAAGTTGCAGGCGGCGGGGCCGCCATAACAAACCGGCAACCGGCGGGATAGCATGCGCCGCAAGGGTTTTCCACATTTTCCACCGGGTTTTCCACAGCATTATGTCAACAAGGAAAACCGCCAAAAATGCCGGAACCCAGCGGGAGGGGGCGCAAAGCACCGCCGGTCCGCGAAAAATGCAGACCGGCGGCACATGTCTCACAGCCAGCTCTGGTCGAAGCCGTAGGGCAGCAGCTCCCGCAGGCGGAAGCTCTTGGCCTGCCCCTGACCGTTGAGGCAGATGACCTCCATCTCCGGAGCGAATTCCATCATCACCTGGCGGCAGGAGCCGCAGGGCACGCAGTAGTCCTCACTTTTCCCGGCGATGACGATGCGCACAAAGTCCCGGTGCCCCTCGCTGACGGCCTTGAAGATGGCGGTGCGCTCGGCGCAGATGGTGCAGCCGTAGGCGGCGTTTTCAATGTTGCAGCCGGTGAAAACCGTTCCGTCGGCGCACTCCAGCGCCGCCCCCACCGGAAAGTGGGAATAGGGGATATAGGCCCGGTCCAGCATGGCCGCGGCGGCCCGGCAAAGCTCGTCTCTTGTCACGAAGCAAGTCTCCTTCCGTGATGTTTCTGAAGAAAATTGTAGTATAAATTCCGCCTTTCGTCAAGTCCTATCCGCCGTAGGGGGCGATGGTGACGCCGGTGTAGTACCAGTGGAGGATCTCCTGCCAGGACTTCCCCTCCTGGGCCAGGCGGTTGGCCCCGTACTGGCTCATGCCCACCCCGTGGCCGAAGCCGGTGACGTGGAATGTGACCCTGTCCGCCGCGGCCTCCGCCGTGAAGCACGCCGACCGCAGGCCAAACAGGCTCCGGACCTGGGTGCCCTCCACCGTGACGCCGCCGATACAGATGCTCTCCACCCGGCCGGAGGCGTTTTCCACCCGGCCGGTGATCCAGGTTTCCGGCCCTCCGGCAAAGGACGCCTCCGGATAGGCCGCCAGGAAGGTCTGCTGAAACTCCGCCGCCGGGATTTCCTTGACGCTGTAGTAATTGGGTACGGTGTCCTCCCCCTCGGGGCTTTCCACGCTGTGCAGATACGGCAGGGTGGACACCCACACGTCCCCGGAGTTGGCGGTGACCCCGGCGGAGGAGGAGTGGAAGGCCGCCAGAATGGGCTGGCCGTTGTAGAGGATCACCTGGCCGTCGGTGTCCCGTACGGCCTGCTGGACCTTGGCCTCGTATTCGGCGGCGTGGTCCCCCCACTTTTCCGCCGCCGCCTGGGCGGAGGTGTAGGCATTGCAGCAGCGGTAATCCATGCACACGTCGGCGTCCGGGTGGGCGGCCTTCCGGCCGGAGGCCATGTGGTAATAGATGAAGGTCCGCTCCGCCACGGCCTGGGCGTCCAGGGCCTGCTGGTGGAAGGCGGCGGGCATCTCCCCCCGGACCACCCCGGGCAGGTATTCCGCCATGGTCATCTCCACCACCTGCTCCCCGTCCCATACCCGCAGCAAAGTGTTCGCATCGGCGGCGGGTTGTCCCGCATTTTCGCCGGTCTGTCCCGGGTCAGCCCCCGGGACGGAGCGGGACACGTCCGGCGCAGCTCCGCTGCTCAGCCATCCCCCGCCGAACAGCAGCACCGTCAGCAAAAGCCCCGCCGCCCAATAACGCATGTCCATCCCTCCTGTGGCTTTTTGCTGAGTATATGCCCAGGACCCCACCGGCAGAACAAAACCCCGGCGGGATTTTCCCGCCGGGGTGAAGGGGTCGGATGCTCAGCCGAAGCTGCGGTTGGAGCGGAGGGTCACCTCCACGTCGAACTGCTGGCCGTCCCGGAGGATGGTCAGGGTCACGGTGTCGCCGATGATGTGGCTGCGCCGGGCCGTCAGCAGGTCGGAGGTAACGGACACGGCCTGGCCGTCTGCCGCCAGGATCACGTCCCCGGCCTGGATGCCCGCGTCGGCCGCGCCGGAGCCGGTGCTGACCTCCATGACCTGGACCTGGGTGCCGCCGCCGTCCTTTTCCACGGTGGTGACGGTGATGCCCAGGGAGGGGGCGCCCCGGTAGTGGCCGTTGGCGATGAGGTCGTTGACCACGAAGCTGACGGAGCTGATGGGCAGGGCGAAGCCCAGGCCCTCCACCGTGGCCTCGGTGCTGTCGGTGGTGCTCATTTTCAGGGTGTTGATGCCGATGACCTGGCCGTATTCATTGATCAGGGGGCCGCCGGAGTTGCCGTTGTTCAGGGCGGCGCTGGTCTGCAGCAGGGTCATGGTCTTGCCGTCCACCTCCACGGCGCGGTTGACGGCGGAGATGATGCCGCTGGTCATGGTGCCCCGCAGCTCCACCCCCAGGGGGTTGCCGATGGCATAGGCGGTGTCGCCCACCTGCACCAGGTCGGAGTTGCCGAACTCGGCGGCGGGCAGGGGATTCTGGGGATCGGCCTTCAGCACGGCCAGGTCCTCCTCCTCGTCAAAGCCCACCAGGTTCACCTCATAGGTGACGCCGGTGTCCAGGGCCACCCAGCAGCTCTTGCCGCCGGAGATCACATGGGCGTTGGTGATGATATACCCGTCGGAGGTCATGATGACGCCGGTGCCGATGGAGGCCCCCTCCGACTGCTCGGACACCACCGTGACCACGGAGGGGTTCACCTTGGCATATACCTCCTGGGCCGTCAGGGGCTGGCCCTGGGGGTCCCGGCAGGCCAGGCGGACGCCGGGGTCTCCCTGAATCCGGGGAATGCTGGTGGCCTTGCTGCCGAAAATGTCCACAATGCTGCTGGGGTTGTCGCCGTCGCCGTCGGGCAGGGGCCGGTGCTGACCGCTGCCGCTGCTGCCGCCCAGTATGGCCGCCAGCACCACCGCCGCCACCGTCACCGCCAGCACGGCCAGGGAGATCCACAGCCACAGACGGCTGCGGCGCTTCTCCTTTTTGGCGGCCTGCTGCCAGACGTTCTGGGGCATGGGGTCCCGCTGGACATAGTAGCTGACCACCTCCCGGCCCTGGGGCTCCTTGGGAATGTACCAGGAGACTACCTCCTTCGGCTCCTCCGGGGCCGCTTCCGGGGTCTCCGGGCAGATATCCTTGTTTTCGTCTGTCATAGCAAAAGTTCCTCTCATGTATTGCGCATGGGGTGGGCCAGCTGAACGGTGAAGCTGAAGGAGGTGACGCCATTTTCGCTGGTGACGGTGATCTTCTCCTTATGCTGGGACAGGATGGTTTTCACCACGTACAGGCCCAGCCCGTAGCCGTCCTTGTCCTCGCTGCGGGATTTGTCGGATTTGTGGAAGCGCTCGAACAGCAGGGGAATCTCCTCCGCCGGAATGGTGTGGCCGGTGTTGCGCACGGTGACCACCGCCTTGTCGCCGCCGGTCTCCGTCAGCCCCAGGTACAGGGTGGACCCGGGGGCGGCGAACTTGGCGGCGTTTTCCAGCAGGTTATAGATCACCTGGGTGATCAGGTCGTTGACCCCCTGGACCATGACGGAATCCTCCGGGATGTCCGCCTCCACGTCCAGGCCCCGGTCGGTGATCTTCTGCTCCATGGACAGCAGGGCCAGGCGCATACTCTCGCACAGGTCGAAGTCCTCCTTCTTCATGTCCTGCTGGGACTGAATCTGGGAGATATCCAGCATCCGGCGGACCAGGCGGCTGAGGCGGCGGCTTTCGTCGGAGATGATCTGGAGATATTTCCGTTCCTTCTCCGGGGGAATGGTGCCGTCCAGGATGCCGTCGGTATATCCGGCGATGGTGGTCATGGGGGTTTTCAGCTCGTGGGAGATGTTGGCGATGAACTCGCTTCGCTGGCGCTCGGTTTCCGCCAGGGAGTCGGCCATGTTGTTGAAGGACGCCGCCAGCTCGCCGATCTCGTCGCTGCGGCCGGTGTCCTGCATGCGCACGTCGAAGTTTCCGGCGGCATAGGACCGGGTGGCCTGGACCATCTCCCGGATGGGCTGAATCTGGCGCATGGAGGTCAGGGAGCTGGCCACAAAGGAGATCAGCAGGATGATGGCCGAGGTCATGAAGAACAGGCCGATGAAGGAGCGCCACATGCTCATCAGGGACCGGGCGTCCATCACCGCCAGGACCATGCCCACGGTGCCGCCGTCCTCCTGGGCGACGGGCACCGCCACCACGAACTGCCGGATGTCGTATGCGCCGCCGATGCTGCTGCGGCCCTGGTAAAAGCCCTTGTCCCCGAAAACGGCGTCCTGGATCTCCTGGGGGACGGACACCACCTGGCCTCCCAGCCGCTGGTCGGAGGTCAGCAGGGCGTAGCCCTGGTCGTTGCACAGGAGAAAGTCCGCCTTGGTAAGCCCGGCGGCCAGGGCGATGAGATTCTGCAGGCTGGGGCTGGCGGTCTGCCCGCCGGAGGCCAGATAGTCCCCGGACATGTTGGCAATCAGCTCCGCGTGCTGGCGCATTTCGCTGCGCCGCTCGGACACGGTGTCGTTATAGCTCAGGGCGTAAAACGACACGCCCAGCAGCAAAAGCGTCAGCAGCACCATGCCCGCCGTCAGCAGGAACTGCTGCCAATAGAGACTGTCGAACCGGCGGCGGAACCGGGTGATCTTTTCCTGGCTCATTTCACTTCAAACTTATAGCCCACGCCCCACACGGTTTTCAGCTCCCACTGGTCGGACACACCCTCCACCTTTTCCCGCAGGCGCTTGATGTGCACGTCCACGGTGCGGGAGTCGCCGAAATAGTCGAAGCCCCACACCTCGTCCAGCAGCTGGTTGCGGGTATACACCCGGTTGGGGGTGGAGGCCAGGTGATACAGAAGCTCCAGCTCCTTGGGGGGTGTGTCGATCTTCTTACCGTCCACCAGCAGCTCATAGCTGTCCAGGTCGATGACCAGCTTGTCGAAGGTCAGGCGCTTTTTGGTGTCGTCGGGAATTTCGCTGCGGCGGAGCACCGCGTTGATGCGGGCCATCAGCTCCTTCATCTCGAAGGGCTTCACCAGATAGTCGTCGGCCCCCATTTCCAGGCCGGTGATCCGGTCGTTGACCTCGCTTTTGGCGGTGAGCATGATGATGGGGGTCTTGGCCTTTTCCCGGATGTGGGCGCACACGGCCCAGCCGTCCATCACCGGCAGCATGATGTCCAGCAGCACCATGTCCGGGGCCTCCCGGTCAAATTCCTCCACGGCCTTGCCGCCGTCGTAGGCGATGCGGACGTCGAACCCCTCTTTTTCCAGGTACATGCGGATCAGGTCGGAGATATTGCGGTCGTCCTCGACCACCAGAATGTTGCGTGCCATGCGCTTTGCCTCCCACTTGTGAGTATCGTTGGTGTTTTTCTTTATTATACCGCCCCGGCCGGGACTTTCCTGAACTTTCTGTAAATTCAGACATACCAGATAGAACAGTATACCACAAAAATCCGGGTTTGTATAGATTTTCGAGGGCTTGAGACTGTCGAAAAAGTCTTTTTTGACAAGCTGAAGCCCCCGGCCGGGGCCGGAGGCTTGGAAAAATCCTTATTCGGCGCTTTTGCGCTTGGTCTTGCCGTAGCCATAGCCATAGCCGTAGCCATACCCATAACCGTAGCCATAGCCGGAGGAGGAGCCCCGGACGTTGGCGGCGCAGTTGAACACAAAGCCGGCCATCCGGGCGTCGGCCCCGGCCAGGGCCTGGATGCCCTCGAAGATCTGGGTGGTGGCGGCGAAGTCCTCCCGGATGACGTAGATCACCCGGTCCACATGGCGGCACATGGCCAGGGCGTCGGCCATCATGGCGCAGGGCGGCGTGTCCAGCACGATGTAGTCAAACATGGGGCGCAGGGTGTTTATCAGCGCCTCCAGCTTGTCGTATTGCAGCAGGTTCATGGGGGCGTGGATGGGCTCGCTGCCGGCAAAGACGTACAGGGACGTCTCCTCATAGCGCAGGAAGTGCACCTGGTCCAGGCTGCCGGACAGGCACTGACCCAGGCCCTCGGAGGGCTTGGTGATGCCCAGCAGGGCCTTGTCGCTGGGGCCCCGGAGGTCGCCGTCGATCAGCAGGACCTTTTTTCCCTCCCGGGCCAGGGACAGGGCCAGGTTCACGGACACGGAGCTTTTCCCCTCGGAGGGGATGGAGCTTGTGACCATGATGACCTTGTCCTCGTCCTTCAGCTGCCGCAGCAGCTTCAGCCGCAGCAGGCGATACGCCTCGCAGAAGGCGCTGTCGGTCTGCATGCGGGTGATCAGCAGCCCCTGCTGGGGGCCGTTTTTCCGGCGCTTGGGGGCCGTGCGGGGGATGGAGGCCAGGGCCGTCAGGCTTACCAGGCGCTTGACGTCGCCGGTGGAGGACACCGTCCGCCGCAGGGCGGCGGCCACGATGAGCACCGCCAGCGCCAGCACCACGCCCAGGGCCGCGCCCTTGACGGCGCTGCGCACCCAGGGATCGGCGTTATACGGCGTGTCGGGCAGGGAGGGCTCCTGGTTCACCACCAGCTGCGTTTCGCCCAGGACCAGGCGGTTCACCTGGGGATACACGTCGATGACGGCGCAGAGGATGTCATAGGCGTCCTGGGGGCTGGGGCTTTCCACCGTCAGGACGAAGAAGCTGGTGTCCTTGATGGCGGAGGAGGAGATGACGCCGTTGAGATAGGTGACGCCCAGTCGCTGGAGCAGCAGCTCCTGCATGCGGTCGGAGGTCAGCAGATAGGGGAAGGTGTCCGCCACCTGCTGGGCAGCGGATTTGTTGTAATACTGGCTGTAGCCGGAGAGGTCGGTGCCGCCCACAAAGCTGAGATTCACGGAGAACACCGCCTCGGAGCGGTACATGGGCCGGAAGCTGCGGTGGCCGCGCCAGCCCATCAGGGCGGCGCACAGCACGATCAGCGCCAGGCACACCGGCCACAGGCGCGTCAGCGCCCGGCCCATCCGCCGCAGCAGGACGGACAGGTCGATGGGCTGGACCTCGGTATTGGTATGGGTCGTATGTTGTTCCATAGTGCGCCTCACTGCGTCTTACGGGCGGAGTGCTGCCCGTAGCCGTATTTGTCGTATTTCTTGCCATAGCCGTATCCATAGCCGGAGGACCAGGCGGTCAGATGGGCCATATCGTTGAGGATGCAGCCCAGAAACTCCGCCTTACCGGCCCGCAGAGCGTCGATGGCGTCGTTGATCTCCGGTGCGGGGACGGTGTCCTGCCGCACCACCAGCACCGACGCATCGGACAGGTCCGACAGAAGCTCACTGTCGGAGAAGAAGCCCAGAGGCGGGGAGTCGATGATGACGTAGTCATACCGCTCCCGGGCCAGAGCCACCACCTTGGCCAGCTGGTCCGAGGCCAGCAGCTCGATGACGTCGGTATAGGACTTGGTGCTCAGCAGGGAGTGCAGCCCCGTGGCGGGGTCCGTGACGGCGGCGGCCAGGATCTTCTCCGGGGCGGCGGACACTGTCAGCAGGGTGCCCAGCTCGTTTTTCTGCTTCACGGACAGGCCCAGCATCTCGCTTTGCACCGGGCGGCGCAGGTCCAGGTCGATGAACAGCACGTTCACCCCCCGGGAGGCCAGGGAAATGGCGGTGTTGGCGGCCAGGGTGGACTTGCCCTCCGCCGCGGACACGCTGGAAAACAGGAATACCCGGCGGCCCCTGGCATGCTCATGCTGGAACTTTTCGGCGATGCGGTGGATGGATTCGGTAAAGGCGAAGCTGATGGCCGGGGAGGAGATGTTCAGGTTCCGGCGCAGGCGCTTGCCGCCCCGGCGGGCCCGGCGCTCCCGGCGGCGGTCGTCGAACCAGCCCAGGAGCTTCCGGGTCCGGCGGCCCTCGTGGGGCACGGTGGAGATGATCTTGGCGTCCAGGTCGCTGCGGGCGCCCTCCTGGGTCTGCACCGTGCCGCTGGCGATGCTGGCCCACACCACGGCGGCGGCGGCCAACACCGCACCCGCAGCGGCGGCGGTCAGGCAGGTCCGGGGCACGTTATAGCTGCGGACGGCGGACACGGACAGGCTGGGTGCGTTGAGCTGGGTCAGCACCGCCGAGGAGGACACATGGGCCGACAGGCTGTCGTAGTTATCGGACACGGCCTGCAGCAGGATCAGCGCCTGGCGAGGGGAATCGGCGGTGACGGTGACTCGGATGAGGTTGGTATCCCCCAGCTGCTGGGCAGTGACGGTGCCGTTCAGGGGCATGCCCAGATTCTGCTCCATGGTCTGGCGCAGGACCCGGCTCTGCAGCAGCTGGGAATAGGAGGCAGCCACATCGGCGGCGGCGGTGATATTCGTATAGTACAGGTTGCTGGTGCGGGTGGTGACGGAGAAGGTGGTGGAGCTGGTATACTGCTGGGTCACGAAGCACGTCAGCACGATCCACGCCGCCATGGCGCAGGTGAGGGCCGCCAGCAGCAGCATCCACAGCTGCCGCGCCAGCGCCCGCAGGATGCAGAGGGGCTCGATATGGGACCATTGCAGGCCCTGATTGTTTTCATCCATGACGATCCCTCCTTTATTCCACCACCACCGCCAGATAGACGGTATAGCTCTGGCCCTGGGCGGTGACGCTGTAACCCACATGATACGTTCCGGGGACGGACGTGTCCACCGGGGACTCGATGCTGACCTGTCCGGCGGACAGGGCCGTTCCGTCGGGGGCGGTGACGCTTTGGATATACCCGGCGGCATCAAAGGCCGATCCCCGGGGCAGGTACACCAGATAGTCCGACAGGGTGATCAGCTGCGGCCCGCCGGTGGTGATGACCACCTTCAGCGGCAGCACCACCGAGTTGCCTAGGCGGCTGTCCACCTGAGCGGTGACGCTGTATACCCCGGGCTGGCTGTTGATGACGTTCTGGGAGGTGATGCGGATGCCGCTGCTGATGTCGCCGTCCAGCACGTCCGAGGCGGTGAGCCGGTCCAGCAGGGTCACGGTCTGGCCCGCAGGGTACACCAGGGGCTGAGACAGGGCGAAGCGGGGGGCCTCGTAATCCGTGTAGCGGACGGTGCGGGTGACGGTGGCCATATTGTTGGCGGAGTCAAAAACGATGTAGGTGACCTGGGCGCTGCTGTCGGTCAGGGAGGGGGACACGCCCTTGATGAGGATCTGGTCCGTCAGGTCCCCGTCCCGGTCGTCGGAGGCCATGACCCCCTGCAGCAGGGCCTCGTCCCCGGCGGTGACGCTGACGTCGATGGAATCGGTGGAACAGGTGATCACCGGGGGCGTCACGTCCACGGTGAGGCGGCGATAGATCCGCAGGCCGCAGAAGGCCAGCAGGGTCAGGATAAACAGCGCGAGGATCACGCGCTGCATTTTGCGGATGGCTCTCATAGCTCGTCCTCCCTTGGGGAAAAAATAGGCTCGTCCGTCCCCACCAGGGGGCGGTCCTCTAAAATACGGCGGGGGTTCTCCTCCAGCAGCAGCCGGGGGCAGGCCGGGGAAAAATCCTCGGCCAGGGTGCGGCGCAGCAGCTCCATATGGGTGGTGCGGACGGTGGGCCGGTGGGCGTCGCTGGCGGCGGCGTGGGCCAGCCCTCGCTCCAGCAGCCACAGGGCCGTGTCCTGGGCCCGGCGGCCCAGACGGCCCAGAATGCTGCCCTTGTTCAGCTGAATGACCACGCCGCCCTCAAACCAGCGGCGGATGATGTACGGGTCCCGCTGCACGGCATCGTACCGCTCCGGATGGGCGGCCACCGGGGTCAGGCCCCGGGTGCGGATCTGGTGGAAGCACTGCTCCATGAACTCCGCCGACTCGTCAAAATAGAACTCCACCAGCAGATACCGGCCCCCGCCCAGGGTCTGAAGCTGGCGGCGGTCCAGCAGCTCGGGCAGCTCCGGGGTGCAGAACACCTCGGCCCCCGGGTGGATGCGCAGAGGGATGCCCTCCTGCTCCAGGGCCTGCCGCAGCCGGGAAAAGCCCGTGCGCAGGGCGGCGGAGCGGTAATTCTTTGGCCCGTCTCCGGGGAGATTGCAGTGGGGCGTGGCGATGATGTCCGTGACGCCGGAGTCCGCCGCCATGCGGGCCATCTGCAGCGAGTCTTCCATAGAGGGGGACCCATCGTCCACCCCCGGCAGAATGTGGCAGTGAATATCCACCATGGCGGCGCTTCCTCCTCTCCCAAAGCACAATACGCGAAATTATAATCAAGTATAGCACGTTTCCCCGGGCTTTTCAAGTCGAAGAAAGGCGAATCCCGTCGGTGGACGGCCCCGGGCGGAAAAATCCCCTCCGGCGGGGCCGGAGGGGTGCGGATATTTGCCTGGCGGGTCAGAACAGATCGGGATACAGGGCCGACACCTGCCGGTACCAGCTTTGATAATCGGACAGGGTGTCGCCGTCCAGGGAGTATACCTGCCATTGGGCGGCGGAGTCGGCGGTGGTCAGGGCCTGCCCCAGGGGATACTTGCCCCGCTCCAGCTCCGTGGGATAGTACATCCCCGCATAGTCGGAGCCGTCGTCATAGGCGGTGAGGAACAGCAGATAGGGCTTGCCGGTTTCCATAGGCAGATAGCCCCCCTGGGTCCACAGGGCGTCGTCTGCGGTGTAGCACTCCTCGGTGATCACCAGCTGCTCCGGGGCCTGGCCCTTCAGCACCTGGGTCACCTGGCCGGTGGTTCTGGTGTAGCCGGTGGAGACATTGCCGTCGCTGTAGCGGGAGAGGACGTTTTCCTGAGTCTCCGGGGTAAACACCACGATCAGGTCGCTGACCTCCTGCAATTGGGACACCGTTGCCGCCTGGGTCACCCGGTCCGCGGACAGCCGGTGGACGGTCTGCTGTCTGGCGCCGCAGGCGGTCAGCATCACCAGGGCCAGCGCCAGCAGACAGGAAAGCAGAACTTTTGTGCGTCTCATGGAAAAGCCTCCTTTATATAAGATACCATCATTATACCACACCCGGGGGGGAGCACAATTGGCAAATTGCAGAATTTTCCGAACGGAATCTATGGCTTTTCCACAAGAACAAACGGATATTTTGAACAAAATGTGAATTTACAGCGTGGTCACAAAGCGCTGCAGGCCGTCGTCCAGCAGCTGGGCGGCCCGGTCCCCCTGTCCGGCGGCGATGAGGTCCGTGAACCGGGCCAGGGTACGCAGGCTCTCCTCCCGGCCCACGGACCGGATATAGCCGGACCAGAACTCCAGGTTCACCTGCATGAAGGCGTTGAACAGCAGGGGCGTGATGGTGTTGCCGCTTAAAAACGTCACCCCCCGGTGATAGCGGAACAGGGCCTGGGCCAGGGCGGCGGTGTCCGGGGCCTCCTCCGCCTGGCGCTGGAGGGCGCGGAGGGTGTCCAGATCGGCGGGGGTGTGGGACGCGGCCAGGTCCCGCAGGGCCGGGGCCTCCAGATAATACCGCAGGCGCAGGATGCTGCGGGCGGTTTTCTCGTCGGGAAGGCCCCCGTGATAGTCCATGATGGCCATCAGCGTTTCCAGGCTGCCGGTCTGGGCATAGTCCGCCACGGTGACGCCCCGGCGGGAGGCGATATCCAGAAAGCCCAGGCGGTGCAGCTCCCGCAGGCCCTCGTGGACCACGGTTTTGCTGATGTGCATGGTGTCGGCCAGCTCCCGCTCCGTGGGCAGCTGGTCCCCGGGCTTCAGCTGCCCGGACAGGATCGCCCCCTCCACCTGCTGGATAAACAGCTCCCGGATAGACGGGGCCACAATGGGACGGAAATCCATGGCATATCCTCCTTCTGGTCCGACCAGGACCATAAAATAGGATACCATAACTTTATAAGAACAGTCAATAGCTTTTTGCCCCGGAAATTGGTATCATTAAGGTGAGTTCATGCAGAAAAATCGCCCTTGAGGCGGAGATAAAGGAGATTTCACATGGGAAAGAACATCAACGGCGACCGGCCCACCGCGTTCCCCCTGGAGCAGGAGAAGCTGCCCTTTACCATCCCCGTGGTGGAGGAGCCCCGGCCCAAGATCGCCAAGCTGGTGGCCATGATCACCGACCGGGTGCCCGCCAAGCTCAAGGGCGTCAAGGGCAACGACCCGGAATACTGGGGCCTGGCGGACCTGATCAGCGACGAAATGGCGGACGTGGCCCTGAAGATGGGCGTCCGCAAGCCCAAGACCATCGGGCAGCTGATGAAGCTGACCAAGCTGGAGCGGGAGCCCCTGCAGAAGCTGCTGGACGACATGGCCTGGGTGGGCCTGATCGAGTATAACTGGGAGAATCTGGACGGGAAGAACCCCGACCACGAAAAGCGCTATGTTCTGCCCCAGTTCGTCCCCGGCAGCGCGGAGTTCTTCAATATGCGCCGCAGCCAGATGGACGAGCATCCCCAGGTGGCGGCCTTCTTCGAGCGGATGACCTTCCTGCCCCTGGAAAAGATCACCCCCATGGTGCCTCCCGGAGGCGCCGGCATCGGCATGCATGTGATCCCTGTGGAAAAGGCCATCGAAACGGAGAACGAGGCCGTGGGCCTGGAGAAGATCTCCTATTGGCTGCACAAGTACGAGGGCAAGTACGCCAAGAGCATGTGCTCCTGCCGGGCCAGCCGCCAGTATCTGAACGAGGGCTGCGGCGACGACCCGGAGAGCTGGTGCATCGCCGTGGGCGACATGGCCACCTATATCGTGGAAACCGGCCGGGGCGAGTACATCACCTATGACGAGGCCATGGCCATCTTCAAGAAGGCCGAGGACAACGGCTTCGTCCATCAGATCACCAACATCGACGGCGAACAGAAGATTTTCGGCATCTGCAACTGCAACGTCAACGTCTGCAACGCCCTGCGGACCAGCCAGCTGTTCAACACCCCCAACATGTCCCGCAGCGCCTATGTGGCCCGGGTGGAGACGGACCAGTGCGTGGCCTGCGGCCGGTGCGTGGAATACTGTCCCGCCGGTGCGGTGAAGCTGGGCCAGAAGCTGTGCACCAAGGACGGTCCCGTGGAGTATCCCCGGCAGGAGCTGCCGGATGCGGTGAAGTGGGGCCCCGACAAGTGGGCCGTCGACTACCGGGACAAGAATCGCGTCAACTGCTACGACACCGGCACCGCCCCCTGCAAGACCGCCTGCCCCGCCCACATCGCGGTGCAGGGCTATCTGAAGCTGGCGGCCCAGGGCAAGTACCGGGAGGCCCTGCAGCTGATCAAGCGGGAGAATCCCTTCCCCGCCGTGTGCGGCCGCATCTGCAACCGCCGCTGCGAGGACGCCTGCACCCGGGGCACCGTGGACCAGGCGGTGGCCATTGACGAGGTGAAGCGCTTCATCGCCCAGCAGGACCTGGACGCCGCCACCCGGTTCGTGCCGGAGAAGGTGATCCCCAAGGTAGATGGCGAATTTGACCAGCAGATCGCCATCATCGGCGGCGGCCCGGCGGGCCTGTCCTGCGCCTATTACCTGGCGGAGAAGGGCTATCGCCCCACCGTGTTTGAAAAGGAGCGCCGCCTGGGCGGTATGCTGGAAAACGGCCTGCCCAGCTTCCGGCTGGAGAAGGACGTGGTCCAGGCGGAGATCGACGTGCTGCGGGAAATGGGCGTCCAGTTCCGCTGCGGCGTGGAGGTGGGCAAGGACGTGACCATTGCCCAGCTGCGGGAGCAGGGCTATCAGGGCTTCTATGTGGCCGTGGGCCTGCAGTCCGGCGGCAGGCTGAACATCCCCGGCGACGACGCCCAGGGCGTCACGGCGGGCATCGACTTCATGCGCCGGGTCAACGGCGGCCAGGAGACGAAGCTGGAAGGCCGGGTGGTGGTCATCGGCGGCGGCAACATCGCGGCAGACGTGGCCCGGACGGCGGTGCGCTGCGGCGCGGAGTCCGTGGACCTGTACTGCCTGGAGAGCTATGACGATATGCCCATGGGCCCGGAGGACCGGGGCGAGTGTGAGCGGGACGGCATCACCATCCACGCCGGATGGGGCCAGACGGAGATCGTCACCGAAAACGGCCATGCCGCCGGCATCCGCTTCCGCAAGTGTCTGCGGGTGAAGAACGACCAGGGCCGCTTCGCCCCGGAATTTGACGACAACGACACCTGCCAGGCCCAGTGCGCCGCGGTGCTGTACTGCATCGGCCAGAAGGTGGATTGGCGGCAGCTGCTGACCGGCACCGCCGTGACCTTCAACCCCAACGGCACCGCCCAGGTGGATCCCGTGACCTATCAGACGGCGGAGCCCGGCATCTTCGCCGGCGGCGACGCCGTCACCGGCCAGAAGTTCGCCATTGACGCCATTGCCGCCGGTAAGGAGGGCGCCATCTCCCTGCACCGGTTCGTCCAGAAGGCCACCCTGACCATCGGCCGCAACCGCCGGCAGTTCGTGGAGCTGGACAAGGAGAACGCCCTGATCCCCGTGGGCTTTGACAACACCCCCCGCCAGCAGATCGGGTATAACGAGGCCCTGCGCCGGACCTTCCGGGACGAGCGCATCGCCTTCACCGCCCAGCAGGTCCAGAAGGAGACGGCCCGCTGCCTCAGCTGCGGTGCCTCCGTGGTGGACCCCAACAAGTGCATCGGCTGCGGCGTGTGCACCACCAAGTGTGCCTTTGACGCCATCCACCTGCACCGGGAGCGTCCGGAGTGCTCCACCATGATCCCCGCCGAGGACAAGATGAAGGCCATCCTGCCCTACATGGTCAAGCGGGAGATCAAGATCCGCAAGGCCGGGAAGAAGTAATGCACGAGCTGGGAATCGTATTTCATGTGATCCGGGCCGTGGAGAACATCGGCCGGGAGCAGGGCCTCACCGACGTGGCGTCGGTGACCCTGGAGCTGGGCCAGGTGTCCGGCGTGGTGCCCCGGGAGCTGGAGAGCTGCTGGAAATGGGCTGTGGCCCGGACGGAGCTGATGCCCCGGGCACAGCTGCGGTTCGAGAGGGTCCACGCCATCACTCACTGTGATGGCTGCGGCCGGGACTATGACACCGTACCCCAAGGCCGGGTATGTCCCTTCTGCGGCAGCGAGGACACCTGGCTGGTTCAGGGAAATGAAGTGAATATCAAAGAGATTGAGGCGCAGTAGCCTGTGTCCGCCCCCGTTTGCCATTGACAAGCGGGGGCGGACGGCGTATAATGACAATATATATTGAATGCATTGAGAGATTGAGTCATGCAAAGGGCCGCCCGGGAGACCGGGCGGGCTTTGGCGTGGCTCTTTTTTCGCGGAAAGGAGCACTTTGTATGCAGGATGTGGTCATCATCGGCGGCGGCGCAGTGGGCTGCGCCGTGGCCCGGGAGCTGAGCCGCTGGCAGCTGGACGTGTGCCTGGTGGAGCAGGGAGAGGACGTATGCGTGGGCACCAGCAAGGCCAATTCCGCCATCGTTCACGCCGGGTTCGACGCTCCGGCGGGGAGTCTGAAGGCCCGGTTCAACGTGGAGGGCAGCCGCCGGATGGAGGCGCTGTCCCGGGAGCTGGACTTCCCTTATCGCCGGAACGGGGCCCTGGTGCTATGCTTTGAGGAGGCGGGCCTGCCCCGGCTGGAGGAGCTTTTGCACCGGGGACAGGTCAACGGCGTGGAGGGCCTGGAGATCGTCCGGGGAGAGCAGCTTCGTGCGCTGGAGCCTGCCCTGTCGGAGAAGGCCGTTGCCGCCCTGTACGCCCCCAGCAGCGCCATCATCTGTCCCTTCGGCATGACCATCGCCCTGGCGGAAAACGCCGCCCACAACGGCGTGACCTTCCGCTTCGACACCCGGGTGGAGCGCATCCGCCGGACTCAGGCGGGCTATACCCTGGAAACCAACCGGGGGACCATGGAGACCCGGGCCGTGATCAGCGCCGCCGGTGTGTGGGGCGATGTGCTCCATAACCAGGTGTGCAGCGATACTGCCCGCATCGTGCCCCGCCGGGGTGAATACTGCCTGCTGGACAAGAAGGACGGCGGCCTGGTGCAGCGCACCGTGTTCCAGCTGCCGGGCCCCATGGGCAAGGGCGTACTGGTAACGCCTACGGTCCATGGCAACCTGTTGGTGGGCCCCACCGCTGCGGACCAGGAGCAGCGGGACCTGACCGCCACCACGGCGGAGGGACTGGCCTTTGCCCAGGATATGGCCCGCAAAAGCGTGCCGGGTCTGCCGCTGCGGGACGTGATCACCAGCTTTGCCGGGCTCCGGGCCCATCTGGCGGAGGGGGAGGACGACTTCCGCATCGGCCAGCCCGTCCCCGGGTATTTCGAGGCCCTGGGCATCGAGTCCCCGGGGCTGTCCTCCGCTCCGGCCATCGGGGCCTATCTGGCGGAGCAGGCGGCGGCGTATCTGGGGGCGGCGGAAAAGCCGGACTTCGACCCCCTGCGGCGGGACATCGTCCACCTGCGGGAGCTGCCCTTTGCCCGGCGGCAGCGCCTGGCAGAGGAGAACCCCGCTTACGGCAACATCGTGTGCCGCTGCGAGGGCATCAGCGAGGGGGAGATCGTGGACGCCATCCACCGGGTCCCCGGGGCCCGGTCCCTGGATGGAGTGAAGCGCCGGGTGCGGGCCGGTATGGGCCGGTGCCAGGGAGGCTTCTGCACGCCTCGGGTCATGGAGATCCTGGCCCGGGAGCTGGGGATACCCCAGACGGAGCTGACGAAAAACGGCGGAGCATCCCGGCTGCTGGCCGGGCGGACCAAGGAGGAAGCATGATGAAACACGTACAGCTTGCCATTATCGGCGGAGGCCCTGCGGGCCTGGCCGCCGCCATCGCCGCCCGGAGGGCCGGGGTGCAGGATCTGCTGATCCTCGAGCGGGACCGGGAGCTGGGCGGTATTCTGAACCAGTGCATCCACGCGGGCTTCGGCCTGCACACCTTTTCCCAGGAGCTTACCGGGCCGGAGTACGCCCGGCGGTTTGCCGACCAGGTCCGGGAGCTGAACATCCCGTACCTGCTGAACGCCATGGTGCTGGACCTGTCGCCGGACCGGGTGCTGACGCTGACGGGCCGGGAGACGGGCCTGGTGCAGCTCAGCGCCGATGCGGTGATCCTGGCCATGGGCTGCCGGGAGCGGCCCCGGGGCGCGCTGAACATCCCCGGCTGCCGCCCGGCGGGCATTTACTCCGCCGGTACCGCCCAGCGGCTGGTGAATATGGAGGGGCTGATGCCCGGCCGGGACGTGGTGATCCTGGGCAGCGGCGACATCGGCCTGATCATGGCCCGGCGCATGACCCTGGAGGGGGCCAAAGTCCACGCGGTGGCGGAGGTGATGCCCTATTCCGGCGGCCTGAAGCGGAACATCGTCCAGTGCCTGGAGGATTTCGGCATTCCCCTGTATCTGTCCACCACCGTGGTGGACATTCACGGCCGGGAGCGGCTGGAGGGTGTGACCCTGGCCCGGGTGGACGAAAACCGCCGCCCCATCCCCGGGACGGAGCGGGACATCCCCTGCGACACCCTGCTGCTGTCGGTGGGTCTGCTGCCGGAAAACGAGCTGAGCCAGCAGGCCGGAGTCCGGCTGGACGCCGTTACCGGCGGGCCGGAGGTAGGGGACGATCTGTCCACCTCCGTTCCCGGCGTGTTCGCCTGCGGCAACGTGCTGCATGTCCACGATCTGGTGGACTTCGTGTCCCAGGAGGCGGCCCGGGCCGGGGAAAACGCCGCCCGGTACCTGCTGGAGCACCGGCGGGAGGGCAAGACCGTCCGCCTGACGGGGCAGAACGGCGTGCGGTACACCGTGCCCCAGTATCTGGACCCGGAGGCCATGGAAGAAACCGTCACCGTCCGGTTCCGGGTGGGCCAGCCCTATCGGGACGCCGATCTGGCGGTTTATCTGGACGGACGGCTGCTGCGCCGGATGCATAAGCGCATTCTCAGCCCCGGCGAGATGGAGCAGCTGACCCTGCGGCGGGCGGACCTGCCCCGGGGTTTGAAGCAGATCACCATTCAGGTGGAGGAGGGAGCACAATGAGCATCCGCGAGCTGACGTGTATCGGCTGCCCCATGGGCTGCCAGCTGACCGCCGTTATGGACGGCAGCCGGGTGACGGAGGTCACCGGCAACACCTGTCCCCGGGGGGACGCCTACGCCCGGAAGGAGTGTACCCATCCGGCCCGCACCGTTACCGGCACCGTCCGGGTGTCCGGCGGCGCGCTGCCGGTGGTGTCCGTCCGCACCGCCGGAGAGGTGCCCAAGGAGAAGGTGCTGGATGTGGCCCGGGCGCTGTGCCGGGTGCACTTGACGGCCCCGGTGCAGGCCGGGGACGTGGTGATCCCCGACGTATTGGGCACCGGCGTGGACGTGGTGGCCACCCGGTCCGTGTGACCCCGCAAATCACCGGTTGACAGGGAAGCGGGGGGCAGTATATAATAAGTTGAATCATCATTCCCTGTTAATTCGATGTTTTTCTCTATGAAATCTAATATTTCATATCAGCAAGGAGGTCTTACATGGACATTTTCGAGAAATGCTATGCCCCGTCCCTGGCCAAGGAGCTGAAGGAGGCGGGGGTGTATCCCTATTTTCACGCGCTGCAGTCCCGGCAGGACGTGGAGGTGCAGATGGAGGGCAAGCGCCGGATCATGCTGGGCTCCAACAACTATCTGGGCCTGACCATCGCCCCGGACGTGGTGGAGGCGGGCATTCACGCCCTGGAGCGCTACGGCACCGGGTGCAGCGGCTCCCGGTTCCTCAACGGCACTCTGGAGATGCACCTGGAGCTGGAGGCGGAGCTGGGAAAGTTCCTGCGCAAGCCCGGCATCGTCACCTTCGGCACGGGGTATCAGTCCAACGTGGGCATCATCAGCGCCCTGGTGGACCGGCATGACTACGTCATCTGCGACCGGGAGAATCACGCCTCCATCTATGCCGGGTGCCAGATGAGCTACGGCAAGATGCTGCGCTATCGCCACAGCGACATGGAGGAGCTGGAGAAGTGCCTGCAGCGGGTGCCGGAAAAGAACGGCGCCCTGATCGTCACCGACGGCGTGTTCTCCATGGGCGGCGACATCGCCAAACTGCCGGAGATCTGCGCCCTGGCCAAAAAATACGGGGCACGGGTCATGGTGGACGACGCCCACGGCCTGGGCGTTCTGGGCCAGGGCGGCCGGGGCACGGCCAGCTACTTCGGCCTGGAGGACCAGGTGGACATCTATATGGGCACGTTCTCCAAGTCCCTGGCGTCCCTGGGCGGATACATGGCGGCCTCGGAGGAGGTGGCGGACTTTGTGCGCCACGCGTCCCGGCCCTTCATTTTCTCGGCGTCCATTCCCCCGGCCAACTGCGCCACGGCCCTGGCGGCCCTGCGGCACCTGGAGCAGCATCCCGAGCTGCCGGAGCGGCTGCGGGAGCTGAGTCTCTATGCCCGCAAGGGCATGACGGACCGGGGCATGAAGATCCGGGAGTCCGCCCTGACGGCCCCCACGCCCATCATCCCCATCTATACCTACGAGACCTACCACACCCTGGAGGTGGCCCGGGAGATCTATGACCGGGGCGTGTATGTGAACCCCACCCTGCCTCCGGCCACGCCGGAGGGGGAGGCCCTGCTGCGGACCAGCTATATGGCCACCCATACCGAGGCCCTGCTGGACGAGGCCATGGACATCATGGCGGACGTGCTGGTGAAGGACCATGCGTGAGATTGCGGTTATCACCGGAGGCACCTCCGGCATCGGCAGGGCCACGGCCCTGTGCCTGCGGGACGCGGGCTATACCGTGTATGAGCTGAGCCGCCGGGAACAGGGGGTGGAGGGCCTGCACCACATCCGCTGCGACATCACCGACGAGGGGCAAGTCCGCTCCGCCGTGGCGGAGATCATGGACCGGGCCGGGCGCATCGACGTGCTGGTGAATAACGCGGGCTTCGGCATCTCCGGGGCGGTGGAGTTCACCGACACGGCGGAGGCCCAGCGCCTGCTGGACGTGAACTTCTTCGGCATGGTGCGGATGAACAAGGCCGTCATCCCCCATATGCGCCAGGCGGGCCGGGGCCGCATCGTGAACCTCAGCTCCGTGGCGGCGCCCTGCCCCATTCCCTTCCAGGCGTATTACTCCGCCGGAAAGGCGGCGGTGAACGCCTATACCATGGCCCTGGCCAACGAGCTGCGGCCCTTCGGCATCACGGTGTGCGCCGTGCAGCCCGGGGACATCCACACGGGCTTCACCGCCGCCCGGGTGAAAACCATGGAGGGCGACAACGTGTACGGCGGCCGCATCGGCCGGTCCGTCCAGCGGATGGAGCACGACGAGCAGAACGGCATGGACCCCGCCAAGGCCGGGGCGTTTATTGCCCGGGTGGCCATGAAGCGGCGGCCCAAGCCCATCTATACCATCCGGCTGGACTATCAGTTCTTTGTATTCCTGACCCGCATTCTGCCGGGACGGACGCTGAACTGGCTCATCGGGCTGCTGTATGCAAAATAAGACCTCCTGCCGGGGGTCATTGTGAAAATCGTCCATTCCGGGCCGCCGGACGGGAGCCGATTTTTGCACACAACCACCATTTGCAGGTTTTCCCAAAATCTGATATACTGATTCCACAGCGTGTGGCGTTTCTGCGTAAATCCGGTTGCAGAAGCGCCGCGCTTTTTTTGCGCCAAAATCCCCTGAGCCGGGGATTTTGCAGGAAGGAAAGTGATATTTTATGGAACGCTCCAACGAATTTCTGGGAACGGAGCGTGTGGGGCGGCTCATGGGCCGCTACGCCGTTCCCTGCGTGATCTCCCTGCTGGTGGGGGCCCTGTACAACATCGTGGACCAGATCTTCATTGCCAACGCCGACTATCTGGGGTCCTACGGCAACGCCGCCAACACGGTGGTGTTCCCCCTGACGGTGGTGGCCCTGGCCATCGCCGTGATGGTGGGGGACGGCTGCTGCGCCTTTGTCAGCATGGCCCTGGGCCGCAGTGACCTGGACCGTGCCCGACGCAGCGTGGGCAATATTGTACTGTCTGCCTTTTCTGTTGTCTCTCCGCATAGAAGCATATCGTCTGTCT
>ERZ773146.497-NODE-497-length-28748-cov-4.640888_pt1 | contig 28748 bp, 25 predicted proteins | sample MGYA00580847_ERZ773146 | MGnify/ENA primary metagenome ERZ773146 (study PRJEB29015, sample SAMEA2737830) | human gut metagenome | biome: human gut; feature: human-associated habitat; material: faeces | place: China | collected 2012 ...
ATTCGTGATCCTCGCGCGCGAGGGGCAGGGCTTCCGCATCCATAAGGGCTGTCTCTTTGGCGACACTGTCGCCGTCCCAGCATAGGAGGCCCCATGCGGGCCGTCAATCCGCGGAGTAAAAATGAAGGACTTGCGGAGGCAGAAACAGGGCGCAGAAAAAGCTCCTGTCCGAATCAGGAGGACAGGAGCCCTCCGGACAGGGAATCATCAAGGGAGGTGGGGCCTTCCACAGCGCCGCCCTTTCCGTACAAAACACGCCGGCAGGAAGGCCGCAAGGATGACGGCCGCAAGGGCCATGCCCCCGGAAGGCCGCGACATGGCCCGGCCCCCCTCCTGCGGAAAGACAGTCCCTAGCCCTGACGGCAAAGCGCCGTCAGCAGGGCCGCCTTGCGTTCGCCGTAGCGCAGCCGCCACCAGCGCCGGCGCCAGCGCAGACGGGCCCGGTCGAGGCACAGGTAGACCACGGGCGTGGTGTACAGGGTGAGCAGCTGGCTCACCAGCAGGCCGCCCACGATGGTGATGCCCAGGGGCTGACGGATCTCGGCGCCGTCGCCCTGCCCCAGAGCCAGCGGTACGGCCCCCAGGATGGCGGCGGCCGTGGTCATCATGATGGGACGAAAGCGCAGGCGGCAGGCCTCGTGGATGGCCTCGCGCGGGGGCAGGTTGCGGGTGCGCGCGGCCTCGATGGCAAAGTCGATCATCATGATAGCGTTTTTCTTGACGATGCCGCAAAGCAGCAGCACGCCGATGAGGGCGATGACGCTGAACTCCATGCCGCAGGCCCGCAGGGCCAGCAGGGCCCCGATGCCCGCCGACGGCAGGGTGGAGAGGATGGTCAGCGGATGGATGAGGCTCTCGTAAAGCACGCCCAGCACGATATAGAGCGCGGCCAGGGCCGCCAGGATGAGCAGCACCTGCTCCCTGACCGTATCGCTGTACATCTTGGCCGTGCCCTGGAAGCTGCCCACGATAGTGGACGGCATGCCGATGCGCACGCGCGCCTCGTCGATGGCCGCCTGCGCCTGTGAAAGGGACGCGCCCTCCGCCAGGTTGAAGGACAGGGTCACGGCCGCGAACTGGCCCTGATGGGCCACGGAAAGGGGCGCGAAGGCCGGTGAGACCTCGGCCACGCCCAGCAGGGGCACGGCCCCGTCCTTGCCCGGCAGCCAGACCTTGCCCAGCGAATCCTCGCCTTCCAGCCAGGGCAGGGCATATTCCAGCACCACGCGGTACTGGTTCTTTTCCTCATAGATGGTGCTGACCTGACGCTGGCCGAAGGCATTGTTCAGGGCCGCGTCCACGTCCTTCATGGTCAGGCCCAGCCGGGCCAGAGCGTCACGGTTGATGGTCAGCAGGGTCTGCAGGCCCCGTTCCTCGATGTCGCTGTCCACGTCCTTGAGGATGCGGATGCCCGCGAACTCCTGCTGCAAACGCCGTCCCCAGCGGCGCAGGCTGTCCAGGTCGTCGGCCTGCAAGGTATACTGGTACTGGGAGCGGGAGCTGCGCCCGCCCATCATGATGTCCTGCGCGGCCTGCAAAAAGATCTGGAGCCCCGGTTCCGAGGACATCTTGCCGCGCAGACGGCCGATGACCTGCTGGGCGCTGATGCCGCGTTCCTCCAGCGGCTTGAGGGAGATGAACACGCCCCCGCCGCCGCGGCCGCCCGAGATGTGGGCCGAGACCTGGTCCACGGCCGGATCGGCGCTGAGGATGCGCACCAGCCGGGCCAGCTTGACTTCCATGTCCTGAAACGAGGCGCTCTGGTCAGCGCGGATGCCGCCCATGATGACGCCCGTATCCTGCTGGGGAAAGAAACCCTTGGGCACCACGACGTACATCCAGACATTGGCCGCCACCACCAGCAGGAGCACGGTCAGGGTCAGCTTCCAGTGATCCAGCACCACATAGAGGCTGCGGGAATAGCCCTCCTGCATGGCGGACAGGAAGCGGCCCCACAACCGCCCCACATGGGTGAACAGCCCCTGCCGTCCGCCCTCTTCCGCCCGCAGGCGGGCACTGCGGCGGGCGAGCTCTTCATCGAAAGGCCGCAGCAACGTGGCGCACATCATGGGCGTGGTAGTCAGGGAGACCACCATGGAGACCAGTACGGCCGTGGCCAGCACCACGGAGAACTCGCGGAACAGGCGTCCCACCACGCCGCCCATGAACAGGATGGGGATGAAGACCGCCACCAGCGACAGGGAAATGGAGATGACCGTAAAGCCCACCTCGCGCGCACCGCGCAGGGCGGCCCGCAGGGGCTTTTCGCCCATCTCCAGACGGCGCACGATGTTCTCCAGCACCACGATGGCGTCGTCCACCACAAAGCCCGTGGCCACGGTCAGGGCCATGAGCGAAAGGTTGTCCAGGGTGTAGCCGCACAGATACATGACCCCGAAGGTGCCGATGAGCGATACCGGCGCGGCCACGGCCGGGATGCTGGTGGCGCGGCCGTTGCGCAAAAAGAGGAAGACCACCAGCACCACCAGGGCCATGGACAGCAGCAGGCTCTTCTCCACCTCGTGCAGCGAGGCCCGGATGGTCTGGGAGCGGTCCATGCGCACGGAAAGATCCGCGCTTTCGGGCAGCCAGGAGCGCAGTTGCGGGATCATGGCCTTCACCCTGTCCACGGTCTCGATGATGTTGGCCCCGGGCGAACGGAACACGATGAGCAGGATGGAGGGCTTGCCGTTGGAAAGGGCCATCTGGCGGATGTCCTGGCTGGAATCCGTCACCGTGGCCACGTCGCCCAGACGGATGACGACACCGCCGCGCTCGGCCACGATGACCTTGCGGTACTGGGCCGCGGTGCGCAGCTGGTCGCTGGCCACCACGGTCCAGGAGGTGCTTTCGTTCTCCAGATGCCCCTTGGGCAAAAAGGCATTGGCCCCGGCCAGGGCCGCACGCACGTCTTCCATGCTCAGGCCCGTGCGGTGCAGGGCATCGGGCGAGATGTCCACGCGCACGGCAGGCAGGGCGCCGCCGCCCACGGTCACTTCGCCCACCCCGGCGATCTGGCTGATCTTCTGGGCCAGCACCGTGGACGCGGCATCGTAGAGCTGGGTGCGGCTCAGGACGTCCGAGGTGACGGACAGGATGAGGATGGGCGCGCCCGACGGGTTCACCTTGCGGTAGGTGGGGTTGGACGGCATGGTAGGCAGGGTGGAACGGGCGGCGTTGATGGCCGCCTGCACGTCACGGGCCGCGCCGTTGATGTCCCTGTCCAGGTCGAACTGGAGGATGACGCGCGTGGAGCCCAGGCTGCTGCTGGAGGTCATCTCGGTCACCCCGGCGATGCGGCCCAGGGCCCGTTCCAGCGGCGTGGCCACGGTGGAGGCCATGGTCTCGGGGCTGGCCCCGGGCATATTGGCCTGCACCCTGACCACGGGGAAGTCCACTTCGGGCAGGGGTGCCACGGGCAGCAGGAAAAAAGCCACCATGCCCGCCAGGGTCACGGCGATGGTCAGCAGCGTGGTGGCCACGGGCCGACGGATGAAGGGCGCGGAAAGGTTCAGGGGGATGAATTCCGGCCCGAAGCGCTTGCGCCGTTCTCCGGCCAGAGCCAGATCCTGCCCTTCATGGGCGTGGCCGCTCTCCCGGCCGGATGCGGCGGCCCGGGGCGTCTCCTCAGGCCTGCTCATGACCGGCCTCCCCGCCACGGCGGCCCAGCTTCTCGGCCAGACGCGCGAACCAGATATAGATGACAGGCGTGGTGAACAGGGTCAGCACCTGGCTGACGATGAGGCCGCCCACCATGGTCACGCCCAGCGGACGGCGCAGTTCCGCGCCCATGCCCCAGCCGATCATCAGCGGCAGGGCCCCCAGCAGGGCCGCCATGGTGGTCATGAGGATGGGCCGCAGACGCAGCAGACAGGCCTGCCGGATGGCGGCCTGCGGATCCTTGCCTTCCTGCCGTTCGGCCTCCAGGGCAAAGTCGATCATCATGATGGCGTTCTTTTTGACGATGCCGATGAGCAGGATGATGCCGATGATGCCCACCACGCCCAGTTCCATGCCGCAGAGCATGAGGGCCAGCGTGGCGCCGATGCCCGCCGACGGCAGGGTGGACAGGATGGTCACGGGATGGATGTAGCTTTCGTAGAGCACGCCCAGCACGATGTACATGGTGACCACGGCGGCCAGCAGCAGCCAGACCTGATTGTCCGTGGACGAGGCAAAGGCATGGGCCGCCCCCTGGAACTGGCAGCGCAGGGACGAAGGCAGCTCCAGGGAAGCAAGGGTCTCCTCCACCGCACTCACGGCCGCCCCCAGCGAGGAGCCTTCGGCCACGTTGAAGGAGATGGTGGCCACCGGGAACTGGCCCTGCCGCATGGTGGCAGGGCGCGCGGAGCGTTCTTCCATGCGCACCAGGGCCGAGAGCGGGATGGGCTTGCCCTCGCTGCCCTTGACGTAGATCTTTTCGATGTCGTCCGGGCCGCGCCGGAACTGCGGGGCGCTTTCCAGCACCACCTTGTACTGGTTGGTCTGGGTGAAGATGGTGGAGATCAGGCGCTGCCCCAGCGCGTCATAAAGGGCATTGTCGATGACGTCCATGCTCACGCCCAGACGGCTGGCCGCATCGCGGTCGATGTCCAGCCAGAGCATGCGGCCCCGGCCCAGCAGGTCGCTGGTCACATGGCTCAGCTCCGGCCGCGCCCGCAACGCCGCCAGGATGTCCGGGATGCGCCCTTCCAGCTGGGCGTCGCTGAGGGCCTCCACCGAAAGCTGGTACTGGGTGCGCGAGACACGGTCCTCCACGGTCAGATCCTGCACGGGCTGCAGGAACAGATCCATGCCCGGCAGGCTGTCGGCCCGTTCCATGAGGCGCCGGGCGATGGCCGGGGCGCGGTGGTCGCGCTCTTCCAGCGGCTTGAGGTCGATGGTCAGGCGCGAGGTGGCCAGACTGGGGTTGATGCCGTCCACGCCCACGAAGAACGCCACCCGGGCCACGGCCGGATCAGCCAGCAGCACGTCGGAAAGTTCTTTCTGGCGCCGGGCCATGGCCGCGAACGAGGTATCCTGCGGGAATTCCGCGATGCCCTGGATGACGCCCGTGTCCTGCGTGGGGAAAAAGCCCTTGGGCACCAACGCGTACATGGCCACGCTCAGCAGCAAGGTGCCCACGGCCACGGCCAGGGTCAGGCGCTGGTGGGCCAGCACCCAGTCCAGCTTGCCTTCATACCAGCGCAGCAGGGCCGGGAAGAAATTGCCCTCCCCTTCCTTGTGCCGCTCCGGCCGCAGCATGACCGCGCAGAGCATGGGCGTCAGGGACAGGGAGATGACGGCCGAGATGAGGATGGTCACCGCCAGCGTGACCGCGAACTCGCGGAACAGGCGCCCGGCCACGTCGCCCATGAACAGCAGGGGGATGAGCACGGCCACCAGCGACAGGGTCAGGGAGATGATGGTGAAACCGATCTGCCCGGCCCCCACGAGGGCGGCCTGCAGGGGCTTGTAGCCGTTCTCCAGATAGCGGCTGATGTTCTCGATGACCACGATGGCGTCGTCCACCACGAAACCGGAGGCGATGACCAGGGCCATGAGGGTCAGGTTGTTGAGCGAGAAACCCGCCAGGTACATGACGCCCAGCGAGCCCACCAGCGACAGGGGCACGGCCAGGGCCGGGATGATGGTGGCCTGCACGTTGCGCAGGAAGATCCAGATGACGGCGATGACCAGGACCACGGCCAGCACCAGTTCCAGCTGCACGTCGTGCACCGTGGCCCGGATGGTGGTGGTGCGGTCCGTCACCACCTGCACCCGCACATGCCCGGGCAGGGCCTGCTGCAGCTGCGGCAGCAAACGGGTGATGCTGTCGGCCACGGTGATGACGTTGGCGCCGGGCTGGCGCTGGATGGAGAGGACGATGGCCGGGCGGAAGCCCTGCTCCCCGTCGGCCACATAAGCGGCCAGACGGGCGTTCTCCGCGCCTTCCTCCACGGTGGCCACATCTTCCAGACGCAGGGGCGCGCCGTTGCTGTAGCCGATGATGGTCCGCGCGTATTCCTCGGCCGAGGCCAGCTGGTCGTTGGCGTCGATGGTACTGGTGCGCTGGGGCCCGTCAAAGCTGCCCTTGGCGTCGTTGACGTTGGCCGAAGCGATGGCCGAGCGCACGTCGGCCATGGTCAGCCCGGCCGAGGCCAGGGCCGAGGGATTGACCTGCACCCGCACCGCGGGCCGCTGCCCGCCCGACAGGGTCACCAGGCCCACGCCGGTGATCTGCGAAATCTTCTGCGCCAGACGGGTGTCCACCAGGTCTTCCAGCCGGGTCAGAGGCATGGCGTCACTGTAGACCGCCAGCGTCATGATGGCCGGGTCCGCCGGGTTGACCTTGTTGTAGACCGGCGGGTTGGGCAGGTCGGATGGCAGCAGGTTGTCCGCCGCGTTGATGGCGGCCTGCACCTCCTGCTCGGCCACGTCCAGCGGCACGGAAAGGTCGAACTGCAAGGTGATGACCGAGGCCCCGGCCGAAGACAGCGAGGTCATCTGCACAAGGCCCGACATGGTGCCCAGTTGCCGTTCCAGCGGCGAGGTGACCACCGCGGCCATGACCTCGGAGGACGCGCCGGGGTACAGGGTCTGCACCTGGATGGTGGGGTAGTCGATCTGCGGCAGGGCCGCCATGGGCAGATAATGATAGGCCAGCAGCCCGGAAAGGAGCAGGGCCACCATCAGCAGCGAGGTGGCGATGGGCCGGAGGATGAAGATGCGGGAAATGTTCATGGAGCTGCTCGTCTGTCTTCTGGAAACGGCGACGGGACCGCCAGCGGGAAACGGCGGTCCCCTGCCCTGCGAAAGGACGGGAGGCCGGGAAAGGAAGGGGGAAAGGGCCTGCCGCTGCCCCAGAGGGCAGGAGCACGGCGGCGCCAACACCGCCCCCCGCAGGAGCGCTGCAAGGGAAGGGATGCCCGGCGGCCCCTGCACCGCGCTTTCACCACATGACCTTTTTGCCAAGGGGCGGGCGGCCGGAAAAGGGATCGAACCGGAGGGAAGGAACCATGCCGCACGCCCGCATCACCGGATGACGGCTGCAAGGCGCAGCGTCACGGCATCGGCAGCCGTGTCGGGATCCCTCTTCCCTCCCTGAAGCTACTCCCCGCTCCCGGTGGCAGGCACGGTCACGCGCGGGGTCTCCATGCTGGCCGTCACGCGCACGCGCAGGCCGTCACGCAGGCGGTCCACACCGTCCACCACCACGACCTCGCCCGCGGCAAGGCCCTTGTCGATGACGGTCAGGCTGTCGGTACGCACGCCGGGCGTCACTTCGCGCAGGCGGACGGTATCCTTGTCCACCACATAGACGTAGGAGCCGCGGCTGCCCAGCTGCACGGCGGGGGTGGGCACCGTGACGGCCCGGGGCAGGACCGTGACCAGCAAACGGGCATTGACGAACTGGTTGGGGAAAAGGGTGTGGTCCTCGTTGGCGAATTCCGCCTTGAGCTTCACCGTACCCGTGGCGGTATCGATCTGGTTGTCCATGCTCAGCAGAAAGCCCTGGGCCAGCAGGGCCTGCTGCTCGCGGTCCCAGGCCTGGACCAGCAGACGGCCACCGCTCTTGCGGGCCTCGCGCCAGTGCTGCGCCACCAGGGGCACCCGGCTTTCCGGCAGGGTGAAGAGCACATAGGAAGGCGTCAGCAGGGTGATGCGCACCAGACCTTCGGTATCGGAGGCATGCACCATATTGCCCTCGTCCACCTTCCGCAGGCCCAGCACGCCGTCGGCCGGAGCGGTGATGCGGCTGTACTGCAGTTGCAGGGCCGCCGAATCCACGGCAGCCTTGTCGGACTGTACCGTGCCTTCATACTGGCGCACCAGGGCGCGCTGGTTGTCGTACTGTTGCCGGGCGATATGGCCGCCGCTCACCAGCTTTTCATACCGGCTCAGGTCGCGGCGGGCGTTCTCCAGCTGGGCCGTATCGCGGGCCAGGGCGCCCCGGGCCTCGCCCAAAGCGGCCTCGAACGGCCGAGGGTCGATCTCGGCCAGCAGGTCGCCCTTATGGACGAACTGACCTTCCGTAAAATGCAGGCGCTGCAGATGCCCGTCCACCCGGCTGGTCACCAGCACGTCACTGGACGGCTCCACCGTGCCCAGACCGTTGAGGAAATGGGGCATATCCTGCGCCAGGGCCGTGGCCACACGCACCGGCGGCGTATCCTGCGGCATGCCGCGCTGCCTGCCGGGCTCGAAAAAGCCCCGCCAGAGCAGCGCACAGCCCAGCAGCAGGGCCAGTACGGCCAGCAGGCGGCCCTTGCTCATGCTGATCTTCACACACGTTCTCCATCACTGTCCGGAGCAAAGCACACTTCGAACAGTGTCTCATTTTCTCCGCTGTGCCGGTAGTTCACCGACCAGCCCAGCTGCTCGCAGGCGCGGCGCACCAGCGAGAGCCCCAGACCGCTGCCGCCCGGCGTGGCATCGCCCCGGGCACGGGCACGCACCCCGCGGGCAAAGATGTCCAGATCCTCAGGGATGCGTCCCGCGTTGCGCACCTGGAGCACATGCTCGTCCAAGCGCACGGCAACACGGCCATTTTCCGAGTAAAGCCGGGCATTGTCCAGCAGATTCTTGACGACGATCCCCGCCAGGGCAGGCTGCGCCTGCACTTCCCGGCTCTCGGGGAGCTCCAGTGAAAAGCAGTCCTGCCCCTGGGCCGTGTCCCGCACCAGCAGGGCCAGATCCACGGGCTCGAGTTCGATATTTTCGGGACGGCGGGCCAGCAGCAAAAGGATGCCCACCGTGGCGGACATGTCGCGCACCGTGCGCTGCAGGCGCTCCACCGTGGGCGCACAGCGCTCGGAACCGGGCAGGCGCTCCAGCTGCAGCTCCAGCACTTCCAGACCGCCCTGCATGACGGTCAGGGGCGTGCGCAGCTCGTGGCTCACATCGCCGGTGAAGAAGCTCTCGCGCTGCACGAAACGGCGCAGGGCCTCCTCGCGGCTGGCGATGGCCCGGGCCAGCACGCCCACCTCGTCATCAAGGGCCACCTGCGGCAAGGGCGGCAGGCCGGGATAATCCCCTCCGGCACGGGGCACGGGGCAGCGGGACACGGTACGGGTCAGATCGGTCAGCTGGCCCGTGAGCCGCCGGCTGAGCAGCACGGCCAGCAGGGCCGCCACGCCCAGGCCCAGGCCCGCGCACAGGCCCAGGACCCGGGTCAGCTGGGCCTTGATGGTCACCAGCAGGCCCGTGTGTCCGCTCAGGGCGTAACGCACGCCCTTGTGCTCCTCGAGGAAGACGAATTTCTCCATGCGGTCGAAAAAGTGCAGGCCGGGCTCCAGGGAATGCCATTCGCGGGGGATCTGTTTGCCCACCCGGAATTGCAGATCCATAAGGTTCGCCAGGTCGGCCCCATAGACCAGGTTGTTGTGCCGTCCCCGGTCCTCGGCACGGCGCGAGCGTTCCTCGGCCTCAATGAGGGCATTCATGACCGGACGTGCGTACCAGTCCACCAGATGGGCGCCCAGCCTGTCATAGGAGAGCAGGCCCACCATGCCCATGGTCAGGCCGAGACCGGCGGCCAGCAGCATGAACGAGACCAGCAGACGCCGCCGGATGGGGGAACCGCCGCTCACGCCCCGGGCTCCTCTTCACGGCCGAGACGGTAGCCCACATGGGAGATGGTGTGCAGCACGGGGCTGCCGAAAGGCTTGTCCAGATGCTGGCGCAGTTCGTGGATATGCGTCCGCAGGGCGCTGCCGCCGGGCAGATCGTCGCCCCAGAGGCGGCGCTCCAGTTCCTCGCGACGGACCAGGGCGGGCGCACGGCGCGCCAGCTCGCACAGGATGCGGAAGCCCGTGGGGCTCACCTTGACCTCGCGGCCCTGCCGCGTGACCCGGTGCCCGGCCACGTCGATACAGACATCGTCCACACGCAGCTCGCCGCCCTGGGCGCTCTCCTGCGTCCGGCCCCGACGCAGCAGGGCCCGGATGCGGGCCTCCAGCTCGCGCAGGGCAAAGGGTTTGACCAGATAGTCGTCGGCCCCGGCGTCCAGGCCCAGCACACGGTCGGCCACGGTATCACGGGCCGTCAGCATGATGACCGGCACCTGCACGCCGTGTTCCTCGCGCAGGGCACGGCACAGGCTGATGCCGTCCAGCCCGGGGAGCATGATGTCCAGCACCACCAGATCGAACTGGCCGGACGCGGCCATCTCAAGGCCCGTACGGCCGTTGCGGGCGCAATCCAGTTCATAGCCCAAAGGCTCAAGATAGGCGTACAGGTTGGCGAGGATGTCCTCGTTATCTTCCACCAGCAGGACAGAGACAGGCACCATGCGCACCTCCGCAAAAAAGGACGGGGCGCCGTGCGCCCCCTGAAGAATGGAAAACCCGGCGGATGGACCGCCGTCCGAAAGGCCCCGCAGGGCCCGAACATCACTGGATGATGGCCAGAGCGTCCACCTCCACCTCATTGGGGTGCTTGGAGCTCCAGTCCACATGCCCCACCAGGCGCACTTTGTCCTGCGGAGTGACCGTCAGGTGCCCGAAGGTCTCGTGCTCTATCTCCACCACCACGCGGCCGCTCTCGTCCTCAAAAAGGTAACGGTCCTTGCGGGGGATCTTTTCCAGGATATGGCCTTCCAGAACACAGGGGGCATCATCCCAGGCATTGAGCACGTCGGCCGCACGGGTCAGCGTCGGCGAGACACCGGGGCCCACGAAACCCGCCGCACCGGTACCCGGCGGGAGCAGAAACAGGCCGGCGGCCAGCAGAAGCAGCACAGAAAAAATTCGCATCACGACTCCGCTGGCGGGCCGCCCGCCGGTAGCGCACGGCCCGCCTGTCAGACTACTTGAGGATTTCCAGGACCTTCACGTCGACCTTGGTGGGATCCATCATCTCCTTGTCCAGCTTGCCGGAAAGGCGCACCCGGTCGGCGGGCGTCACCGTACGGCCGGCGAACACTTCATGGTCGATCTCTACCACGATGGTGCCCGTGGCGTCACGGAAATTGTACTTGTCATCGCTGCCGGCCACACGCTCCACGATATGGCCCGTCAGCATCACCGGCGCGTCGTCCCAGGCTTTGAGGGCCTTGGCCACGGTATCGGCCTGGACGCCGGACGTGGGCCCCTGGAAACCGCCGGGAGCCTGTCCCGGGCCCTGGAAGCCGCCCTGGGCAGCCATGGCGGGGAAAGCAAGAGCCAGAACCATCACACAAGAAAGCAGCAGACGCATGGGATATCTCCTTCTGGCGGCATGACCGCCATCCGTAACAGTTGCGGGTGGGGGCACGGCTACGTCCCGGCCCCTGCGGACTGGGCCCTGTCCGCATCTCCACACTGCGCCTGCGGCTGTCAGCAAAGTGTCAGCGCAGGCCAAGAAAACGCCTACGCCATGCATATTTTTTGTTATTGTATTGATTTTAAAGGATAATAAAATAAAGTTTTTTACTATGTTTAACAAATCGAACAAGGTACGCGGGACGTGCCGTCAATCAAGCTCACGCCCCACCCAGACCGCCCGCCCCACGATGCGCACCAGGTCGGCCAGCTGGTCGGTGGTGCAGGCCTCGATGGGCGGATAGGCAGGATTGTAGCTGCTGAGGATCAGGCGCCCCGGCATGGCGTTGACCACCTTGAGGTAGACCAGATCCTCCACGCTCACGGCATAGATGCGGCCGGGCACCGGGTCTTTCTGGCTCTGGTCCACAAGGACCACGTCATTGTGGCAGATGCGGGGCTCCATGCTGTCGCCGGAGACCCGCAGCAGGGCCATGTGCGACGGGCTGCCCTTGCGCCGCAAAAAATCCTCGCGGAAGGCATAGTGCCGCACCACATCGCCGCTGGTCTCGAAGCTCCCCGTACCGGCGGAAAGACGCGCCTCCACCATGGGCACCATGACCAGCCCGGCCCACTGGTCCTGCAGGGCCCCTTCCACATTCCCCTGCCCGGCCAGCAGCCAGTCCAGCGAACAGCGCAGGGCCGCCCCCAGCCGGACGGCAAACTCCCCCTTGGGCAACTGGCCGTTCTCGTACTGCTGGATAGTGGTCAGGCTGACCCCCACCTGTGCGGCAAGATCCTGCTTGCGCAGGCCAAGGCCAAGGCGACGGCGGCGCAGGCGCTCGGCAAAGCCCTGTGTAGAGATAAAGGAAAACCTATTTTTATCTTCCATGCGCGCTCCAAATTTTTTTATTCATTAAAAACAGCCTATTAAATCTTTTTAAAAGAAAAGTTAAAAATTTTTCCTTTGATTGAAAAAAGAAAACATGTAAAAAGTACGGCTATGGCTGCTGTCAAACATAGAACAACCTGTAGCTAATGGCAATGGATACAGCAGCCCGGGCCCGCTTTTGCGGGCAAAAGAAAACTTTTTCCGCAACATAACTTTTCCGCAGAGATCCGCTGCGGGACACCGTGCCATTATCAGAAAGGGAGTAGCCGACATGAACACACGATCCCTGGAACAGTTCCAGCGTCTCCTGACGCAGTCCGCCGACAGTGAAGAGGAACCCGCCGAGGGTTCCCTGCTCTGGGCGGCAGCGCAATTGCGCCGCATCGCCCGCATGCTGGAAGACATGCAGGCCGCTCCCCGCCAGTCCGGCGATGCCATGCCGCCTGCCCCGGAAGCCATCCCTGCTGCCGGGACCTTCATGGCCGGACAAGGGGCGGACGGCACGGAACAACCGTTGGAGGCACATCTCCAGCGCCCCCGCAGCCCCCTGGCCCCGGAGGCCCGCCATGTGGTCCAGTAGCGGAAGTCCTGCCACGCTTCCCCGGCACACGGCCGGATCCTCCGCCCCCGTGGACTGGGACAGCCTGCTGCCCCTTTTGCCCGAAAGCGTACGCCTGCTGCGCCAGGTTCTGGAAGATGATGCCGCCCTGCACAGGCTTCTGGAACACTGCGGCGGCCTGACCCTGCGCATCCCCCGCCGCTTCCCGTCGGAAGGGCATCTGCTGCGCGCCCTGCTGCCCGAGCCCGTCTTGCGCCGCCTGCTGGGGGCTTACGGCGGCACCTGTCTGTATATCCCCCGCTGCGCCCGTCTCGCCCGTCAGGTGCGCCAGCGGGAGCTGCTTGGCGCCTTCAGCCGCCATACCGCCGCCGGTACCTCCAGCAATGCCGAGGTGCGCTTTCTGGCCCGCCGGTACGGCATCACGGACCGGCGCGTCTGGCAGCTGCTCAAGCAGGAGGCCGAACTGCCGGACAAGGCCCTTCAGGCCCCCGGCGACGCCCTTCAGGGCTGATCCCCGCACCTCCCTTTCAGGCCGGACGGGAAAGGCTGCGGCCTTTCCCGTTTTTTTGTCCGCAGGCTGCTCCTTGCCGGGGCATGTCCGGCAGGGACGGATGAGCCCGCAGGCCTGTACACGGGCTCTCCTCCCCGGGATGCCTTTCTGGCTTCTTCCCTCTCCGGACCCGCACCATCTCCTTCCCCCCTGTCCCTCCACGACACTTCCCCTACTGAAATCCTTCAAACTTACGCCAGCGCCCTTTTCCGGCATGGTGGCCTCACGGGTGCGACACCGCCCCGCCATCATTCCACCGCCATGCAGGAGGGCATATGCGCGACAATTTCACTCTGGCCCATACGTTCACGGCCCGCTGGGAAGGCGGCCTTTCCGACCACGAAGCCGATCCCGGCGGCATCACCAATCACGGCATCTCCCTGCGCTGGGTCACGGATCTGGCCCGGCAGGCCAAAGAACGCTGCCTGCGCGATGCCCGGCAGTGCGATACCTGCCCCCGGCGAACGGGCCCGGACTGCGACTACTTCAGCCTTGATCTGGACAATGACGGCGACATCGACGCCGACGACATCCGCGCCTGTACCAAAGAACAGGCGGCCCGTCTGTTCCGCAGGCATTTCTGGGAGGCCCTGGGCTGCGACCGCCTGCCCCTGCCGCTGGCCGTCACGCTCTATGACGGCGCGGTCAACATGGGCGCCAGCCGGGCCGTGAAACAGTTGCAGGAAGCCATGAACGCCACGGGCGAGACCCAGCTCGACCACTACTCCCCCATCGCCGAGGACGGCATCATGGGCCCGGACACCCGCGAGCTGGCCAACGCGCTGGCCGACGTGCATCTGGACTGGTACGCGGCCCGGAGCAGCCTGCGCCTGCGGGACGCCTTCTATCGCCGTCTGGCCGCGTCCCGCCCGTCCATGAAGGTTTTCCTGACGGGCTGGCGCAACAGGGTGAAGGCCCTGCACCAGCATCTGGCCGATCTGGAACGGGAGGCGCAGTGATGTGGAACCTGCTGCGCGATCTGGGCACCCGGCTGTTGCGCGACCTGACGGGCAGCAGCCGGGAACGGCAGGGACTGCTGGCCGCCCAGATCCGCCTCAACGAACGGGAAACGGAAAATGCCCCTTCCAGTGTGCTGCGCCTGTGGCGTTCCTTCCTGGGCTGGGTGCTGGCCCTGCTCTTTTGCTGGGAAGTGCCCGTGCGCCTGCTGCTCCTGCCCCTGCTGGCGCCCGACCTGCTGGACGACCTGCCGCCCCCGGCCCTGGACCAGATCCTGGGCCTGCTGGCCGGCATGCTGGGCCTGCCCTTCTGAACCACGGAGATGCCCATGACCACCCATCTGCCTGCCGCTCTCCTGCCCCTGCTGCTGGCCCTGGTACAGGGGCTGCTGCTCTGGGCCCTGTGGAGCCTGCGCCGCAGCTTCGTCCCGCAGGCCGAACATCTGCGCTGCCGCCGGGACGAACAGCGACGGGAAGCCCTGTGGCTGCGCCGCCTCGATCTGCTGGAACAGGCTCTGGCGCAGGAACGGGAACTCCTGACGCCGCTGGCGGACGAGGTACGCTCCCTGCGGGAGGACGCAGGCCGCCTGCGCAGCCAGTTGCAGGCCCAGGAAGCGCGCTTCTACGGCCTGGAGCGCCTGCTGCAACGTCTGGAACGGCATCTGGAGCGGCAGGAGGACCGCTGGCAGCAGCTCCCCGGCGCCGCCTTGCCCGCCCTGCTGCACTGCCGTCCTCCCCGGGAGGTGCAGTGATGCCGGTACGCCGCCGGAAAAAAGCCCTGGAAAAAGCCCTGCACGAGCGCCTGCAACGCCTGACCGAACATCTCGACACTGCCGAGGTCTCGGAAAAAAGCATCGACATCGTCAAAGAGATCAAGGAACTGCACGCCCTTGCCCGCACGCTGGAGCAGGAGGGCACGTCACAGGACGGCGACCGGAATCCCCCCGCCCCCCTGCGCGTCATCTGGGCCGGACAGGAGCCGGAAGATGGCCCTCCGTAACCTTTGAACCCCGCCGAGACCGACATGGAAACGCCCTGCATCATCCCCTATGCGCCGCGCCCGCTGCAATGGCGCTTCCACCAGCAGCGCACCCGATTTTGCGTGCTGCTCTGCCACCGCCGTTTCGGCAAGACCGTGGCCGCCGTCAACGACCTGCTGCGGGCGGCCCTGCGTACTTCCCGCACGGACTGGCGCGCCGCCTACGCCGCCCCCTATCTGGGGCAGGCCAAGGCCGTGGCCTGGGATTATCTGCGGCATTTCGCGGGCGTGATCCCCGGTACCCGTTTCCATGAAGGCGAACTGCGTTGTGACCTGCCCAACGGCGCGCGCATCCGCCTGTACGGCACGGACAACGCCCAGGCCCTGCGCGGCCTGTATCTGGACGATCTGGTGCTGGACGAGCCCGCCGACATCCCCCGCGAGGTCTGGAGCCAGATCCTGCGCCCCGCTCTGGCCGACCGGCAGGGACGGGCCCTGTTCTGCGGCACGCCCAAGGGCTGTGACAATTTGCTGCACGATGTCTGGCAGCTGGCGGGCAGTCTGGGGGCGGCGGAGGGCTGGTCACGCTTTCGCTTCCCGGCCTCGCAGACAGGCTACCTGCCGCAAACCGAGCTGGACGCCGCCCGCCGCGGCATGAGCGAGGCCGAGTACCAGCAGGAATTCGAGTGTTCCTTCGCCGCCGCCGTGCGCGGGGCCTACTATGCCGCCCAGCTGGATGCCGCCGATCTGGCGGGACGCATCTGCCCCCTGCCGGTAAGCCCCGACCTGCCCGTGCATACGGCCTGGGACCTGGGCATGGATGATGCCACGGCCATCTGGTTCTTCCAGGTGGAGCCTTCCGGCAACTGGCGCATGCTGGACTATTACGAAGCCAGCGGCGAGGGGCTGGCCCATTACGCGGCCGTGCTGGCGGCCAAGGCCCGGCCGGAAGGAACGGCCACCGCCGACGGCCTTGCGGGACGCGGATTCTGCTACGGCCGCCACCTGGCCCCGCATGACATCCGGGTACGGGAACTGGGCACGGGCCAGAGCCGTCTGGAGAGCGCCGCCCGTCTGGGCATCCGCTTCGACATCGCACCGTCCCTGCCGCTGGCCGACGGTATCGATGCCGTGCGCCGCGCCCTGCCCCGGCTCTGGTTCGACAGCCGTCACTGCGCCGCCGGACTGGCGGCCCTGCGCTCCTACCGGCGGCAATGGCGGCCCCGGCAGGAACAGTTCTCCTCCGGCCCGCTGCATGACGGCTCCAGCCACGCCGCCGATGCCCTGCGCTACGCGGTCACGGGCTTTCGCCCGCCGGAGCGTCCCCTGCCTCCGGCCCGGGCCCGCATCAGCTATGACGTGCTGGGACTGGGGCGATGAAAGGAAGGCTTCCACGTCCCCGTGCCATCGACAGGCCCGAAAAGATCCATCGCCGGGATCGCCCGCGACAGGGCCGTGCCGGGAGACCTGCCAAACAGGGGAAAGCCGGTCGAGATTGGCCTTCCTCCCCCGTCCCGGGCAGCGTCATGACTGCGACGACATCCCGCACGCCCCTATCCCGCAAATCCCCCAACAACAGGAGCCCGCATGGAAAACACACGACCGCAACCCTGCGGCCAGGCCCACGTGCAGGACGCATTCCATCTGGAAGCCGTCCGGGACGACGCGGGCCGCAAAGCCCTCTTCGCCCGCATGTGCCGGGAAGGGCTCACGGGCTGCGCCATGTACGCCTGGCCCCATCCCCGGGAAGACGACTGGCTGCATCTGGTCAGCGCCCCCGGCCGCCTGCTCCTGCAGGCCACGGCCCCTGACGGCACGGTGCTGGCCTGCGGATTGTTCAGCCCCTGGCGCGGGCGGATCCGGGAATTCGATTTCACGGTCTTCCGCCCGGCATTCCCGCTGGCTGTGCCGCTGGCCCGTGCCGCTTTCCGCTGGGTCTTCCGCCATACGGAGAGCAGCGCGCTTTGGGGCCTGTGCCCGGTCAGCAACCGCCATGCCTGGCGTCTGGCCACGGCCTGCGGTTTCGTCATCACGGGACGCCTGCCCGCCGCCTGCTGGCTGGCCCGGCGCGGCGTCCATGTGGACGGCATCCAGCTGCTCTGCACGCCGGAGACGCTGGCGCGCGCCATAAAGATGTCTCCATCCGGCCACAGGGCCCATCCGTAAACAACCTTCATCCCCAAGGAGGACATATGGGATTCGGAGGCTCCTCCAGCCCCAGCGTACCGGAAGTCCAGCCCGCCCCCAAGGCGGCCACTCCCAAACCCGTCACCGAAGCGGCCACGGCCGCCCGCCAGAACCAGAAGGACAAGGCCAGCAAGGCCGCGGGCATCCGGGCATCCATCCACACCACGCCGCTGGCCTCACAGGAGAACCGCGGCAAGACCCTGCTGGGGCAATAGGATGCGCCCGGCACAGCGCCCCGCTTTGCACGCCCTGCTCGGGACAGCGCATCAGGGGCCCCCGCTGCCTGCAGGAGACCGGCCGGAAGCCGAAGAGCGTCTTGCCCTGCGCGTCCCGGCCCTGGCCCGGCGTTACCGGGCCCTGCTGGAACGGCGCTCGCCCTGGGACACGGCCTGGGAGAGCCTGGCCGAACACTTTCTGCCCACCCGTTTCCGTACCGACGACAGTCCGGACGACCGCCCCCTGCTCAACCGCTCCTTGGTGGACGCCACGGGCATCCTGGCCATGCGGACCCTGGCCGCCGGCCTGCAGGGCGGCATGACCAGCCCCGCCCGGCCCTGGTTCCGGCTGGCCCTGGACGATCCCGAACTGTCGCGTAGCCACGCGGGCCAGCGTTATCTGGATGAAGTGGAGGCCCGCATGCGCGTGGTGCTGCAGCGCTGCAACTTCTACAACGCCATGCACACCATCTATGCGGAACTGGGGACCTTCGGCACGGCCTTCGTCTTCGAACTGGCCGATCTGCGCCACGGCTTCCGCTTCGTGCCGCTCTGTGCCGGACAGTATGTGCTGGATACGGACGCGGCCCGGCGGGTGGACACGGTCTTCCACCGCATGCACATGAGCCTGCGCCAGATGGTGCAAAGCTTCGGTCCGGAGGCCCTGCCGGAAAACCTGCGTCTGGCGGCCCGGCGCACGCCGGACCAGCGACATGCGGTCATCCATGCCGTGCTGCCCCGCACGGAACGCCGGCCCCGGCTGGCGGGGCAATGCCACATGCCCTGGGCCTCGGTCTACTGGCTGGAAGGACGGGAAGGGCAGGTCGTGCCCCTGAAGGAATCCGGCTTCCTGGGCTTTCCCGGTTTCGGCCCGCGCTGGGACGTGGCGGCCAACGATGTCTATGGCCGCTCGCCCGCCATGGATGCCCTGCCCGACTGCCGCATGCTGCAACAAATGGGCATCACCACGCTCAAGGCCATCCACAAGGCCGTGGACCCGCCCATGAGCGTCCATGCGGGCCTGCGCTCCGTGGGGCTCGACCTGACGCCCGGCGGCATCAACTTCGTGGACAGCCTGCCCGGACAGAACCAGCCCGTGGCCACGCCCCTTTTGCAGGTCAAGCCCGATCTGGCCCAGGCGCGCTCCGCCATGGAAGCCGTGCAGCAGCAGATACGGGCCGGGCTCTACAACGACCTGTTCCGCCTGATCCTGGAAGGGCGCAGCAAGGTCACGGCCAGCGAGATAGCCGCCCGCGAGGAAGAGAAGCTGCTGCTCATCGGTCCCGTGCTGGAACGCCTGCATGACGAGCTGCTGATCCCGCTCATCGACCGTACCTTCCGCCTCATGCTGGCCCTGGACATGCTGCCCCCCTGCCCGCCGGAACTGAGCGGACGCCACCTCAAGGTGGAATTCGTCTCCCTGCTGGCACAGGCCCAGAAACTGGTGGGCATCAGCGCCACGGACCAGTATCTGGCCCTGACCCTCAAGGCCGCCTCGGCCTGGCCCGAAGCCCTGGACAGCGTGGATGTGGACAATCTGCTGGACAATTATGCCCAAAGCCTCGGCCTGCCCGCGAACCTGACACGTCCCCGTGAGGAACGGGCCCGGCTGCGGGCCGGACGCGAGGAGGCGCGGCAGGCGGAACAGCAGCTGGAGCTGCTGCAGAAGGCCGCCGACCTGGGACACACCCTGGCCGACAGCGACCTGACCGTGGAAGGGGAAAAAAGCTCCGTCCTGCAGGTACTGGCCAACCTGGCCGCCGGGGCCGCCCCTGCCCTGCGGCCGCAGCAGACGAGCGGCACGACGACGCCCCCGGAAGGAGGACACGATGCACGATGACCGGCTTTTCCCCGCCGGGGACCCTGCCCCCGCTTCCCCGGCACAGCAGCGCTGGCGGGCCGGACTGTGCCGGGCCGTGGATGGTCTCATGACCTCGGCGGAAGGGCGCGACCTGCTGCGCTGGCTGTTGCAGGCCGGGCTCTGCTTCACCGCCGCCTGTCCGGGCCCAGGGACCCCGGCCGGACAGATCTACTGGGAGGAGGGCCGCCGCCATGTGGGCGTGGCCGTGCTCCGCCTTTTGCAGGAGGCCGACCCCTCCCACCTGCCCCGACTTTTTTTGACACAGGAGGAAGACGATGCCCGAAACTGAAGCAATCTTTGACGAGGGCGGCATGGCCCCCCGGCCGGAAAGCGGTCTGTACGGCCTGCCTGCCGACGAGGGGGGGACGCCCCCCGCGACGCCTTTGCTGGGCAGCGGCCCGGAAGAAGGCCGGCCCGCCGCCCCCGGCCAGACCTCTGCCGAGGGGCAGGAAAAACAGCCCGCAGCCGATGACGCCGCCCGGCTGGAGGCCCATCTGCGCCAGACCGACGCCCTGCGCCGTGCCCGCTGGCAGCAGCAGGTGGAACAGTGGCGGCAGGAAGTGGCCGACGATCCGCAGCTGGGCGGCGAGCATCTGGCCGCCACCGTGGCCCGGGCCCAGCTGGCCCTGGACCGCTTCGACACGGACAAGAGCATCGGTCGCCTGCTGGAAGAAAGCGGCTACGGCAACCACCCGGCCGTGCTGCGCTTTTTCAGCCGTCTGGCCGACAGCCTGCTGGAAGACAGCCTGCCCGGCAGCGGAGGCGGCGGCAGCCTGCCGCCCCTGGAAGAACGCATGTACGCGGGCTGGAGCTCGCAGCGATCCTGACCATGCAGGTCGCCAACCGGCACACGGCATTTTCCCCTTTCCGTCGTTTCGTACCGGGCCGCTGACGGCCCCTTCCCGACCACCTTTGCCAAGGAGACTTCATGTCCGCCACTCTGGGTTTTGTGGCCACGCTGGCCGAAATGGAACAGTTCTATCGCGGCGACAAGGCCGGCCAGATCATCGAGCTGATGAACAAGACCAACGACATCATGGATGACGTGCCCTGGATGGAGGCCAACCAGTCCGACGGCCACCTGACGCGCATCCGCACCGGCCTGCCCGCCGTATACTGGCGCCGCCTCTATCAGGGCACGCCGCCCGCCAAGTCCCAGTGGAGCCAGGTCAAGGAAGGTTGCGGCATCCTTGAGGCCATCATGGAGCTGGATGTGGAAGAGATCCGCCTGTACGGCGACCGTGACCGCTCCTTCCGCATGAGCGAGGGCATCGCCTTTGCCGAGGCCATGCGTCAGAAGGTGGCCCGCACCCTGTTCTACGGCGACAGCAACCGCAACCCCGACGAATTCAACGGCCTGGCCATGCGTTACCCGGCCAGCGATGCCGAAAATGTGCTGGACGCCGGTGGCCGCGACGGCGGCTGCACCTCGCTCTGGCTGGTCTCCTGGGGGCCGCAGTCCGTGCACGGCATCTATCCCAAGGGCAGCCGCGGCGGCCTTTCTCACGAAGATCTCAAGACCTACATGGCGCAGGACGAGAACGGCCGCAAATATCAGGTCACGGGCGACAAATACAACTGGCGCTGCGGTCTGGCCGTACGCGACTGGCGCGGGGTGGTGCGCATCGCCAACGTGCCCGTGGCCGCGCTGGGCAAGCGCAAGGGCGAGGAAGGTTTCGTGGATCTGCAGAAGCTGACCATCGAAGCCAAGAACCGCATGCCCCAGCATCTGCGCCAGAAAGCCGTCTGGTACGCCAACGCCGATGTGCTCACCGCGCTGGAACTCCAGAACTCCGACGCCGGGCAGGTGCAGCTGCACTACGGCGAATTTTTCGATGCCAAGGCCGTTCCCGTGCTGCACGGCCGCCCCGTGCGCCAGTGCGACGCCATCGCCTCGGACGAGGCTTCCATCTAGAGCCGTGCCCTTCCAAGGGGGGACCGCCCTGAGCTGCCGCTGCTGCCAGGATGCCGGGACCTTACGGCACGATCCCCGGGCGGATGCGCTGTCCGTGCAGCGGCGCTCCCCTTCCTCCGCCTCCACCGTGTCCCGGCGGCCCCCGGTTGCCCTCCCCTCTGACTGCACGACCTGCGGCCGTCATACGTCCGCTTCCCATGCATTTTTTCAGGAAACAAGGAGTCCTCATGGCCATCATCGACAGTCATTGCATCCTTTTCGAAGGTCCCCTGAGTGCCGAAAGCACCGGCAAGGCCGTACCCCTCACGGCCCTGCGCCTGCCCGGCCGCATGGAGCCCATGCCGCTGCGCATCTCCGTGACCAGGGGTTTCGCCAAAGAACAGACCACCTCGCTGGCCCTGACCCTGCAGGAAGCCGACAGCGCCGAAGGCGAATGGCAGGACGTGCCCGGCGCTGCCATCACCGTCCAGGGGGCGGAACTGGGCGAGGGCGCCCGCCTGGGCTGGCGCTTCGTGCCCCAGGCCGTGCGCAAGAGCTGGCTGCGCCTCAAGCTGTCTCCGGCCGGGAGCGGCAGCCATGACGGGCACATCTTCGCGGCCCTGCTGCGCGAGGAAGACTTCCCCTACGAAAAGGAACTGCGCGTGCGCTAGTCCTCTCCCCGCACCGGGAGCGACCGGGCCATCCCACAGCCCGGTCGCCGCACCGGAGACAGGATCATGCCCGCGACCGGAGGGCGACAGCCCCCTCATTCATGAGGCGGGGCGGACGCTTGCCCCGCCCCCTGCCCAACGTGAGGGAGCCCCCTCCGTTCCCTTTTTCCCTGATGCCACCACAAGGAAGACATATGGAGACCCTGACCCAGATCGCCATCTGGAACCGGGCCCTGGGCTTTTTGGGCGCCCGCAGCATCGCCGCCGAGGACGAGAACACGCCCGAGGCCCTGCAATGCCGCCTGTACTGGGACAGTGCCCGGCGGCAGGCCCTGCGCGACTACCCCTGGGCCTTTGCCCAGCGCCGGGCCTGGCTGGCCCGGGTGGCCCTGCCCTCGGGCTTCGAGCAGGAATACCGCTTTGCCTACGCCCTGCCCGAGGCCTGCCTCAAAGCGCATGAGGTCCGGCACGAAGGCCTGCTGCCGCTCCCCTTCTGTCTGGCCCGGGATCCCGCCGGGGATGCCACCATCCTGCTCACCAGCGCCAGCCGGGCCTTGCTGCTCTATACGGAAGACGTGCGCCACTGCCACCAGTTCGACGACCTTTTCGCCCACATGCTGGCCCGGAAGCTGGCCTGCCTGCTGGCGGCACCGCTGCTCAAGAGCAACAGCCAGAAGATCGCGGAGCTGGAACAGCTCTACAGCGCCAGCCTTCCCCAGGCCCGGCAGTCCGATGCCAGTGAGCGCCGCCCCCTGCCCCTGCCCGACAGCTGGTTGCAGGCCCGCTGACGGCCCGATACCCGCTCTTCACTGTATGGCGGCCTTCCCTGTCCGCCCCTTTTCCGGGAGTTCGCATGACCATGCCTTACAGTCCCGGCCGTGCCCTGTTCGAAGGCAACGGTACGGCCACGGATTTTCCTTTTTCCTTCAAAGTCTGGGGAACGGAACAACTGACCGTCACCCTGACCGGCCCCGACGGCAACAGCCGCCCGGCCAGCGGCTGGACCGCCCGCCTGAACGACGACGGCGGCAGCGTGACCTACCTCCACGAAGGCGCTCCCCTGCCCGCGGGCTGGAAGCTGGCCATCACCCGCAACATGCCTTTTGAACAGCAGATCGACCTGGTGTCCGGGACCCGCTTCGATGCCGAAGTCATCGAGACAGGCCTCGACCGGGCCACGGCCGAACGCCAGCAGCTGCTGGAACAGCTCCAGCGGGCGGTCATCCTGCCCCCCACCAGTGACGAGACGCCCATCAAGATGGCCGAACAGCTCCTGCAGGCGGGAAAGGCCGCCCAGGCCAGCGAATCCGCAGCAGCGTCCAGCGCTTCGCAGTCCGCAGCCAGCGCACAGGCCGCAGCTGCCTCGGCAGAAGCTGCCGACCAAAGCCGGGCAGCGGCAGCCGCCAGTGCCGCCGACGCCTCCCAAAGCGCCACGGCAGCCCGCCAGAGCGCGGAGGCCGCGGCAGGGAGCGAGGACAGGGCCGCCCAGAGCGCCGCGTCCATCCTGGGATTGCAGGTGGAGGTGTCCACGCTCGATCCCGGACTGCCCGCCGGCGGCGACTATGACCCGGAGACCGGCATCCTGCATCTCGGCATCCCCAAGGGCGATTCCGGGGCGTCGGCCATCGCCACCCCTACCAGCCTGGGCAGCGTCATGCCCCAGACCGGCCACGAGGACGGCCTTGAACTCGAAACAGATGGGAAACTGCGCGTCCGCAAGGCCAGTGCTTCCCAGCGTGGCGGCGTGCTGGCCAGCACCACGGCGGCGGCCAACACCGTGCCCCAGGCCGGGGAAGACGGCACGCTGGACGCAAGCTGGGTGCCCAGACCTGACTATTGGGACATGTTCCCACCCTTCGTGCCCGTCCCCATCTGGGGCGCGACGCCGGGCGGCAGTGACGGACGCCGGGCCATCATGCCCGGAGAAGAGCAGGCACGCGAAGAATGGATCCTCTGCGACGGCGGCAGCGACGGCAAGGATGGCACCGTGCCTGACTTGCGGGGCCGCTATGTCCGTGGTGCCAGCGAAGCCGAGCCCGAAGGCACGGAAGGCGGCAGCGAAGATGTCGCTGTGGATCTTTCCGGCAGTACCGGGGCCACGACGCTGAATACAACGCAGATGCCCAGCCACACGCACCCGTTCTCTGCCGTCATATCGACTAAAGGACGGTATATGGAGAGCGGGAACCTATACGACAGCGGCAGTTCCAATACTTCCGCAACGGGCGGCAACGGCTCCCACACGCATCCCCTGTCCGGCTCGGTATCCGGCACCCACACCGACCCGCATCTCGCCATGAACTACTTCATCAAGGTGGTCTAGCATGAAAACACACGTCACCGTCATCCCGTCCGACGGCATCATCGCTGTGGACGGGGAAGTGCTGTTCCTGGACGGCATCACGTCCGAGACCTTCCACGCCCTCCAGTGGCACGACGGCGCGGGCCATGTGGAGCCCGGCGACGGCCTGCCCAACGAGGAGCTTTCCACCGACGATTACGCCGGGCGCGTGGCCCCCTTCGTGGCCCTGTGGGAAGAAGAGAAGGCCCGTCTGGAAGAAGAGGCCAACCGCCCGCCCACTGACGAGGAGCTGGCCGCGCAGGCCGTAGCCGAGGCCAGGGCGCAGTCGCGCAGCATCCTCATGGCCCGGATGCAGGCGGATATGGTGCAGACGGGCGCCTTCGCCGCCGCCGAGTTCACCACCTTCGCCAAAGCCGGACTGTTCACGGACTGGGCCGCCGGCCAGACATACGCCAAGGGCTACCGCCTGGCCCACAAGGGCATCGTCTATGAGGTGATGCAAGAAGTGACCGCCATCGAGAACCAGCCCCCGGATGCCGCCGGGCTGCTGGCCGTGTACCGTCCGCTGTCCGTGGACCCGGAGACCGGTGAAGAGCCGGACGGCAGCCGGGAACATCCCTTCGCCTTCCTCTACGGCATGTATGTCACCAAGGACAGCTACTACAGCTACGAAGGCAAGCTCTGGCTGGCCAGGGCCGACATGCCCGCCTGCGTCTGGGTGCCGGGCACGGCAGGCCTGTGGCAGTGGGAAGAAGCAAGCGCGGCCTGAGCCCCGGCGGATGCGGGAACGGCCCATTTTCTTTGCAACGGATACCGGCCCCGGCACATGCCGTCACGGCCCGTGCCCGAAAGCATACGGGCTGGGACAGATGCGGCAACGTGAACACGAGCATCCTGCGTCTGGCCGATCCCCATTCCCCATCCACGTCCTGTGATGCTGCCTTTTTCCCCACGATCCGGGACAGCTCCCACAGGCTTTTCCCTGGTTCTCCTGCCCATCCCGCAACCTCCATTTTTTTCGAGGATCCATGCGCATAGCCCTGCACAACTTCACCGGCGGCGAGGTATCCCCCATCCTGGCCGCCCGCTATGACCTTTCCCGTTACGGCAGTTCCGTGCAATGCATGGAGAACATGCTGCCCGGCCTGCACGGCGACGTGCGCCGCCGCCCCGGGACCCTGTTCCTGGGCAGCCTCGAAGACGAGGCCGTGCTCCTGCCTTTCAGCTTCAATGCTCTGGCGGAGCAGAACTTCGTGCTCGTCCTTTCGGGGAATGGCCTGAGCATCGCCGACATCCACGGCTTCGATCCGCAGGAAGGGAGCATCCCCCGGCTGCCCACCCCCTACGAGGCCCGGCATCTGCTGGAGATCTGCGCCGCCCAGGTGGGGGATACGGTCTATCTGGCCCACACGGCCTATCCGCTGCACAAGCTCGTCCGCAGTACGGACAGCGAGCCGGAGGCCCCCCTGCCGGAAAATGCCATCCGCAGCCACGGGTACCGCTGGACACTGGAAGCCGTGGCCCTCAACAGCAGCCTGCCCGCTCCCCAAGCCCCCGGCTGTACGTTCGTACGCGGCAACAACGACGATGACGCCGGGCTCGGCTACACGCTGCGCTACAAGATCGTGGCCGTGGACGCCAACGGCAAGCAGTCGCTGGCTTCGGAGGCGGGCAGCTGTAACGGCAAGCATCCTTCCGACTGGGTGGTGGGCAACCGCACGGACATCTCCTGGACAGCCGTGGAAGGCGCCACGGAATACAATATCTACCGGGAGGAGGCCGGGTACTACGGCTTCATCGGCGTCAGCAGCGGCACGACATTTTCGGACAACAACTATCAGGCAGACACCGCCGATACCCCGCGCGAGGACTGGGACCCGTTCGCCGACGGCAACAACCCGTCCGTGGTGGCCTTCCACCAGCAGCGCATGGTCCTGGCGGGCACACGCGACAGCCCGCAGGCCTTCTACCTTTCGCGCAGCGGGGACTTCGAGAACTTCCGCAAGTCCCGCCCCCTGCAGGACGACGACCCGGTGGAATACCTCATCGCGTCCGGCTCCATCGACGCCATCGCCTGGGCGGCCAGCTTCGGGGACCTGCTGCTGGGCACCTCGGGCAGCGAATACAAGGCCAGCGGCAACGGCAGTGCCATCACCCCGGGCAACATTACCATCACGGCCCAGTCCTACTGGGGCAGCGCGGGCCTTGCGCCCATCATCATCGGCAATGCCATCCTGCATGTGCAGCGCCACGGCGCCCATGTGCGCGACCTGTTCTATTCGCTGGAAAAAGACGGCTATGCGGGCAATGACCTTTCCATCCTGGCGCCGCATCTGTTCGAAGGGCATCGCCTGCGCCAATGGGCCTACCAGCAGACGCCGGGATCCGTGCTCTGGATCGTGCGCGACGACGGCCTGCTGCTGGCCCTGACCTATCTCAAGGAGCACGACATCTGGGGCTGGAGCCGCCATCCCACGGCCGGAGAGGTGCTGTCCGTGTGCAGCATCTCCGGCCCGGACAGCGACGAACTGTTGCTGGTGGTCCGCCGCCGGGATGCGGACGGCGGCACCCGGTACTGTCTGGAACGTCTGGCCCCCCAGTGGCAGGACAGCGATCCTGTGGAGGAAGCTTTTTTTGTGGATTGCGGTCTGAGTCTCCACCGGGAAGAAGCGGTCAACGACGTGGACGGGCTCGACCATCTGGAAGGCCAGTCCCTGGCCGTGCTGGCGGACGGGAGCCCCGTGGAAGGCTGCGTGGTGCGGCAGGGCCGCATCCGGCTGCCCTTTGCCGCCCGCATCGTCCAGGCAGGCCTGCCCTATGCCTCCGTCCTGTCGCCCCTGCCCGTGGAAGGCAACGGCGAATCCGGCAGCACGCTGGGACGGCAACGGGCGCTGGGCCGCTGCTGCCTGCGCCTGTACCGCAGCGTGGGCGGGCGCTACGGAGCCGGCCGCGACGAACTTTACGACATCCCCTTCCTGCCCCGGCGCTGGGATGAGGCCTGCCAACCTTTCAGCGGCGATGTGGATTTTTTGCCCGCCGGAGGACACGGCCCCTCGGCCACCATCTGGCTGGTGCAGGAACGTCCCCTGCCCTTCCACCTGCTGGCCCTGAGCCTAGATGTGGAATTTGCGGAGATATGAACCAAGGAGAGAGCATGATCCATTGTCACTGTGAACCGCTCGAACGCCTGCTGCCGGAACTGCCGCCCCTGTTGCAGGCCCACTGGGACGAGAGCGAGGCCGCCCTGTTCGGCCCGCAGTTCTACGCCCTGGACACGAAACGCTATGCCTGCTGGGAGCGGCTGGGCATGCTGCATGTAGTGACGGCCCGGGACAGCTCCGGCAGCCTGCAGGGCTACGCCGCCTTCACCCTGACGGATTGCCCGCACCGTCCGGGAAAACGTCTGGCCGCTCTGGATGGCCTGTATCTGGCACCGGCCGCCCGCAAGGGCCTGGCCGTCCTGAAGCTGCTGCGTGCGGCCGAGGCCGGGCTCAGGGAACGCGGCGCGGACGTGGTCCAGTACAGTTCCCCGGCCTCCCGCCCCTGTGACGCCCTGTACCGCCGCCTGGGGGCCCGCCATACGGAAAGCGTCTGGCACAAGGAGCTGCGCTGATGGCCGTGGCCAGCAGTACCGCGGCCCTGCTGGGGGCCGCCGTGACCCTTGCCAGCACCGCCGTGGGCACCTGGAGTGCCGTGAGCCGTCAGGAAGAGCAGCGCAAGCAGGCGGAATTCTCCGCCGACATGGCCCGGCGCAATGCGCAGATCGCTGAAGAGAATGCCCGCATGGCCGAAGAAGAAGCCCGGCAGACCCGGGCAGACAGTTACGACAAGGCGGTGCGCAAACGTCAGGAAACATCCCTGCTGGTCGGCAAACAGCGGGCACAGGCCGGGGCCTCGGGCGCGCAGATCGACAGCGGCAGCCATCTGGACAGTCAGCTCGACCTGCGGGAAAAAGGAGAACTTGATGCCCTGTCCATCGAAGAACAGGGCGAACGCGCGGCCTACAATCAGGAAGTCCAGGCCTGGAACCAGCGCAATGCCGCCCAGGGATCCCAGGCCCGGGAACGGCAGCTGCGCAGCAAAAGCAGCACGGACTATCTTTCCCTGAGCAAGACCCTGCTCAATAGCGCCGGACGCTTGGGCAACAACTTTGACCTGTTCTCGGGCCAGGGGCCGCGCCTGCCCTGAAGAAAATGGCGGAGGGGGTGAAACGGTTCCCGGGCGCTGCCTGATGCCGGAAGGGCGCGGGATGCCGGACAGCCTCAGCGACGCGCCAGCTGCGGGCTTGCCCGCTTTTCTTTGCCTGCTTTTCTGCCCGTCGTATCCGCATCCCGGCAGAGACGTCTTTTCAGGTCTTGCCTTGCCTGGAAAAGTCCTCCCCGCGACGGCCCTGCTCCAGAGGCATATTCCTTTGCAGCGCAAAAGGCCCTCCCTTCACGAAGGGAGGGCCTTTTTTGCCC
>ERZ773146.535-NODE-535-length-27650-cov-18.961080_pt1 | contig 27650 bp, 20 predicted proteins | sample MGYA00580847_ERZ773146 | MGnify/ENA primary metagenome ERZ773146 (study PRJEB29015, sample SAMEA2737830) | human gut metagenome | biome: human gut; feature: human-associated habitat; material: faeces | place: China | collected 2012 ...
TGCGGCAGTCCGGCGAATACAACGGTGTCAGGAACCGCATGTCCAAACGAGGCTCACCGTATTTGAGGCACGCTATTTGGCTGGCGACTTCATCCGCAGTACTTCACGATCCGGCGCTGAAGCTTTATTTCCAGAAAAAACGGGATGAAGGAAAGCCCTACATGGCATCTGTAGGTCATGCCTGCAGGAAGATGTTTTCCATCATTTACGCTGTCATGAGAGACAACAAGGCCTATACGCCCTGTATCCCAAGTGAGATTTCGGCTTGACAAATTATAGCCGGTCTGTACTAAAATCGAACGGCTATAACCATCCAGAAAATCAGCTCAAAAAGTTCGGATTTTCACCTAAAAACACTTCCTCGAATCTCGCCAAAAAGTTACCGTCACAGGCTCTATCTCAAACCGCTTCTCATCGCGTTCTTCAATTTCTCTCACAAACGTCCCACGTTCGCTTTCACTCCTGAAATCGAGGCACACTCAGCTCTCTGCGAAAAATCGCACACAGCGGCTTACACGCCGAAACACGGGGTCTTCCCTCCCTCGTCCACAGCGGGGCTTTGTGCCGCCAGCGAAATCGCCGCCGAAAGAACAGCCGGAGAAAGCGGATGCACATCTGTGGCGTGCGTCCGCTTCCTCCGGCGTCGCGGCCCCGCCGGGCTGTGTAAACTCATTATTTCATGTTTAATTTGCAACCAATTTTTGATTGGCGCTTCCGCTTCACCAAATTCTAAATTCCTTTGCTGATAATAGGCAAGTCTTTCAGTCATGGTAATAGCTACATTATAGGATGGCTTCTTCCCATCTTTCTTACACAAGCGCAGGTCGGTGATAAGCTACTTGTACTCGGCATTAAAAAGTCTGGAGAAAATTCCGTTATCCAACAGCTCACACCACTCCGCTGCGATTTTCTCCTGTCTAACATACTTGAATTATAGCAGAAAAGTGCTGTGATTTCAACAATCACAGCACTTTTCCTTAAATGGCACAATATATCTGCTCAGAAGATACTCAAATCTTTTTCACTGATCTCGACCACACATCCAGGCCTCTCCTTTGAGCCAGGGGTATGTCCCGCTTTGGGCCCGCCGTTTCCCCCTACCGGAAACTCTGCCCGTCCCATTCAATATATTTCAGCTTGCTCCCCATCGCATCGCAGAACACATAGATACTCCCATCGCATGGGTCGCACCGCAAATGGCAGCGGATAATGGCCGTCAGCCCATCCAGCCGTACATGCTGGTCGTGCCGCACACAAGACGGACACGTTTCCCACGCATGCTACTTTTGTTAGCCCCGGCTGCAATATGCACGATCTGTCCCAACAGTAGTGACGCTTGGCCGGCCGCACCACCAGCAGGTTCACTCGACATGCGTCCGGTCCATTGCCGACAAGTAACAGAACCAGCTGCAATATTACCGCCGCGTGATATAGCACGTCGGTTCAAATGGTTGCCCGCAGTTCAAACGCTGCAGCGCTTGCCTTTCCTACTCATGGGAATGAGCGGGGGATAAATGACCGCAACACAGAGCTACGGCTTCGCTACCTTGAAGAAGTCTGCATTTCCCTACAACGCAAAGGATTTAAAACATAGCCTTTGGAAGGCTCAACGTTATCCGTCGAATGAAATGGCATCGAATCGCCGACGAGGGCGGTGTTCACTTATTCAACCTTTCTGCTGCAAGAGGAGCTCCGCAAGGGGGATGTGGAAGTTCTTTTCCCACAGAGACTGCGCTCCACAGATATCGTAACCCCTCCAAAAATCCTTTCGTTCCTCGTAGCGGCGCGAAATCGGCACATTCTCATAAATGAACACATCGTCGGGCAATACATTGTATTCTTCAGATGTTCTTTTCAGCAGAAGCGCAGTCTCTGCCGCCAGCTTTCGCAGTGCAACGGCGATCACTGGGATCGCATCCTCGCCGATCTGTTCAACGGCGGTAACAAGCAAATGAGAATAGAGTTTGATCGACAGCATTTCAAAGCCGTCCTTCCCGGAAAGGAAAAGCTCCGGTCTGCGGTCAGGCTCCCGATGGTCTTTGTCGAATTCGGCAAAGCACTTTACTCGAAGCTCCGCCGGCAAGTCTGCCGGACGTAGGATCACACGGAATGAGCAGTATTCGTCGTTCTCCTGCGTTTGCGTGCGGGCAAGATTTACGCTTGTATACCCGTAGCCGTATTCACTGTAGCAGGCGGGGTGAAATTCCTCACAATAAATGCGTCCTATCTCCTTCTGCCCGTGGCTCTCCCATATCGCGGCCATAGGACAGAACAGCGTGTGTGAAATACGCTCCTGCGGTGAAAGCGTCTGCAATTCACGCTTGAAACGCGGGTCAGAAGGGAGGTCGGGATAAAGCGAAAACAGATTCTTCATATTGATCTTTGCGCCAATGCTCAGATGCTTTTCCCGCAGCGTTGCACCCCTGTCTCTGCCAAAGCGCCGTGCAGCTTCGCGAACAGCGATCTCGCCGCGCAAGCCGAATTCACGGAGCAGCTCCTGCCCCATATAACCGAACATCATCGTATAGATATCGCCAAGGTTCATAATGCAGTGTTCATTCATCGTATACACAGTTATCACCTCATTCTGCGCAGGCAGCCGCTTTGTCATATCTTGCCGCAAGCGGCGCGGCCACGGTTTTCATAAAAAGAGCGCATGCCTCTTCTGCCGAAAGCCTGTCCCATAGCGTGGATGGTTCGCGCAACGAGAATGGAAAGGAGCTTTCCAGCAGTCTCCTGTCACACGGTATCCCGCGGCGAGAAGCGATATCCTCCAGCAGTGCCGCGCTTTCCTGTTCAAATGAATGCAGAGCATCGGCGAAACTCAGCAGGCCCGCATTGCCAAACGCTTCCTTTAACTCCGCACAGAGAAACGCACAGAACAGAACAGCTTTCTCTCGGATATAATCCGAAAATGAACCGACCGGCACCTCCTGCCGCACAGGCGTGCTTTCAAATGCTTTGCGCCGCTGTTCCAGTTCCAGATTGGCCGGGCGGAAATAGGCCGCAAACTGGCAGAGTATATCTCGCTTATCCGTCAGGACTTTGCTCAGGTGAAACTGTCCCTTTCCACCTGTGTAGCCGCTGAGAAACGCCCGCATATATTCCTCACAGTAAAAACGGCCGTAAGCTTCCGCGCTGTGCGCGGCCCAATAGTTCGCCATTGGACAGATATAACGGTCCCATAGGCAGACCTCGGTATTTCGCGTATGGACCGCCGCAGCAGAGCGTGGATCGCACACGGCACCGCGCCCATCCAAAAAGAAGGAATGCAGATTCGTGTTAAGCCCCATCTGCTCGTGCTCCTGCCTTTGCCACTCACCCTGCCTGCGTCCCGTTTCGGCGATTGCGCGTCGGATGACAGTTTCTCCCTCCGCCGGATGATCTGTGCAGATCTTCCGACAGAAGTCCATATAGAGCAGGCTCCAGAAATTCTGAAGATCCTGCAAGGGAAGTTCGTCTATGCTGTACATTTTAAACAGCTCCCATCCTCTCTTGATAAAATGAAGTCCATAGAGACAGCGCTGTCATTTTCGTCAAAATACAGAATTTCAGGCCCTTTTTTTGAAACGATTTGACAAAATGTGCCATAGCCTCTTTTTGATATCTTATAAAGCGATAACTGCTATCTGTTTACGAGAAATATTGCACAACAGAATTTATCACTTCGCTTGCCAGCTGGCTCATAATATACTCCTCGCGCTTGATCCAGATGATCTCGGAAGTAATATCGCAATTTGCCAGTTTGAGCGTCCGGTAGTTGGCATAACAGCTGGGATTTCCCGTATCCAGCACATCAAAGGGGTAGGCAGAGTTGAGATAGTAGCATGACGTGTTAGACAGGATCTCGTACAGAGCCGACCGCGAGGAGACCACAAAGCGGCTCTTCCCGCCGGAGATATGAAGCCTGTCGCAGATATCTGCATAAGGTCCCGAATCCATATTGGAATACAACACCGGCGAAAGCTGCCGCAGATCTGCAGCGTTGACATAATCATTCTTCTGGTGATAAAGCGGGTTCTGTACCCCGACCGTCACAGCAATACTCAGGCTTGCTACATCGAAATGCTGTATTTTGTGGGCGCGTAGCTGCCTCAAATATGCGTTTTTGTAACAGCTCCACACGCGCACGATCCCGATCTCCGCCATCTGGCTGTCTACCAGATCCGCCACATTGTTTTCATGGTCCTCAAACTGTTCGATTCGGATACCGATCTCGCGGTAGCGCTCAAACAGCTCTGCGCAGATGCGATTGAGAAAATAATAGCCCGAGCTGGCAACCGAGAGTGAAAACTCATGTTGCACGAAGTCCCGCCGAATCAGACCGTCAAGCTGTTGAAGCTGCGTCTGGATCGACGAGACATAGGATACAAAAGTATGCCCGAAGGGCGTCAGTGCGACGCCTCGATTGCTGCGCACAAAGATATCATGACCGATCTCCTTTTCCAGTCCCGCAATGGCCGCAGATACCACGGATTGCGAAATGAACAGCTCAGCCGCAGCTTTGTTGATCGACCCGGTCTTTGCAACAGCCACGACGTATTTTAACTGATTGAACGTCATAGTGCAAGCTCCCTTGTTATAGCTTTTTCAAAATAGCGGTTATCTGAATTATACGCTGGTCAAACCGTGAAGTCAACTGATATGATATGGACAGGCAGAACGATGTGTCTGCAACAAATAAGGAGGGTAACATTCATATGGAAAAAAAGGCACTATCTTTGGGCAGTTCACTGATTGCTATGATTCTGTCGCTGGGTACAATCATTGTCGGCAAGCTGTGGTTGTCCCTGAACACAACCATTGTTCTTTTGCTTTCAGCTGCCGTAGTATCCTGCTTCACCGTCATCAAGGGCGTGAAGTGGTCCGATATCGAAGCGGAAATTTCCGCCGGCATCAAAGGCATGGGTACTCCCATCGTCGTTCTGCTTGAGACTGGCATCCTCGTTGGCGTCTGGATGGCCTGCGGCACCATTCCGATGATGATGGACTGGGGTCTCAAGCTCATCAGCCCGAAGATTTTTCTGCTCGTCACCTGTCTGATTTGCACGATTATGTCTGTTGTTTCCGGCACCAGTTGGGGCACGCTGGCCACAGCCGGTGTAGCGCTGCTGGGCGTCGGCATCGGTCTCGGAATTCCCGTTCCTATGACCTGCGGTGCAATCGTTGTCGGTTCATTCTTCGGCGATAAGATGTCCCCGCTGTCCGACTCTACCATCGTGGCTGCCGCCTCCTGCGAAGTTCCCTTGATGGAACATATCCGTCATATGCTCTGGACGACAACGCCTGCCTACCTTGTAAGCATCATCCTCTATATTATCCTTGGCTTCCGTTTTGACGGCGTAATCGGCGGCGAGCAGTATGAATCTCTGCTCAACGGCCTTGCCAGCACGTTTAACTTCAATGTGCTGCTGCTCATTCCGCCCATCGTGGTCTTTGCTCTGGTGCTCACTAAAAAGCCTGCGCTTCCCGCCTTTGCCGCCGGCATTGCTTCCGCTGTTATCCTCGGCATGATCTTTCAGGGTCAGAGCTTTGCGGAGCTCTGCACGGTCATGGCCAGTGGCTGCACGATAGACTCCGGCAACGACCTTGTCAACACGCTCATTCAGCGCGGCGGCATGAACAGTATGCTCTCCACCGTCGCCATCGTTATCGGAGCCGCTGTGTTCGCTGCTCCTATCCGCGCCTCCGGCGCCGCGCAGGTTCTTTTCGGCAAGGTTGAGGAGATTGCCAAGACGCCCGGCCGCTTTGCCGCAGCCTGCTATATCATTCACCCCATTTTCCAGCTCGTTGCTGTCACCTATTACGTGACTTACCCCGTTATGGGCAGCTTCTGTGCGCCGGTTTATGACAAGTTCGGCCTTTCCCGTGCCAACCTGACCCGCACCTTTGAGGATTCCGGCACCGTGATCGCACCGCTAATCCCCTGGGGTATGGCGGGCTCCTACATTACGGCCCAGCTCGGTGTTGTTCCGAGCGAGTACTGGCAGTATATGCCCATGTGCTATATGTGCATCGTGTTCGGTATTATCCTCAGTCTGACCGGGATTGGTGTGAAGAAGGCGGACGGAACGTATGTTCGCCCGATCCTCTGGCAGAAGAAGTCTGCTAAGGCCGCTAAGTAAAAAACAAGGGGAGTGTCTGCGCCGGGATGTATCTGGCGCAGCACTTTCCACTCCGGAACAGGAAGGACTGCCACTATGAAAGAGACTATTCTCAGCAGGATCTCGGGCTGGATCGATGAAAACAGTTCGATCCTTGCTGATGCAAATAATGCAATATGGGAATTCGCCGAAACCGCGCTCAAAGAAGAACGCTCCAGCACTTATCTCAAACAGCTGCTGGCGCAGAATGGCTTTCGCATTCTCCCCGGAGCTGCGGGCGTTCCGACCTCTTTTATCGCTGAATGGGGAGCTGGAACCCCTGTGATTGGGCTGCTCGCTGAATACGATGCGCTGGCCGGTCTTTCTCAGGAACGTAGCACCATCTGCCGCCCGCTCCGCAGCGGCGCGCCCGGTCATGCCTGCGGGCACTGCACTTTAGGCGCTGCAGTGCTGGGTGCGGCACTTTCGCTCAAGACGGTCATGGAGCAGGAAGGTCTGTCCGGCACGCTCCGCTTCTACGGCTGTCCGGCCGAGGAAACGCTCGAAGGAAAGGTCCTAATGTCCCGAGATCACCTGTTTGACGATTGCGATGCGGCACTCTCTTGGCATCCTAACGATATCAGCTATGTCTGGGCACGCAAGAGCGTCGCCCTGCGCAGCATGAAGTTCGTTTTCCATGGCCGGTCAGCCCACGCGGGTCTGGATCCGTGGAATGGCAGGAGCGCACTGGATGCCGTTGAGCTGATGAATGTGGGCGCGAACTACCTGCGCGAGCATGTGCAGCCCTCCTGCCGCATCCAGTACGTGATCACTGACGGCGGCGAAGCGCCCAACATCGTTCCTGCCTGTGCAGAGGTCTGGTATGCGCTCCGCGCGCCAGAAAGAACACTGGTCGACGAGCTGCACAAAAGGCTTGTGAACATCGCAAAGGGGGCTGCCCTGATGACGGAAACGGAATACGAAGAGGTTTTCATTTCCGGCTGCTACGATTTCCTGCCGAACATGACACTGTCCGAAGCCATCCTCAAGCATATGCGCGAGGTCGGTGCGCCGGCATGGACGGACGACGACCGTATCTTTGCCCGTGAGCTGTACCGCCAAGTTCCCGAAAGCAGCAGAGAAAGCACTTTTTTAAGCTTTTCCCTCAATGACGGTGACGTGACCGATGGGCTGGTCAACGGCATTTACAACGGCTATTACCGCAACGGCGCTATGGGCGCATCGACCGACCTCGGCGATGTGAGCTGGCAGATTCCCGTTGGCTGCTTTTCTTACGCCTCCACTGTGGTGGGGGCGCCAGGCCACAGCTGGTTCTATACTGCCGCCTGCGGCACGGGAATCGGTGTGCGCGGCGCACATGCCGCCGCGAAGGTACTTGCGCTTACCGGCTGGGATCTGCTGACCGACGAAACTCTTTTGAGCAAGGCAAAGCGTGAACACGCAAAAAGCACTTTGGGCAGGCCCTATGTCTGCCCGCTGAAATAGACTCTTCATGTGGGAAATATTCACCCCACAGAAAGGAAAAATAATGAAAGAATTTACAGAAAAGCATCACGCTTTCATTGCGGCGACATTTTACGACCTGCTGACAAAGCGGTACGGACAGCGCGGCGAGGCGGCGTTTATTCTTGCGACGCAGCGCTATGCGGAGCAGCGCGGCAACCGAATGGCGCAAAGAGCCATCCGCGATGGCAAGCCGCTGACGTTCAGCACCTATCGCGAATACGGCGAATGGGTCAACACGCAGAGCGTGAAGGATGAGGGCTGTGGGAATGAGGGGTATGTCGTGTCCTATTCCCCGGATTTTGACGAGCGTGTAACGCAGTGCCCCTGGGCAACGCAGTTTGCTGAAATGGGGATGCAGAAGGCGGGGACCGTCTACTGTACGCATCTGGACAAATCGATCGTCCGCGGCTTCAATCCCGCGCTGGTGTATGAAGTGCCGCAGAGTTTGCACGAGCACGACTGCTGTATTCAGACAGCGCGTAACGCCAATTTCCCGGAGGGCGCTGTCTACCAAAAGCACAAGGAATATCTCAAGGGCTTCGACTATCACTGCGGGCATAACTTCAAAACCTACAGCGATATCTGCACCTCCATCTTTGGCGCCGGAGGCGCTGCGATCTCCGCAGAGGCGCTGCGCCGTTTCTCGGATACCTACGGTGAAGATATGGCAGATGTGCTTGTTTCGTACAAAAACACCGACTTCAATTTAGTCTGAACCTTATTGTTATCAGAAAGGAACCGATATGCTTAAAACCAGCAGAACAGTTACAGCCGATGTATTGGTCATCGGCGGTGGCGGCGCAGCCTGTACGGCGGCGGTTGCCGCCGCGCGTGCCGGCTCATCAGTTGTCCTCGTTTCCAAGGGCAAGGCCGGCAACAGCGGCAATACCATTATGATTGGCGGCTCTTACGGAATGGACGGTGAGAGCGCATACTATGACTATCATATTCCCGGCGCCGATCCCAGCTTCACCAAGGAAGAACTGTTTCGCTCCATTGTAAATGACGGCTTCAACCTGAGCGATCAGAATCTGGTGGAACAGTTCGTCAACGACAGTCCCCGCATCGTCTATGAAGTCAAGGAATGGGGCGAGGAGATCGGTGAGCGTTTCTCGTTCTATGCGCCGTCCAACTGGGACGTAACAGGCCGCAGCATGGGGCGAGCGTTGATGAACGGCGTTAAGAAAATGGCGAATGTCTCCGTCTTCAATGATATCATCATTACCGATCTGCTAAAAAGCGGCAGCGCTGTGACAGGCGCACTGGGTATGGATGCCTATAGCGGAGAACTGATCGTTTTCGAGGCGAAGGCGACCGTACTCGGCACAGGCGGCTTCTCCGCCTACACGCTGCAGAACACTAACACCGACATGACCGGCGACGGTCTCGCCATGGCCTATCGTGCAGGCGCTAAGCTGTCGGATCTGGAGTTTCAGCTGTTTCTTATGACTGCTGTGGAGCCTTATGATATCCGCGGCTCCATTCTTCCGGCGCTGTGCACGTTCCGTTCCAAGTTTGACTATGATCCAGTCGACCGTGACGGCAAGCGCATCGAGGTTCCCGCAAAGCTGCGGGAAATGGAAGCTACCAGTGAAATGTGCAAGCTGGTCCACATGTATTATTTCGGTCATGTGGTCAATGCCGGGAAAGGCTCTCCGAGTGGTGGCATCTACTTTGATTTCAGCCGATTCACCGACGAGCAGATCGACGAGATGTTTGAAGCGGTGATGGATCACTTTGACGGCTTCTACAAGCACGGCTACTACCATGGCGAGAGCATTATCGATTTCCGCGATCTTGCCAAAAAGGAGCGCCGCGTAGAAGTCGGCTTGACCAGCGAATACAGCGTCGGCGGCATTTTTGTCGATGAAAATATGTTTACCGGCGTTCCCGGTCTGTATGCGGCCGGCGAGGCAGCCAGCGGTGTGTTCGGTGCGAACCGTGTAGCCGATGCGGTCACTGAGATGCTGGTACAGGGCTATAAGGCCGGTGAGGTCGCGGCAAAGTATGCAGCAGAACAGGCTCTTCTCTCTCCGGATGACGCAGCGGTCGAACAGGCCGTAGCCGTGCTGGAGAGACTGCTGAGCAACCGGGGCGGCGTCGCCGTATCAGAGGCAGTCGATCGTCTGGGTGAAATCAGCGACAGAGCGCTTGGCATGGTGCGCAATGAAAATTCGCTGCGTACCGGCGTCGAAGCCTTCGAGGCGCTTGACGCTGAAATGGAGCATCTCACACTCCGCAGCAAGAGCCCACGCTACAATCGCGAACTGATGCAGGCGCTCGCCGCACGCAATCTGCTCATCTGCTCTAGGGTCGCCGCGAAAATGGCGCTGGAGAGAAAAGAGAGCCGCGGCCTGCATCTGCGTGACGATTACTCCTATATCGATAACGAAAACTGGCAGGTCCGTCAGCTTGCCGAGTTAATCAACGGCGAGGACAAACTAAGCAAAAAGGCGCCGGTGGTCACAAAGATTCCTCTGCGCAAGGCAGAAAAAATCGATTATGAATCTTTCATCCTGGAAGAGAACCTCGGAATGAAAAACATGGAGGAAACCTGATGAATGTAAAAATTTTCCGTTTTGATCCTTCTGCGGATACACAGCCCCATTACGATACATTTTCTGTAGAGATCTCGGCCGAAGAAAAAATGACGATCATGGGTCTTCTTGAATATATTGCGAGACATTTTGACAGTACGCTCAGTTTTTATTCCCACAGCGCCTGCCGCCATGGAATCTGCGGCCGCTGCACGTTGAAATGCAACGGCAAAGCCTGCCTTGCCTGCACGACGGTCCTAACCGGAGAAGACGTTACACTGGATCCCCTGAAGAATGACGTGGTAAAGGATCTCGTCATCCGCAATTGACCGAATCGGCAGGATCGCGTTATCCGGATCCTGCGGCATCTTATTAAAAAGAGGAATACGACATGAATCCAAACAGTACGACCTATCAGGCTTATGTGCAGATCCTGAAAGAAGAGCTCCTTCCCGCAATGGGCTGCACCGAGCCGATTGCCATCGCCTATTGCGCCGCAAGGGCGCGCGCGGTGCTCGGCGCTCTTCCGGACGCGATTGAGGTGGAGGCAAGCGGCAACATCATCAAAAACGTAAAGAGCGTCGTCGTTCCCAATACCGAAGGTCGAAAAGGGCTGGAAGCCGCCGCTGCCATCGGCGTACTGGGCGGCGATGCGGACAAGGGTTACGAGGTGATCGCAAGCATCAGCTCAGAAGTCAAAAAACAGCTTGGGCCTTATCTGGAGGCAACGCCGATCATGGTGCGTCCGGCTAACTCCGACTATGTACTTGACGTATCCGTGCTCGCGCGCAGCGGAGAGCACTATGCGCTCGTACGCGCAGTCAATGAGCATACGAACATCGTTCGCATCGAAAAGGACGCTCAGGTGCTTCTGAACCGCCATCCCTCTGAGACCATGGAGAACGAGAACCGCGCATTGCTGAACATCCGCGATATTTACGACTTTGCCAAGACCGCAGATCTGGGCGATGTGCGAGATGTGCTCTCCCAGCAGATTCGGTACAACAGCGCAATTTCCGCCGAAGGCCTGCGCGGTGACTATGGCGCGAACATCGGCCGCACACTGTTGCGCGCCTATGGCAGCAATGTGCGTATCCGTGCACGTGCCGCCGCAGCCGCCGGATCCGATGCGAGAATGAATGGCTGCGAAATGCCGGTCGTCATCAACTCCGGCAGCGGCAACCAGGGCATGACAGCCTCTCTGCCGGTCATCGAATACGCACGGGAACTCAGCTCATCGGAGGACGAGCTGTATCGCGCGTTGCTGGTATCGAACCTCGTCACGCTGCACCAGAAGACCGGCATTGGCCGACTGAGTGCCTATTGCGGCGCCGTGAGTGCGGGCGCGGGCGCGGGCGCAGGCATTGCCTTTCTCTGCGGCGCGGATTATGCAACTGTGGCACATACCGTCATCAACGCGGTGGCCGTGACCTCAGGGATTGTGTGCGACGGAGCAAAGGCCTCTTGTGCAGGCAAGATCTCCGTTGCGGTGGACGCCGGTATCATGGGCTATGAAATGTGTCTGACCGGCAATAATTTCCATGCCGGAGACGGCATCTTGGCCGACAGCGTGGAGAACACAATCAAGAATGTCGGTCGTCTCGGCCGTGTCGGTATGCGTGATACTGACCGCGAAATCATGAAGATAATGACAGGAAACTGAAGGTGATCATATTGTCGAAAAACAGCGTTCTACAATGGATGCAGCAGCAGGAACTCGAGTTGACGCTGATTCGCCATCGGCTCCATCACGAGCCGGAATTGGGACACGCAGAGTACAAGACCACACACCTGATTCGCGAAAGGCTGGAAGCATACGGCGCAGAACTTCTTCCCTGTCGCTGCGATACCGGCGTCGTAGCACTGGTTCACGGCGCTGCAAACGGTCCGCTTCTGGCGCTGCGTGAGGATATCGACGCGCTGCCAATCACAGAAAATACAGCGTTGCCTTTCGCCTCAGGCAGCGCAGGCGTCTCACACGCCTGCGGACATGACATTCACACAACGGCTCTGCTGGGTTGCGCGCAGTATCTGTGCTGCCACCGCGAAGCACTGCACGGCTCCGTCATGCTGATTTTCCAATGCGCGGAGGAATGCTGCGATGGCGCTGAGACCATGCTGAACGCCGGCCTTTTCGACGTATACCGCCCGGAACGCATGATTGGCTTTCACTGTGCGCCGTCTCTGCCGCTCGGAAAGGTCGGGGTGTGCCGCGGTGCGAGCAACGCTAGCTGTGATACTGTGGTACTCCGCGTGATTGGAAAAGGCGGGCACGGAGCGCACCCTGACGCCTGCGTGGATCCCGTTTCAATCTCGGCGTATCTTCTCACGCAACTGCAAACGATCATCAGCCGTGAGAAGGACCCTGCCGCCCCATCTGTGCTGACCTTCGGCTCGATCCACGGCGGGACCGCGCCGAACATTATTCCCAATGAGGTTATTCTTCAGGGGACGCTGCGTACCTTTAGCAAGCCGGTGCGATCTGCCCACAAGGAAGCCGTGAAGCGCATTGCCGACTGCTGTGCACGCGCCATGAACGGGCGCTGTGAGGTCCGGTTTGAAAAAGGTATGCCGCCGCTGGTCAACACAGAAAGCAGCACCGACGCCGTGATCCACGCTGCAAGACAGGTGCTCTGTGAGGAGGCCGTGGATGAGTCCGTGCCACCTTCGCTCGGTTCCGATGATTTCTCCTGTCTGCTTGACGCGTGCGGCGGAGAGGGGATCCAGTTTCTCATCGGTACCGGCAGTGATGATGTCCTTAACAGCACACTTGGGCTACACGTGGCGGAAAATGTATTTCCCGACGCTGCGATCATACCAGCTGCCGCCGTACTGGCGCAGACAGCCGAAACCGTTCTACAGCGGTGAAGGAATTTTAAAGAAGGCTACGCGACAAGGGGAGAGCGTTGCTCTCCCCTTGTCGCTATCTTCGCCGATATGCCAAAATTGGAATGTGGCCGCGCGCTATCTGGAAAGAGTCCTGAAATCTACCGATTTCAGGACTCTTCACAACCTTCCAGCAATTGAAGGGCATACTCTTTTTCTGCCTATGACTTTTCTTTTAATTAGGACTTGACTTTTTATCAGGTTTTCAGCGGTGCGATTTTTGTACGGTCAAGAAGCCATTTCCATTGACTACAGCGGCGCAAAATATGTGTAATCTGTGCCGAAATTGCTCTTACTTGGAAATCACTTTTTCGTGTGCTGGAAAACAGCAAATTTCTCAACCGCCTGCGGAACGGTCACCTTGAAAAGTCCGCCGTCACGGGCCTTTTCTGTGCCTGACGTTCACCTATGACTGCGAAAACGCCCGCCAAGGTGCACCTTAGACTGCGGTTTCAAAACCTCGGAAAGCCCCGCACTGCGGGGCTTTGTGGGCGGGCCGCGGGCGCTTGCGACTGCGGCCCTTTATCTTGTGCTAAAATCGAACGGCCTTCGCCACTCAAAAAACCTTCCTGTAAAGTTCGATTTTTCGCTCAAAACCATTCCCGCAAATATCGCCAAAAAGTTACCGTCACAACGCTGTTCCCAGCCGCTTCTTATCCCGATTTTCAACTTCTCACACAAACGGCACACGTTTGCTTTCGCAGGCGAAAGCGGGTACACACTCGGCTTTCGGAGAAAGATCGCACACAGCGGCTCACACGCCGAAGCAGGGGCCTTCCCTTCCTGGACACAGCGGGGCTTTGCGTTACCAGTGAAATCTCTCTAATAACCGCATTTGTAACCATTGATTCCACCGTGCTTTTATATACATATATTTCCCAGTTCTCTGTGGCCCCTCACTATCAGCAACAGCTCTATCTCAGACCACCCCTCGTCGTGTTTTTCAACTTCTCGCACAAACGGCCCACGTTTGCTTTCACTCCCGAAAGCGGGTACACACTCGCCTTTCAGAGAAAAATCGCACACAAGGGCACACACGCCGAAACAGGGGTGTTTTGGATGGGGGTGGTATCACTACCCTCGGATCGTTTTGCGCGGATCGGAAACCTTGCGTGGCCAGGGGGTAGAACGGCAAACTTTGCCGCTTTTGGGTCTTGGCCGGGGGTGCTCCCAAAGAACGCAGAAAGCCTTCGGAACAGCGATGCGCTCATGCGCGTCGCTGTTCCGAGGCGTCGCGGCCCCGCTGGGCTGCGTGGTCTGTTTGCAACTTGGTGATGTTGCTGTTTTTTCACTCTGTGCGCAGTACTTTCTGAACGTGCGAGGTGGGGGTGGTATCACTACCCTCGGAGCGTTTCACACGGTTCGGAAACCCTGCGTGGCCGGGGCTCAAAATAGCAAACTTTGCCGTTTTCTGAGGTCGGGTGGCCATCATTGATTCCAGCGCTGCAAAATGTGCCCTGTTTTTCTGGCACAGCAGCAGTTCACGGCAAACAGCCCCGGTTCCCTGCGAAAGGAACCGGAGCTGTTTTTGCGTTACTTCATGTAACGATACAGGAAGGTTGCGATCTGGCCGCGGGTGCAGGTGGAGTTGGGGTCGAAACGACCGCCGCCAACACCGGCGGTAATGCCGTTCTCGATGGCCCAAGCCACAGCCTGCGCGTAGTAGCTGTCAGCGGGAACGTCAGCAAAGCTGGCGTTACCGCCCGCCGCAGGCTGACCCATGGCCCGCCACAGCATGGTGACCATCTGAGCGCGGTTGATGGTGCCGTTGGGGTTCGCGCCGTCGGAGATACCCTTCTCCTTGGCCCAATTCTGAGCGTTCTCGAACCAGGTGCTGCCGCCATTCAGATCCGCGTCGTTCTGGCGGGCGAGGATCGTCCACAGCTGGGCGCGGGTGGTGGAGGCGTTGGGGGCGTAGGAGACGGCGTTCATGCCGTTGACGAGGCCGCGGGCGCTGACGAAGTCGATGGCGTCCTTGGCCCAGTGGGCGCGGGTGTCGATGAAGTCCTTGGAGTTGTCCATGATCTTCACCGTCGCGCCGCCGTTGACCGTCAGCTGGATGCCGTCCTCGGTGGGCAGGGAGTTCTTGACAATCTCCTCGGTGCCGTCAGGATGGACGATGACCGCCACAGTGCCGGGCTTTACGTTGGTGACAGGGATCTCCACCTTGGTGTCGCCGGAGTTTCTGGGCAGCTCGATCTTGACGGTGGGGGCGGTGCTGGAATCGCGGGTGGCCTCGACTTCCACGGGGGCCGTGACCGGCTCGCCGTTGCGCTTGGCGGTCTCGATGGCCTTACTGCTGAGGGTGGTCTCCGCCGTGGTCTGACCGTGCTTGTCAGTCTTCACCGTGCCGGTGGAGCCGTCGGCGGCCTTGGTCTCGGTGACGGAGCTGCCGTTGGGGTTGGTGGTGGTCTTAGTGACGGAGCCATCCTTCTTGGTCTCAGTCTGGATCTTGGTGCCGTCCTTCTTGGTCTCAGTCTGAACCTTGGTGCCGTCGGGCTTGGTGGTGGTAGTCGTATCGGTCTTGCCGCTGCTGGAGGAGGGTCTGCTGGAGCCGCCGCCACCGCCGCCGCTGGAGGAGGAACCGCCGCCGGAAGACGTCTTCGCAGTCGATACGCTCAATACCTGCGTGTCGCTGCGTCCAACCGGGCTGACAGCCGCAATCCGCAGAGTGTACGCGGTATTGGCACTCAAGCCCGTCAGCGTCATGCTGCCAACCGCCGCGTCAGCCGTCTGTTCCCTGATCAGTTTGTCGCCCTGATAGAGACCCACTGTCAAAGTCTTCGCCGCAGGACGGTTTTCTTCGTCCGCAGGTGTATTCCAGCGCAGGGTAATCGCGTCGGAAGCAGCTGCAGTGGTTACAGCGGGAGAATTGGGTGCCTGCAGCTGCGTCGTGCGGCTGCCCAGCAGATTGTCCGCAGATACCGTAACTTGGAGCGTATGCAGCTGTTCCGCCGTCACGCCGGTAATCTCCGCGCTCTGGGCACCGTTGCTCCACGCATATTGATACACCGCATCCGCAAGTCCGTTTTTCAACTCGGCCCGCAGGATATAGGTGCCGTCCGCCTCCTGGGTCAGCGTAATGACGAGATCGCCCTGCATCTCCTTCATTCCCGTCAGCGTCAGATACTCGTTTTTCAGGGTGTCCCCGGCCGTCTGCAGCTGTTCCAGCGTGGGTTCCTGGGAAGAGAGCGTCTGCTTGGCGCTGCTCAAGGCCGCTTGGAATTTCTCCCAGTTGGGGGCGGAACCATAGGTGCTTTCCTCCAGCTTCTCCGCCTGCGCGATCAGTCGGTCCAGTTCCAGCAGGGCCTGGAACACGTCGTGTTCCTCGGAAATGTCGCCCATCAGTTCATGGAGTTTCATATCCCGGTTATACGCCGTTACCACGGCCTTGTGGTCAATACGCAGGCCATCTGTCTGCATGGCGTCCAGGAATTTGTCCAGCAGGGCCTCCGGCAGGTTGCACAGCAGCATGAACTCCGTGTCCGGTGCCGTGCCAGTGTACTTCTCTCCGGCTGCCTCATAGCCATCCAGCCCGGCCAAATGGCCCACTATCTCATTCAGCTGCTCCGCAGTGACGGTTTCCGCCGGGATATTCAATTCCGCCAGAATCGCCCGCACCCGGGCACCGCGAGAGGTGTCCTCCCCCAGGTTGTAGAGCACCACCTTCGCGTCGGGCACCGTCTCGTTTTCGCCTACAACGGGAACCGACGCGGACAAATAATCCACTTCCTCGCCTTCCCATTCCGTGTGAGGCAGACGCAGCTTGATAATCAGCCGGTCACCGGCGTTCAGTTTCGCGCTGTCCTTAATGGGAACGGTCAGTTCCGCACCCCGGGTAGTATCGCCGAAGTTAGAGTTGATCTGTCCCACCCGCTGGGTCAGGGTCAGATTTTCCCACAATTCCTTGCTTTCAAACTCCGCGTCGCTGTAGCTGCCGGGGAACTGATAGATGGTCACATCGCAGTAGAAATCCGTTCCCATGGCAACGTACTCATCCGCATAGTCAATCTGTACGCTGACGCTCTTGCATCGGTTTTCACCGCCGACACATTGAATGCGGCATAGGGCGTTCCCCAATCGGGAGACGGCTCCACGGTCAGAACATCCGACCGGGCTTCCACGCCGTCGGCGGTCAGTACGATCTGCAGCTTAGCGCCGGGAATCAGCTTACCTCTGCCCAGAGGCACCGTTTCCTTGCTCTGGCTGCGGTACAACGTCCCGCTGCTGAGGGCCGTGGCGGTGGAAACATCCAGAGTGTCCCCGGTGAACTGGTAGATCGTATAGCTGGCGTTGTTGACGCTGCTGTCAATGGTCATGGCAGCATAGAGTTTCGTCATGCCCGCCGTAACCTTCTTCGTGACAAGCTGCACCGCCGGCTTGATTTTCTCCGGGGCGGCCTGCACGGTCTTAGCAGTAGAGTTGACGCTGGTGCCATCAGACAGGGCGAGGACGGCAATCAGTTTCTGTCCCGCCGTCAGCTTTCCGCTGCCGAAGGAGATCTTCTGGCTGCTGGAACTGGAGGAAATCGTGCCGGAATAGATTTCCTTCGGCTTGTCCGCCGCAAAGGTTTCGCCGGTGTAGGTATACAGCTTCAGCGTGCCGGTCAGGGCGCCGTCAAAGCTGGCCTGCACCCAAATGTCGGTGCGGTCGGCCGTGATGCTGTCCGTGGCAATGGACACCTCCGGTTTCACCGCCGGCTAGGAACCGGAGATAATCCCTACCGCATTGCTGTACTTGTAATAGGTTTTGTCCGCATCCCCATCATATTTATAAAGATGGGCCTGAATTGTATTACCGGAAATCAGTTTGACGTGGTTGTTGCCGAAGGGTACCGTATAGGTTCCGGGGCCGGTAAATGTCACGCTTCCCAAACGGTTGCGGCTGTCTGCGTCGTTATTGCTGCTGACACTGCCCGTAGTCAGGAACAGATAACCGCCCTGGAAACTGCCGCAGCCCGTCACGGTCACGGTGGCTTGAGTGGCATCCGTGGTAAAGGTGCTTTCGTTCAGCACCACGGAATCTTCCGCAGGAACCTGAGTGCCCACGGTGATGTTGTTGGCTTCCGTTCCAAAATAGTAGGGGTAGTCTTCGTTCTTTTCATAGTTCAGGATCAGCCGGACCACATCGCCGTCTTTCAGCTTTCCTTCCGGAATGTCCAGCGTAATGTCGCCCAGCTTTTGTCCTAACTGACGAGCAATCCAGTGGTCACTGTCCACGCTGCCGTTTTTCACCGGGCACAGGAAGGTGCCCACGGAGGTGATGCTGGGATCGCTGCTGATCACGGTAAAGGTGATCTGGGTGCTGTCCGCTGTCAAAGCCCCCTTGGGTGTGATGGTAAACAGCGGGGTCGTCTGGGCTGCGGCCACCGTTACCGGCTGGGACTTTGCCAGCTGGCCGTTGTTGGTCAGGAATGCCGCCAGTTTTTCTCCGGCGGTCAGCGCATCAGAGAATGTCAGGGTCTGCTCACCTGCGGTGGAAGCACTCCCGTTGACCAGGAAAGTGCCACCGCTCAGCAGGCAGTCCGCGTCCGCCGTACCTGCATCATACTTTCTCAGCAGAACACGGGTACCCTCCGGAATCTTGCCGCCCAACTGCACGGTCACGCTGGTATCCCCCGCCTTGGGTGTTCCCTGAATGGACACTGCGGGGATATCTTCCTCCGGTGTGCCGGAAACCAGCACCGAGTCATCCGGACGCTGGAACATGGCTTCGTAGTCGTTGCCCTTGGGCAGGAAGATGCTCTCGTTCTGCTGCCAGTAGACCACGGCGCGGACACGCCACCCCGCCTTCAGAGGCTGAGACAGCGTCACCTCATAGTTCTTCTGTGGCTCCGTGAAGATCAGGTTGGAGGCCAGGGAAATCTGCTTTTCTCCTTCGAAGTCAAAGGTGGTTCCGTCGTTGGGATATTGACCCACCGCAACGGTAAGAGAAGTCTTTCCCTCTTTGGCCGCCTGGAACAGCCGCTCATCGCCGGTCAGATTGATGTGCAGCTTGGTAGCCCCCGGCTCCAGCGTGGTTTCCACAATGGAGGCATCGGGATAGGTATAGTCCCGGAAGCCCGATCCGCTGTCATCCACCACTTCCAGTGCCTGAGAGTTAGAGGGTTTGTAAAAATCCTCCCCCACCGGCACATTCAGGCAGGCAATCACATTGTAATAAAGAGGCAATTTCTGATTGAACTCACAGGTCACTGTTTGACCGTTCTGTACATATCCTGTCCACAGCCGCTTGTTGTAGGAACCGTCCGGATCAAACGTGGTGTTGGACGAATAGGCGAAGACTGTCATGTAGCACTGCTTCAGAGAAGAATCCAGCGTGACCTTTACATCCACAGACTTTTCGCTCTGCTTGAAGTTCTCCGTCCGCACCGCGCCGTTTTTCATCAGGGTAGCAGTGGTGTTCTTGAGAATTTCCTCCGGCGTCTTTACGCCGGATTCACCTGCCGCTTTAATGGCCACAGATTCGCTGTAGCGGTAGAAGGTCTTGTCTGCATCGCTGTCGTATTTATACAGGTATGCTTGAACGGTGTTTCCCTCTGTCAGCTTGGTATAGGTTGTGTTAAAGGTGATGGTATAGGTGCCCGCTCCAGTAAAGGCTACCTGTCCCAGCTTACCGCGGCCATCATCGTTGTCAGTGCTGGGGCTACCCGTGGTCACAAACAGCCGTCCATTTGCAAATTCCTCGCATCCGGTAACTGTTACGGTGGCTTGAGTAGATTCCACCGTGTAGGTACTCTCATTTAACACCACTGTACCCGTGGCTGGCGTCTGAGCCGCGGTAATGACCACCGGCTGGGACTGGGCAATCACAGTTCCGCTGCTCAGTACCAGCGCTACCAGCTTCCGGCCTGCCACCATTGCATCTTCTTTCGTGGACAGGACATAGGCCTTTGCTTCGGCGTTTGCCTGCGTTGCTGCCCATGCGCCGCCGGACGTTTCAAATGTCGTTGCGTCAGCATCATAGCTGCGGAGAATCAGCACAGAACCGGACGGAATCTTGCCGCCCAGCGTCACGGTTACGCTGGTGTCCCCCGCCTTGGGCGTTCCCTGAACAGCCGCCGTGGGGATGTCCTCCTCTGCGGTGCCGGAAACCAGAACAGAGTCGTCCGCCTGCCCCAGCTGATAGTCGTTGCTTCTGGCAATAAACAGTTCCGGACATCCGTCCCAGTAGGCCACGGCACGAACGCGCCAGCCCGCTTTCAGGGGCTGGGACAGCGTGACTTCCTGGTGCGTGATGGATTCGGTGGTTTTCCCCAGCTGAACCAGAGTGATGGTGCTGCCGTCCTCAATCTGGAATTTGTCTCCCGCCGGGTACATCCCGATGGTGTAGTTGATGTCGATTTTTCCGGCTGCCGCCGCATCAAAAATCCGCTGGTCACCGGTCATGGAGATGTGCAGCGTAGTGGCTCCCGGTTCCAAAGTCTCTTCGTCAATGGTAATGTTCGGATACGTGTAAGGCTGGAAACCCTGGCCGTTCTCATCCACCACTTCCAATGCCCGAGACTTTACATAGGCATAGTTGGTGCTGCCCTCGGCGTCCTTACCCGCCGGGGTGTTGACGCAGGCAATGATCTTGTAGCCCACCTTCAGCGCCACATCGGCGTTAAACGGGCAGGTTATCGTGCCAGTTTTGACCTGTCCCTTCCATAAAACAAAGCTGGAAGTACTGTTATCCGGGTCAAACCCCGCCGTGCCGATGTAGGCGTACACCGTCATATAGCAGCTTTCCACAGAGTCGTCCAGCCTCACCTGAACATCTACGGAATTTGCATTCTGCTTAAATGGTTCGGTGCGGGTTTTCCCGTTTTGCAGCAGCACCGCAAAGGTGTTGGCAATGATCTCCGCCCGGGTCTTTTCCCCGGAGGCCGCAACGGTAAAATAATCGCTGAATACCTCCCGTACATCGTCATCTTTGGTATAGGTCAGCTTCACGCAGAACCGGCTTCCCGCTGTCAACTTTCCGGCAGGAACATCCAGTGTCACATCCCCTATTGCCGCACTCCATTTTTTGCAATAGGGTTGTCCTCATCGTACCCGTGTGTATTTACCGGCAGAAGGAACACATTCACCGTGGATACTTCCGGGTCTGCACAGTCAATGTGCAGCGTAACCTGTGTACTGTCCGCCGTCACGGTGCCCACAGGTGTAATCGTAAAATCACTGGCGGCCTGGGTACTCGCTGTTGACGGTTCAGGTCTACTGTCTGCCGCCAGTGCTGGTGAAATCGCAAGTGTTGACATCATCAGCAAGGACAAAAGTCCACTGCCGATGCGCTGGAATATTGTTTTTCGCATAGGTTTCCTCCTCTAAAAGTCCATTTTAATAGTTAGATTACTCTAACTGCAAGAGATTTAAAAACCGGCTTCCCACAGAACCCGTACCTTTCAAAATCTCTTTCAAGTTAGTGTACTCTAACTACATAACAGGAACAGTATACAATAGATGTGTTCCGCTGTCAATACGGATTCCTGTTATGGCCGAACAAGGCGGCGTTATGTTTCAATAGTTGCGCCTGTAGGCAAACAGGCAATATCCTATCGGGATGAGTGCGAGCGCGTGGAAGTGAAGCGCAGATTCAGTCTGGCGAAGCGTAAATGTGGCATGGGGCTGGTCACTGCAAAGCTGCGGGAGACTGCGGCCCATGTGATCGCCATGTCCGTTCTGGTGCTGAATCTCCGCAAGATTCAGCGCGCCCTTTTGAGAATGCTCGCATATCTTCTGGAGATTCTCGCTCAGAAGAAAAATTGGGCACTTGTTCAGTGGACATTATATTATATGAAATAAATTTTACGGCTGTGCAGGCATATCTCCAACACCGTGCTATACTGTACGGGAAATTGAGAGTACCATCCATTCAAGGAGGTGTGCATGGCAAAACCGATGTAAACATCTCACCGGAAACCATGCTGGACGGAAGTCTGACCTTGCTGATGCTGGGAGAAAATCAAAAGCTGGAAAATACTTCCACCTGTAAGAATCTGTACAGGTACAATTCTCAACCTCCTTTAGCAGGCGTCCTTCTTGACAATGTGAAAAGAATGGTGTATCCTTCGTTCAAAAGGGAGTAGCTTGCACAGCTTTGTGTATCCGTTGGCGTCAGTACGGGTCGTTTGGCTCCGCTGCGGATTGAAATGGCGAGACTTTTGTATCAATGTGAAGGCATTGACGCAAAAGGGCTCGCCTTTTTTGCGTCCGCCGAAAGGAGACACAGTACATGAAGCAGGAAAAGAACATTTGGGAACAGTCCCGCGTGGAGTTGTTCCAGAAACTGGATTGCCGGGAGACCGGCCTATCGCAGGAGGATGCGGCGGATCGTCTGGCAAAATACGGAGCCAATGAACTGCACGCCGGCAAGCAAAAGAGTGTTTTGCAGATCTTTCTGGGGCAGTTTGCGGATTTTCTGGTGTTGATCCTCATCCTGGCCGCCGTCATCTCCGCCTGCATGGGGGACGTGGAGAGCATGATCGTCATTCTGGCGGTCATCACCATGAACGCAATTCTGGGCACCGTTCAGACCGTCAAGGCCTCCGCATCGCTGGACAGCCTGAAGCAGATGTCCGCTCCCACCGCCAAGGTGCTGCGGGACGGTCAGATCGTACAGATCCCCGGTCGAGAGGTGGTTCCCGGTGATGTGGTCATATTGGAGGCGGGAGATTCCGTCTGTGCCGACGGACGCCTGTTGGAATGTGCCAGCCTGAAGTGCGCGGAGAGTGCCCTCACCGGCGAAAGCCTGCCGGTGGAAAAGGATACGGAGCCGCTCAGTGGGGAAACGGCCTTGGGCGACAGGAAGAACATGGTGTTCTCCGGCAGCTTCGTCACCTATGGGCGGGGCCGCTTTCTTGTGACGGCCACCGGCATGGACACGGAAATGGGCAAGATCGCCCAGCTTCTGAAAAACACGGAGGAGCGGAAAACGCCGCTTCAGGTCAGTCTGGACCAGTTCGGCAGAAAGCTGTCGATCATCATTCTGGTGATCTGCGCAGTGCTGTTTGGCGTCAGTGTGCTGTGGCGGCACGAAAACGTGATGAACGCCTTTCTCATCGCCGTGGCGCTGGCGGTGGCCGCTATCCCGGAGGCCCTCAGCTCCATCGTGACCATCGTGCTGTCCTTCGGCACCCGGAAAATGGCCAGGGAAAACGCCATCATCCGCCATTTGCAGGCGGTGGAGGGGCTTGGCAGCGTGTCGGTCATCTGCTCGGATAAGACGGGTACGCTGACCCAGAACCGTATGACGGTGCGCAAGCTCTACACCGGAGGCGAGGTGATCGACGCCAAGGACGCGGACTTCCGGGACCCGTTACAGGAGCCGTTGCTGCGGACGGCTCTGCTGTGCAGCGATGCGGTCATCAGCGGGGATACGGAGATCGGCGACCCCACGGAAACGGCACTGGTGCGGCTGGGGGAGACCAACGGCTTTGACGAGGATCTCGTCCGGAACCGCTGGCCCCGTCTGACAGAGATCCCCTTCGATTCCGACCGGAAAATGATGTCCACGGTCCACAAGCTGGCGGGTGGCCTGATGCTGGTCACCAAGGGCGCGACGGATGTGCTGCTGGACCGCTGCGTGGTGACGCCGGAGGAACGGGCGAGGATCGAACAGGTCAACGAACAGTTTTCCAACGAGGGCCTGCGGGTGCTGGCCTTCGCCTGCCGCAGCGTGGACGGCCCGGCCATCACTTTGGCGGATGAAAACAGCCTGACTTTCCTCGGCCTCATCGCCATGATGGACCCGCCCCGTGAGGAATCCAAGGCGGCGGTGGCGGAGTGCATCCGCGCCGGTATCCGTCCTATTATGATCACCGGCGACCACAAAATCACGGCGGCGGCCATTGCTCGTGAGATCGGCATTTTGCGGGACGGCACGGAGGCCGTGGAGGGCGCGGTCATCGACGGCATGAGCGACGAGGAATTGCAGGAGTTTGTGCCGAAGGTCAGCGTCTACGCCCGTGTGTCCCCGGAGCATAAGATCCGCATCGTCCGGGCGTGGCAGCAGCGGGGCAATCTGGTAGCCATGACCGGCGACGGCGTCAATGACGCTCCCGCCCTGAAGCAGGCGGATATCGGCGTGGCTATGGGCATCACGGGAACGGAGGTGGCCAAGGATGCCGCCGGTATGGTGCTGACGGACGACAACTTCGCCACCATTGTGAAGGCTGTAAAAAACGGTCGGAACGTGTATGCCAACATCAAGCGGGCCATTCAATTTCTGCTCTCCGGCAATACGGCGGGCATTTTGACGGTGCTCTACGCCTCTCTGATGGGACTGCCCGTGCCCTTCGCGGCAGTGCACCTGCTGTTCATCAACCTGCTGACGGACTCCCTACCCGCCATTGCCCTTGGCATGGAGCCACACACCGACGAGGTCATGTCTGAAAAGCCCCGGCCCCGGAACGAAGGCATCCTGACAAAGCACTTCCTTTATAGCGTGGGCGTCGAGGGACTGGTCATCGCCGCCGCCACCGTCACGGCCTTCTATCTGGGGCTGAATGCCGGTGGTGCCGCTGCAGGACAGACCATGGCCTTCTCCACCCTGTGCCTGAGCCGACTGTTCCACGGATTTAGCTGCAAATCCCAGCATCCGGTGCTGCTTACCCGGCACTTCTGGAACAACCGTGCCCTGTTAGGGGCCTTTACCATCGGCGCTCTGCTGCTGGGGCTGGTGCTGCTGGTTCCTGCGCTGGAACCGTTGTTCGCAATTGCGCCGCTGTCTGTTGGCATGGTCGGTGCCATTGTGGGACTGGCGTTTGGCTCTATGCTGGTGATTCAGCTTCTGAAATGGATCCGGCGGTAAACGAGCAATATTATTTGCTGGTCGCCGCGAAGCTGCGGGAGACCGCGGCTCATGTGATCGCCATGTCCGTTCTGGTGCTGAATCTCCGCAAGATCCAGCGTGCTCTTTTGAGAATGCTCGCATATCTTCTGGAGATTCTGGCTCAGAACAAAAATTGGGCACTTGTTCAGTGGACATTAGTTAGACCGCTTGAGACTGGTGTCGTAGGTCACAAAAGTTACATTTTGTTGTTCAGCTATTCATCTATCTTTCGTGTGCAGATGAAATTCTACTGTTTTTGAGCATTAAACGTGCTTTGAGTTTGTAGCAAGGCTCAAAAAACCAGCCCCGCAGCAGGGGTAAAATATAGATTATTTTATCATGCCGATCATTCTGGGGAGACAGTAGAAAAATTTCCATTGTTCATTGACATGATGTGCGTTACAGAGTAAAGTATTCATCAAGACTGATTCGCAATAAAGAATATCATGGTCGTTCCGTGATCGAGGTCGTTATGATAAAAGGAAATGTAAAAATAGATCGCAAAAATCTCATCAGCATCCTGCAAAGCTGCCTTGTGCTGATTTTGGTGATCCTTGTCGCTCTGATGATGGTCGAGATCGGCAACCTGAAGGGCACGGCCCGCGTCATCAATTATGCCGGGCTGGTGCGCGGAGCCACGCAGCGGGCGGTAAAGCTGGAGATCACAGGCACCCGAAACGATGAGTTGATCGCGTATTTAGACGATATTTTAAGCGATCTGACATCCGGGGATGGGCACTACGAATTGGTAAAGCTCAAGGACGCGGCCTATCAGGAAAGGCTGGACATCCAGAGTGCCTACTGGGAGCGGCTCAAGGCGGAGGTCGCGGCGGCCAGACAGCGTGGATATGAGAACACCCAAATCGTTGCCATGAGCGAGACCTATTTTGAAATGGCGGACGAAACGGTGTCTGCCGCGGAACACTATTCAGAAAAGATCGCCATGAAGATCCGCACTATTGAGATCCTCTCGGCACTGGATATGCTGTGCCTGGTGATCCTGATCATGCTCCAGACCGCCATGGCACTGAAAATGGCCCGGAAAAACCAACTGCTGGAGCAGAAGGCATACATCGACATCCATACCGGCCTGCCCAACAAAGGCTCCTGCGAGGAGCTTCTCAACAACAGGGAAATTCTCCGGGAGCCTACGGCCTGCGTCATATTTGACCTGAACAATCTGAAAACCGTCAACGATACGAGGGGTCATTCGGCGGGTGATCAACTGATCCTGAGCTTTGCCCGGCTTTTACGCCGGGTGATCCCGGAAAAGCATTTCGTGGGCAGATACGGCGGCGACGAATTTATGGCGGTCATTTACCATACGGACCGGCAGGAGGTGGAGGGCATACTGGACAGTCTGCGCAGGGAAGCCGATGCTGCAAACCGTGACGGCAATCAGCTTCCTCTCAGCTACGCCTACGGTTGGGCGATCTCCGCCGATTATGAAGGCTGCATCATGCAAACGCTGCTGGACAAGGCCGACTATTGCATGTACGAAAATAAGCGAGCCTACTACGCCACCCACGACCGGAGAGCGCCCAGGTCATAAGGCTCTTTTCAAACGAAAAACAGCAAGAACGAATTCGTCGCCACTATTGCGAAAAAAGCCTGGCCTGACGAAGAAAGGACAGGGAGGCGGCACTGAACGTCCACGTCGCAGTTGTGATGGAGGAACTGAAGGCTGGTGGCAGCGTGCAGTTCATCAGCTTCGTTAGCTTTGAGGTGAAGGGGTGCGCTGCCCGATCTGCCGGTTCGATGGTTGGCTGTACAGGAAACTCACCAGCAGGTACTTTACGATGAACGCTGGGGCGAGGGGCGGACGACTATCTTCTTTGCTGCACAACTGCACCATTTTCTCATACACGGACGATAGATCCAGCACTGCCTCACATTTCCGGAGGATGGTCTCCTGCTGCATTAGATACTCGATTAATCCGCCAAGCTGATCTGGCCATTGCTGTAACGATACATAGCTGCCCTCCAGGTACAAGGTTTTTGCTGGATTTTTGCCAGTTCTCTTGCTCCAATTATACAACAGATTGGCCTCTATGGATTGAAATATAAGGCTTTTTCTTTTATTCAGTGCATATTAAGTTAGGATGTGCAGTAGATGCTCCATTTTAGCGTTTATCTGGAGATTGCCAAAGGATAAATAGAAGCAGTATTATGATGAGCAGCTTGCCGCAGAAAAACAGCGCACCGAGCGGGTGACCAAGCGCATTTTGACCGAGGAAGAAATGTCGGCTCTGTCCGATCGGCTGATGCAGGTCACCAAGGGCATGACCATCACGGTGCGGTACTTCAAGGAGGATACCGCCCACCCGGAGATTCCCGCAGTGGGCAACTACGTCACCCTGACTGGCAAGGCAGACCGCATCGACCCGGTGTTCCGCACCTTGCAGGTGGGCGACACCGTAGTGCCCTTTGAAGATCTGGTGGAGGTCAGTGGGGAGGGTATCATGGAGATCGACCAATATCTCGGCATCTCCGAGGAATAAAAAACGCTGGGAGAAATCTCCCAGCGCAAGCAGCCCTAATCACGGTACCGATATGTGCCAAGCCAAAGCGGACCCAGCACCCACAACCAAGGCAGTGAAACCGTTCTCGTCACTTTTAATACCGTAAGCACCAGCGTTAAAGCAAATAAGAGGGTCATTGCAATTATTTCGGAACGGTCAGGTTTCTTCTCCATACGCAGATCACCTAGAAAGTCCGGTCACATCTGAGAAATAGTATAAAAGTCAGTATGCTTCATCCGGTTCGGTAGGTGCTGCGGTAATATCGCGGTAGAAAGTGGCCC
>ERZ773146.554-NODE-554-length-27376-cov-9.262106_pt1 | contig 27376 bp, 22 predicted proteins | sample MGYA00580847_ERZ773146 | MGnify/ENA primary metagenome ERZ773146 (study PRJEB29015, sample SAMEA2737830) | human gut metagenome | biome: human gut; feature: human-associated habitat; material: faeces | place: China | collected 2012 ...
TGGTGTTGTCGCCGTCGGTGTTGATGCTGGGCACCAGCACCTCCAGCCCGTACAGGGCGGCCGTTTCCACGCTGGCAATGGCCGCCTTGGTCCGGTCGCCGCTCTCTGCCACAAACTTTGCCGCCATGGCCGTGTTGGGCATGGCCGTGGCAGGCAGGCCGAACTGCTTCAGGAAGGTCTCGCTCTGGGCAATGGCCTGCTGGTGGCTGTACACACGGGTCAGGTCGGAAAGCTGGGTGCCGGGCAGCACCAGCAGGTTCTGGGAGATGGGCAGGTCGTAGACATCCACCACCCACAGCCCGGGGTGGTTGTAGCACAGGTCCAGCACCGCCGACACATCCCCTGCGTGGCTGTTCTCAAAGGGCACCACGCCATGGGCGGCATCGCCCTTTTCCACGGCATCGAACACCTCATCCCAGGTGGGGCAGCTCACGGCCTCGGCATGGGGAAAGAGCGCCCGGAGCGCGATATGGGCAAAGGCACCCTCCACGCCCTGATAGGCAGCGCGGTTGCGGCCCAGCACCTCGGCCTCGTACTGCTTGGCCACATCCATCATGTTCTGCACATGATCCCGGTAATAGGGGCGCAGGGCCGGGTCCCCGATCCGCGCTTCGGCCTTGTCCAGCACCACCTTTTCGCGGGCGGCATCAAAGATGGGCAGGTCGTGGGCCTTTTTGTATTCCGCCACGCTGAGCACCGCCTTCATCCGCCGCTCAAACAGGGCAGCCAGCTGGGCATCCACCGTGTCGATCTCCCGGCGGGCCTGTTCCAGTGCGTCCATCATTCCACATCCTTTGCATTTCGTGATACTGGATTAGTATACCATAACTCGGACACAGAAACAACAAAGGGCGCAGGGTTTCAGGGTGGATAACTTTTCAACTAGCACCTGCAAAAAGCGAATAGAATTGAAGAGGTGCTGCCCATGGGCAGCACCTCTTCAGCGTTTCAGATCTTCCCGGCTCCGCGCCGTTCCATAGTATCTCCCATAGGGGTTTTCCAGCTCAGCGGCACGGGGCGGAACAGCCGCGGCAGGCGGTTCCGGCACGGGGGCCGGGCGGCGGGGCGCGCCTTTTTCCCGGCGCAGGAGGCGAAACCGCATCGGCTCACCCCTCCGCTTCCACGGTGGAGACCGCTCCGGCGGTCAGTGCCTGCCAGAGCTCCTCGCCGCCCGCAAGGTTCTCCTCGGTGCCGGTGTTCCAGGCCCCGCGCATCCCGACGTAGAAATCCGCGAGATAAGTCTGGCTGTCACCGCCCTGGGCGTGGGTGGTGTCGGCGCGGTACTCGCCCAGGTCCAGCCCGGCCAGCACCGGGCAGTCCGTCCAGCGGTAGACCATGTTCCACCAGTCGCTGTCGCTTCCGGCTTCGGGCAGGGTGCCGTCCAGATACCGCAGAGCGCCGGTGCTCTCCTGAAAGCCTGCCGGGTCATACAGCAGGAACACCGAGCTCAGGCCGCCCGCCACATCTGTGGCCAGCTTGGTGGTACCCGCCATGGTCAGGTAGGCATCGCTCTCAGTCTGGGTGTCCCCGGCAGAATAATCCAACGTGTAGACATTCAGGGTCACGACCGTTTTGCCGTCGCCGTTCAGGTCCTCGCCGTACCGGGCCAGCTGCTCCTGCAGGGCGGTCACGGTATCATCCGGCAGGTAGCAGGGGGCCACCACTGCCACATTATAATCGGGCTTGGTGGTAAAGAAATACTGCCCGATGAAGCTGTACGCCACAAAAGCCGCTGCAATGCCGATCAGGAGGACCCACTTGAGGTTATAATCCCACCAGTTGGCCCAGCGCTCTTTGCGGGTATACTGTTTTTCCGCCCGCGGGGTAAGGTCTGCGGGGTCGATATCCCGCTCGTAACGATAGCTTGCCATAGTTCTCCTTACAGTTGGGCCAGAATGGTCTGGCGCACGGCATCGGGCAGCTGCTTCTGTTCAGCCTTGCTCATGCCTGCGGTCTGGATGGCGGGCAGGATGCGCACCCGGATATCGCCGGGCGTGGCCCGCAGGCCGTGGCCCTCAAACAGGCCCCGCGCACCGGAGATGGCCACCGGCACCACGGGCACCCCCGTCTTGATGGCAATGCGGAAGGCACCGGCCTTGAACTCGCCCGCGCCGCCCTCTTCGCCCTTGTAGCGGGTGCCCTCAGGGAAGATGACGAAGCTCCGGCCGCTCTCCACGATGGCAGTGGCATCGTTCAGGGCCTTGACGGAAGCGCGGATGTCATCCCGCTTGACGAACACACAGCCCAGCAGCTTCATCCAGCGGTTGAGCAGGGGGATCTTTTCCAGCTCCTCCTTTGCCAGAATGCCGTGGGGCGCGTCCAGCGCGGTCAGCAGGATGGGGATATCATAGTAGCTGCGGTGGTTGCCCACGAACACGCAGGGCCCCGCCGGGATATTCTTCTGCCCTTCCACCGTCATCCGGGCCCCCGTGACATGCAGGATGCCCCGGCTCCAGCGGGGGATATTGGCCTTGACGATCTGCTCCACCGTATCCAGATCCCCGGCAGCCAGGGCACGCTCGGCCCGGCGCAGGGTGGCATAGTGCACGATCATATAGCCAAACAGATAAACGAATAACGCAATGGTGCGTAAAATGCTCAAATTCCTTTCCTCCTTCCGGCCCAAAAGGCCAGTATCATTGTAACATACTTTGGTGCAAAATGGGAGAGAACACACTTTTTTTACAAATACGTGCTTTTTAGCTTGCAAAATCCACAAAATCCGGGTATATTTATAAGCAGAAAGGTAGCACAATGGCATTGCTGCCCATTACAAAAGAGAGGTATTCCGGAACAAATGGGTTTATTTCCTTCTTCTAAAGATTTCAAGGACGGGCCGGGCGTTGAAAAGGACACGCCCCGCAAAACGGGCGTAGGCCGCTTTTTTGAGCTGGTGGGCCGCGATATGAGCGGCATGTTCCTTGCAAACCTGCTCACCTGCATCGGCTTTCTGCCGGTGATCTGCCTGGTGTACATCGGCTTCCTGATGAACAACCTGACCGTGATGATCGTCAGCGCCATTGCGGGCGGCATCCTTGCAGGCCCTGCGCTGGCAGGCATGTACGACACGGTGCTGCGCGCCCTGCGTGACGAGGCCGGTTACTGGTGGACGACCTACCGCCGGGCCTTCCGGCAGAACTTCAAGGCCAGCATCCTGCCCGGCATCCTGCACTGCGTGGTCGTCACGGTGCAGATCTTCCTGGTCTATTTCTGCTTCAACATGCTGTACCACGGCACCAACGTGGGCGTTCCCATGTGGGTGGCCACGGTGCTGAACCTTGTGCTGTTCCACATGCTGTTTTCCTACATGTGGCCCCAGATCGTGCTGCTGGATCAGCCCCTGCGCCTGACGCTGAAAAACAGCCTGAACTGCATGATCGCGTTCCTGCCCCACGCGCTGGCCGCGGCGCTGGTCACCATCCTGTTCTGGGGTCTGGTGATCCTGTGCATGCCGCTGGGCCTGCTGCTGATGCTGGTGTTCGGCTTCTGGTTCCAGTGCGAGATCTGCTGCCAGATCGTCTACGGCGACCTGAACCGGGTGTTCCACATTGAGGAGAGCATCCAGAAGCTCCACGATGCCCAGCTGGAAAAGGAGCTGCGCGCCGAGCGCGGCCAGGACACCCCCGAAGAATAACACTGCGCCGTCCACAGCGCGCAAAGGAGAGAAGTGCGGATGGAACAACGGAACAATCTGGTGCTGCACGGCACCGAGACCTTCTCCCGGGGCGCACTGGACAATGTGGCGCTGGAAAGCGGCGCGGTGGTGCTGGATTCCTCCGCCGGCCGCTACCTGCCCTACGGCAGCTATACCACCCCGGAGTTCGCCATGCCGGCCTTCTGCAACCTGAATGTCAGCTGGAATGCCAGCGCCCCCCACAACACCATGGTCGAGGTGCGCTGCCGGGTCTATGCCGGGAACACCTGGACTGGCTGGCTCAGCTTTGGCAAGTGGGCACCGGATTACCCCCGCTGCAGCATCAAAGCCCAGAGCGACGACGGGCTGGTGTTCCTGATGGGGGACACCGTCACCGTTGCCACGCCGGGCGGCGGCACCGGCATCCAGCTGCAGGTGAACCTTTCCACCAACGATGACAAGGCGACCCCGGCTGTCCGGCTGCTGGCCGCCGCCGTGCGCCCCCTTGCCTGGGAGAAGCACAACGGCCACCCGCTGAACCGGCGGCTCTACCTGCCGGAATACTGTCTGAGCGCCCACGACCCCAGCTTTGGCCGTGAGATGGACCTGCCCCTTGTGATGGCGGCCCTGATGAACCGCTACGGCGAGGATATCCTGCCCGAGGAAGTTGCCTACGCCATGGAGGACAAAGCCACCAGCTCCACCGGCAATGCCGCCTTTGCGGCTGCTGCGGCGGGCTGCTGCGGCTACCCCTGCTGGCAGGCCTGGATGGATCTGGCCGACCTGCGCGCCCAGATCCACGATGACTGCTCCATCGCAGTCCGGGTGGAGCGCCGCGTCCGGGGCCAGCGGGACCCCGTGGGGGTCTGGATGGGCCTGCGGGGCTTCGGGCACGATGATGCCGTTCTGGCGGATTTCGTGCTGCTGAACGACCCCACTGCCGACAGCGACGGTGCCGTGAACTGCACCATGGCGCTGACGGATTTTATGCGATACTTCACGGGCCGGGCCATTGCCCTGCGGCCCAAGCAGCGGGAAGTGGCTGCCGACCTGCCCAACCGGGTGCGATGCGACCTGACCCGCGCCGAGGATGGCAGCTATCTGTTTGAGCAGCGGGGCCAGCAGGACCCGCTGCCGGAGGATTTTTCCGGCTGGGCGGCTTACGCCGTCCACGATGGCGTGGCCCATGCCACCACCGCCCACCGCACCTTCCACCGGATGGAACGCACGCCCGAGGGCGGGCTGCTCTTCCCGCCCGAGCAGCTGGCCGCAGGCGGCCGCTGCAGCGTGTACGCGGTGGACCAGACCGGGCGGATGCGGGTGGCGGAAGTCCGTCTCCCCGCGCCCCCCAAGCCCGCGGCAGAGCCTGCCGCACCCCAACAGGACCCAAGCACCGTGCAGCCCGGCCTCTGAGCCGGCAGCGCAAAGCGCTTTTCGGGATAGAAACCACAACATAGGGAGGAACACATTATGGCAAAAACGATCATCACCATTGGACGTGAGTACTGCACCGGCGGCAACTACATCGCAGAGGATGTTGCAAACGCACTGGGCATCAAGCTCTACGACAAGGAGCTGATCACCATGGCCGCAAAGCACTCCGGCCTCTCGGAGGAAGCCGTAGCCGCCAGCGAAAAACGCCGCACCCACAGCCTGCTGTACAGCCTGTATACCATGGGCAACGAGCTCCCGCTGGGTGATCAGGTGTTCATCCTGCAGAGCCGCATCATCAAGCAGCTGGCCGAGGAAGGCCCCTGCGTCATTCTGGGCCGCTGCGGTGACTATGTGCTGCGGGAGCGCAAGGATGTGCTGCGCGTGTTCATCTACGCACCGGTGGAATGGCGGCGTGAGCTGGCCAAGACCGACCCGCTGGTCAAAGCACACGACGAGAAGGGCATCAAGGAAGAGATCGAAAAGACCGACCGCAACCGTGCTGCCTACTACAACTACTACACCCAGAACCGCTGGGGCGATGCCCACAACTATGATCTGGCCATCAACGCCGCCCTGGGCCGCGAGACCTGCGTCAAGATGATCCTGGACGCTGTCGCCGCCAAGGAAAAGACCATGGCTGAGTGATCCCCGCCGGGCCGGACGGCCCAAAAAACAATGCTGCTTCGTGGGCAGGGCGCATTTGTGCTCTGCCCACGTTTTAGGCAACGGCGACGACCGCCGCCGCCAGCAGATGCAGGGAGGAGACTTCCTCTATCATTCAACGTCAAAAGGAGAAATCGTGGAAAACAAACAGCTCAATCTTTCTGAACCCGAAAATATCATGGGCACCATGGATGTCAACCCGCTGCTGATCAAGCTCAGCATCCCGATGATGATCTCCATGCTGGTGCAGGCACTGTACAACGTGGTGGACTCGATCTTTGTCGCCCGTGTCAGTGAGAACGCCCTGACCGCCGTCTCTCTGGCCTTTTCGCTGCAGAACCTGATGTTCGCCGTGGGCATCGGCACCGGCGTGGGTGTCAACGCCCTGCTCTCCAAGAGCCTGGGCGAAAAGAACCAGTACCGCGCCAACAAGACCGCCGAGAACGGCCTGTTCCTGGCGCTGTGCAGCTACCTGGTCTTTCTGGTGCTGGGCCTGACCGTTGTGCGCCCCTACTTCTACGCCCAGACCGCCGATGCCAACATTGCCGAGCAGGGCATCCGCTACCTGACCATCTGTTGCGTGCTCAGCCTGGGCATGTTCATGCAGGTGATGAACGAGAAACTGCTGGCCGCTACCAGCCGCACCACCCTGAGCATGATCAGCCAGCTGGTGGGTGCCGTCGTCAACATCATCCTTGACCCCATCTTCATCTTCGGCTACTGCGGCGAGGCCCTGTCCGGCACCACCGGTGCAGCCTTGGCCACCGTCATCGGCCAGTTCTGCGGCGCAGGGGTCTCCTTCTACCTCAACCTCCGCAAGAACCCCGATATCCAGCTGGATTTCAAGGGCTTCCGCCCCAGCGCCGAAGCCATCAAGCGGATCTACGCTGTCGGCCTGCCCAGCATCGCCATGCAGTGCGTGGGCAGCGTGATGACCTTCCTGATGAACCAGATCCTGATGGCCTTTACCGCCACCGCCGTGGCCGTGTTCGGCGTTTACTTCAAGCTCCAGAGCTTCGTTTTTATGCCCATCTTCGGCATGAACAACGGCATGGTGCCCATCATCGGCTACAACTACGGTGCCCGCAAGCCCGACCGCGTCAAAAAGACCATCAAGTGCGCCATGTTCTATGCAGAGGCCATCATGCTGGTCGGCTTCCTGCTGTTCCAGTTCCTGCCCGACAAGCTGCTGGGCCTGTTCTCCGCCAGCGAGGCCATGCTGGCCATCGGCAAGCCTGCCCTGCGCATCATCTGCTTCCACTTCCTGCTGGCCGGCATGAGCATCATCCTGTCCTCCACCTTCCAGGCGCTGGGCAACGGCATGTTCAGCCTGATCATCTCGGTCTGCCGCCAGCTGGTGGTCCTGCTGCCCGCCGCCTGGCTGCTGAGTAAGACCGGCAATGTGAATATGGTGTGGTGGTCCTTTGTCATTGCAGAGCTGGTCAGCGTGACCCTGAGCTTTGTGTTCTTTGCCCGCTTGGACAAAAAGATCATCGAGCCCATGTACGACAACGCTGCCGCTGCACAGTAAACCGTTTCAGAACCCGTCCGGCACAAGAAAGGAACGTGACCTTTTATGGCAAAGAAGTTGAAATGGAATCTGATCCTGATGAGCGTGCTCTACCTGGGGCTGGGCATCTTCCTGCTCATGCGGCCCTCCACCGCCCTCAACGTGGTCTGCTACGCCCTGGGCGGCGTGGTGCTGGTGTGCGCCGCCGTTCAGCTGGTGCGCTACTTTGCCGTGGAGCGCGGCATCTTCCAGAGCCAGCTCACCCTCATCTCGGGCATCATCTGCCTGGGCCTGGGCGCGTTCCTCATCCTCCGCAGCGACATCGTGGTGCGCATCCTGCCCATCGTGTTCGGCCTGTTCGTCATCTTCGACAGCCTGGGCCGCATCCAGAACGCTCTGGACCTGCGCCGCTGTGAGTATCCCAGCTGGAAGGGCTTCCTGCTGCTGCCGGTGCTCAGCGTGGTGCTGGGCGTGGTGATGATCCTGAACCCCTTCGGCACCATGGAGACGCTGGTCATGGCCATTGGCATCATCCTCATCATCGAGGGTGCCATCAACCTGCTCAGTGCCCTGTACACCGTGCTGGCCATCCGCCGCTTTTCCAAGCTCCACCCCGAGACCCAGTCCATGCTGGAATCCCTGACCGGTCAGGACCTGAACGGCGACGGCGTGATCGCCCCGGACATCACCCCTGCCGACGTGGAAGCCTCCGCCGTGGAGCTGGATCATGTGGATGAGAGCGCTGAGGTGGAGCAGGAAGACAGCAACGATTAACGGGCTCGCCCTCTCCGTCAGCGCTGACGCGCTGCCACCTCTCCCAAAGGGAGAGGCTTTCGCGATTCCCCGCAAGGTGAGTCGTTCTGCCAGAGGCTCCCCCTTTGGGGGAGCTGGACGCGAAGCGGCCTGAGAGGGCGAGGACGCTGCCAAAAGAGAATATTCTAAATCTGATAGTAAGGGAAATCAAAAACTATGGAAAAATACGATCTGATCATTGTGGGTGCCGGTCCGGCCGGCATCTTCACCGCTGTAGAGCTGCTGCGCCACGGCAGCAAGAAAAAGATCCTGCTGGTGGAAAAGGGCAAGCCGGTGGAAAAGCGCCACTGCCCCAAGGCCGAGCTGGGCCACTGCGTCAATTGCCGTCCCACCTGCGCCATCACCACCGGCTTCTCCGGTGCTGGCGCGTTCTCGGACGGCAAGCTGAGCCTCTCCTATGAGGTGGGCGGCGACCTGCCCAGCCTGATCGGCGAGGAGTTCGCACAGGAGCTCATCCATTACACCGATAAGATCTACCTCGAGTTCGGTGCCGACCCCCATGTGGAGGGCATCTACACCGGCGAGGACATCAAGGAGATCCGCAAGAACGCCATCCACGCCGGTCTGAAGCTGGTGGACTGCCCCATCCGCCACCTCGGCACCGAGAAGGCACAGCAGCTCTATCTCGCCATCCAGAACTATCTGGCTGACAACGGCGTGGAGATGCTCTTCTCCACCGAGTGCGAGAACATCATCCTCGAAAACGAGGAGTGCAAGGGCGTGCTGCTGCGTCAGGGCAACGGAGAGCCCCGCGCCGTCTACGGCGACACCGTGGTCATCGGCACCGGCCGCCGCGGCGCAGACTGGCTTGAGAAAATTTGTGCAGAGCACCATATCGCCCACAAGCCTGGCACCGTGGACATCGGTGTCCGTGTCGAGTGCCGCAACGAGGTCATGGAAAAGGTGAACAAGGTACTGTATGAGTCCAAGCTCATCGGCTACCCGAAGCCCTGGAAGAACAAGGTCCGCACCTTCTGCCAGAACCCCGGCGGCTTCGTGGCACAGGAGAACTATGACAACGACCTGGCCGTGGTCAATGGCCACAGCTTCAAGGAGAAAAAGAGCGAGAACACCAACCTCGCCATCCTCGTCTCCCACAACTTCACCGAGCCCTTCAACCAGCCCATCGCCTACGCCCAGAAGGTGGGCGAGCTGACCAATATGCTGGGCGCAGGCCACATCATGGTGCAGCGCTACGGCGATATTCTGGACGGCAAGCGCACTTGGCAGAAGGAACTGGCACAGTCCAACGTGAAGCCCACGTTGAAGGATGCCGTGGCCGGTGATATCACCGCCGCCATGCCCTACCGCGCCATGACCAACATCATCGAGTTCATCAAGATGCTGGACATGGTCGTCCCCGGCTTCGCCGCCAACGAGACCCTGCTGTACAGCCCTGAGCTGAAGTTCTACTCCAACAAGGTCAAAATGGACTCGAACCTCGACACCAACATCAAGGGCCTGCACTGCCTCGGCGACTCTTCCGGCTGGACCCGCGGCCTGATGATGGCCTCCGTCATGGGCGTGCTGATGGGCCGCAAGCTGGCTGAGAAGGAAGGCTGCTGAAACGCCTTTCTGCACTAAGCTGCGCTGAATATTTGGTTCCCGATGCCTCTCCGCACTCCGCGGAGGGGCATTTTTTGCGCTTCCTGCGGCAAAACCGTGCAGGATACAAAAATCGGCAGAAAAAGTCAATTTCCGTCAACCCTGAAAATTTATGGGAATTTGAATTGATTTTCTTCGTTAAAACTGCTACAATCTCAAGTAGAACTCAAGAAGAAATTGTGTCTTGCGCATAATGCGAGGAGGGATCACTTATGTGCGAAGCCCCCGGAAGCGTAGTAACGCTGCTATGTTCCGGCATCCAGCTTTACAGCGCCGAGAGGCGCATTGCGGACTGCATCCTTGCAGATGTAAAGCGGGCGTCGATGTGTACGTCAGCAGAACTGGCCCGGCTGAGCTGTTCGTCCGAGGCCACCATCACCCGGCTGTGCCACAAACTGGGATTCGAGAACTACCGCAAATTCCAGCTGGCGCTGGCACGGGACGCCATGGAGCAGCAGGAAGCCCAGCGTATGCGGGACGAAGGGCAGGACGAGCTGCATCAGGCACTTCTGAACATTCTGGCAAACCGCGAAGAGGAGCTGCGGGCTACCATTCAGGCCATTGATACCCGCCAGCTGCGGCAGATACTCTCTCTGCTGCGCAGCTGCGAGGTCATAGAGGTGGTCTCTGAGGGCGGCGGCCTGCCGGTGGCCTTCGATGCCTCCATCCGGTTCAGCCACCTGGGCAAGCGGTGCGTTTCCAGCGCAGTCCACGAGAAGAACCTTGCCTTTGCCCAGACGCTGACCCCCAAAGACATCCTCATCGTGCTCTCGGCCTCCGGGCAGAGCGCCAGGCTGGAAGAGGTGTCCGCTGCCGCCAAAGGGCGGGATGTACCGGTGCTGCTCATCACCTGTGACAGCCACGGCCCGCTGGCCCAGCTGGCCGACTATGTGATGACGGCTTCCAACCGCGAACAGCGGCTCATCGAGGGCAGCCATGCGGCATCGCTGCTCTCGCCGAACGTCCTTATCGAGGTGCTTTACTACCTGCTGCGGATGGAAAATCTGTAAAAAACAAACGCTGGCACGTTCGTGCCAGCGTTTGTTTTTATCATTGGAGCTCTAAATCACTGGGCAATATCAAATCCAGCTCCGCCGCAGGCTCCGCCACGAGGCGGCGGCTCTGGTTGAAGATGGCCTTTTCCAGCGTGTTGCGGGCGAGACGTCCGTTGCCCGCCGTGCGGGCGTCCTCTGCCTGGCGGCGCTCGTAGTAGCTCCGCAGCGTTTCCGTGCAGCTCTCGGCCAGCCTGTAGCCCTTGCCCTTTGCCAGCACGTTCGTGATGTCCAGCAGCTCATCGGCGGTGTAGTCCGGGAACTCTATCTTGTTCGGAAAGCGGCTGGCAAGGCCGCTGTTGGCGGTCAGGAACGTCTCCATCTCCCTGGTGTAGCCCGCAAGGATGACCACCAGCTCGTCGCGGTGGTCTTCCATCCCCTTCACCAGCGTGTCGATGGCCTCAAGGCCGAAGCTGTCCTGCTCGCCCCGGTAGAGGCTGTAGGCCTCGTCGATGAAAAGGACGCCGCCCAGCGCGCTCTGGATGACGCTGTTGGTCAGGGGGGCGGTGTGGCCGGTGTAGCGGCCCACGAGGTCTCCCCGGCTCACCTCCACCAGCTGCCCGCCCTTGAGGGCGCCGATGGCCTTGAGGTACTTTGCCACGAGCCGGGCGATGGTGGTCTTGCCGGTGCCGGGGTTGCCGGTGAAGATCATGTGCATCGAGAGGCTGGCGGTCTTGAGGCCCGCCGCCGCACGGCGCTGCTGCACCTGAATGTTATCGGCAAGACCGAAGACGTATTCCTTCACTGGTGCAAGACCCACGAGGTCGTTCAGCTCTTTCTTGATCTCTTCCACTGCGCCGGTATAGGCGGCGGGCAGCAGGTCGAAGAGCTTCTGGGGTCCGGCGTCGTTGAGGGCAAAGTCAAGGCCGTCTTCCCGGGCAGTCAGTGTGATCGTTCCGGTAAGCGCGGCATCTGTTTGCAGACAGTATTCGCTCAGAGCACGGAATATCTTATCGCAGCAGGACGAAAGCCCCGCCGCACCCTGCTTCGGGCTGCACTGGGCCGCCACATAGTCCCGCACATCCGCGCCCGCCGACAGGGTCAGGCCGAGGCGGGTCTTCACTTTTGCTGCCAGCGCGTTGAGCTGCTGGGCTGCCAGCGCGGCAAGGGCTTCCCGCGCAAAGGCGCTGGTCTCACAGACATCGCCCAGCGCCGAGACGAAGGCCGCTCCGAACTTATCGGCCAGCGCCTCCCGGCCCTTCTGGGAGAAGAAGACAAGGTACTTGCCGCAGGGGGTGATGCGGCTCACAGCCCCGGGGGCAAGCGCCGTCCCGGCGTCCACGAGGATGCCCTCCTTGTTGACAAGATACCGGCTGGACAGGGGCGCACTGCCCTTGACGGCCAGGTCTGCCAGCGTCTTCAAAAAGCCCGGGTAGCAGCTCTCGTAGTGCTCAAAGACCAGGATCTCGCCCGGCGCATGGAGGGCGGCGTACAGATCCTGCAAAAAGAGCTTTTCAGCCCCCGAGTTGGGGTAAAGCGCCAGATCCATAACGGCCAGCTTATCGCTCTGCAAAAGACCCCGGGCGGCCATGCAGCGGGCCGTCTCCGTCAGAGCGAAATGCCGCCCCGTGCCGGGCGCACCGCAGAGCAGGATGACGTTCCGAGCCGTGGGGGCCTCCGTCCCCAGCACGAAAGGCCGGCGCATGGCCCGCACGACGCCGTCCACGAAGGCGTCCTGCCCCAGCACTGTCTTTTTCACCTCAGCGGCCAACCCTTCGAAGCTGCCCAGATGCTCCTGTTTGACTTCGGTGGTTCCTTTGGCCAGCAGGCCGTCGGCCTCCATATCCTCAAGCATCTTCCGGCTCTGGGCCAGCGCCTCCTGTGTGGTGTCTCTGCGCAGCTCGGCGTTCTGTTTGCGGAGCATTTCGTCCAGCTTTTTCTGCTGCTCGAGCAGGGCTGTGTTCATATCGGGCAGGCCGGACTTTTCCGGCGGCGTTTTCTGCGTATCAAAGCGCAGTTTTCCTCCCGGGCCGAACACTCCGTTCATCAAGTTCTCCCAATCGTCGGTGTATGCCATCTGCCTGCCTCCGTCCTGCGTTTTTTCCAGTATAGTGTACTTTGCCCCCTTTTGCAAGAAAAGTCTTGAAAATCCACGGGCAGGCGGGTACACTAATTTTATATTGATTTGATATGCGAAGGGAATGGAACGAAATGAAAACGCCCGCAGAGTGGAAAACTCTGTTCGAGAGCAGCGCCTTTGCACGGCAGACAAACTACAGCGGCCCTCTGGGGCCGGAATATAACCCCTCCGGCACCCGGCTCCGGCTCTGGGCGCCCACGGCGCAGAAGGTATCAGTCAACCTCTACCGCCGGGGCGACGGCGGGGCCTGCATGGGGACCCTGCCGCTGGAACAGCACGGGCAGGGCGTCTGGTCAGTCTATCTGCCCGGCGACCAGCACGGACATTACTATACCTTTACCGTCGAGGTGGACGGCACAGCATACGAGACGGGCGACCCCTACGCCCGGACGGCAGGCGTCAACGGCCTGCGGAGCATGATCTTAGACGCGCCCCGCATCGACCCGCCCGACTGGAGCCACGACCACCGGGTCATCGTCCCGGCCTCCCGCCGGACGGTGTGGGAGGTCAGCGTCCGTGACTTCTCGCAAGACCCGGCCTGCGGCGTTCGGAATGCATGGCGGGGCAAATTCATGGCCTTTACCCAGAAGGGAACCACCCTTTCTTCCGCCGGCACCTTCCCCACCTGCCTCGACTACCTCAAGCGGCTGGGAGTGGGCTATGTGCAGCTGATGCCCATCTTCGACTTCGGCAGTGTGGACGAGAGCCGCCCTCTCACCCGGCAGTATAACTGGGGCTACGACCCCACCAACTACAACGTCCCCGAGGGCAGCTACTCCACCGACCCCACGAAAGGCGAAGTCCGGGTGCGGGAGTGCAAGGAGATGATAGCCGCCCTCCACGCGGCGGGCATCGGCGTCATCATGGACGTGGTGTACAATCATATGTACCGCAGCGAGAACCCGCTGAACAGCACGGTGCCTTATTATTTTTTCCGGCAGAACCCGGACGGCAGCTTCTCCAACGGCAGCGGCTGCGGCAACGAGTTTGCCAGTGAGCGGCCCATGGCCCGGAAATACCTCATCGACTCGGTGCTCTACTGGGCGCAGGAATATCATATCGACGGCTTCCGCTTCGACCTCATGGGCCTCTATGACGTGGACACCATGAACGAACTGCGGGCCGCGCTGGACGCTCTGCCGGGCGGCAGAAGCATCCTGATGTACGGTGAGCCGTGGCAGGGCAGCGGGAGCCAGCTCCACCGGTACGAGGCCAACAAGGCGAACCTCGCCATGCTGTCCGAGCGCATCGGCGTCTTCTGCGACAACACCCGCGACGTCATCAAGGGCGGCTGTTTTGACGCCCGGGAGCCGGGTTACGTCGAGGGCAAACCGGGCAGCTTCTGGGACATCGGCGGGGCCGTGGCCGCGTGGTGCCGCAGCGACAAACTGCCCGCCCATTCGCCCTCCCAAATCGTCAGCTATGTCTCTGCCCACGACAATTTCACTCTCTGGGACAAGCTGATGCTCGTCCGGTACGCCCGTCCCGAGTACACTGCCGCCGACTCGGCGGCGCTGGCCCAGAACCGGCTGGCGGCGGGCATCTATCTCACCTGCATGGGGATGCCCTTCCTGCAGGCCGGCGAGGAGTTCGCCCGTACGAAAAAGGGACAGGGCAACACCTACCGCTCTTCGCCCTCCCTCAACCGTCTGGACTGGAAGCGGGCCGCGCAGTTCCACGGTCTGGTGGACTATTACCGGGGCCTGCTGGGCCTGCGGGCGCAGTTCCCCCGACTGAGCGCCTCGGATGCGGCCAGCCCGGCGGCTATCAAGTTTTTCTCGCTGGAACAGCCCCTCGTGGGCTGGACTTTGCCCGCCGCACCCGGCGACGGCGCGGCATGGCGGGCGCTCTGCGTCTTTTACAATCCCACGGAAGAAGAAAAACGGGTCCACCTGCCCGACGGCCAGTGGAAATTGCTGAGCGACGGCGTATCGTCTGCGCTCTGGAAAGGCCCCAGCCGGGTCTGCGGCGGCGAAGTGACACTGCTGCCATACAGTGCAACGATTTTCGGCCAGGTATAATAAAAAAAGCGGCCCGCCGCTTTGCGCGGCGAGCCACCCAATCATGTCCTGATTTAGCCCTGCGGGTTCTGCTGAGGTGCAGACTCGGCAGACTTCTCCTGACGAGATGCGCCGTTGGTGCCATTGCCGCTGTTGGCGGCGTTCTTTTCGCCCAGCGTCAGGCTGACAGTCTGCATCTGACCGTCGCGGGCGACGGTGATGGACAGGGTATCACCGGCAGAGTGCTCCTGCATCAGGGTGCCAAGGTCGGTCTTCTGGGCTACCTCGGTGTTGTCGATGCTGACGATGCGGTCGCCGGCCTTGAGGCCCGCCTTATCGGCAGGGCCGCCGGAGACGACGTCCACGACGTAGATGCCGTAGGCGTTGACGCCCAACTGTGCCGCCGTCTGTGCGTCGTTGACAGCCAGATAGGTGATGCCCATGTAGGGACGGCCCGTGACGTAGCCGTTCTCCAGCAGGTCCTGCGCCACCTTGATGGCGTCATTGATGGGGATGGCGAAGCCCAGACCCTCAGCGTCAGAGCTGGAAGACTTTGCGTTGACGATGCCGATCAGCTCGCCGTTCATGTTGAACAGGCCACCGCCGGAGTTGCCGGGGCTGACAGAAGCATCCATCTGAATGAGGGACATGGTGTTGACAGAGCTGGAGCTCTGGATGGAGACACTGCGGTTCAGGGCGCTGACGATGCCGCTGGTGACGGTGCCGCCCAGCTCACCCAGCGGGTTGCCCACGGCCAGCACGTTGTCGCCCACGGCCAGCTTGTCGCTGTCGCCCACGATGGCGGGGGTCAGGCCGTCGGCATCGATCTTGATGACGGCGATGTCGCTGGTGGAATCCTCGCCCACGACGGTGGCGGTGTAGTCCTTGTCGCCGATGGTGACGGTGATGTTGGACGCGCCGCTCACGACGTGGTCACAGGTGAGGATGTAGCCATCCGAGCTGATGATGACGCCGCTGCCGGCGCCGCTCTCCACCTGGCTCTGGCCGTACCAGGACCACTGGGAGTAGACCACCTGCTCCGTGGTGATGACCACGACGCTGGGGCTGACGGTCTTGGCCACCTGTGCGGTGGTCATGCCGCTGGAAACAGTCGTGCCTTCGGCGGCACTCTCAGAGTCTGCCGAAGAGCTGCTAGACCGCTCCACCTGCTGGATGATGACTTTGTTATTGCCGCCGAAGCGTGCGCCCACAAAGCCGCCCATAAAGCCCATGGCTGCGGCCAGCACCAGAGCGACGATGCTCTTTACAGCCTTGCCTGCATTCTTCTTAGGCTTCTTCGGCGCGGCAGGGGCTGTGTTCTGCGGGCCTGCGGGGGGCGGCGTTGCGCCGCCGGAAGGCTGGGTGCTCTCGCTGAAGGTAGAAGCAGTGTTTGCGGTGTTCATGCCGCTGGAACCCACATTGGGGTAGCCGGTATCACCGGCAGGATTATTGGAAGAGGAATAGTCATATTCCCATTTGTTTTCATCCATTGTGATTACTTCCTTTCTAAGGGATATGGTCGGGGGGAAGAGCTTTTCCGCTCCTCTCTGGCACGGTTTTATTCTATCTGCTAATTGTGAAAATCAATCGTTTCCCCAGTGAAGAATGTGTGAAATCAGAAGTTGTTTCCATAGCCAGAGTGCGCCGGATAAACGAGATTTTTTGCCCGCAGGCAAGGCGATTTTCCGCAGCAATCCTGACGGATTGCAAGGGAAAGCAACGCAGAATGCGGTCAAAAAAGCCGTTCAGACGGTGTGCAATGGTTATGGAAACAGCTTCCAAGTCCTAAGGAGTTTCTATGAAAATCAGCGCCACTCAAACGGGCTTTGCCCTTTATAAAGAGGCCGACGTCATCGGCCAGTGCGACGTCACGCCCACCCCAAAAGGCGCGGACATCACGGCCCTGTCCGTCCTGTCCCAGTGGCGGCGGAAAGGCTACGGCTCCTACCTGTTAAAAGAGATCTTGCGCCGGTTCGGCGGTTATGACCGGGAGGCTGCGACGGTGTTCACCGCACCCCTGCCCGCCGACGAGGGCGAAGGGCTGTTCTGGCAGAAATTCGGCTTTGCGCCTGAGGATGGGCGGCTCGTCCGCCGCCGCACCCCCGATTTGACGGCGGTGCGCTTCGTGCAGGACTATCTTGCCGCCCATCTCCCCCACCCGAAGCTCTGCATCGACGCTACCTGCGGCAACGGCGGCGACACGGCGTTCCTCTGCCGCCTTGCCGGCCCGGAAGGCCGGGTGCTGGGCTTCGACATCCAGCCCGAGGCCATCACTTCCACCCGCGCCCGGCTCAAAAAGCAGGGCCTCACGGCAGAGCTTATCTGCGACAGCCACGCGAACCTCTTACAGTATGTCCGGCCCGGCACGGCGGACATCGTGATGTTCAACTTCGGCTGGCTGCCCGGGGCCGACCACAGCGTCTTCTCCACAGCAGACAGCAGCATCCCTGCGCTGGAAGCCGCCCTCGCGGCGCTGCGCGTCGGCGGCGTGCTCAGCGCCATCCTCTACAGCGGGCGCGTCATCGGCACGGACGAAAAGCAGAGCATCCTCGGCTGGCTGCGGGCTCTCCCGCTGGAAAAATATACCGTACTGGTGTGCGATTTTGCCAACTGGGCCGACACCGCGCCCCTGCCCTGCCTTGTTCTGAAAAAATAGCAAAAACTCTTGCATCCATGTGGATTTTCTGTTAAAATAAGCGTTGTATGTAATTTAACCTCTCAGTCTCGCTATCGCTCGACAGCTCCCCTACCGAGGGGAGCCTCTGGCGAAGAGATTAAGTTTTCCGGTATGCCAAGGCCTCTCCTCGATAGGAGAGGTGGCAGCGCGTCAGCGCTGACGGAGAGGTTTTCCCCTCTTCACTTTTTTCCTCATTTTTGCATACCCTATAGCAAAAGTGAGGTGTTTGAGTATGAATGCTGTACGCAGCGATTCTGTTGATTTCTTTCTGGGCACCACCACCCCCGCCGGGTTCAAGGGCTATTTTGAGCCGCTTCGGCGGGAACCGGGGATGCAGATGTATCTCATCAAAAGCGGGCCGGGCTGCGGCAAATCGACGCTGATGAAGCGGCTGGCCGTCAAGGCCGAGCAGCGGGGCGAGCCTATCCAGCGCATCCACTGCGCCAGCGACCCCGACAGTCTGGACGGCGTCATCTTTCTCGACAAGCGCGCCGCCATCGTGGACGCCACCGCACCCCATGTCATGGAGCCGGACGCCCCGGGCGCAGAGGAGCAGGTGGTGAGCCTGTACCACACACTGGACGCCGACGCCCTCCACGCCCACGCCGACGAGGTGAAGCGGCTCTTCGCCCAGAACACTGCCCTGCGCAGCCGGGCCGCGCGGTATATCGCATCTGCCGGGAGCCTGCTGCTGGACAGCCGCCGGGCTGAGGCGTGCAGTGCCAACTTCGAGAAAGTCCGCCGCTACGTCAAGCGGCTCTGCGCCCGGACTCTCCCCCGCCTGCCCGAGGGGGCCTCGGCCAGCGAAGAGCTGCGGCTGCTGTCGGCCATCACGCCGAAAGGGCCGGTCTTCTACCGCGGCACCGTACAGGCGCTGGCCGACCGGTATGTGGTCTTCCATGACGACTACGGCGCCGTCTCCCGCCTGCTTCTCGAGCTCATCCGGGCCGAGGCGCTGGCCCGGGGCTACCACATCATCACCTGCCCCTGCGCCATGCACCCCGACGACAAGATAGACCATCTCTTCATCCCGGCCCTCCGGCTGGCTTTCCTCACCGACAACCGGTGGCACCCGGTGCAGCTGCCCGGCGTGCAGGCCGTCCGGTGTACCCGTTTCGTGGACCGGGAAAATCTGGCGGGCTACCGCGCCCGTCTCCGCTTCAACGAGCGGGCGGCAGCAGAGCTTTTGGAACAGGCCGCCGACCTGATGGCACAGGCCAAAGCCTGCCACGACGAGCTGGAGACTTACTACCGCGCCGCCGTGGACTTCGGCAAGGTGGACGAAGCTGCCGCCCAGTGCGCCGGGATGCTGGGGCTGGCGTAAGAGTCAACCTCTCCGGCACTTCGTGCCACTGCCCGGGTTGCGAAGCAGACTGAGAGGTTGTACAAAGACGGGCCTGCCAATTATAAATATAAAAAGTCAAAAAGGAAGTGACCCACTATGCCTGCTTTTCGCCTGCCTGTCCGCCAGCTGGTGGAATTTTTGCTCCGCACCGGCAGCATCGACAGCCGCTTTACCGGCTTCGACCGCGCCAACGAGGGCGCACGCATCCACCGCAAGCTCCAAAAGGCCGCAGGCGAAGGCTATGCCGCCGAAGTCTTTCTCTCCGGCGAACGGGAGGCGGCGGGCATCCCCTTCACCATCGAAGGCCGGGCCGACGGCATCTTCACCGACGAGGCGGGCGTGACGGTCATCGACGAGATAAAGACCACAGCCATCCCCGCCGACGACATCGCCGAGGACATGAACCCCTGCCACTGGGCGCAGGGAATGGTCTACGGGGCGCTGTATGGCCGTCAGCAGGGGCTGGAAAAGCTGGACGTCCGGCTCACCTACTACCAAATCGACACCGACGACATCCTCCGCTTCGTGCGGCATTTCACCCTTGAAGAGCTGGAAGCGTTTTTGCAAGATCTGCTCGAGCAGTACGTCCCCTGGGCGCAGCGTCAGCTGGCGTGGAAGGAGCAGCGGGGCGTGAGCCTTTCGGCGCTGGATTTTCCCTTTCCGGCCTACCGGCCCGGGCAGAGGGCGCTGGCAGGCGAAGTCTACCGTGCCTGCACTGCCGCGCCGTCTAAAAGCGGCGTCCGGCTCTTCTGTCAGGCCCCCACCGGCATCGGCAAGACCATGAGCGTCCTCTTCCCTGCTCTGCGGGCCATCGGCACCGGCTGCGGCGAGAAGCTGTTCTACCTGACGGCCCGCAACACGACTCAGTCCGCCGCCGAGGATGCCATTGCGCGGCTGCGGGCGTCTGATTCCAAGCTGGCTCTGCGCAGCGTGACCCTGACAGCCAAGGAGAAGGTCTGCCTCCACCCGGATGCCGAGGGCCATCCCGCCTGCCTGCCGGAGCTCTGCCCCTACGCAAACGGCTACTACGACCGGGTGAACACGGCCCTGAAAGCCCTTCTGGACGACGGCACCGGCCGCTTCGACCGGGCCGCGCTGGCCGACGCCGCAAAGCAGTTCACGGTCTGCCCCTTCGAGCTGGGGCTGGATCTGAGCGAGTGGTGCGACGTCATCATCGGCGACTATAACTACCTCTTCGACCCCGTGGTGCATCTGCGGCGGTTCTTCGACAGCGCGGGCGACTGGCTCTTCCTCGTGGATGAGGCCCACAATCTGCCCGAGCGGGCGCGGGCCATGTACTCGGCACGCTTCTGCAAGAGCAGCCTCACCGAGGCAAAACGCGCACTCGGGCGGGGCAAAAGCACCCTCAAGACCGCTCTGAGCAAGGCCGACAAAGCCTTTTTAGAGGGACGGAAAGCGGTCTCGACCCTCGCGCCCCGCCGGGGCAGCACTGCCGCCGAAGAGGACGACAGCGGCCAGACCTCCCTGCTGGGATCTGTAGAGACGCCCGCCATCGAGCTGCCCGCCGCCGACTACGCTCAGGACGGCACGGTGTTCTGCAAGGAGCTTCCCTCAGCCCTGCTGGCCCCGCTGCGGGCGCTGACGGCTCCCTTGCAGGACTGGCTGGAAGACGATCCCGACGCCGAAGCCCACGCGGCCCTGCTGGATCTCTACTTTGAGGTGCAGGACATCCTGCGGGCGTCGGAACGGTACGACGAGCATTTTGCCGCCCAGCTCACCGCCCGGGGCAGTGACCTTGAATTGCAGCTGCTCTGCCTCGACCCGTCCCCCTTCGTGGACGCAAGCCTTTCGGCAGGGCGGGCGGCGGCGCTGTTCAGCGCGACGCTGACGCCGCCGGGCTATTACCGCACCGTCCTCGGCTGTCCCGAGGCCCGGGCCGTGGCGCTGGAAAGCCCCTTCCCGGCAGAAAACCTCGGGCTCTACTGTCTGCCCTCCATCTCCACCCGCTACCGCCAGCGGGACGCCAGCATCCGGCCCATCTCGGACGCCCTCGCGGCGCTGGCGTCCAGCCGGGTGGGCAACTATCTGGCCTTCTTCCCCAGCTATGCCTATCTGCGGCAGGTGTGGGAGGACTTCACCGCCCGCTACCCGGACATCGGCACACTGGTACAGGAGAGCGGTCTGGACGACGCCGGGCGGGCGGCGTTCCTCGAGCGGTTTTCGCCCTGCCCGGAGAAGACGCTTCTCGGCTTCGGGGTCATGGGCGGCATCTTCGGCGAGGGCGTGGACCTCGCGGGCGACCGGCTCATCGGCTGCGCCATCGTGGGCGTGGGCCTGCCGCAGGTGAGTCCCCGTCAGGAGATGCTGCGCCGCTACTACGACGCCCAGAACGGGGCGGGCTTCGACTACGCCTACCGCTGGCCCGGGATGAACAAAGTCCTGCAGGCCGCCGGGCGGGTCATCCGGACGCAGGAAGATAAGGGCGTGGTGCTGCTCCTCGACGACCGCTTTGCCCAGAGCGAGTACGCCCGGCTCTTCCCGAAGCATTGGAGGCATCTGGAGTATCTGAGGGATACGGAAGAATTGAAGAAAAAGCTGGAAGATTTCTGGAAAGGCTGAACCTCTCCGTCACGGCTGACGCCGTGCCACCTCCCCTCGGTAGGGGAGCTGTCTGCGAAGCAGACTGAGAGGTTTTTCCCACACAAAAAAGAGGCAGACTCGCATCTGCCTCTTTTTCCATGCACTTATCGCCTTGCTCTCGCCGTCTTTTTCCGCATGATGTCCCACGAGGGCATCTGGCTGCGCAGGGTATCCCACGCCGTCATCCGGACGCTCGTCCGGGTGCGCAGACCTTCGAAAGCCTCATCGAGGTACTGCATCTCAGCCACAGCGTGCATCGCGTGGTCGGAGACGCAGAGACGGCCCAGCGGGGTCTTACAGAGCGCCAGGACCATGGCGTCCATCTTCCGGCGGCCGGGCGTACCGGCACGGTAGCAGTCGGTGTTCTCCTTGTCGTCCACGGGGATGTGGGCGGCTTTCAGCATCTCGCAGGCCTCCCATGCGGCATCGAGGACCAGGTCACGCTGCTCCTTCGTCGCCTTGGAGAGGTCGCCGCTGCAGGCGTAGCAGAGATAGCAGGCCGGCAGGATGAGGGCGAGGTGGCACTTGAGCCATCCGTCCATGTCGCTGACGAAGGTCAGCTTGTACTTTGCGCCCTCGAAAGCCGTCTTAACCCGGTAGCGGAAGACGCCCGAAAGAGGCGCAGTAGCCCCGCCGATTGTCATACCCACACCGACGTGGGCGCTGACGACCTTATCGACATCCCGGTGGCCGCCGCTGCTCTGGAAGCCGAAGGCGATCTTATCCGCCGGGCGCTGCATGGCCTGCATGACCTCCACGGCGTGGGGGTCGTTGCCCACGAAGACGAAGTATTCGCTCCTGTTCTGCTTGAGGATGGGCAGCACGTCGGGCAGCTGCCCGGCCTGCAGCGTCACGAAAACGAGGTCGTAGCAGTCGTCCGGGGCCAGCGTGTCGATGGTGGCCACCCGATCCACCGTGGTGCGGCACTGCGCCCAGTGGCGGATGACGAGGCCCCTTTGGTCGAGCCTCTCCTTCCACTCGCCCCGCGCCAGCATGGTGACGACATTCTTTTTGTTCTGCAGCAGACGGTGGGCCAGCTCACAGCCCTGCACGCCTGCACCATAAACCAGTATCCTCATCTCTGCCTGCCTCCTTATATAGGCCCCACCCCGGGGCCGGAAGTCATCAGTGCTTCAAAAACGAGAAGAATCCCTTCTTCTCATACGGCTTTTCCTCTGCGCCGGTCACGGTATAGCCCGTGTCGGCGATGGCAGCCTTCAGGGCCTCGATGTCCAGCGGCTGGGCCGAGACGATGACCGTCTCTCCCTTAGTGTGGGAGGAAGTCACCTTCTCCACCTGCGCAGTCTTGCGCACCACCTCGTTGATGTGGCTCTCGCACATGCCGCACATCATGCCGTCTACTTTCAGCGTCGTCTGAACCATTGGTCAGTACCTCCTAAGGATCGTCATCCACTGGGCAGACTGCACAAGCCGCCCGTGTGGTTTTCGTCATTTTGTTAGTTTTCTCTAACTTTTTATGGGAAACAAAAGGCCGTCGGCCCCGCGCACCCCTCCGCGCCCGAGACAAAAGACCCTGTTTCTCTGTTTCCGTCTTCATCATACCACACCGGTATGGTAATTGCAAGTGCCGGTTTCTCACAGTACACGGGTGTGGTATATTTCTATCGAATCTACGTCTTTCCGGCAGAAGACGCCGTTTTCCAGAATCATATAGCTGTGGGACTGTTTTCCTTCGGGATGTTCAGGGAGCCGGGGTTGAGGTAGACGTTCCCAGAGGTCGGAAACTCTTTTCATCTCTTTTTATTTTATCCTATCCCCTTGTCAGCGCAGGTGTAAAATGATAAAATTTTCCTGTCCGAAAATCTCATTTTGTTAGGAAGGAAAAAACATTATGGAACAAAACCATGACATGGATGAGATCGACCTCCTCGAGTTGGCGCGGCTTCTCTGGAGCCACGCATTGCAGATCGCTGCGGCCGGCATTGCGGCAGCGGTCATCTGCCTGCTGGTCTGTACCTTCGTATTGACGCCCCGCTATCAGGCCTCCGTCAATCTGATCGTCAATTCCCGGCAGGACGGCAATGCTTCCATTACCAGTGACAACATCAACTCGGCCCGGAATCTCATCGACACTTATGCAGTCATCATCAAGAGCAACATCGTCCTGAACGACGTCATCGAGCAGCTGGGTCTGGATATGACCTACCGTCAGCTGCTGGCCTGCATCTCTGTGGACGGCGTGGGCTCGACCCAGATCATGTCCATCACGGTCACCAACGAGGACCCTGCCCTGGCCGGAAAGATCGTGCAGGCCATCGCCGAGACTGCCCCCGATGTCATCGTGGACAAGGTGGAGGCCGGCTCCTGCAAGGTCGTGAGCGACGTGGAGATCACGAGCAACCCAGTCTTCCCTCAGACGAAGAAGTACGTCCTGATCGCTGCTCTCGGCGGCATTGTGGCGGCCTGCGGCATTCTGGTCCTCGACCACCTGCTCCATGACTACATCGTCGATAGCGAGGACATCCAGAAAAAGCTGGAGCTTCCTGTACTCGGCCTTATCCCGGAGGTGTAATACCATGTGGAATCCGTTCAACCGAAACACCATCTCCAACTCTTCGGCAAGCAAGCGTTCGCTTCAGCTCATCACCCAGAAGGGTATGCCGTTTGCCTACGTTGAAGCTTACAAAGCTCTGCGCACCAACCTGAACTTTCTGTCCGGTTCCGGCGATGTCCACGCTTTCGTCGTCACCAGCACGGTCCCGGAAGAGGCAAAGTCCAATGTGTCGGTCAATCTGGCGCTAGCTCTGACGGAAAGCGGCAAAAAGGTCGTCCTCGTGGACTGCGACCTCCGCAAGCCTGTCCTTCACCGCTATCTGAAGGCCGGACACAATCTGAAAGGTGTCTCCAACGTCCTGTCCCGTCAAGTGGCGCTCTCCGACGCCCTCGTTGAGCTGAAGGGCATCCCCAACCTGACGTTCCTGCCGGCCGGCACCACCCCTCCCAACCCTTCTGAGCTGCTCAGCCAGCCCCAGATGCAGGAGATGGTGGACACGCTGCGCGGGAGCTATGACTTCGTCATCCTCGATGCGCCTCCCATCTCGATGGTCACGGATGCCGCCGTCATCGGCCGCATCGTGGACGGTGCTCTCTTCGTCGTCCGCTCCAAGTATGCGTCCACCGACGCCGTCAAGACAGCCCTCGAGAAGCTCCAGGATGCCGGCGTAAAAGTCCTTGGTGCCGTTCTTACCCGTTATGATGCCAAAAAATCGCTCAAGCGCTCGGATTATGGGTACGGATATTACTACTATAACAGTAATTATTCCTATGGTACGCCCCCGGATGGCATTTCAGAGTCAGCAGCCGAAAAGAGCTGCCTGACGTCAAAAAATCGGTATAACGGCAAAGAAAAGCATTCCGTACATACGGAGGATGAAACATGACAGACCTTCATTGCCACATCCTTCCTAACATTGACGATGGTGCCAAAGATGTTTCGATTTCCCTTCGTCTGCTGGAAAAAGAGTATGCAGACGGTGTGCGGAACATTGCTTTTACGAGCCACTTCAACAGTGAGTGGACGACTCCCGACGCATTCCTGCAAAAGCGTGCGGCCGCCTATGAGACACTGACAGCCGCGCTTCCGACCGGACCGGAAGCCATGCAGTTCCGCTTCAAGCTGGGCTGTGAAGTCTACTTCTCCCCCAAGCTCTGTGAGCTGGATGCCAAGGCGCTCTGCATCGGCGATACCTCTTATATGCTGGTGGAGTTTCCCACTACCCACAAGCCCCATTTCATCCGGCAGACTTTCGCCCTCCTGCAGGAGCAGGGCGTTCTGCCCCTCATCGCCCACATCGAGCGATACCCCTACGTCCTCGAAGACCCCACCCTGCTCTACAACTGGGTGGCCGCCGGAGCCTATGTCCAAATCAACGCGGGCGCACTGCTGGATTCTCCAAAACTGCGCCGGACGCTCTGCAAGTTCATCTCGTGGCAGCTTGTCCACGTCATCTCGACGGACACCCACTCCCTGGACAAACGCCCGCCCCGGATGGCAGAAGCCGCTGCTGTTCTGGAAAAGGAGCTGGGCAGAGAGACTGCCTCAAAGCTTTTGCAGAACGGCGACGCACTTTTCGACGATGAGGAGCTGGATGTTTTCACTCCCCGCCGGCCCAAAAAGTTCCTGAATTTCTGGATGTGACAGACCTGTGAGTCCTCTATCCAGCTGAGCTTCTTCTTTATGCTGGTTTTTGTGAAAAGTCATACTTTTCCCTTGACAATCCACCCGTTTCGTGGTATCCTATCGCAGGCCGGTCAGAAAGGCTCTTCCCGTACTGCCCTTTCCGGCCCGCATCCCGGTGCTGTCCGGCGGCGTCCCGTAACACCGCTTTTGCGATGCACCGTATTTCTCAGCACTTCAATAAAACCCGTGTGGATTTTTACAGCATAGATGTTTGCTACTTTTCGCCACACAATGGCCCGCTTCAAGCCGCCGTTGTGTGGCTTTTCTTGTGCGGAAATTTCAGGAAAGGAAGCTTTTGACCTCATGAACGATACTTTTATGAAAACGAAGCCGGTGTTCCCGCTGCTGGTGTCGATGGCTCTGCCCAACGTCATCTCCATGCTGGTGAACTCGCTGTACAACATCGTGGACAGCCTCTTTGTGGCCCAGATCAACGAGCAGGCCATGACGGCCCTCTCCCTCGTGTTCCCCATCCAGAACTTCGTGAACGCCGTTGCCATCGGCTTCGGCATAGGCATCAACGCCCTTGTCGCCCTCTACCGGGGCGCAGGCGACTACGACAGAGCGGACGCCGCCGCCACCCACGGCATGGCCCTCTCGGTGCTCCACGGCATCCTCTGTACGCTGGCAGCTACCGCCATCATGCCCGGCTTCCTGGCCCGGTTCACCGCCGACGGCACCATCGTCTCTATGGGCGTGACCTACTCCACCATCGTCTTCCTGTTCGCTACCGTGAACATGGCCAGCCTCGCCTTTGAGAAGCTCTTCCAGGCCGTGGGCCGGATGAAGCTCACTATGATCGCCCTCATCTCGGGCTGTGTCTGCAACATCCTGCTGGACCCCGTCCTCATCTTCGGCCTCGGCCCGGTGCCTGCCATGGGCATTGCAGGCGCGGCGCTGGCTACCGGCATCGGACAGGCCACCTCTCTCGTCATCTACCTCGTGGTCTACAGCACCACCGAGTCGCCCGTCCATCTGCGCCGGAAGGCCCTGCGGCCTGACCTCTCTCTCGAAGGCCGTCTCTACGCCATCGGTGTGCCTGCCATCCTGAATCTGGCCCTGCCCTCCCTGCTGGTCACCTTCCTCAACGGCCTGCTGGCGGCCTTCTCCGAGAGCTATGTGGTGGTGCTGGGTATCTACTATAAGCTCCAGACTTTCCTCTATCTGCCCGCCAACGGCATCGTGCAGGGAATGCGCCCCCTCATCGGCTACAACTACGGTGCAAAAGAGCACGCCCGCGTGGCAAAGCTCTACCAGCTCACCCTGGGCATGAGCGCCATCATCATGGCGGCAGGCACCGTCATCTGTATGGCCGTTTCTGCGCCCCTCATCGGCCTGTTCTCTTCCAACCCCGATACCATTGCCATCGGCCAGACCGCCCTGCGCATCATCTGCCTCGGCTTTGTGGTGTCGGCGGTGTCCACCACCTCTTCCGGCGCGCTGGAAGGTCTGGGCAAGGGTGCGGCCTCGCTGGTCATCTCCCTCTGCCGGTACGTCATCTTCATCATGCCGCTGGCGTGGCTGCTCTGCCGCCAGCTCGGCCCCACCGGCGTCTGGCACGCCTTCTGGGTCACGGAAGTGCTGTCGGCTGTCATCGCCTTTGCGGTGTATCGGAAGAGCGTAACGAGAAATTAACCTCTCCGTCACGGCTGACGCCGTGCCACCTCCCCTATCGAGGGGAGGCCTTGGCATTCCGGAAAGCTTCACCTCTTCGCCAGAGGCTCCCCTACTAGGGGCAACAACGACGACCGCCGCCAGTGG
>ERZ773146.569-NODE-569-length-27139-cov-49.698051_pt1 | contig 27139 bp, 17 predicted proteins | sample MGYA00580847_ERZ773146 | MGnify/ENA primary metagenome ERZ773146 (study PRJEB29015, sample SAMEA2737830) | human gut metagenome | biome: human gut; feature: human-associated habitat; material: faeces | place: China | collected 2012 ...
ATAAGGATAAAAAACGTAACAAAGGATTATGGCAGCAATAAAGGTGTTTTTGATCTTTCTTTTGAAGTACAGGATCAGGAGACGTTTGGACTGCTGGGGATGGAAGGTGCCGGCAAGACGACACTTCTGCAGATTTTGATGGGATTTTCAAACCTTTCCGGGGGACGCTGCACGATCAACGCCAAACATTGCTGGAAACAAAGTACCGGTATTAAGAATTTTACCGCATATCTGCCGCAGAAGATCACACTGCCGGAGTCGATGACCGGTCTTCAGTTTTTTCGCTTTCTGGCAGATTTAAGAAACAGAAAAAGCCTGGAAAAAGCGATCCGCACAGCAGATGCATTTGAGCTGGACACTTCAAAAAAGATCCGTGATCTGAATCAGGAAGAGAAAAAGAAGCTGGCGATCGCCGATGTATTTCTTCATGATCCGGAGGTGCTTCTGCTCGATGAACCGGAGAGTGATCTTGGCGAAAAGGCAAAAGTGCAGTTCATGAACCTGATCCTGGAAGAAAAAAGCAGGGGAAAGACGATCCTGATAGCTACCGGAAGTTTTGCGACGGCGGAGCGGCTCTGTGACCGCATCGGGATCTTGCGGCGTGGCATGCTGGTCAACCTGGATGATGTTTCCGTGATCCGTGAGGCCTCCAGAAAGGTATTCTGCATCGGATTTCGAAGTGAGCTGGAAGCAGTCCGTTTTGTCAGAGAGTCAGGATTTGATGTTTTAAATAAAAATGCGACTCAGCTTACCGTCTCGGTTTCCGGAGAACTGCAGAATTTTATCAAAGTGCTGTCAGGGTATAAAGTGCTGACCATGGAGAGCATTCCGCAGACGTTGGAAGAGACCTTTACCTATCTGTATGGAGGTGACCTGAGTGATTAATATTCCAATACTGAAGAAAAATTTCAGAGAACATATCTGGTTGTGGGGCATCGTCACCGCTGTACTGGTACTTTATCTGTTTCTGCTGTTGGGGACATACGCACCAGATGGAAAAGCCGGTGTGATCCTTTTATTTTCCGGGCTGCCGTCCGCAGTTCAGACAGCACTTGGGGCAGGCAATTACGGACTGTCTTTAAGTGGCATTTTGGGAGGCTATTTCTGGGAGAATATCTTTACACTGGTACCATTTGTATTCAGTATCCCGGTGGCGGCATCTTTCGTTGCAGGCAAACTGGAAAGCGGTGCTTTTGCTTGGATTCTGTCGGCACCTGTGGAGCGTGAAAAGCTTTTGTTTACTCAGATTTATTCTTTTACATTTGCCCTGTTTGCATTGTTTTTTGTAAATTGTCTGGTCGGAATAGTGTGCGGCCTGGCCTTTTGCGGATTGTATTTTGTGATTTCCGAGTTCTTACTGATGTGCCTTGGCGGATTCTGCCTGCATTTCTGCCTTGGGGGCCTGCTGTTTGTGATATCTGCAATGTGTGATGAGAAAGCACTGGCAGTGATGATCACGACAGGGATCGTACTGTTATTTTATATTCTGAAAATGCTGTTTAAGATCATGACGAATACTTCTGACCGACTGATACAGTATTTTGGTTTCCTCAACACTTTTCTCCTGGCTCTTAAAAGCCTGTTGCAAAATACTATATTCAAGCTGTTTTGCATGATCCTTCTGCATATTCACATATAGTACATATACTAAAGAATTTGTCATCAGTATTCCCAATATTGATAGAATTGAAAAAATATGTTGCATCGGTGACAATTGTTCTTCAATATTAATTATAATCAATGAAACAAAAGACATTGTAAATATTGATATAACAGGAATTATCAATAACACAAACCACTCATTCCATTTCAGGGAATATGTGCTGTCTTTTTTTGTTCTTTTTATCATAAACCGCGTCAAATAAAACAAAACTATCTGAATTACAACTACCCCTACAAAACGATATAAGTCCTTTTGAATCACAAGATCCAAATAACCCTTTCCTATAATACATCCCTCAATGCTAAGCACAACTGTCGTAATCCCCATGATAAGCAGCATAACAAAAATCGACCAGAACATTTTTTGCATAAATGTTCCTTTTAAATTTAATAAGGAATATATGTATATGATAAGTATTGATATGATAATTCCTATTCCTTCAAATGGCACCATAAAATTTACAAATGATAATTCCAAAAATAATACTGCTACAAATAAGATATATGCTAGATTTGCTTTCTTTCCGGTTCTCTTGTCCTTTAAAATTGCTCTTATCGTCTGTAAAACAATTGCTGATTGAAATAAATTTACCACAAATTCAAATATCATCCAAAATAAATCCATCATCGTCTTATCCTCATGTATTCGTGGAATTTTTCTCTAACTTCATTTTTTCTTCCCCTGCTCAAAGAAAAATTCTGTCCATCTTTCAGTTCGACCTCCGTTTGATAAATATGTTTTATCCACGTCATATTTACTAAACATCCGCTATTAATTTTAACAAAACTATAATCTCTAAAATTTTCTTCTATTGTAGATAAATTTTCCCTGAAATCTATTTCTCTGCCATCTTTAAAATGAATGTGTACCCTATGTTTTAAGACATCAATATACAATATCTGTTCAATATCTACGCTATAAATCTTTCCATTAATATTTAGCTCATAATTTGCATTTCTTAATGCTATTTTTTTTCGCGCAGCTGTCAAAACTTCATCTAAATGTTTATCGTAATTTTCTTTGCATAAAAACCAGAAAGGCTGATATGAGAACGAATTATATACAAGTTCATTATGACTTGTACAAAATACTAAAAGACTATCTTTTTCAGGTATATCTCTTGCAACTGAAAATCCATCTTTTTCAGGCATGTCAATATCCAGAAAAATTATGTCAAACTTATTTTTTTCATTACTTCTTACTAATTTTCTGCCGTCTGTAAATTTTACTATTTTACCATTCCAATGATGTTTTTTAATCGTCTGCTCTATATTCTTTTCTATGTCATCAACAAATGTCGGATCATCATCGCATATTCCTATTTTTAACATTAAATCACCTATATTTCTATAAAAAATCCGCTACACTAAATATATAGTATAGCGGATTGATTTATAAAAGACAATTTTATTCTATTATCCTTATAGGACTCCTTTTTACAATCCCTTATGTAACACCTTCTTCTCTAGCTTATCCCCATCCAGTGTATACTCAACAGCATTATACGCACCGTCTCTGTATGCAAATGTCTCATTGTCATCCTGATAATGCACGAAGCTGCCCTTTCCCGGATATGTCAGTATGCTGATCTTATCCTCTGTAATGTCCTCTGTAGAGCGGATTTCTCCGTCTGCAACAGGGATAATGGCTCCTGCTTTTATGAAGACAGGTACTTTATCAAGTGGTGCATCTGCTAAAATATATCTGCCGCCACTGTATTTTTCGCCTGTGTAGTAATCATACCAGTCGCCGTCAGGCAGATAAACCTCTCTTGCCTCCTTGCCCGGTGCGATCACAGGTGCAACCAGTACAAAGCCTCCGAGCATATATTCATCGGAAATATTTCTCACATGCTTATCTGCAGGATACTCGTATACGAGCGGGCGCACGATAGGTGCTCCTGTCTTTTCACACTCATGTGCCAGATCATAGATATATGGGATAAATCTGTATCTGAGCTTTACTGTCTTTCTGACTGCATCTATCGTAGTCTCGTCAAACTGCCAAGGCTCCTGCCTGCGTGTTCCCATTGCTGAATGATTTCTGAAAAACGGTACAAATACTGCCGCCTCATAAAATCTGACAAGAAGCTCCGGTGTAGTATCACTTCCGAAACCTCCTATATCGCTGCCGCACATGGCAAGTCCGCTGACTGACAGATTACACACCTGCTCGAGCGAAAGTGCTATATGCGCCCAGATGCTATGATTGTCTCCGGTCCAGCCACCGCAGTATTTCTGGCTTCCGGCATATGCAGCCCTGGTAAGTACAAACGGTCGTTTTCCACCATCATTTTTCGCAAGTCCCTCATATGTGGCTTTTGCCATAAAATGTCCGTAAATATTGTGAACCTTTTCATGTGCTCCATACTCAAACTGCACATCATCCGGCAGTGGTCCGTTGAAGCTTGCAGGCTCATTCATATCATTCCATATGCCACGGATACCATGCTCGAGAAGTATCTTTGTCTTGTCTCCCCACCAGCTTCTGACGCTTTGCTTTGTGAAGTCCGGAAATACCGATGTTCCCGGCCAGACAGCATTTTCATATACACTGCCATCTGTATCATGTGCAAATGCATCCATCTCCATGCCCTCTTTGTACATGAAATAGTCCTCATCCTTTTTCACACCCGGGTCAATGATGGATATGAGCTTCACACCCCTGTCAGCAAGCTTCTCTGAAAGACCCTTTACATCCGGGAATTTCTTGGCATCAAAGGTGAATACCCTGTAGCCGTTCATGTAATCGATATCCATATGTATCACATCGCATGGGATATCAAGCTCGCGGAATTTGTCAGCTATATCAAGCACCTCATCCTGCGTGTAATAGCCCCAGCGGCTCTGATGGCTGCCGTATATCCATCTCTGATAAAGCGGTGTGGTGCCTGTCAGTGATGTATAAAGTCCTACCACCTCTGCCATATCATTTCCCGGCATAAAATAGTAGTCCAGCTCGCCCTTCTCATGCTCGACGAAATAGTAATCTGTGTTTTCATAACCGAAATCAAAGGTTGTCTTGTAGGTATTATCCGCAAAAATTCCATAACAATATTCATCGCCCAGCACGATAAAAAATGGTATGGATTTGTACAGCGATTTGAAGCTGTCCACATGTGGCGCAGGATCATCCGTGTTCCAGTTTACATATGAATATCCACGCTTGTTGAGGCATCCCGGCTTATCTCCCAAACCGTAAATAGCATCATCCTTTCCAAGCTTTTTGATGATGGTAACAGAGTCAGTTTTTTCTTCATCTTTTCCGACAGTATGCCCCTCAAGCTCTGCGATGGCAAGATCCTCGTACGGATTCTTCTCACTCTTTTTGCGTGCTTTTTCATAATCTGAAAGCACAAGCTTCCCTTTGTAATAAATATCAAGCTTCTCGTTATCCTTCACATTTACAGTAATATCCCTTGCGCGGATGACTTCTTTAACTGCTGCATCGCTTACACCGGCTTCTGCTACGGTCCCCTTGGCATCAGACGTATCCCTGCTGGTTACGTCCGGTGTGGCAGTCTTCGGAATAAAGCCCTCCTCGATTGCAACACTTTCGATGCCGGGTTTTTGTGCAACATGCACTATGTTGTTTTCAAATATGGTAACAAACAGACTGCCGTTCTCGTAGATCAGCTCTGCTGTGTTGTCCTGTATTTTACAGTTCTTATATGAATTTCCCATTGCATAATCCTCCCTTGAATTATATAGTTTCTCCTGATGTTTCTTATAAAAAACTTCCGTTTACTATAATAGTATCATCCATTTTTAATTTTTACAACAAAGAAAGTCACCGGTCACACCTAGTATGACCGGTGACTGCCTCAGGCTGTAAGTATCTCTGTCAATACACCATACAGCTCTGTATCAAGCTCCTTTGCCTTGAGCTCTGATAAAATCACTGTTGTTTTCTTTCCCGATGTAATAAGACCGTAGATTTCATCCTTTAGCACAAAGCCTATCTCTGCCTGATTCAGGAAATCAAAGCATCTTTTTTCGATTTGATTATCAAGCGCTACTATGTCTTTCGATATTGCAACGCTAATTTCGCTTGCTGTCGATGCATTTACAGTAACGGTGAGCTTTCTGTTTTCTTTATCATATTCATTCTTTGCCCAGACCTCTTTACCGTCCACTGATACCTTTACATTACCGGCTGCTTCCTCGGTTCTTCTCTCAAAGACAAGCTTATAGGTTCTTTTTTCAGGTATTAATGATGTATCTCCATCTGCCGGAGAAATGACAAACATATCTTTATCCGCAGAATATTTCATAGCTGTGGTCACACATCTGCCATCCACATATCCGCAGGATTCATTGTCATCCTCGTATAGCTCAAACTCTCCATCAGCCTCCGGGAATACCCTGACACATAATACATCAGGATTTTTGATAACAGATCTTGCATCAAGCTCATTTTCATCTGCACACACAAGTATGCCTCCCGCCTTCGCAAACACCGGTATGCTGCTCAAATCCCTGTAAACCTCCAGCATTCTTCCACCATCATAGCGCATGCCTGTATAGATATCATACCAGATGCCCTCCGGGAACCATACTTTGGTTTTTGCCACATTAAGTCCCTTAATACGTGGAGTTGTAACAGGTGCTGCCATAAGCTGGCTGCCAAAGAAATACTGATTCTTTACCTCATAAGCCTCTGCATTTTCAGGATACTCATAATACATAGGCTCAATCAGCGGCATATTCTCGGCATAGCTGCGATAGTTCATGGTATACAGATACGGAATCATACAATGCCTCTGTCTGAGCGCCGCCTCCATCGCTTCCTCAGTCTCTTTTTTAAATCGCCACGGCTCCTTGCCGTTAAATTCGCTGCATGAACTGTGCAGACGCATTATCGGGGAGAATATACCGTATTGTGTCCATCTGGCTGCCAGCTCATCATCCTTGTAGCCCAGCATATGTCCTCCAATATCATGGCTCCACCATCCATATCCGATGTTTGTCGCTGTCGTTGTAAAATACGGCTGGAAATCAAGCGACTCCCATGTAATATGTGTATCTCCCGAAAATCCAATCGGATATCTATGGCTTCCCGGACCTGCATAGCGCGAGAATGTCATTGGACGCCTGCCGTCTCTTTTATTATCGAGATAATGAAAATGATTAAAAATCCACAGCGGATCCAGTCCTTCAACCTTGCAGTTGCTGCCCTGCTGCCAGTCAATCCACCAGAAATCCACACCTTCAGCCTCTCTCGGATGATGAAGATACTTAAAATAAGCCTCCATAAATTTAGGGCTTGCCGGATCACATACAACCGGGTCCTCATTTTCATAATCCACGCCCATTTCCTTCGCCATATCAACATACATCTCTTCACAGCCCTGCACACCATCCGCAGGGTGTACGTTTAAGGTAGTATGCATTCCTCTGTCATGGAGCTTTCCAAGAAAGCGCTTCGGATCCGGGAAAAGCTTTTTGTTCCAAGTATATCCTGTCCAGCCGCTTCCGTATTTAGGATCCACATCGACCTGATGCCAGTCCATATCTATTACGGCTACTGTGAATGGGATGTTCTTTTCATCGAATTTGTCCATCAGCTCCATATAGCTTTCTTCTGAGTATTTATAATATCTGCTCCACCAGTTTCCCAGTGCATATCGCGGAAGCATCGGAGTCTTGCCACAAAGCCTGTAAAAATCGTTGAGCGAGCGTTTATAGTCATGTCCGTATCCAAAGAAATACAAATCAGACACACCTTTTTTTCTTGGCTCAATCCATCCATCATCAAGTAAAATCTGTGATTTACTGTCATCCAGAACTGAATATCCAAAGCGTGAAACAACACCGTGTCCAAGCTCAGTCTCTCCGTTTACGTCATCAAGTGTACGCGCCGTACCCTGCAAATCATGCACCTTTTCGCCGTAATGCCAGATGCTGTGATATGCGCTCAGGTTTCCCTTAATCTGTATACTCAGTCCGTGTGATGAGAACTCCTTCTCATTATATATCAGGTGCAGCATTGATGTATGAACCTCAATCCCATCAGCGTTGCGCACCACATGATAGCGGGTCTTTGGAAAATCCCTGAACAATACTGTCTGTGTTGCCCTATCCTCGAATACGCCATCTTCACTGTATTCCAGACGGACAAGCGCCTCTGTCAGGAATGTAATCCTGTATTTTTCACCTATTATCATATTGTCCGATAATGCCACCGGACTTGTCTTTACTCTGTATATTTCCTGCATGAAATACTCCCTCTCATATAAATTACGTTATCCCTTGACAGCTGATGCCGCAATTCCTGCGATAAACTGCTTCTGGAAGAACAGATATATCAGTAAAACAGGTATGATAGATATTGCCGTTGCCGCAAAAAGTGCGCCATAATCTGTTGAATACTGTCCGTTAAACATCTTCAGACCAACTGCCAATAGCTGCTTTTCCTTGGTATTGATTACAAGATAAGGCCACAGATAGTCCTCCCATGTCCACAGGAACTGAAAAATAGCTATACTTGAAATTCCGTTTTTTGCCATCGGAAATATAATCCTGTGAAAGATATAAAACTCATTAGCGCCATCCATTCTGGCAGCTTCAATAATCTCATCCGGGATTGTCTCAATGTGCTGCTTCATCATAAATATTCCAAATCCGCTGAACATAGCCGGAATAATAAGTGCCTTATAGCTGTCCATCCATCCGAATTTCTGAATCATAGTGTATTTTGGAATAATTGTTACACACCATGGAATCATCATAGTTGCCAATACAAAGCCAAATAGGATATTTCTGCCCTTAAACTTATATTTGCTTAATACAAAACCACAGATTGTACTGGTGTATACCACAAGCAGGGTTACAACAATCGTGATAAACAAACTGTTTCCAAAAAACCTCATGAAATTGAAATGCGAATTCATGCTGATGTAATTGTCTATTGTAAACTCTTGTGGAAGCAGATGTTGCTGCAACGCCATTATTTCCTTATTCTGCTTAAATGATGAGCATAGCATCCATATAAACGGATAAACTGTGACAATGCCCAATAATAGAAGGAATACATTTAAAACTATACTGCTTACTTTTTTTCTCATGATATTCTCCTCCTACTCTTCCTTGCCCGATACTTTGAAAGAAAGCACGGTAAGCACTGCGGTAATCACAAAAAGCACAAATGAAAGTGCTGATGCATATCCAAAGTTGTATTTGACAAAGGCCTCATCGTAAATAATGTAAGAAGCCAGATATGTTGATGTTCCCGGTCCACCCTCTGTCATGATGAGTATCTGAACATATGCCTGGATATACGAAATAATTGATGTAATGACTACAAAAAGTGTCATAGGCTTAAGCAACGGCAATGTAATGTATCTGAATTTCTGCCAGCCACTCGCTCCGTCAACCTGTGCTGCCTCCATGACGTCTGCCGGAAGTGAGTACAGGCCTGCCATATACATGACAACCGCATATCCAAAATCCTTCCAGATGGTCATTATAATTACTGCAATCAGAGCAGTTTTGGGATTCATCAGCCAGTTGATATCGAGCCCGAATATTTTGTTGATGGTTCCAATCTGTGGATTGTACATGAACTTCCATACAAATGCCACTGCAACCATAGGCGTTACTACAGGCATATAGTAAACTGCCCTGAAAAAACTCTTATGCTTTATAAGCGTTGAATAAATAGCATACGCGATTCCCAGTCCCAGACCGACTCTGAAAACAATTACAACTACTGAAAAGATCACTGTATTGAACATTGATTTGGCGAACAATTTGCTCGTGAACACCTGCTTATAATTTTCCAGCCCCAAAAACTTGTACGTTCCGCTTAACGGATTCCACTCATGAAAGCTTCCTGCAAATGCTATACCAATTGGTATTATCAAAAACACTATAAAGAAAGCTACCATAGCTACAACAACTATGTTTCTTAAAATTATTTCACTCTTACTTTGTAATGGACGTGATTTTTTAAACATTAATAATCCTCCGTAGTGAATCTTTACCTGTTATTTTGCAAACTCATATAGATTCTCGACTGATTGGAATGAACTGCTCTTCATATCCTTTATAATATCAGCCTGTGCCTTGTCTAAAGCTGTATCAATATCCACTCCATTGTAGAATATGTCCTCTCCGGCCTTTTTCATATCCTCCTCAACACATGAAGGCATCGGACCCGGCCAGATGTAGTGGTCAATGTGCTCTGAAAGTACCTTAAGCGATGGGTTTTTAAGTATTTCCTCATTGTCTGCAAGGGATTTCTTTGCAGGGAAGGTACTCATGGCAAGATTGAAATCTACCTGAGACTCATCATCGCAGAGGAAAAACTTTACAAAATCCTGTGCAACTGCCTGCTGATCCTTTGGTGCTTTTTTGTTTACACCGAATGTTGACTCACCGTTATATCTATTGTATGCATATGGATTTCCGTCAAATGTAGGAATTTCAAATACGCCAAAATCTATATCGCTCCATGTGGTCTTAAGTGTATTGTAGTAATGTCCCCACTGAATAACCATTGCCGACTGTCCCTGTCCAAAGCTGTCTGCACAGTTCTCGCCAAAATCCTTTGAACCGATCTGATCCTTGTCATACATATCAACGAGCATCTGCATAACCTTCTTCATGGCATCTGAATTGACATTAGGTGTCTTTCCATCCTCCTGGAATAAGTTTTCACCAAGCTGATAATTAAGACCCAGCAGGTAATTCTGGTGGAAATCATTATTGAAATTGAGTCCGGCCTGGACTATTTTGTCTCCGTCCTTGATTGTGAGCTTCTTTGCCACCTCAATCATTTCATCCCAGGTCTTTGGAATATCATCCTCTGTAAGTCCGGCTTCCTTCCACATCTCCTTGTTGTAATAAACAGAACCTGTCATCATTCCGTAATCAATGTAATAAACCTTACCATCAATCACATGGGCGTTCACTCCATTGAAGTCCTGCTCCAAATCCTCAACAGGAATATCAAGCGGAGCCATATAGTTGATAAGATTCTCATGATAGCTGTTATGTACATTGAAGAGTGCCGGTCCGTTCTCACCATCGAGTGCCAGAGGAAGCTTTGTCCAGTAATCTTCCCATGGATTATCCACCAGGTTTATCGTTACATTAGGATGAATAGCTGTGTATCTGTCAATAATCTTCTGAAATAATTCATCGCTTCCCCACTCCCACATGTCAATTGAGATATCCTTTCCATCATTAATCTCAACCGAAGGGTCATACTTCACCGTATCGCCAAATGGCTTTGTTGGTACCTTTATGTCCTTTTTAGCTGATGAAGCCGATGAGCTGCCACAGCCTGTAAGCGCTGTCACTGCCATTGTAGCTGCCATAACTGTTGCAATAAGTTTCTTCTTCATAGAAATCCTCACTTTCTTAATTCAATATCCTCTTTTTCGTTCAAATTAGTTTAGCGCTAAATCTAACTATAATCTACCACTGCCTTGTACATTCGTCAACAGTTTTTTATTTTTTCATCACTTTCCATATTATTTTCATATATTTTTTGTGCATTTTTACATATAAATTAGGGTTTTATGTAAATATTTGCAAAAACAGATTGCTATTTGCAAAATAAAAATGTATACTTAATGCAATTTATAAACCTATATTTCAAATCATATTCGGTTTATGTATAAACTTTATAGTAAAAAATTATAATACTGAATAAAAAGGAGTTTAATATGACACTTAAGGATATTGCCGAAATGGCAGGTGTGAGCACAATGACCGTCTCAAACGTAATTAACGGAAAGACAAGCCGTGTTTCACAGAAAACAAGGGATAAAATCAATTCAATTATAGAGGAATATAATTATGTTCCGAATATGAACGCAAGAAGTCTTTCAAACAATTCCTCACACATTATCGGAGTTGTTACATTCTTAGAGGAGAAAGAATATGCTTCAGGATACAATTATTTTGAGAACCCATATGTCAGTACAATGATTGGTACAATAGAAACAGAGCTTCACAAAAACGGATACTTCACCATGCTTCAATCAGTATCCAGAAGCTCAGACATATTATCTTTGGTTAAGAACTGGAATGTCGATGGGATGATTCTGGTTTTCCCCACCTCTGCCCAAAATCTTGAAAAGCTGATGGATGCAGCCAACTGCCCTATTGCTACCTTTGACAGCAATTACTCTCACCCTAATCTCATAAATGTAATATCTGATGATGAAAAGGGCTTATATTTGTCGACCAAATATATGATAAATCACGGGCACACCGAGATTGCATTTGTAGCTGATTATGAGGGAAATATCGTCCTCACCAAACGTTTTAACGGATACAAAAAAGCTTTGGAGGACAGTCATATTCCTTTCCGTCCTGAATATATTTTCAGCTATCCACCTTCATATGAGGGCGGTATCGAAGCCGGCCGTGCCATTGCAGGCAGCAAGTCACCAATCACAGCAGTGGTAACAACTGCCGATATATGTGCTATCGGCATCATGGAGGGTGCACGTCTCGGCGGTTACCGTGTCCCGATTGATTTATCTGTCATAGGCTATGATAATTTGAATCTATGCCAGTACACCGTGCCGAAGCTTACATCGGTATCACAAAATGTACCAAAAAAAGCCCGGCTTGCAACCGAGCTTCTCCTAAAGAAAATACATGACAATGAATCAGACAGTAATTTAGGTGAGATTATGGATGTTGAGATTGTTGACAGGCAATCCGTCATCTCGCTTTATTAAGCCGATAACCGACCTACTCCCTGTGCACACGCTTGTTTTCATACATTTTCCATTATCTTGTCAAATCCTTTACCCACTTGTATTTTTTAAAATGTATGAGTGTCCATGGTATCTTTCCAACCTCATCCACGCAGGTGCACGCATACACCACAACCACCGGCCAGTTCAAGAAATATGTGCCTGCAACTGCAAGCGGTATTGCTATGCCCCACATCGTCACAGCAAGAGAGTACATATCAAACATCGTATCTCCTCCCGAACCAAAGACACCGTTTATGATGATTTCATTTACCGATCGTCCGATCATGTAGAAGGCAAGCACAACGAATAACTGCTTCAGATACTCTGCCGCCTGCGGTGTGAGCTTTACAAAATGTAAAATCACCGGTGCTGAAACTGCCATGAGCACTGTCATAACAACGCCACACAAAAATGACAGCTTTGCCATTCTGATGCCATATACTTTTCCGCGCTTTAGATTTCCTGCGCCCAGCTCATTTCCTATCATGATGCCTGCTGCGCTCGATATACCTGCACTGAGACAGCATATGATATCACGCACAACCGCTGCGACTGAGTTGGCTGCTGCCGCGTCTGTTCCCATATGTCCCATAAATGCAGAGTACGATGTAAAGCCTATGCCCCATACAAGGCTTGCCCCGAGAATCGGTCCGGAGCACTTCATAAAATCTGCTGACAGCTCCTTGTTTCTCACCAAAAGCTCCCTGATTTTAAGCCTGATATATCCCGGTCTGTAAGAAAATGTGATTGAAAGCATAAGCTCCAGCACTCTTGATATGAGCGTGGCAATTGCCGCTCCCCTCACATTCATGCTCTCGATGCCAAATGCACCATAGATAAACACAGCATTCAGCACGATATTTATTAGCACTGTAATCGAGCTGACTGCCGCCGCAGTCCCTGCATGCTCTGATATCTTCATCATGACTATATAACACTGCGAGAAGCCCGTCAACAGATACGAAAAAGAGGCTATTTTCAGATAACTTACACCATAATCTATAAGCACAGGCTCGTTTGTGAAAATGAGCATCAGATATCGAGGAAAGAATGCACATGCCACGAAAAACAGTACTGATACTACACAGCATATTCTGATTGCAAGAGCGAATATGTCATCGAGCGCCTTTATATCCTGCTTGCCCCAATACTGCGCTCCGAGTATTGCAAGGCCCGCTGTCGCCGCTGATAGAAACATGTTCTGGATGAACTGTATCTGTGTGGCAAGCGAAACCGCTGACATATAGTTCTGGTCCAGTCCTCCGAGCATGAAAGCATCCGCCACAGCCACCAGCGCCAGCATCAGATTCTGCACCATTATCGGGACCATGAGTGTCCACAGCTTTTTGTAGAAATGTGTATCAAATTCTATTGTTTTCATAAGTAAATTTTACCTCTATATATAAATCTCTAAAGGTTTACAAGTATCCGCGTCCATGCTTCGCATAGCCTTTCAAAGGTCCATGCCGCATTTGCAGGGCTTGTGGACGGCAGCGTGACTGCCTCCATGCCTGTCAGCGGAAGCTGATATTTCTTATAAAGTGCCCCTGCTTTATTTCCGTTTGCAATGACCTGCTTTATATCGGCTGTGGCAAGAATTTTCCTTATATCTGTCGGTTCGACGTTTTTGATGCTGTTGTCGCTCGAACCCTTGATATCACAGCTTTGTATCACATCCCATATGGCTATGTGGTTTTTAAACAGCATATATTTCTTCTCATCTATCGTCTCCGGCACCGGTTCATCCAACAGATACGCAAGCAGCTTCCAGAAACGGTTCTGCTTGTGTCCGTAATAGAAATTGTTTTCCCTTGATGCAACGGACGGCAGAGTGCCGAGGATCAGTATGCGGCTGTTTTCATCATAGACAGGCTCGAAGGAGTGGGTTATGTGTTCGTATTCCATATTGTTACCTCTTATATCTGCAGCAGCTCTTCCGGCTTATCAATACATTTTAACTATACTACAATGCCGTTGTTTTTTACAACAATACGCATAGTTCCCAGAAAAATAACTTATGATTATTATACTTTATCCATCTTGATTTCACAATCTTTTGTTCACGACAAAAAAGTAGTCGTTTCACTTCCACATTTTTTGACGTTATAACCCATTATAACCCATTGATGTTTCACTCAAAATGGGTTATAATAGATTGTAAGAAACGGGGTGATATTATGGATATCTACAAACGAATTTATGAATTAGAAAACGAGATAGCAGCCTTACCACAAGGTTCTATCAACATGAAGAAAATTTACGGCAAAGAGCAGCCTTATCTGCAATGGACAGAGAATGGAAAAAGCAAAAGCAAGTACATTAAAAAGAACGAACGCGAAGAAATTTTTGCAGGTGTTGAAAGGCGCAAACAGCTTCAAGAAGAATTGAAAGAACTGAAACAACACAGTTCTATTGATCCATCTAAATCTACAGATTTTGAAACTTCTGTCATTATCGGAGAACGTCTTCTGGCACTGACAAAAGGTGTAAAAAACTGGGGAAAACGTGATTGTTTCAGACAGTTACAGGCATATTTAAACAGTGAGGAAACAGATCGTGTATGCTTGGTATTTGGTCTGCGACGAACAGGAAAGACAACAATGCTGCGTCAGGCTGTTTTAGGAATGACTCCATCACAGTCCGCAAAATCAGCATACATCAAAGCAAAAGGGAGCGATACCATGGCAGCGATGAATCGTGATTTGGGCAAACTCCTTGATCTGGGATATGAATATGTTTTTATTGACGAAGTAACCCTAATGCCCGACTTTATTGATTCAGCAGCACTATTCTCTGATATCTACGCTGCACAAGGTATGAAAATTGTTTTATCCGGAACAGATTCTCTTGGCTTTTGGTTTGCGCTTCATCAGGAACTTTATGATCGAGCTGTTACGATTCACACTACCTTTATTCCATTCCGTGAACATAGTCGTTTACTCGGTATCGACAGTATTGACGAGTATATTCGCTATGGCGGCACACTTCGTGCAGGAGAACTGGATTTTGATGATAAAGACGTTATTTCAGAGGATGCTTCGTTCCGTGATGACGAATCCACACGGCGTTATATCGATACCGCAATCTGTAAAAATATCCAGCACTCCCTGAGTTGTTGTCAAGACGGAGGATATTTCCGTCATCTCCAATCACTCTATGAGGCAGGTGAACTAACAGGTGCTATCAATCGAATCATTGAGGATATGAATCATCGTTTCCTTATTCGTATTCTGACCGACAAATTCAAATCTCATGATTTGGGTTCAGCTGCTGATGTTTTGCGAAGAGATCGTAATCCCAAACAGCGTACAGATATTTTGGATAAAATCGATACAGAAGCAGTAACCAAACGATTAATGGATATGTTGGAGATTCACAATAAAGAAGAACAATCTATTGGTATTACAAATGCTCACATAGAGGAAATCAAAGAATATTTGAAAGCACTTGACCTGATTGTTGACGTTCCACGAGAAACGGTAATTCCAAGTGCCGAACCACTAGAGAATATTTTATTCACGCAACCAGGCATGCGTTATTGCCAGGCACAGGCATTGGTTCATTCTTTGACAAAAGATGAATTATTCTCTACATTGAGCGAGCACGAAAAAATGTTAGTTTCTGAACGTATTTTGGAAGAAGTGCGTGGTCGTATGATGGAAGACATCGTACTTTTAGAAACATTCAAATCGGCTAAAAGGCATCAACGTGTTTTCAAATTGCAATTTGCTGTCGGCGAATACGATATGGTAATTTACGATGCTAAACTCAATACATGTGAATGCTACGAAATAAAACACAGCTCGAAAATTGTTCCAATGCAAGCCCGCTTCTTAGTTGACGAAGAGAAACTGAATCAAACAAGTCAGAGATTTGGCCAGATTACCAAGCGATGTGTGCTCTATCGTGGTGAAGATTCCGTCATGGAAAATGGCGTTGAGTATCAGAATGTAGAAAATTATTTGAAACATTTATAATTTTCCCCTAAAGAAAGAGAGGTCCATGACATTTAACATCATGAACCTCTCTTTCTTTATTATCCTCTATGAGCCATCCACTTCTTTTGCTTCTTCCAGCAACGGCTGTAGCTCGTTTGCTTGAGTGCAATATAAACACCAGAAGTACAGGTTTTCAAAGCTAATTCATGAAATCGTTTACACATACTTAACAGCTGATAAATACTGGAATGTTAATAATTCTACGCAGCAAAAAAGGAACCGGAAAATCCGGTTCCTTTTTGATATCGCATCTTTTATGATAAATATATTCTAACTGCTTCATATAAGTAATACACAAATCAGCTCAGCTCTATCTCATATGCTCCGGCTTCAAAATCCACCGTAAGAAGCGCATACGCTTCACCGTTATCATAGCGGATTGAGAGCTTTGGTCCTTCTTCTGCTACTGTGATGACAGCTCCCTTCTCAAATGCCTTATGTGTATTTCTCATGCGAAGCAGCTCAAGCTGCTTTGCAACAACATCCTTTTTTAGCGCCTCCCTGATATCGGAGGCACTAAGGTTTGTTCTGTTAATTTCCTTGTGTCCTGATTCTCCGGCGCGTCTTACGGCCTCATGGTCATTTTTGCCTGCAAAGAGGTCAAGATACCATACCTGCGGCTTGCCCGGCATAAACATCTGAATGGCACGTGCCAGAAGCATTTTGCTGTCAGACTCACCAAGCGCACTGTAATATGTGGCATTGACCTGATAATATATATTCTTCTGTCCGTGAAGATTTTTGACCATGCCGCCACGAGATACAATCAAATCTATAAGCGAGCGTATATCATCCTCCGGAAGCAGACCCTTTAAGTCCAGAAGAGGTATGCCGTCATGGCAGCCAAGCATATTGACTGTTGAGATTTTATCTTCCACAATCTCACGCGCCCATTTCGCCAGATAATCTGCTCTCCTGTTCTCAATCGCATCAATTATCAGTCCCGGTAAAAAGAAATCATATGTGGCATAGCCCTTATCTGCAAGAGTTTTGTATATTTTTTCCTCATATGCCGCGTGTATTTCAGGCAGCAGAGTCAGTCCAAGCGGTGCTGCAAGCTCGTGAATCTGCTGTAGAAATTCCCAGGTCTCAGGATCATTCAGGAAATTCTTTTTTCCCGGTGCCTTAGGCGCATAGGCAAATGCATCGAGCCGCACAATAGCCGCACCGTAGGATGCTATTTTTTCAAGTGTTTCACGATAAAAATCCCATACCTTTTCGGACTTTATATTTAAATCCATCTGCCCCAGATATTCTCTGCCATGCACCTCCTGGTAAAATGTGTTCCAGTATGGCACCCTTCGTCCATCCGGAAACTCAACCATGAGAATCGGAAGCCCCGGCTTTCTGAAAAACATCTGCTTTAAACATGACTCATCAGGCTGTATGTAGCCCTCGTCCGTCATGACTCCATGACCTTCCCAGAATTTGTTCCAGTCTATGAAAAAATCCCGGTACTCCGACTCATCACCCTTTTCCACAAGATCCTTGAACTGTGGTGACTGTGCTGAAGCATGATTTAAAATAAAGTCAAGCTTTAAGTCAATCCCCAGCTCCTTCAATTGCGATAAATCCTCTATTGTCGCAAGCTCCTCATTCAGATTGTAGTCCACGACCGAAAATCCGCGGTCCAAATCCGAATGATACAGGCTTGGCAGAATATAAAATGATGAAAATGTGTCCTGCATTTCCTTCTTTTTTAGCAGCGCTGCGATATCGGAAAGCTTACCGCCCAGACTGTCAGGATATGCGTTAAGCATAGGTTTATTGTTCATAGACTTTGCCATCCTTTCCAACTACTATACGCGCATTTTTACTCTGTAAATCAAGCTTTTCCTGCTCCAACTCTACCACGCGGCATATGAAAGGGCTTGCGGCGTTTTCGTCACGTCCTCTCTTAATGCGGCGCGCCTTAGTCTCCTCAGGCGAACTCTCCAAAAATACAGGTATATCAACACCCTTAAGGTATTCGCTTCCTCCGTGGGTCCACTCTAAGATAAGCACTTTAATTCCTGTAAAATCAGTTTCATCATATGAGATGTCACCGTCCTCGCGGCCCATATGCTTTATCTCAATTATATCTTTTCCTTCCTTAAACTCTGAAAGCTCCTTGTTAATCCTGTCAAAGTCAATTTCCTTAGGTGTTCCGAGATATCCACGTAAGCCATCCTCGCCGGACTCGTTATACACATTAAGGCGTTCCTCGTCATTTCTCATCGGTATACGATGTGGATAATTATCTCCCGTCAGCACATAGCAGGCTGTATTATCGTTAAGAAAATACTGCTGCAGGGCGGCTGCAATCGTTGTCTTTCCTGAGCCTGAGCCGCCGTAGATGCTTATTACAATACGGTTATCAGAAGCACTATCTGCAGTGTCAGCCTCACTTAATTTTAGATTACCACACACCTTCTTTATCTCATCATACAGCTTCTTTGCCTCATCAAGCCTGATAAATGAAAACTGATATGCCTCATACTCCTTTGTGGCAAACGGAAGCGGTATTCCTACATTCATCAGTGCTGCACCTGTGTACTGCCTGCCGGTATTTTCCTCAATATATACTGCATCAGACTCCAAGCCCTTAAGCTTCACATAGCAAGTAGCCGCGTTTGCCTCTGCATACAGACGAACCACGCTCACAAGCGCCCTGTCCTTTGCCCTTGAGACAGACATCCAAGCAGCCACCTCATCCTCAAATGGGCTTGTAAGACGCCAGTAGGTGCCCTCATTTATAAGCATCTCATACTTCTTAAAGGTCTTTATCTGCTCTCTGATTTCTTCCTTTTCCTCATCCGACAGAAGGGCCGGATTCAGCTCATAGCCAAAGGTTCCTGCCATGGCCGTGATGCCTCTTGTTTTAAGGCTTGTCACTCTGCCTGTCTGATGATTTGGCACTGCCGATACATGCGCTCCCATGGATGATACCGGATAGAAGAACGATGTGCCATACTGTATTCTTGTACGGTTTATGGCATCTGTATTGTCACTGCACCATATCTGTGGACTGTAGTAGAGCATGCCTGCATCAAATCGTCCACCGCCACCGCTGCAGCCCTCAAGAAGTATATCCGGATATCTTGTCACCAGACGCTCCATAAAATCATACACTCCAAGCACGTAGTCGTATGCAAGATTTCCTGCATATACGTCAGCCATGCTTCTGTTCATATCCCACTTCACGTAGTCGATTTTTCCCTGGTCAAACACTGCGCAGATCTGATTGAAAATATTGTCCCTGACTTCTTTTCTCGAAAAGTCTAAAATAAGCTGGTTTCTTGAGCGTACAGGAAGCTTTCCCGGAATCTGGATAGCCCAGTCAGGATGCTCTCTGTACAGATTACTGTCCTCATTTACCATCTCAGGCTCAATCCATATTCCAAACTTCACTCCCTGTGCATGCACTCTGTCGATGAGCTCAGAAAGTGTTCCGCCAAGCTTTTTCTCATTCACAAACCAGTCTCCGAGTGATGAATTATCATCATCTCTCTTTCCAAACCATCCGTCATCCATGACCACCATATCTATGCCCAGTGATGCGGCCTCCTTTGCAAGGTCTACTATCGTATCGCCTGTAAAGTCAAAGTAAGCAGCCTCCCAGCTATTGATGAGCACCGGTCTTACCTCATGTGCAAATCTGCTCCTGCACACATGCTCACTGATGCAGGTGTGGTACTGATGGGAAAGCTGTGAGAAACCGTCTGCCGAGTATGACATAATCACCTCAGGCACTGTAAAGGTCTCTCCTGCTGCAAGCGGATATGAAAACAGCTCATCGGAAAGCCCCATTAAAAGGCGTGTCTGGTTAATCTGGTCCTTCTCTGCCTCACATGAGAAGTTGCCACTGTATACAAAAAGCATACCATAGCAGTCACCTGCATTTTCTGTAGTATCGCGCTGTGCGAGAATAACCGCCGGATTGTACTGGTGGCTTGATGTTCCTCTGCGGCTTCCGAATGAAAGTGTGCCGTGTCCTAAGCGTGTGCGCTCAAGATTGCGCTCCATGGCATGCTTACCGTAGAATCTGATCACATCATAATCTCCGTAAACCATATCCAGACAGGCAGCATGAGCCTTTTCAATTGTAATATTCCCACTGCCTGTATTTTTAATGAGCACACTTCTTGTGATGACATCACAAGCCTCGAGCACACCATAAAGCAGATGCACCTCAACGCCTGCGATATCATCGCCAAGAACTATTTCAAGAGTCTGCGCTTCATCATCAGATGCCCACACTGCCGGAAGTCCCTTTAGAGCGTATTTTCCGTCTCTGATTTCATGACTCTTATAAAGAAGCTCAACACTCTCAGTACCCTGTTCGTTTTTAATATCAAGCGCAATATTTCTGAAATCGCCTGTGCCAAGAGTCGGATACTCCTGTGGCAGCGTATCAAGCGAATATGTACGGTTCATGCCTGCTGCGTAAGGATTGCCTGAAAAGCCTCTGTCAGCGTATGTCAGCACATAGTCCATATCACATGTGCTTTTTGCTCCGTAGTACAGATGCAGCAGATAGCCTAGTCTGTCCACCTGCATCTGATATGTGGTGTGAGCTGTCTGTAAAGTAAAAATTTTCTTGTTTGGATTAAATATAATTGCCATAAAATCACCCCATATTGTTGTTAAAATAGTGTTTAAAAATTATCCCTTGATTGCACCGTTTGCAACACCGTTTAATATCTGCTTCTGGCAGATTATATAGAATATAAGTATCGGTATCAAAGCCAGAATATATGATGCAAATGCCAGATTGTAGTTGGTACCAAACTGTGTCTGGAAATTCAGCTGTGCCAACGGCAGTGTATTCTGTCCTGTTCCTGACATGATGACAAGCGGTGTCATGACATCATTCCAGGTACCGAGTGCTGTCAGGATGGCTACTGTCGCATGCATAGGCTTCATCATAGGAAATACAACTCTCCAGTATGTTGTCCATGTGCTTGCGCCATCGATGTCTGCAGCCTCCTCAAGTGCCATAGGGATATTTTTCAAGTATCCACTATATAATAATACATTCATTGGCATGTAAAATACAAGATATAAAAGGATAACTCCTGCCCTGTTTCCAAGTCCCATCTGCGCAGTCTGCTTTACAAGAGGCATCATGAGAATTGAGAATGGCACAAACATACCGCTTACAATGTAAAGATATATGAAACGGAAGCTCTTTTTCCTTGCCATTCCTCGTCCGATAACATATCCTGCAATCGAATGGATAAGGATTGCGAGAACAATGGTCACAATAGTGATAAGTAAGCTGTTTCCGAGAGAATGCCAGAAATCAGTCACCTTCATAGCCTCTGTGAAGTTTGAAAAGCTCCACTTTGAAGGGAATGAAAGAGCTCCTGCGACATCATTTGTCATCTCACTCGGTTTCTTGAAGGCAATGATAACAGCCATATACAGTGGGAAAAATACGGTTAAGGTTCCCAATATTAAAACGATGGTAAGTACCCAGTTTGATTTTTGTTTTTTCATTATAACTGCTCCTCCTTCTTATTCATAACGCCCATCTGGAATAGTGAAATAGCCACAATTACAACAAAGAAAATTACTGCGTTTGCACTCTGGAAGCCAAACTGTCCTCCATCCATACCATTTCTGTAAATCAGGTATGAGATTGACTCAGTGCTCTGCGCCGGACCGCCCTTTGTCAATGACATAATCTGGTCAAATACCATGAGGAAGTTCTTTGTGCTGAGCACCAGATTGATTGTAACAAATGGCATAACGAGTGGAAATGTAACCTTCCAGAACTGCTTCCATTTGCCTGCTCCGTCGAGCATGCTGGCTTCGTAAACATCCTCAGGCACTGTCTGAAGTCCTGATATGTAAATGATGGTATTCATGGCAACCGCCTGCCATACTCCGACAATCAGCACACCAATCCATGCATATTTTTCACTCGCCAGAATACTGTTTTGTAAGAAACCGATGTTGAAGGTATTTCCTACTGCCGGCAGAATATATGTAAAAATAAAGCTGAAAATGTAACCAATAACCAGTCCGCCAAGGATATTCGGTACGAAATAAATACCTCTTAATGCACTCTTGCCGCGGATATTGCTGTTTAACGCAACTGCCATTACAAGGCTTAATACATTTACAAGTACGGTTCCTGCAATCGCATATTTAAAGGTAAACAGATAGCTCTTTCCGACTCTGGCGTCGGTAAACAGGTCTGTATAGTTTCTAAGTTCGACATAATCATATGAGCCATAGCCCTTGTAGTTTGTAAAGCTGTAAATCACACCCTTTATCATCGGCAGTGTGTTGAATGCGAAAAATAAAACCACAACAGGTATCACAACTGCCCAGAATGTCTTGTCCCTATTTGACATTTTCTTTTTCATTTTGCATCCTCCTGTTCTTTCTGGTAATCCTGTACTTCACGAATCAGATCTCTGTTGTAACGCTCCCAGTCTGAATCAAATTTCTTTAAGAACTTCTCCTTTGCATTGTCGCCTGTGTCAAGCAGATATGTCTGAATCATGGCGTCCACGCTCATCTCACTTGGATAATGGTGATCCTGATAATCCGACATACGGTTGTCCTTTATATACTCCTGCATATCCTCCAGTGTATCCGGTATTGCGAAATCTCCATCCTTGCAGGCAATTCCGCCCTGGTCATCCAGATATGTCTGAATTGTCTCATCGCTGTACAGATATTCAAGCACCTCGTATGCTGCTTCCTTATTTTTGCAGGCCTTCATAACTGAAAACTGTAAATCTATTCCTGAATTTAACACATTGTCAGCCTCATTATCATTTGCCGGGAAAGTAAATGAACCGATATTCATATCAGGATTAACTGACTTAATCTGAGGAATAGCATAGCTTCCTATCGTGTACATGGCAGATTCACCTCTGGCAAAGGCTGTACATGCGTCATTGTAGCTGTAAGCATATGGATTGTCCTCTGCATAATCAAGTAATGTGCGTATCTTGTCGGCAACCGGAGAATATGCCTCCTCAAATGTCGTATTTCCCATATTTACCTGATTACAGGTGTCTGAATCACAAAGACCTACTGCAAGGGCATTCCACGGTGCCAGACATGTCCATGTATCCTTAAAGCCCAGATACAAAGGAAGTGTTCCGCTTTCCTTTATCTCATCGCACAGTGCTGTAAACTCGCTCCAGGTTGTAGGCACCTTCCAGCCATTCTCCGCAAACATATCCTTGTTGTAAAGTACTCCTGCTGCATTTGCGGCGTAAGGAAGTGCATATGTGCCGTCCTTTGGAATGAACTCAAGCTCCTTGTCCATTTCCAGATATGCCTCTTTTACAGTGTCCACTGCATCCAGATCTGAGATATCCTCAAACAAATCCGCATCCAGGAAATTTGAATAATTGATATCTCCACCGATTGCGATGATGTCCGGATAATCCTCACGGATAAAGCGTGTCTTTAAAATAGTCATAGCCTCATTCGGAGATGAGATAGTCAGATGAATATCATCGTGAGTCTCATTAAATCGCTTCTCAATCTTCTCGAAAGCCTTAACAGCCTCCGGCTTATAAGAAACCACCTCAATCTCAGTTTTTCCGTCCGCCCGCTTTTCATTTCCACATCCGGTCAGTCCTGTCGTGCACATTCCGAGTGCCAGCACAACCGCCATAGCCTGACAAATCTTTCTTTTTGCCATATTTTTCCACTCCTTTTCTGTTTTATTTGCTCTTTTTCCTGATAAACAAATTATAACATACCCTAATGCATACAATAAATACCCTTTTTTTTGCTTTTTTATACCAATATGCTATAAAATATGCTATAATTGCATATAATGTCGCATAAGGGTATATTTATAGTATTAATCAATAAGGAGTGACTCACATGGACAAGCTTTCCTTCAATATTTTTCCAAATGTAAATTTCATAGATTTGTGTATGTACCAGTTCGGCCACGAGCAGTGCGAACCGGGACACTCATTTGGTCCTGCCACAAGAAACCACTATCTATTCCACTATGTACTGTCCGGCACCGGCACTCTGATGGCCGATAATGCAAAGGGCATTACACAAACCTACAACATAAAAAGCGGGCAGGGCTTTCTGATTTTTCCCGGCCAGATAAATACCTATATCGCAGATGACAAGCTTCCCTGGGAATACATATGGATTGAGTTTGACGGTCTGCGCGTCAAGGAGGCTCTCACCACAACAGAGCTTACCCCAAATAATCCTGTATATCACACACACTCAAAGGATATCCGCGAAAAGCTTGTTGAGGAAATGCTCTACATCACAAGGCACCCCTCAGAATCACCATATCACCTGATTGGGCATATGTACCTTTTTCTGGATTACCTGATGCAGTCAGCCAAATCATCAAAACTCGTTCCAAGTGGGAAAATGAGTGATTTTTATATAAAAGAAGCGATGAATTATATCGAGCAGAATTTTCAGAATGATATCTCAATCGAAGATATTGCCAGAGTCTGCGGCATAAACCGAAGCTATCTGGGCAAAATTTTCAAAAATTCCGTTGGACATTCACCTCAGGAATTTCTCATGAATTATCGTATGATAAAGGCCACAGAGCTTTTAAAGCTGACCTCCTTATCCATCGCAGATGTTGGTTCTGCTGTTGGATACGAAAATCAGCTTCATTTTTCACGCGCCTTTAAAAATATCTACGGAGTGGCTCCGAGGGAGTGGAGGAACGAGCATAAATAAGCTCACTGTTCATCCTTCACAAATTCATTTACATTGTCAATGGTCACCTTCTCATACGGCAGATAAACATACTTTTTATCCTCAAACTTTATGTTTTTCATGCTGCCCCCGGTGGCTGCCAGATAGGCAAGCGAAGCCATAGCCCTTGCCTGTCCCTCCTTGTCATTGTAGACTGTTGCCGCAAGCTTCGACTGCTGCACTGCTTCAAGCCCATCGTCTGTGCCGTCCACTCCAAAAAATGCAGGTACATTCGACTCCGTCACACCAAGCTTTTCGTATGCGTCTATCGCTCCGAGTGCCATTGCATCGTTGTTTGCAATAACCAGCTCTATGCTGTTTTTATACTGACCTATAAGCTGTGTCATACGGTTCTGCGCCTGGGCACGATTCCAGTTTGCTATCTGACAGCTCAGCTTTTCTATCTGAAGACCGTTATTCTTCATGCTCTCTGTCACACTCTCTGTCCTGACGATGGCATCCTGATGTCCCATCTCTCCCTCCAGGATGACGTACTGTATCCTGCCATCACCGTTTTTATCCACACCCGGATTATTCTTTATATAATCGGCAATGAGTTCCCCCTGCATCTGACCTGACTGCTTTGCCTTGGCCCCGACATAGTACAGCTTATCCCAGCGATTTAAATCCTCATCAACCGGCTCCCTGTTAAAGAAAATAATCGGGATGTCCTTTTCCATTGCAGCATTTATAATATGCGACAAATCTGTTCTGTCTGCCAGATTAATACACAGCACATTACAGCCGTCCTCTATCATCTCCTGCACCTGGTCATCCTGTGCACGCTGTGAGCCTGCAGCATCCATGATTGTCATGCTGATATCGTATTTGTCTGTATCAAGACTTGCGCACTCCTTTTTGAAAGTTTCTATCAGCTCCCCGATAAATGTATCCTTCTGGTCATAGCAGGTCACGCCTATATATATCTGTTTTTTCTCGTCAACTCTTGTGTTGCTGCACGAGACAAATGACAGTATCAGTGCAAAACACAGTATTATCATGGTATTTCTTATTCTGCTTCTCATTTATTGTTCCCCCACTACTGGCTGATTGCATACAAAAGCTTCTTGTTTTCTTCATCAAACAGATTTTTTCTGGTAAGAAGCTGGTAAGATACCGGCTTTTCCTCTACTGAATATTTTCTACTGCCACGCAGCATATCGACCAGCCCTACAACACTTTTGTATCCGGCAGCAAATTCATCAGGTGTGATAAGAGCCTCTGTCCAGCCCGAATCGAGATAATATATGGCTTCTGTTGAGTTTCCTATCCCATATACCAGTGCACCCTGCAGATTATTATCAGAGGCTTCCTTTGCCGCCTCAACCACACTTGCATCATCTATTGCAAGAACCATGTCAACCTTTCTCTGTGACTGCAGATTTATTTTCTCCCCGGTATCCGAAACACCTGATACAATCCACATCACAACACAGCCGCTCTCCGCGAGAGTATCCTTTACGCCATCAATGCGTTTTTTACAGGCATCGGATTCAGTGTTTTCACAATAGATTCCTATTTTTTTACCTGAAAGTGTTCCGTTGTTGTCAGCAAGAAGCTTTTGTGCCAGTTCCACACCCATGCTGTACTGGTCAAACTCCACTGTATTTAACGACTTAAAGCTCTCGCTTCCCGCCTGGTCTCCGACTACCATTATCGGTGTCTTTTTATTTATCCGGATAAGTGTATTAAGGCTTTTTTCTTCTGTCATTTTTTCTGCTGTCGGCTTGAAAACGACCGCATCAGCTTTTTTGTTTATCTCCTGCTTTATGACATCAATTTCATCTGACATATTGTTCAGATTTTCCTTACTTATCATAACTACATCCACACCATACTCAGAGGCCGCCATTTTCATGCCATATTTAAACGCAGCACTGTGGCTTTCATCCACATCAGCCATCACAACTGCAATACGCTCCGGTTTCTCATTGAGCTTATTGTATGCGATAAAACCCATTGCTATCACAAGTAGTACTCCCAGCAGCAGCTCTGTTATGATGAAGTTTCTCTTATTCTTGCTCATATTTGTCCATTTATTTTTCACTGTCACAC
>ERZ773146.576-NODE-576-length-26947-cov-12.321248_pt1 | contig 26947 bp, 20 predicted proteins | sample MGYA00580847_ERZ773146 | MGnify/ENA primary metagenome ERZ773146 (study PRJEB29015, sample SAMEA2737830) | human gut metagenome | biome: human gut; feature: human-associated habitat; material: faeces | place: China | collected 2012 ...
GAAGATGGCAGCCGCCGCTGCAATTTTATTCAGAAGTCCGGTTCTTACCGCAAAAGCCTCCCATCAATCATTGCCCTGCGTTTCCACGTCGATCAGCCGATGCCCCAGCACGTCCACAAGACCCATGTCGGTGAGGCCAAGCTCCGGCACCGTGGGCAGGGAAATGAAGCTCAACGTCATAAACGGAGCCGGCATCTGACAGCCCAGCTGGCGCACCGCTTCATTCATGCCGTAGAGAAGGCGCATCACCTCGTCTGCGCCACATTCGCTCATCAAGCCGCCGATCGGCAAGCACATGGAGTCCATCACGTTGCCGTCGCAGACCACGGTCAGTCCGCCATGCAGTCGGGCAACCTCGTTGACAGTAATCGCCATATCGCTGTCGCTGACGCCAACGGTCACAATGTTGTGGTGGTCGTGGCTCATGGAATAAGCCAGCGCGCCTTTTTTCAGCGTAAAGCCCTGCACAAAGCCCACGCCCACACCGCCTGTCTTTCCGTAGCGCTCCACAACGGCCAGCTTCAAAATATCCTGCGACAGATCGCGCTGGATTTCCCCCTGCTTCACCGGAAGCGTGCGGATCAGATCGTGATTGATGATCTGCACGTCGATCAGGCCGATAACGTGCGCCGTAGGGCAGGCGGTCCATGCAGGTCAGCATCGCCCGCAGACCTTCCTCTCCTGCCACATTGGCAATTTCCATCAAATCGGCGCACAGCGTGGTTGTTCCCTGCGGAACAACCACAGTGGCCAGCGCCTCCGGCGAGAGCATGGTGGACTCAAAATGCATGTGCGAGTCAATAAAGCCCGGCACCGCGTAAGCGCCGCCGCAGTCCACGGTTTTCTCCGCCTCGAGCGTGAGTCCCGGTTCAATGGACACCACGCGCTTGTTTTGAATGTAAATATCCGTGGGGTATATTTCGCCGGAGAATACATTCACCAGCTGCACGTTGGCAAGCTTCAGCTCGCAGGGAAAGCGGCCAAGGCCTGTTTCAACGGTACGTTTGATTTCTTCAAGCGTTCGCATATCGGATGCTCCCTCACTTTTTATTCCAAAATCCCTTGTGCACCGCTACAATTTCCGTCTCCATCTCGAGAACCGGGCCTTCCAGCCGGATGGCCTTCTGCCCTGCGGTGATGACCTTATCGGCTCCCATGGAGAAGGTCGGGTTCTTGTCGTCGGCTCCCGTCAGCTCGAGAAGGCGCGCTTCGCTGATGCCGTAAACGATGCGGCCGATATTGGCCCAGTAGATGCCGCCGGTACACATCGGGCACGGCTCACAGGTTGTATACAGCGTGCACTTCCACAGCTTTTCTTTGGAATACGTCCGGCTGGCCCTGCTGGCAAGCACGAATTCAGCGTGTGCCGTGGCGTCGTGGGTGTCGCCTTCGGCGTTGCCCTGGCGCATCAGCACCTCACCCGTCACGTCGTCCACCAGAATGGCCCCAAAGGGGGTGTTGCCGCCGGCTCTGGCTGTTTTGGCCTCCTGATTTGCAAGCCGCAGATAGTCTGTCAGGCGTTCCATAGCATGCTCCTTTCCATCAGGCGGTCGGCTGGCTGTCGACGCCGACAACTTTTTCCAATGCGTTCAGAATATTCTCATATCCCGTGCAGCGGCACAGATGGCCGGAGATTTTTTCCCGCAGCGGCTCACGGGTATATCGTTTTCCGCTGTTCACCAGCTCCACGCCGGTCAGCACCAGTCCGGGGGTGCAGAAGCCGCACTGGATTGCCGCTTCGTCCACAAACGCCTGCTGAACCGGATGCAGCAGCCCGTTTTTGCCGCGGATACCCTCGACGGTGATGATCTCATGGCCATCGGCCCAGACGGCCAGCAGAATGCAGCTGTTTTTGGCCACACCGTCGATCAGCACCGTACAGGCGCCGCACTCTCCGGCCTCACAGCCTTTTTTCACGCTGGTCAGACCAAGCCGCAGGCGCAGCATATCGGTCAGGCTCTCCCGCTCGTCGACAGCAATCTCCCTGACCTTTCCGTTGACGGTACAATAGATCACTTTAATCATCAAGGTTCCCTCCTGCATGTTCGATGGCGCAGCGCGACGCCCGCTCCGCCAGTTCCTGAATCAGCTGCGTGCGCAGTTCGAGCGAGGCACGCCACGATTCGCGGGGCGCACACTCCAAAAGCACCGCCCTCCGAAGCTCTTTCAGCAGTGCGCCGGTTGGTCGCCTGCCCAGCATCAGCGATTCCGCTTTTGCGCAGCGGATCGGACGCGGAGCGGCCACGCCAAAGGCAATGGCAAAATCGCGGATGGCTCCATCCGGCGACAACGCGCAGTTGACCGCGCAGCCGAGCGTAGCAATTTCCATGGCGTTTCGCTGACCGAATTTGAGGTATTTTCCGCCGTGGCCTTCATAGGACGCTTGGGAATGCGAATGCCGGTCAAAAGCTCGCGGGCCGTTTCCAGTACGGTTTTTCCCGGCCCGGTATGGAAGTCCACCGCCTTTACCACCCGTTTTCCTTCCAGCGACGTCAGCTTCAGCTCGGCGTTCAGTACCAGAAGCGACGGCACACTGTCTGCGCTGACTGCGCCGTTGCAGAGATTGCCGCCGATGGTCGCGACGCTGCGGATCTGGGGGCTTCCCACCTGATTGCAGGCGTCGGCCAGCATCGGCACGCACGCTCTTGCAAGCGGGTTTTGATAAATGCTGTCAAAGCAGGTGCCGGAGCCGATGAACAAATCGCCGGTTTGCTCCAAATAGATTCCTTGCAGAGAAGTGATGTCCATAATGCCAACCAGCGCAGCCTGCCGGAGCTTTCGCTCTTTGAGATGAATCATCACATCCGTTCCGCCGCAGACCGGTATGGCGCCGGGATGCGCCCGCAGCAGTTCCAGCGCTTCCGGGACGGAATTTGCCCGGAAGGTCTCTTTGATATCATACATAGGCCACTCCTTTCACTGCGCAATCAGACCCGCCTCGCCAAACGCGTGCACCAGATTCTGCGGATTCATGGGAAGCTTGTGCATGCCCACGCCTGTGGCGTGCAAAATTGCATTCCGAACCGCCGCTGCCTGGGGAATCAGGGGCGGCTCTGCCAGTCCCTTGGCTCCGAAGGGGGCGGAATCCTCGTGCGTTTCGACAAAGCGGATTTCCATGTCGGGAATATCCATACAGGTGGGAATTTTATAATCCAGCAGGTTGTTGTTGAGCGGCCGTCCGGTCGCTGCGTCAAAGAGCATCTGCTCTCCCAACGCGTAGCCGATTCCCATGGCCACGCCGCCGTGCATCTGGCCCTCTGCCAGCTGGGGATTGATGATTTTGCCGCTGTCTTGCAGGCAGTAAACCTTCCGGATTTTCACCTTGCCCACCGGCACGTCCACCTCCAGATCCATGAAGCTAACGCCGTATGCAAGGCAGATGTTCTTCATGGTAAAGGTGGCCTCCGCCGTGATATGGTCGGTGTCTGTTTTCTGGTCGTTGACGAAATTGATGTAGGTACAAAGCTGCGCCAGCGTGCAGACGGCGCTGTCACGATGCCAGATCTGCTCCGATGCAAGCCGCAGCTCGTCTTTGGGAAGCTTGTATGTACGGGCAGCGTGCGTCAGAATCGTATCCACCAACTTTTCCGCCGCCAGCTTTGCGCCGCTTCCGGAAATATATGTCTGACGGGAGGCGTAAGCTCCGTTGTCGTAGGGTGTAATGTCCGTATCCTGCGCGGAACAGACGCTCAGCTTCTGCTCCGGAATCGTTGTGATCTGGGAGACAATCTGGCACATGGCCGTATCGGATCCCTGGCCAAGCTACGCGCAGCCTACCATGATCTGCGCGCTTCCGTCTTCGTTCATCACAATGCGGCACGAGCCGCTTTCCAGTTGGAGCGGATAGACGCCGATTTTGTGGGAAAAAAGCGCCATGCCAAGACCTTTTTTCAGGTTGGGAGAGGTCTTGTTGAACGCGTCATATTCTTTGCGCTTGCGATCCCAATCACAAAGCCGCCGCCCCTGCTCCACACATTCGCGCAGACCGCAAGTTCGCACCGTAAATTTGTCAAAGGGGTCGACAAAGCCCGCCTCGTTGATATTTTGCAGGCGGAAATCAATCGGGTCCCAGCCGTTTCGCCGCGCGATGTCTTCCATCTGCGACTCCATGGCAAAATTCAGCTGCGGGATTCCATACCCGCGCATCGCCGCCGCAGAGGGCAGGTTGGTATAGACCGTGGAGGACTCTCCAATCTGCACGGCTGAGGCCTTGTAGGTCTGAAAATTGCTGGTGACTGCATAGGCCGCCACCGCATGCGTGTGCGCCGCGTAGGAGCCGCCGTTGGAATTGATGCGGATGCCGCGATGGGTCAAATCTCCTGCCTCGTCGGCCGCTGCGGCGATGGTCATGTCAAAGCCGTGCCGGGTGCGGGTATTGACAAATGTCTCTTCGCGGCTCAGCGTGATGGCGACGCAGCGCCCTCCGAGCCTCTGCGAGGCCAGCGCCACCAGCGGCTCATACATGGTATCCTGCTTGTTGCCAAAGCCACCGCCCAAAAAAGGCTTTACCACCCGCACATCGCCGAGCGGCATTCCGATGGCCTCAGCGATGTTGAGCCGCAGCGTATGGGGCACCTGATTGCAGGAGTACACCACCATGCGGCGGCCGTCCATATACGCAAAACAGGTGTTGTTTTCCAGGTGGCAGGCGTGCACAGCGGGCACCGCGTAATGCTCGCCGCACAGATCCTCCCGACCCGCAATTTTTTCGTCGGTAGAGAATGTACCGGTGTACCAGCTGACGTCTCCTTCCGGGGAGATCGAAAAGTCCATGCGGGCAAGCTCGTTGGTCGGACGGAATGCGTGCATCACGTTATGAACAAGGTCTGTAAATCCTGAATGTCTTGGGCGTGTAATACAAATGAGGATATGAGTTTACATAACTATTTCCAAGAGCGCAGTCAGAGCTACTTCTGGGGGATTTAGCGGCGCAAAAACTGCGCCGCAGTAAACAAAGAATAAGCATTTTTACCGTGATGCCGAAGCCTGAGAAATGTCCGAAATTTTCAAAAATTTGCTAGACTTTATCGCTCTTCTGTGGTAGTTGTTTGTGTTACCAAAACGGAAAGGGGAACACAGATGGCGAAGAAACGGGCAAATGGAGAAGGAAACATCCGCAAGCGGAAAGATGGACGCTGGGAGGGGCGCTACACGGCGGGCGTTGACCCGGAGACGGGGAAACCAATCGCGAAGAATGTCCTCGCGCGGACGCAGCGCGAATGTAAAGAAAAACTCCAGAAAGCGATGGAAGGACTCGAAAAGATCGATGTGACGAAGCGCCGGGATTACACGGTTGGCGAGTGGGCGCAGCTCTGGTACGAGAACTACGCAAAGCCATCCGTCCGCGCATCCACGGCGGCATATTACAAGAACTACATCGACCAGCATATCGTGCCGCGCATCGGGGACATCAAACTGACAGCACTTACAACGCTGCAAATCCAGAAATTTTACAATGAGACGAAGGCGCACGGCAGAGTGCAGCGGTACGAAAACATGGACGATCTGAGTCTCAGCAATAAGACGATTCGCGGACTGCACACGATGCTGCGGCAGTGCTTGGAGCAGGCGGTGACGGAGCGGCTGATTCCGTACAATCCCGCAAACGGCTGCCGCCTGCCGAAGAAAGAAAAGAAGAAAATGCAGATCATTCCGCCGGAGAAGATTCGAGACTACTTGAAAGCGGCGGAGGAATGGGGCGTCCTGCCGATGTTCTATCTGGAACTGAGTACCGGCTTGCGGCGTGGGGAGCTGGTGGCACTGCTGTGGAGCGACCTCAATTTGCAGACGAAAACGCTGACCGTGTCCAAATCTGTGTCGCGCGGCAAGGGCGAGCTGGTCGTGACAGAACCGAAAACGGAAAATTCTGTCCGAGAGATTTATCTCAGCGACGAAGCAATCCGGCTGCTGGTCGAAGACCGCAAGAATCACCCGTTCAGTCCGTATATGTTCCCGTCACCCAAGACCGGCGGGATGTATGGCCCGGATTGCGTTGGTCGGATTCACAAGAAGCTGTTAGAAAAGGCTGGTATTGAGGAACACGTCAGATTCCACGACCTCAGACACACATTCTCGACGCTGGCAATCCAAAGCGGTATCGACCCGAAAACAGTCGCGGAGATCCTCGGCCACGCCTCGGCAGAATTCTCGCTGGACGTTTACGCTGCAATTTAAGTAGGCGCTCGCGGATTATACCCGCTGCGAACAGGCGGACGGCGTGAGCGTCGAGTCGCGCTACCGCGTTGGTATGGCGCAGTATATGCTGCAAAACTATGATGCGGCGACCGCCGCCTTTGCTGGTTCGCTCGCCATCGCGCCGCAGGACGACGATATGTATATTGCGGATGTTTACTGGCTGGTACTTTCGCAGCTTCGTGCGGGGCAAGCGGACGAGGCGCAAAAGACCTTTCAGCAGCATTACCGCCCGGATATGTACGTCGGGCACCACACGGCGTATGAGAAAGCCATGCGCGTGGCGGCGGCTGGCTTTGCGCCGATGGAGGATATGCTGGCGGAGCTGGACGCGGAAGAGGACGATCTGCAGTTTGCCATGATGGCTTATGGTTTGTGCGTACTGTTGGAAGCGCACAGCGAGACGGAAAAAGCCGATGCTCTGCGGCAAAAACTACTCGTGCGCGACGGCTTCTGGTTCTGCTTTAGCTACCTCAACAATTAGACGGTACAAAAACAGATGGATGCAGTCCGCTCGCGGCTGGCAGAAAGAATTACGCGTTTGACGCGTCACGCGAGGAACATAGGGCGATGCCCGCATAAGAACAACCACCGGCGAAGCCGGTGGCTGTTGTGTTTTTACGATTCTTTCAATCAGGCGTTTTCTGCCTTTGCCTCGCAGTACAGGCAGCGGTAGACGCGCCGCTCCCGATCCGTCAGCACGAACTCCTGCGGCAGCTCGCGCTCGGTCGATGTGATGCAGCGCGGGTTTTTGCACCGCAGCACGCCGCGGATGCGCTCGGGCAGCTTGAGCGTGCGCTTTTCCTGCAGCTCACCGCCGCGGATGATGTTGACCGTGATGCTCGGATCGACATAGCCGATCAGATCCCAGTCGAGCTCCATCTCGCCGTCGATCTTGATGATGTCCTTGCGGCCGAGCTTGCCGCTGGTGACGTTTTTGAGGATGGCAACAGTGCAGGCGAGCTTGTCCAGACCGAGGATCTGGTAGAGCTCCATGGCCTTGCCGGCCGTGATGTGGTCGATGACGATCCCGTTTTGAATCGAATCAATAAGCATAACGTTTCTCCTCCCGTCAGTCGATGCCCAGCAGCTTGAGCATGAGCGCCATGCGGATATAGCGGCCGTTTTTCACCTGCTTGAAATAGCAGGCGCGCGGATCGTTGTCCACGGCGGCGGCGATCTCGTTGACGCGCGGCAGCGGGTGCAGGATGCTCATGTCGGGCTTGGCGGTCTCAAGCTTATCCGGCGTGAGGATATAGCTGTCGCGCAGGCGCAGGTAGTCCTCCTCGTTGAAAAAGCGCTCGCGCTGCACGCGGGTCATATACAGCACGTCCAGCTCCGGCATCACGGCCTCGAGCGACGTGGACTGCGTGTAGGGGACGCCGGGCTTTTTGAGGTACTCCTCCTTCACGTAGCGCGGGAGCTTGAGCTCCTCCGGGGAGATGAGCACGAAGCGGATGCCCGTGCAGCGGCTCATGGCGGCGACGAGCGAGTGCACCGTGCGGCCGAACTTCAGGTCGCCGCACAGGCCGATCGTCAGATCGTCCAGCCGACCCTTTTCGCGGTAGATGGTCATGAGGTCGGTCAGCGTCTGCGTGGGGTGGTTGTGGCCGCCGTCGCCCGCGTTGATGACCGGGACCTGCGCGTGCATGGACGCGACCAGCGGCGCGCCCTCCTTGGGATGGCGCATGGCGATGATGTCGCTGTAGCAGCTGACGACGCGCACGGTGTCCGCGACGGTCTCGCCCTTGGAGGCGGACGAGCTCTCCGCCGAGGCGACGCCGAGCACCTTGCCGCCGAGCGAGAGCATCGCGCTCTCAAAGCTCAGGCGCGTGCGCGTGGACGGCTCGAAAAACAGCGTGGCGAGGATCTTCCCGTCGCACTTGTGGGCATATTGCTCGGGGTGCTCCATGATCGCGCAGGCGGTGTCGATGAGCTCCATGATCTCCTGCGGGGTCAGCTGCATAATGTCGATCAGATGCTTCATATCACACCTGACTTTCTGCCTGGATCCAGCTCTCGTCGGAGGGGTTTTCGCGGAAGGCCAGCAGCCGCGCGACGTCGGCCTCGGTGATGTAGCCCTCCTGTGCACCCGTGCTGGCGACGGTGTCCAGATCCGTGAGGCTCACGTTTTTGACCTGCGCGGCGGCGAGCCGCTCCACGCCCTTTTTCATGCCGTAGGTGAAGATGCTCACGACGCCGAGCACCTCCGCGCCGGCTTCACGCAGCGCGTCCACCGCGTCGAGCACGCTGCCGCCGGTGGAGATCAGATCCTCGACGACCACGACCTTCTGCCCCGGGACGAGCTTGCCCTCGATGCGGTTCTGGCGGCCGTGATCCTTATTGCTCGAACGGACATAGCCCATCGGCAGACCGAGCAGATGCGCAGCGATGGCGGCGTGGGCGATGCCGGCCGTGGCCGTGCCCATGAGCACCTGCGCCTGCGGATACTCGCGCCTGACCGTCTCGGCGATGGCGCGCTCGACCAGATCACGCGCCTCGGGCGCGGTCAGGATGAGGCGGTTGTCGCAGTAGATGGGGCTCTTGATGCCGCTGGCCCACGTGAACGGCTCCTGCGGGCGCAGGAACACCGCCTCGATCGAGAGCAGGCTGCGCGCAACTTCGTGTTTGATATCCATAGCAGTTCCTCCTGTTGAAATGTCTCTTACCCGGCGCTCAGCCGACGAACGCGGCCACGCACCGGCGATAGGCAGCGACGGGATCGTCCGCCTGCGTGATCGGGCGGCCGACGACGATGTAGTCCGAGCCGAGCTCCCGGGCGCGCTCCGGCGTCGTGACGCGCTTCTGGTCGCCGCTCTCCCCGTCGGCAAAGCGCACGCCGGGCGTCACGGTCAGAAAGTCCGCGCCGCAGCACGCATGGATGCTGCCCGCCTCCAGCGGGGAGCAGACCACGCCGTCAAGGCCGGCATCGCGCGCATTGCGCGCATAGTGCAGCACGACCTCGTCGATCGGCGCGTGGATGAGCAGCTCCCGGTCCATGCGCTCCTGATCCGTGGAGGTCAGCTGCGTCACGGCGATGAGCAGCGGGCGCGTGCCGTCCGGCCGGGTCAGTCCCTCGAGTGCGGCGCGCATCATGGCCTTCGTGCCGGCAGCGTGGAGGTTGATGATATCCACATCCAGCGCCGAGAGCGCGGCCATCGCCTTTTTCACCGTGTTCGGGATGTCGTGCAGCTTGAGGTCGAGAAAGATCCTGTGGCCGCGCGCGCGGATCTGGCGCACGATGTCCGGTCCTTCGGCATAAAACAGCTCCATGCCGATCTTCACAAACGGCTTCTCGTCCTGAAAGCGGTCGAGAAACGCCAGCGTCTTTTCCCGGCTGTCAAAATCCAGCGCAATGATAACGTCCTTACCCATAATGTGCTCCTCCTATGATGTCCCTGAGATTGTCGATGCCGAAGCGCGCCATCGCGTCCGGCAGAGTTTCAATGATGTGCTTGCAGGCATACGGCTCGACCAGGTTTGCAGCGCCCACACCGACCGCCGTCGCGCCCGCGAGCATCAGCTCCAGAACGTCCTGCGCGCTCGTCACGCCGCCCATGCCCACGATGGGGATATGCACCGCCTCATACACCTGATAGACCATGCGCACGGCCAGCGGGAACATACCGGGGCCGGACATGCCGCCGGTCCGGTTGGCCAGCAGCGGGCGGCGGCGCACAAGGTCGATGCGCATACCCGGCAGGGTGTTGATGAGGCTCACGCCGTCCGCGCCCGCGTCCTCACAGGCCCTGGCAACGGCGGCAATGTCCGCCGCCGTCGGCGAGAGCTTGAGGATGATCGGCTTTTTCGTCACGGCGCGCACCGCGCGCGTCACCTCGGCGGCCGCCGACGGCTCCGCGCCGAAGGCAGCGCCGCCGCCATGGACGTTCGGGCAGGAGATGTTGACCTCCAGCCAGCCGACCTGCGGCTGCGCGTCAAGCCTGGCGCAGACCTCGGCATATTCTTCCACGCTGAAGCCGCTCACATTCGCCATGACCGGCTTGTGAAACACCTTTTTCAGCTCCGGCAGCTCGTGCGCGATGACCGCGTCCACGCCAGGGTTCTGCAGCCCCACCGCGTTGAGCATTCCGCCGGCATACTCGGCGATGCGCGGCGTGGGGTTGCCAAAGCGCGGCGCGCGCGTCGTCCCCTTGAAGGAGAACGTGCCGAGCATATTGATGTCATACAGCTGCGCAAACTCCTGCCCGTAGCCAAACGTGCCGCTGGCCGGGATGATGGGGTTTTCGAGCTCGATCCCGCAGAGCGTTACGGCTGTTGCGGCCATAGGATCTCCTCCTTTGTGAACACGGGCCCGTCCTTGCAGACGCGCTTGCTGCCATGCGTCGTTTTACAGGTGCAGCCCATGCACGCGCCGAAGCCGCAGCCCATGCGCGCCTCAAGGCTCAGCTGACCGTCAAGCGGCGTCGCGCTGCACAGCGCCTGCAGCATGGGCATCGGCCCGCAGGCATACACATAGGTGCCGCCCTCGGGCAGCGCCTCGGTCACGAAGCCGCGCGCGCCCATGGTGCCGTCCTCGGTCACGACCGTGACGGGGATACCGAGCGCACAAAACGCATCGGCAAGCAGCACCTCTGCCGCCGTGCGAAAGCCGAGCACGGCCAGCGGGCTGCGCCCCTCGGCCACGAGCTGCTGCGCCAGACCGTACAGCGGGGACGCGCCCACGCCGCCGCCGACCAGCAGCGGCCGCGCACCGGCGGGTGCGGTGTCAAAGCCGTTGCCGAGACCGACCAGCAGGTCCAGCTCCGCGCCCGGCGTCAGCGTGCTCAGCTGCGCCGTGCCTGCGCCCGCCACTTTATAATACAGCGTCAGCGCGCCGTCACTCCAGCTGCACACCGACACGGGGCGGCGCAGAAAGCGTCCGGCAAGCCGGATGTCCACAAACTGCCCCGGCGCGGTGATCGCGGCGGTGTCCCCCGCGAGCTGCAAACAGTAGGTGTCACGGGCGACGGGCGCGTTTTCCGCAATGGTGAAAACTTTCTGCTGCATGACTTACTCCGCGTGGATCGTGGACACGGCCAGCGTCGTCTCCTCGAGCACGTCGAGCAGCACGCGCACCGTATCGAGCGAGGTAAAGACGGTCACGCCGTTTTCCACCGCGCAGCGCCGGATCGCAGCGCCGTCCTGCGCGTGGACGCTCGAATGGATGGAGCGGGTGTTGATGATGTAGCTGACGTAGCCGCTGCGGATGGAATCGAGAATCTCGTGGCTGCCGTCGCTGATCTTGCCGCGCACGCGCGTGCGGATGCCGAAGGACTTGAGGTAGGCAGCCGTGCCGGCGGTCGCCTCGATGTTAAAGCCCATCTCATAGAACCGGCGCACGAGCGGCAGGCCCTCGGGCTTGTCCTCATCGGCCAGCGTCACGAACACGGTGCCGTAGTTCTGCACGTTCATGCCGGAGGCCTGCAGCGCCTTGTACATGGCGCGCGAGAGCTTCTTGTCGTAGCCGATGGCCTCGCCCGTGGACTTCATCTCCGGGGAGAGGTAAGCGTCCAGCCCGTGGAGCTTGGCGAAGGAGAACACCGGCGCCTTGACATAGCAGCGCTCTTTCTCCGGCGGATACAGGTCGAAGATGCCCTGCTCCTTGAGGCTCGTTCCGAGGATGACGTTCGTGGCGATGTCCGCGAGCTGATAGCCCGTGGCCTTCGACAAAAACGGCACCGTGCGCGACGAGCGGGGGTTGACCTCGATGATGTAGACATGGTCGCTCTTATCGACGATGAACTGGATGTTATACAGGCCGACGATGCCGATGCCCAGGCCGAGCTTCTTGGCATAGGTCAGGATCGTACCCTTGACCTTGTCGGAGATGGAAAACGGCGGGTAGACACTGATGGAGTCGCCGGAGTGGACACCGGTGCGCTCGACCAGCTCCATGATGCCGGGCACGAATACGTCTCTGCCGTCGCAGATGGCGTCGACCTCGACCTCGCGGCCGGAGATGTACTTGTCGACCAGCACGGGCTTGCCCTCGCCGGTGCGCACGGCATTCTGCAGATAGTGGCGCAGCATCTCGTCGTCAGCCACGATCTCCATGGCACGGCCGCCCAGCACGAACGACGGGCGCACCAGCACCGGATAGCCCACCGTGTGCGCCGCCTTGAGACCGTCGTCCAGATTCGTCACCGCCGCGCCCATCGGCTGCGGGATGTTCAGCTCGAGCAGCAGCTTTTCAAAGCAGTCGCGGTTCTCCGCGCGCTCGATCGCGGCGCAGTCCGTGCCGATGATCTGCACGCCGCGCGTCATGAGCGGCTGCGCCAGATTGATGGCCGTCTGGCCGCCGAGGCTGGCGATCACCTGATCGGCCTGCTCCTCGTGCAGGATGTTCATGACGTCCTCGGGCGTGAGGGGCTCGAAATACAGCTTATCGGCGGTCGTGTAATCGGTGGAGACCGTCTCGGGGTTGTTGTTGATGATGATGGCCTCGTAGCCTGCGCGCCGGATGGTCTGCACCGCGTGGACGGTGGAGTAGTCAAACTCCACGCCCTGACCGATGCGGATCGGGCCTGCGCCGAGCACGACGACCTTCTTCTTGTCCGAGCGGCGCGCCTCGCTCTTTGCGTCGGGGGCATAGGTGGAGTAGAAATAGGGGATGTAAGCGCCGGTGTGGCTGGTGTCCACCATCTTGTAGGCGGGGTAGAGCCCCAGCTGCACGCGCTGGGCATACACATCCTCCTCGCGCACGCCCCAGAGCCGCGCGATATAGGGGTCACAGAAGCCCATCTGCTTGGCCTGCTTGAGCGTCTCTCCGTCGCCCTTGTGCGTGCAGAGCGTCTGCTCCATGTTCACGATGGTGCGGATGGTCTCGAGGAAGAACGGCGTGATCATCGTCAGCGCAGCGACCTCGTCCACGCTCGTGCCCAGACGCAGCAGCTGCGCGACGGCAAAGAGGCCGTCATCACGGAACTGGCGCAGATACTCGGTCAGCTCCGCCTTGGTCATGTTCTGGAACTTCGGCAGCCAGAGGTGCTGCGCGCCGATCTCCAGCGAGCGGACGGACTTGAGCAGGCACTCCTCGAGCGTGCTGCCGATGCCCATGACCTCGCCTGTGGCCTTCATCTGCGTGCCGAGCGTGTTGGCGGCGGTCGAGAACTTATCGAACGGGAAGCGCGGCAGCTTTGCGACCACGTAGTCCAGCGACGGCTCGAACGCGGCCGTCGTGTTGGCGACGGCGATCTCGTCGAGGTTCATGCCGACGGCGACCTTGGCCGTGACGCGCGCGATGGGATAGCCGCTGGCCTTGCTCGCCAGCGCCGACGAGCGGGAGACGCGGGGGTTGATCTCGATGAGGAAGTACTCCGAGGTCCTGGGGTTGAGCGCGAACTGCACGTTGCAGCCGCCCTGGATCTTCAGCGTGCGGATGATCTTGATCGCGCTGTCGTTGAGCATCTTCATGTCATGGTCGCTGAGCGTCATGATCGGCGCGACGACGGCGGAGTCGCCGGTGTGCACGCCCACGGGGTCGATATTCTCCATGCCGCAGATGGTGATGGCGCGGTCGGACGCGTCGCGCATGACCTCGAACTCGATCTCCTTATAGCCCTTGACGCTCTTTTCGATCAGCACCTGATGGATGGGCGAGAGCTTGAACGCCTGCATACCCAGCTCGACGAGCTGCGCCTCGTCGTCGGCAAAGCCGCCGCCCGTGCCGCCAAGCGTGAACGCCGGACGCAGCACGACCGGGTAGCCGATGGCCGCGGCCGCGGCCTTGGCCTCCTCAAGGTTGTAGGTGATCTGCGACGGGATGACCGGCTCACCGATGCTCTGGCAGAGCTCCTTGAACTGCTCGCGGTCCTCAGCGCGGCGGATGCTGTCGCTGTCCGTGCCGAGAAGCTCGACCTGACACTCCTTGAGCACGCCCTTCTGCTCGAGCTGCATCGCCAGATTCAGGCCGGTCTGGCCGCCGATGCCCGGGACGATCGCGTCCGGGCGCTCCTTGCGCAGGATACGCGCCACATACTCCAGCGTCAGCGGCTCCATGTACACCTTGTCCGCGACGGAGGTATCCGTCATGATCGTGGCAGGGTTGGAGTTGACGAGGATGACCTCGTATCCCTCTTCCTTGAGCGACAGGCACGCCTGCGTGCCGGCATAGTCAAACTCAGCAGCCTGACCGATGACGATCGGGCCGGAGCCAATGATCATAATTTTCTTCAGATCCGTTCTTTTGGGCATGTGAGTTCCTCCTCAGTACGTAAAAAGTTCTGTATGTGATGTATTTTTATATGTAGGTGTCAGGCGCTCAGACCTGTGCGTCCTGCCAGACGACGGCGCCGCCGCAGACGTTGCGCACGCACCGCCCGTAGACCGTCTGTCCGGCGAAGGGCGTGCTCTTTCCCATGGAGCAAAACTGCGCCGGGTCGATGCGGTACTCCGTGTTCAGATCCCAGACGGCATAATCGTCCGCGCGCAGCGGGAAGCCGAAGCGCTTTCGGGGATTGACCGCCATGAGCTCCACGAGCTTATCGAGCGTCAGCACACCGGTGCGCACAAGGTGTGTGTAGAGAATGGGGAACGCCGTCTCGAGACCGACAATGCCCATGGCGCTCCCGGCGAGACCCCTGGCCTTTTCCTGCGCGCTGTGCGGCGCGTGGTCGGTCGCGATCATGTCCACCGTGCCGTCGAGGATGCCCTCGATCAGCGCGTCCCGGTCTGCCTGCGTGCGCAGGGGCGGGTTCATCTTGAAGCTGCCGTCCTCGCGCAGGTCGTCCTCGGTCAGGACAAGATAGTGCGGCGCGGTCTCGCAGGTGACGTCCAGCCCCTGCGCCTTCGCCCGGCGGATGAGCGCCACGCTCTCCTTGGTGGACACGTGGCACATATGATAGGCGCAGCCCGTCTCGCGCACCAGCTCGAGATCGCGCTCCAGCTGCCGCCACTCACTCTCGCTGCTGATACCCTTGTGCCCGTGGGCGCGGGCATACGCGCCGTCGTGGATATAGCCGCCATGCAGGAGGGTGTTGTCCTCGCAGTGCGCGGCGATGAGCTTGCCGAGGCTTGCCGCCTTGCGCATCGCGGCGCGCATCACGTCCGCATCCTGCACGCCGCTGCCGTCGTCGGAAAAGCCGGCGACATAGGGCGCGAGCTGCTCCATGTCCGCAAGCTCCCTGCCGCCGCGATGCGCGGTGATCGCGCCGTAGGGCGTCACGTCAATGACCGCATCCGTGCGGATGCGCTCCAGCTGGGGGGCAAGCGTCTGCAAGCTGTCCGGCGCCGGATCCAGATTGGGCATGGCACACACGCGGCTGTATCCGCCGTGCGCCGCAGCAAGCGTGCCGGACGAAATGGTCTCCTTATAAGAAAAACCCGGCTCGCGAAGATGTACATGCACATCTACGAAACCAGGTAATACCACGAAAGAAGAAATATCAAGTTCGTCACCGGCAATGCTGCCGCTGCCAAGAAAAACAGAATCACGGTTGCCGGAAAAAAGATCCCACCCAAATGCCTGCATATTCTCTGCGGCCGCAACCATTTTTCCTCGCCTCATTTCTGCCGAATCGCAAATTTTTGATATAATATCACAAAAACGCCCGCTCTGTCAACAAATCCGGCGGCTTTGTGCGCCGTCTTTTTGCACGAAAAATTCCGTCATTTTCCGTCCCGCGTTGACACGCAAACCAGCGCACAATGCAGCGCCGGAAAACCGGCTGCAAACAGACTCAGCGGCGCGCCCGTTTGGGCGCGCCGCCTTTGCTTTGCGTAAATGAAAGAAGGGAGAAGGATGTATTCCGGGGATCAGTCCTCGAGCTCCGCCGCGACATTGGACGCGTCGTACTCGCGCTCCTTGATCGGCAGCGTTGCCAGCGAGCAGAGCACGTAGGAGATCGTGACCGTGGCGATGGCCACCGAGATCATGTTCATATCGACCAGCTTACCCATGAGGATGGGGGCGATGAACGCGCCCAGACGGCCGATGTTGAACGTGAAGCCGACGCCGGTGCTGCGCAGGTGCGTCGGGAAGCACTCGCCGATGAACGTCGCGTGGATGCCGGTGGGCATGCCGTAGCAGACGCCGTAGAGCAGCATGAGCACGAGGATGTTGCTGCTGTTGGCCCAGAAGGCCAGGCACAGGCCGAAGATCGCCGTGCCGATGGTGCCGATGAGGAAGAGCTTCTTGCGGCCGATCTTGTCGGCGATCTTGCCGCCGCCGGCCGTGCCGATGATCATGGCGATGTAGCCGGCTGCGGTGATCCAGCCGCCGGACTGCATGCCGACCTGCGACTGCACGTAGTTGGGCAGCCAGGTGATAAGGCCGTAGTAGCCGTAGAAGTACAGGATCATGGAGATCGACCAGATGATGAAGGACTTGCGCATACGCGGGTGTGCCCAGATCTCGGCATAGGCGTTGACCTTTTTGCCCTCAGCCTGATCGCGCTTGTCGCGGTTGGCCTTGGCAGCGGTGAACGAGGGGGCGTCCTTCATGCCGAAGATCATGAAGATGACGAAGATGATGGGCAGCGCGCAGATGCGGAAGCACCAGCGCCAGCCGATGCTGGGCAGCGCGAACGCCGACATGGCGCAGCAGACGACATAGCCGAAGTTCCACACGGAGGTGGCGACGCCGCTCATGAAGCCGCGCTTATTGGTGGGCACGAATTCGCCGATGAGGATGGAGGCGATGTAGTAGCAGCCGCCGAGGCCGACGCCGGTGACAAAGCGCAGCAGGCCGAAGATGGAGTAAGACTGCAGCAGCGAGGTCGCAAACACGGCCAGCGTTGCCAGAATGACGTCGACGATCAGGATGTTTTTGCGTCCGAAGCGGTCGGCAAGGTAGCCGGCCACCATGCCGCCGAGCATCTGACCCATGAAGGTATAGGTACCGAGCGAGCCCGCCTGCACTGCCGTGAGCGCGAGGTCGGTTCGAATGGTCGAGATGCAGACAGAGTACATCATGGTCGCCAGACCGGCGGTCAGCATGGAAACGAAGGACCCGAGCAGCGCATTGCGCGAGTACTTCTTGAGTTCAAGTTCTGTCATGGTTTTCTGTTTCCTCTCTAAATGGATTCAATGATAGATGTTATACGTACCTTCTTTGTGCACCTGCGCACGCGGCGCTGCGGCCGCATAGCCGACGATAGCGATACCCCAGCACACGTGCGTGTCCGGCACGCCGAATGCACGCAGGACGGGGCGCACGCGCGCGTCGTCGCAGATGTCGCGGGCCTGATTGATCCAGCATGAGCCGATGCCCATGTCGGTAGCCCGCAGGAAAATGTTTTCGAGCATGCAGCCGACTTCCAGCTTCTGATTGTCGTTGCCGCGTTCGACGCAGGCGAGGATCGCAGCCGCCGGCGCATACATATTATATCCGGGACGGCCGAGCACCTCGGCGAACACGCGCGCAAGCTTCTGCACGTTCTCGTGTCCGGCGATCACGCACAGATGCCGCGCATGATCGTGAAATGCCCACGGCGCCGCAAGCCCGGCGCGAACCAGCTCGGTGAGCTGCTCGTCGCTCAGCTCCGCGTCCGTGAAGGCGCGGATGCTGGCGCGGGAATACAGAATTTCCTGAAAATCAGCCATTGTTCATTCCTCCGCTGTGCCAAGTGCTTTTTGCTGTTTTTCCGCCGCTCTGAGCGCGAGATACTGCTTGCGGTACTGCCCTTTGAACAGACCGACGAGCAGGATCACCATCGCCGCAGCGCCGAGGCCGATGATGATCTTCCACGCGAGACCGAACGACGCCGCCGTCCCGTCGGAGATGATGCCGCCGAGCAGCATGGGAACGCAGACGTTGCCGATCATCATTGCACCGGCATACGAGCCGATGATCTCATCATAATACTTGCGGCCGAAGGCCTCGGGGATCAGGTAGGGTGCGGTCGCGTTGTCGAGCGGGCCGTTCATGCCGCACAGGATGACCGTGACGAGCAGCAGCGCAAACGAGCCGGTGTTGTTCATGAGCACGATCGCGCAGGCGTAGCCGACGATGGACACGACGTGCATCAGCACGACCATCTTCACACTGCCGAGCTTGTCGGCCATGACGCCCATGAGGATCATGCCGGCCGCGATGCAGACCGACAGCACGGACGCCCAGTTGGAATACGTGACGGTGTCCAGACCGATGGGGCCGCGGAAGAACGCGCCGTTGTAAAACCGGAATGCCACGCCGGGGAACGAGGAGATCGCAAGACCGATCCACAGCAGCCAGTAGCTGGGCGTCCTGCGCGCCGCGGCCAGATTGAGTCCGCCCTGACGGCTCTCTTTTTCCTTCTTTGCCGCGACGGCCGCGGCGATCTCCGCCGCTTTCTCATAGCCGTAGGGCTTCACGCCGAGCTTGGCGGGGTCGTCGACGATCATGAAGATCGTGACCAACAGCAGCAGCACGCCGCCGAGCGCATGGCAGCGGTAAGCGACCTGATAGCCGTAGGCCGCGATGAGCCGGCCGACGATCGGCAGGATAATCATGCCGCCGAAGCCGTAGCCGCCCATGATGAAGGCCAGCACGGACGAGCGCTTGTCCACGAACCAGTTGGTGATGACGACGGAGACCGGCGTCGCGCAGGCGAAGAGCGTCACAAGGCCGCCCAGCGTGCCGCAGATACGCAGAAACCAGATCGTCTCGGCATAGGAGTACAGAATGTAGTGGAACATCAGCAGCAGGTCACCGAAGATCAGGAGCTTTTTGGCGCCGAATTTCCGGAGCAGCGGCTTGAAAAAGAACATGGAAACGATAAAGGATGCCAGATATGCAACCGTCAGGTTGCCGGAGATGGAGCCGGTGGAGATGCCGGTGTGGGCGCTGATCTCGGGGAGCATCATGGAAAAACTGGAGCACAGGCCCATGCCGAGGAACATCTGCAGGAAACAGCCGGCCGCGATATACCAGGGATTGCGTTTGAGCGTTTTCATCGGAGGTTCACTCTCTTTCTACTGCTTGTAAACGGATCGCCGAATCCCTGCGCGCACGAGATCCAAACTTATCGTTGCTTCATTTTGGCGGCAGGCGGACGGCCAGCGGCACATACGCCTGTCCTGCTTGCCCGCAGGGCCTTGCCGGCCGGACAAAGCCCTGCGGTACGGGTAAGAAATGCCTCAGTACAGCTTCTGGTCGTAGACCTCGCCGAGAAGCTGACGGGCGGTGTCTTCATTAAACTCCGTGGGGCAGAAGTGCCAGATCGGGTCGAGCATGACCTTCTCCACGGTTGCGTCGCTGACAAACTCCTCGCGGGAGATGCCGCGCTCTGCCGGGGTCGCGATGTTCATCTCCCAGACGAGCTTCTTCATGGCGTTGGCCACGTCGGCGGCGACGGTCTCGGACCGGTCGTCCATACCGAAGCAGCGGGCGATGAGGCGGATCTCATGGTCACACTCCTTGCGGGTGAAGTACAGCGCGACCGGAGCCGTCCACGCGCAGCAGTGACCGTGCGGGACATGGAAACGGGCGCCGATGGCGTGCGCCATGGAGTGGCCGCAGTTGCCGTAGCTCTCACCGGTCAGGCCGAGGTAGGCGGCCATGGACATATTGGCGCGGGCTTCGAGGTTGTCGGGCTCTTTGTAGGCCGTGAGCAGGTTCGCCCACGAGAGCTCGAGCGACTTGCCGCAGATCATCTCCGTGAACAGGTTGCTCTTGGTGCAGCACAGCGCCTCGCAGGCGTGGGCGATGGCGTCCATGCCGGTCGTCGCGGTGACGTAGGGCGGCAGGCTCTTGGTGATCTGCGGATCGAGGTAGACAAAGTCCGCCTTCGCCGCCTGAGAGGACAGCGTTGCTTTCACGCCGAGCGTCTGAGACGCGATGATGCACGACCGGGTCGCCTCCGCGCCCGTGCCGGACGTGGTGGGGATGCTGATCAGGTGCGCCTTACGCGGCAGATCCGGGCCGTTGTACCAGCCGACAAAGTACTGGTCGATCGGCAGCGGCTGGTCGACCAGCAGGGTCGCCGCCTTGACGATGTCCATCGTGCTGCCGCCGCCCATGGCGAGAAAGCCGTCCACCTGATGGTCAATGGCAAGCTGGCGCACCTCGAGCACGCCGGTGTCCTGACCGTCGGCATAGGGGCAGGAATACGGGATGAGCTCGATGCCCTCCGCCGTGATCGAATCCAGCACCGTGGACACCACGCTCTCCGGCAGATTTGCATCATAGCCGGCCAGAACCTTCGTGCAGCCGAATTCCTTGAACTTCTTACCGGTCTCCTTCGCGACACCGTCGCCGTATTTCAGCAGAGGCTTGATCGTCGTCTCAAAGCTTTTCATAAAGTGTAGCTCCTTTCCTCTCACGGATAAGATGTTTTCGTTTATTCCAGAGCGATCGCGCAGTCATACGCTGCCGAGATCGCTTCATAGATCATACCGGTCTTTGCGCTGTCACCGATGTTGAAGAATTTCTCCACACCGCACGCGCGCAGCTTCTCCACCTCGGCGCTGTTGGAGCGCACACCGATCGCGGGGATGATGACATCGGCCGCGAACGTGACCTGCTCGCCCGTCTCGACCGACTGGGCGACGACGGCGCTGTCCGTCAGCTCGAGCACCTTGTGGCCGAACACGGTCTTGACGCCGGATGCCTCGGCATACTCGAGGTCGAGCTTGTGCTCGAGCAGCGTGATGAACGCGCGCTCCTGCATCTCGATCTCCGTGACGTCGTTGCCGAGCGCGGCGAGCATATGCGCCGCCTCCAGGCCCGTCTGACCGCAGCCGAGCACGACCACCTTCTTGCCGCGGATCTCCGGCCGCTCGAGAATGTAGCGGCGGGCGCCGATGACGTTCTCACCGTCTGCGCCGGGGATGGGCGGGATGAACTCATACGAGCCGACCGCGGCGATCACGGCGTAGGGCGCCTCCGCCTGCAGCAGCTCGGGCGTGACCTCCGTGTTCAGGCGGACGTCCACCTTCAGCTCGCGCAGCATATTGGCATAGTAATTGATGCCGTTCTGGAACTCCTGCTTGCCGATCGGCATACCGGCCGGGACCATCATGCCGCCGAGAAAATCGTTTTTGTCGCACAGGATCGGGCGGAAGCCGCGCTGCGCCAGCGTGATGGCGGCGAGGCAGCCGGCAGGCCCTGCGCCGACGACAACGACCTTGCGCCCGGCGCCGGTCTGCGGGGTGTCCTCCACGCGGGGCGTGAACGCCTCGCGGCGGCAGCGCGGGTTCATCGTGCAGCCGCAGACATCCGCCGGCAGCGCATACACGCAGTGCATGCACGACAGGCAGTAGCGGATGAGATCCTCACGGCCGGCCCTGCACTTGTTGACCCAGTGCGGGTCACAGATCGAGGTGCGGCCGAGCGCGACCAGATCGCACTTGCCCTCGCGGATGATCGCGTCCACATAGGACGGGTGCTTGAGGTTGCCGCTCGCGGCAACGGGGATGGACACCGCGTTCTTGACGATCTCGGCGTATTTGACCTTCCAGCCCTCGGGACGGTGACCGTCGCCGCTCATGCCCTCCAGACGGGTCAGGCCGCCGCCGCCGTTGACGGTGATGAGTGCGATGCCGGCCTTCTCCAGCTCTTTGGCGCTGGCCGCGAGCAGCTCGGGCGTGATGTCGTCGTTGATGATCTCGCTGCCGTTGAGCTTTGCGATCAGCTCCACGTGGCTGTAGCCCGCGGCGTCGAGCGTCCGGCGCGTGAGCGTGAGCGCCTCTCTGGCGAAGCGCATGGAGTTTTCCACGCTCTGCTGGCCGTATTCATCCGTGCGGCGGTTGAAGTAGGGGCTGAAAAACTGCTCGCCCAGATAGTTGTGGGCGTTGTGCCACTCGACCACGTCGGCGCCGGCCATCGCGCAGCGCAGCGCAGCCGCGGCATACTTCTTTTGAATGTTGTGGATCTCATCCACCGTGAGGCGGTTGACGATCGCGATGTCCTGCGCGCGCTCGACCGCATTTGCATAGGTATACGGGGCGCGGCCGGGCATCCAGGGCTGCAGGCTCGCCTTCGCGCCGCCCGCATGAATGGCGGCGACCGCCCGCGTCAGGCCGGGGATGTATTTATCATCGCCGAGGCAGGGCTGCGTGGGCATCGTGCTGGGCCAGTTGAGATCGATCGGCATGATACCGACCGTCACCATGGCAACGCCGCCCTCTGCGATCGCACGCAGGTACTCGACATAGGCATCCGTGACATAACCGTCCTTGCAGAGGTAGCGCGCCATCGCAGGCACGATCACTCTGTTTTTCAGGACCATGTTGCCGATGCGCACCGGCTTCAAAAAGCTGTAAGACATAGCTGCTTGGTCTCCTTTTCCGTTTTCAGAGGTTGTGTGTTAATAAACGCTCATGGCTGGACGATGGGCATTTCTTCCGATAATAAACATCGAGGTTTATTGAAAGCTGAAAAAAATGCCGGTCCGGAGATCTGGCGCCTCGCGATAAGAGCGGAATCGCATGTGTTTCTCCGTCTCAATCGACAATTTGGTTATACCGCATTGTCAAGCCGTTGTCAATACGGTTTGTGAATTTTTTGTGTTTCACTACTGCACAAAGCTTTCTGTCGATTTTTGTGCGATTCTACAAAACGAAAAATAAACTCGCGATTTTATTGACAATTTCCGCAGGGCGAATATAATGACATTGTTAATAAACTCTCAAGATTATTCTCGGCCTCGCTGTTTCGGACACTCCCCCTGTTTCGAACACATCAGAAAGGATGTTTCTTATGCAAAACGAATTTCAGTTTTTCATTACAAAGATCATTCACGGCGTTGGCAGCAGCAAGAAAGTCGGCGATATCGCAAAGAAGCTCGGCGCCCGCAAAGCCCTCGTCATGCACGGCCCCAACGTCAAGGCGGCCGGCATCGTCGACCCCTGCATTGAGGCGCTCAAGGCCGACGGCATCACCTGCATCATTTATGATAAGGTAGAGATCGAGTCGCCCATGCATTCCATCGAAGAGGCCGCAGCGCTCGGCCGCGCGGAGGGTGCCGACATCTGCGTCGCCATCGGCGGCGGCAGCTGCATGGACACCGCAAAGGTCGCGCGCATGCTCATCACCAACCCCGGCACCTGCCGCGATTACACCACGGCGATCGGCACGGAGCTGTACCCCAACGCGGGCATCCCGCTCATCTGCATCCCGACGACCGCCGGCACCGGCTCTGAGGTGACCTTTACCGCCGTCATGCACGACGTGGAAAATCAGCGCAAGATCTCCACGCGCGACCGCGACAAGCTCGTGCCCGACTACGCCATCCTTGACCCGGCCGTCACCGTGACGCTGCCGCCCGAGATGACCGGCGCGACCGGTCTGGACGCGATGGCGCACGCGATCGAGGGCTTCCTCAAGCCCGAGGCGCACTGCTACTGCGACCCGCTGTGCATTCAGGCGATGAAGATGGTCTACTTCAACCTGAAAAACGCCTACGAGCACCCGGACGATCTCGAGGCGCGCGACAACATGCTCCTCGCGGCGAACATCGCCATGGGCGGCATGGCCGACGTCGGCGTGCAGATCGGCCACGGCATCGGTCAGGCGCTCGGCGCGTACACGCACGCGCCGCACGGCGTCACCTGCGCGTGGGCGCTGCCGTATGTCATCGAGCATCTGTACGATGTGGAGGCCGCCAAGGTGCGCCAGATCGCGGACGCCTTCGCGCTCGACCTGCCCGCCGATGCCAGCCCGGAGACCGTGCGCGACGCCGTTGTCGCCGCCATTGAGCAGCTCAGCGCCGACGTGCACCTGCCGATGCCGCGCGACCTCGGCTGCACGATGGAAAAGGACTACGACAACTTCGTCAAATTCGTCCTGCGCGAGCAGCGCCTCATCCAGATGTCCGCCAAGCACGTCTCCGACAACGACGTGCGCAGATACATGGCCGATCTGATGACCCGCGCGCACTGAGCCGCGCACGAGACAGACAAATCTAAGAAGGAGTACAAACGATCATGAGAAAACTTCTCGAGCCGCTGAAAGTCGGCAATATGGAGCTGCGCAACCGCGTGATCCTCTCTGCGATGGCCAAGTATTTCTGCACCAACGGCTTCATCGGTCAGGAATACATTGAATACTACCGCACCATCGCCCACGGCGGCACCGCGCTCATCACCCCGGGCATCATGTGCGTCGAGCCCAAGTGGTACGGCCAGCATGAGCAGCCCTTCCTCAACGACGACAAGTATATCCCCGGCCTCAAGGCGGCGATCGACGCCGTGCACGACGAGGGCGCGAAGTTCTCCTGCCAGCTCTGGATGCCCGGCCACCTGCCCTACACGCAGGCCGACTACATCGAGACCAACGGCCCGAAGCTGGTCGCGGTCAACTATATGTCCCGCGAGATGATCCAGGAGATGCAGCAGAAATATGTCGACGCGGCCATCCGCTGCGCAAAGGCCGGCACCGACGCCATCGAGTGGCACATGGCGCACAACTACCTGCCCGAGCAGTTCTACAGCCCGTACTTCAACCACCGCACAGACGAATACGGCGCGCAGAACGTGGACAACGCCATGCGCTTCTCGCTCGAGATCATCGACCGCATCAAGAAGGCCTGCCCCGACGTGGAGGTCGTGGCGAAGATGAACGGCACGGACTGCCACGACGGCGAGGCCAGCATGGCCTGGCTCGGCAGCGCGGCGTCGCTGCTCGAGCAGCACGGCGTGAGCCTCATCACCGTCAACGGCGGCGGCGTGATGTCGCGCCTGACCGGCATGAGCGCCGACGGCAACTGGGAAGAGGGCTGGAAGGTCCCCTATGCCGAGGTCGTGAAAAACAGCGTCAGCATCCCGGTCGCGGCCTGCGGCTCGCTGCGCCATCCCGACTACATCGACAGCATCATCCGCGACGGCAAGTGCGACGCCGTGGCCCTCGGCCGCCAGCTGTTCGCCGAGCCGGAGTTCTGCAGCAAGATCGCGCAGGGGCGCGAGGATGAGCTCAAATACTGCGTGTCGTGCATGCACTGCCTGACCAAGACGCCCTTTGGCCCGCAGCAGCCCGGCTGCACCATGAACCCCAGAGGCCGCCGCGAATACTGCATGCCCGCACAGCTCAACATCAACGGCGATCATCTGCCCGTGGCCGTCATCGGCGCGGGCCCTGCCGGACTCGAGGCCGCCGTGACGCTCACCAAGCGCGGCTTTGACGTGACCGTGTTTGAAAAGTCCGACCGCATCGGCGGCGCAGTGAACCTCGCCGACGCTCCGATCGGCAAATACAAGCTCGGCTGGCTCATCGACTACTACGAGCGCATGATCCGCAAGCTCGGCATCCGTGTGCAGCTCAACACCGAGTGCACCTCGCAGATGCTGCGCGCCATGGATCCCTACGCCGTGTTCGTCGCGACCGGCTCTGACGAGTTCATCCCGCCGATCGACGGACTCAGCGGCGAGAACGTGCTGAGCGTGCGCGAGTATATCCGCAGCAAGCCCGCCGTCTCCGGCAAGCAGGTCGTCGTGCTCGGCGCCGGTCAGACCGGTCTGGAGGCCGCGCGCATGCTCGCGCAGGACAACACCGTCACCGTCGTGGACATGATGCCCGATGAGATCCCGGCCAACACCGACCACCGTCTCGACCTGTTCTACGCCAAGGACGCCGGCGTTCAGACCGTCCTCGGCCACAAGATCCTGCGCGTGGACGGCGCCGGCGTGACCGTCGCCTCCGTCGCCTCCGGCGAGGAGCGCGTGCTGCCCGCCGATCTGGTCGTCGTGGCGCTGGGCGTGCGCCCGGTCGCGGAGCTCTACAACGAGATCAAGGACGCATTCCCGCACGTGTGCAAGCTCGGCGACAGCGTCAAGCCCGGCTTCATCGTGCACGCCACCACGGCGGCATACGAGGCCGCGGCCAGTCTGCCGACCAAGCCCTACGAGGTCAAGGAGATCTACTTTGCGGCGGAAAAGGAAGCCGTCAAGCCGCAGCTCATCAATCCCTACGCATAACGCATTCGTTCTTCCCCCCCCCACCATATCAAAAAGCACATCCCTCATCGGAGGGATGTGCTTTTTGCCTCTGCGCGGTTTTTGCCAGACGCATTACAATATAATACAATATAATATATGTATATGTCCGCCCGGACGGGTCACAGCGCCTTGTAGCGCAGCATGATTGCGTCAAGCACCGTGTCGATCAGGCGGGAGATGCGCGCCTCGGTCATATCATACCAGCCGTCCTGCTTGTCGACCGCCTCGATGCCGAGGGAGATGACATAGAAATACACCATGAACGACTCTACATCCGTGTCGGGGCGGAGGATCTTGTCGTCGATCGCCTTCTGGATGTACTGCGTCTTCATCTTGTGGATGCGGTGCATGATGTCGGTCTGAAAATCGCGCGCGGCAGCAAGCTGCGGCTTGGAGTTGATGCCGGTGAAGAGCTCCTTCTCCGCCAGACGCAGGTGCGACGACAGGTCGAGATCCTTGCGCACCTTGTCGAAAAACGGCATGTCGCTGGCAAAGAGCTCGGTATACGTCTCCAGCTTGCCGGTCAGGTGCTTTTTCACGACCGCCTCATAGAGGTTCTGCTTGTTTTCAAAGTAGTAGTAAATCGGAGTGCGCGTTGTGTTCAGCTCGCGGGCAATGTCGTTAAGGTTGGTGTTGTCAAAGCCGTATTCGCAAAAGATCTTCTTTGCGGCATTGAGAACGTCCTCCTCCGAGACTTCCTGCCCCAATGGTTTTCTGCTCATATGAAAAAGGCCTTTCTATCTTTGTGCAAAATAATAATCACGAGTGTTTATTATAGACAACATGATAGCATAAAAGGGCAGATATGTAAATGCCCCGTGCCGAAAACCGGGAAAAAATTTTCCGCTCCGTACCGCTCGCTCGCGCCTTCCATGTACTTCAGCGGCGCGCCCGTCAGGGCGCG
>ERZ773146.583-NODE-583-length-26785-cov-3.919529_pt1 | contig 26785 bp, 37 predicted proteins | sample MGYA00580847_ERZ773146 | MGnify/ENA primary metagenome ERZ773146 (study PRJEB29015, sample SAMEA2737830) | human gut metagenome | biome: human gut; feature: human-associated habitat; material: faeces | place: China | collected 2012 ...
GGGAAAAAAAGAGGCTCTTGCCCTCATGGCGGAGCTGGAGGGCAGACTGCTGTGAGCTGCTTGGAATTCTCTGTAATCCCCTGACCTAAAAATTAAATGTCCTTTTAAAGGCTTGTGCGCTTTCTGAATCTTCCCCTTGTTTTGAGCGCACGGCACCTTTGATACGCCACGAATATCTAATCTTCTGGATATTCATGATAGCAGGATTGACCTGATAGGCAGAGCGAATCAAGAATGTTTCCAAATCATTGATAGCAGTTTCGTCAGCTTTCCCACGCCCTTTTTGGATGACAAAGAACATGACAGGGGTGCCGCGCAAATTTTGCGCAAGAGCATGATTGTAATGAATCAGCTTTGCCCTTTCAAACGCCTCATACCCAAAACCTCTCTTGGTCTGCCCCACATACCATGGCGTGTAACCAAGACCGGCCCGATGGGCATAGACATAGCAGCCAAATCGTTCCCGTAATGGCTTTCCTTTCAGGCCTTTTTTCTTGGCGACAGCCTCAGCGTCCTCCCAAAAACTGTCCAGGGGTGCTTTCGTTCTGGAATCGATCAGACGCCCAGAAGGATGCCTTTTTACAGGAATGTCAAAAGGCCCCAAAACGATAAACTCTCTTTCCATATTACCGCCTTTTTCTTAAGCAGATATCCCGGCAGGATGTGCAACTCCTGCCGGGCCAAAGGGTGCGATCCAACCGATCGCGGAGGGTTCCCACGGCGGCGGGGGTTCGCGCACCTGCCGCCGTTTTTTGTCAGACCCGCAGGCCTGCCCAAAAGCTATTCGTCTTCCAGATTTTCCGCCCTGCTCAGCAGGCCTTGCATCCGGCGCTCCAGTTCCTCCTTGGGCAGCTTGGCCATGGCCAGGGACTCCCGGTATTCTTGCGCCTGGGCCAGCATGGTGAATTGGGCGGTCAGGCCCATCTCCTGCGTGGCGGCGCGGATGTCGCCCAAACTGACCCGGAAGAACTCCTTGCGGGGGTTCACCTTGTTGAGTCGCAAGTCGTTGAACTTCTTGTGCAAGGCGTTCTCAAGGCTCGGGGCGTCTTCGCTGTAGATCATGGCGTGGACATCAAAGGCAAAGGGCACCGAAGCGTCGCCCAGCTCCCGCACACGATCCAGCGGCTCAAGGCGGCGCGTCATGCCGATTTTGAAAACGTCCTCACCGAAAGAGCCCACATTGGAAATGATATACACATGCCCGGAACGGGTCTGTTGCGCCATGGAAATGGCCCGTTGCGATTTGGCCTCGGCCTCCTGCAATTTTTCCTGCAGGGCAGCCAGCTGGGCTTCATATTTGGCCTTCTGCTCCTCACTTGCCTTGGCCAGCTCATTGCGGGCCTTCTCCATGGCTGCCTGTAAGCGTTCCTCATCACGGGCAGCCTCACGCATGGCCTTTTCGTACTCGCGGCGGGCCTTTTCCTCTTCGCGGATGCGTTCACGGATGGCCCGTTGCTCTTCCCGTTCCTTCTCGCGCAGCACCACCAGTGCCACGGCCCAGCGAAGCTCCTCCAGACGGGCATCCCGGTACGCCGGGGTTATCCGTGCGTTACGGAAGGCTTGCCCGTTCAGGTTCACCAGCGCGAAGGCATCTTCGATCTCCTGCTGCAGCTTGCCCAGATTGTCCGTCTTGACTCTGGCCAGCGTGCTGTCCGTCTTGCCGTTGAAAGCATCGATGACAAAGGCCACGGCCGTCTTGCGCCGGTATTCTTCCACGTAGTCACATTCCGCGGCCGTGCCCTGTTTGATCATGGCCTTGGTCCGCGCCTTGGCTTCCTTGTATTTCTCGCCTGCCTCCGCAAAGCCGAAATGCTCCGCCAGATCATCGAGGACGGTCTCTGACGGTTTGATGTACTCATCACCATAACCGTCCACAGCGTTCTTGAGCGCCTGCAAAGCCTTTTCGTATTCCTTCACGCGCCCCTGGGCCAGGAACGCGTCCCCGGCGATCTCTTCCGCCTTGGCCCGGGCCTCCTTTTCGATGAGCTCGGCGCGACCATAAGCATCCTGCAAGGTGCTTTCGGCCCGACGTGTGGCATCCGCCAGCTTGCTTTTGGCTTCCGCCAGTGCGGCAGCGGCCTCTTCCTTGAGGCTGGCGGCCTCTCCTTCCACATCGATGATGGGCTGATACCGCTCCAGCAGCCCGCGGGCCTCCTGAAGGGCCGCCTGATCTTCCGCCAGCGCGGACTGCACGCTCTGGAGCGTCTGTTCTGTAGTTTTCAGCTTTTCTTCCGCTTCGCCCAGATCTTCTCTGGTCTGCTCCAGCACATTGACCAGCACGGTGTGCTTTGTTGAAAGCTTGTTCAGGCGGCTTCTGCTGCGGAGCCACAAGATCCACGGCACCACAAACAGCAATAGGGAAACGAGCGCGACGATCAGCCCGCCAGTAGCATCAGACATGGAGACCTCCTCTCAGACCATAGCAGCTTATATCTGATTACCGGTTACCATCCCCATGCGGTCAAAACAAGCCCCCCTTGACCTTTGGCTGCCATCCGGGCACACTAGACTTCCCAACCTAACGAGGCGCGTCTGCCGCCTGCTGTCGCTCCCAAGGCGCAGCTATGCAGATACAAACTATTTTTGTAGCCAACTGCTTTTGGCAGATTGCGGCGGTATGACGTCCGGGTGTCCGTGAGGCCCCGGCAGCTCGTTAGGCTGGGGAGCGTCATGCCGCCTTTTTTATATCCCAATCCCAACCTAACGAGGTGTCCCATGAGTACGTTCCACGATTTCAGCGATCTTGGCGAATTGCTGCGCGTCCTGCCTGCCCGTTTGCGGCTGGTGGCCGATTATGTCTCCCGTGAAGATGCGCTGGAACGAGAAGCCGCCGCCGAGCTGCTGGACGAATGCGCCGCACGGCTGGAAGCCCAGCGCGACCGGCTGGCCCGCTGCAATGCGGATGTGCTGCACGCCCTGGGCTGCGGCTGCCAGCTGGTAGCCATGCCCACAGCCGGAGAGGTGCGCCATGCCTAACCCTTTGGAACAGCGGGTGGAAGCCCTGGAACGCAAGACGGCCGATCTGGACGCCATGCTGGAAAGCCTGCTGGCCTGCGTGCAGCGCTTGCGCGACGCTGTGGACACGCCAGAAAGCGCCAGCACAACGGAGGTACGCCATGACTGATGCCGCCCTGCCGCTGTTTGAATTTGAAGGCCAGCCCCTGCGCGTGCATCTGGATGACACCGGAGAACCGTGGTTCGTGGCCAAAGATGTCGCTTTGGCGCTTGGCTACCAGTGGAACGGTAGCGCTCGTATCGCCCATGTCCCCGAGGAATGGAAAAGGGTCACATCCGTTGTGACCCTTCGAGGTGATGCACAAAATATGCAGCTTTTATCCGAGCCCGGCCTCTACTTTTTCGTAGCCCGCAGCGACAAGCCTCGTGCCCTGCCCTTCCAGAAATGGCTGGCCGGGGAAGTGCTGCCCAGCCTGCGGCGTCTGGGCCGGTACGAGATGCCCAGCCGCAACGGCAGCCAGCCCGTGGGCCTGAGTCCGGCGGCCCTGCGTCTGCGCCCTGCCCTGCGGGAACGCATCCTTGGCAGCGCCATGCAGTGCGCCCGCCTCATGGGTGCCACCAGCATGGCCGAGGTGGAGGGCATCTTCTGCCGCTGCTGCGAGCTGGTGGCCAGCACGCCGGAGCAGCCCCTTCTGCCTGCGGACAAGGAAGCCGGGCTGATCCGGGACTTTATGCGGGAGTGCTGCCGGAACAGCAAGGGCGCCAAGACCACGGCCGGGGCCGTGTACGACCATTTCCGCGTCTGGTGGAACCAGCGCAGCAAGGAGCCCCTGCCCAGCCAGAAGCGCCTGGGCGCCCTGCTGCAGGAACGCTTCGTCCGTCACCGTCGCGGTGGCCGCATCTGGTATCTGGACTTGGCATGCATTATGTAAAAAGTATGTAATTTTTGCATAATATTCTTGCCTTTTTTCCTCAAAAACGGCACTATCCAGATACGGAGGACACCGATGCTGTCCAGCAGAGAAATCATCAAGATGCTCAAAGAGGCTGGATGGGAACATGTGGCGACCCAAGGCGATCACTGGCACTTCAAACATCCTGACCGCCCCGGAAAAGTGACGGTTCCCCATCCCAACAAGGACCTGAAGATCAAGACCATCATCAGCATCGAGAAGCAGAGCGGTCTGAAGCTGCGGCGGGGCTAGGGCCCCGCCCGCCCTGCTCCCTCCGAGGAGGTTTTATGTACTACGTGGCGACTCTTGACCCGCATGATGACGGCAGCGGCCGTTACGACGTGACCTTTGCCGACCTGCCCGGCTGCGTCACCCAGGGCACGGACCTTGAAGACGCCCTGCGTATGGCACAGGAGGCTGTCTCCCTGCATGTGGCCGGAATGATTGCCGATGGAGAGATGCTTCCCGAACCTTCCACCTTGTCCGCCTGCAAGACGCATGATGAACAGGAAGCACGGGAAGAAGGCTATACCTTGTCTGAAGGTACATTGTGGCAGTATGTCTCTTTTGAACCGGCGGTAAAGGCTGTCAAAGCGGCCTCTGTGCGTCTCACTATCTCTCTCAGACCTTCTGTTATCGCTCATATCGACGCTGTTGCAGAAGAACTCGGCCTCAGCCGCTCCGGAGTCATCGCTGTTGCGACCCGTGAATACGGCGAACGCCTGCGCAGTGCATCCCGGTGATGACCGGCCCAAACCGGACAAAATAGGACAAAACCGGACAAAATCGGAAATCGTTTACATCTCTCGCTAGAATCTGCTAACTCCATGCAAAAGTCTGAAAGATTTTTGCATGGAGTTTTTTTATGCCCGGATACTGGAGAGATCTCTACGAAAAGATGCGGGAGGACCTGCAGTCTCCTGCGTTCCGCCAGTTCGGCAGTTACTCCATCGCCGGTCGCAGTTTCTCCTATCGCAGCCTTGACGACTTCCGCTCCCTCCTGGACTGGGTCAAGCGCGAGGCGGACAAGGAAGACGGCATCGCGCCCTATCGGGCTCGGCGCGTGGCTCGGAACGGAGGGCGGGGATGATGCGTCCTGTCGGCAGGGCCGCCCGGCGGCCACCCCTTAGCTGCATCGGCAGGCAGGCCCGGCAGGCTCGCTCCGGCTACAGCGGAGCGGCCAGTCCGCGGGGCATCGGCAACTGGATGCCCGCCAACGCGGATTTCAACCAGCTGCTGGGCATGGACAGTGGACGCATGCGTGCCCGCGTGCGTGACCTCGTGCGCAACTTCCCGCCCTTCGCCCGCGCCGTCAATGCCATGGTGGCCTTCACCGTGGGGAGCGGCGCCCGCTTCCAGTCGCTGGCCACCCTGCCCGACGGGAGTCCGGACATACCTACCCGCAAGCGCATCGAGGATCGCTTCCGGGCCTGGATGGAGCATGCCGATGTGGCTGGCCGCCTGCACTTCTACGAGATCCAGCAGCTCTGCAAGCGGCAGGAGTGCGAGTGCGGCGAGTACCTGCTGCGCTTTGCCCGCCCGCGGGACAGGCGCCGCGGTCTGCTGGGCCTGCAGATCTACGAGCCGGAGAACCTGTCCAGCTGGCGCATCGAAGGTCAGGAACCGGACAGCGATATCTGGCAGGGCATCGAGTACGACATCTGGACCGGTGAGCCCCTGGCCTATCATTTCCAGACCGTCTTCGGCTGGGAGCGCCAGCTGCGGACGTGGCGCGAGCCTGCCTTCAACGTGCTGCACGGTTTTCAGACCCTGCGTCCCGGTCAGCTGCGTGGCGTGACCCCTTTCGCTCCGGCCATCCTCATGGCCAGGGACATGGGCGACTACACCTCGGCGGAGCTGGGCGCGGCAAAAATGGCCGCCAAGTGGCTGGCCTTCGTGAGCAGCGGCGATCCGCAGTTCTCCCAGCTCACCCGTACGCCGGGCGGCCTCTCCGGGGCGCTGCGCGAAGAGGTGGAGAGCCTCGAGGACATGACCGTCGAGTACCTCAATGACGGCGAGCAGGTAAACTTCGCGCCGCCCAGCCAGCGCCCGGGCGACAGCTTCGACCGTTTCGTGCGCCATACCCTGCGCATGGTCGCCATCTGCATGGACCTGCCCTACGAGATCCTTTCCGGCGACTACACGTCCATCAACTATTCCACCAGCAAGGCCAGCCGCAACGACTTTGCCATGTTCCTGGTGCCCCACCAGTTCCGGGCCGAGCAGCATCTCATCCGCCCCGTGTTCCGGCGCTGGCTGGACTGCGAGGCGCTGACCCAGGACTACCTGCCCGGCTACTGGCAGGACAAAAGCCGCTATCAGCGGGCCATGTGGATACCCGCGGGCATGCCCAGCGTGGACCCCCTGCGCGACGGCAAGGCGCAGATCGACGGCATCAACGCGGGCATCCTGTCTCCCCAGATGGTCATCCTTGGCGATGGTCGCGACCCCGAGGAAGTGGTGGAACAGCGCGCCGCCTGGGCCCGTCTCTGTGCCGCGCACGGCATCGATGCCACCACCGGCGCCGTGAGTACCTCGCTGGCCAATAACCCCGCCAAGCTGGGCGCTGCCGAAAGCGCCGAAAAATAGGAGGCATCCCCATGTCGTTTGTCACCCGTGCCACCCCTCTGGGCGATGGGCGCCCGCTGACGCTGGACGAATCAGCCCGATCCGTGGAGGTGGTGGCCTCCACCCAGGCACCCGTCACCGTATTTGACTTTGAGGAATGGCAGCCCATCCGCGAGGTCCTGCTCATGAGCGGCTGCCAGCTGCCCGAGTCCGGCCGGGTGCCCCTGCTGGACTGCCACAGCCGCGAGCATGCCGGGGACATCGTGGGCAGCTTTGACCACATCCGTGTGGAAGACGGACCGCAGGGCCCGCAGCTGGTGGGCCGGGCCGTCTTCTCGGCCACCCCGGACGGCGAGGCCCCGTTCCGCAAGGTGGTGGAGGGGCATCTCACCGATGTGTCCGTGGGCTACGACGTGATCGCGTATCAGCGCATCCGGGCTGGCGAGGTGGCCGTCATCGAAGGGGTCACCTGCGAAGGCCCGCTGCGTGTGACCACGCAGTGGCGCCTCCTGGAGCTGTCCTGTGTGCCCGTCGGCGCGGACAGTTTTGCCAAGATGCGTTCTGCCATCAACAACCTGCAACCTGCCCGGAAGGGCAAAAAGGAGAGAGTCATGTCCAAGGAATCCGGGCAGCATGAGCGCGGCAAGATCGCGGCCAGACTGCGCGCCCTGCTGGGGCTGCGTGAAGAGCCTGAAGAACAGCCTGCGCCTGAAGAAGAACCCCGCCAGGCCGTGGTCACGGATGGCTCCGGGACCACGGTGGAGCCTGAACAGCTCGACGATGCCGAGCTGGATCAGCTGGTGGACGACCTGGGCGCCCTGCTGGACGAAGCCGAGGCCGAACAGGAGGGCCGTGAAGATCTCCAGCAGCCGGAAGATGCCCAGCGCGAGGGCGGTGATGACAAAAACGCCTGCCGCAGCGCCGTGCTGGCCAGGCTCATGGCCAGCCTCACCCCGGGGCAGCGTCAGCGTTTTGGCCAGCAGCTGGAGCGCCAGCGCATCCGCGGTATCCGGGAACTGGCCCGGAGCTTCCAGCTCTCCCCGGATCAGGAAGACAAACTGGTTTCCTCGGGCATGAGCCTTGGCCGTGCCCGCAAACAGGTGGAGGACATCGTGGCACAGCGCCAGAATTTCGGGCCCGGCTACCAGGTCGTGAGCGTGGGCCGCACTGAAAAGGAATCTTTCCGTGCTGCCGTGCAGGACAGCCTGCTGCTGCGCTGCGGCACCAAGCTGGAAAAGCCCGCTCCCGGTGCTGATGAACTGCAGGGCCTGACCCTGCGCGAGATCGCCCGCGAGATGGTGATCCGCTCCGGACAGCGTGCCGGTGGTGACATCCGCACCATCGTGGGCCGCGCCCTGACCACCACGGACATGCCCCAGCTGCTGGTGGAGACCAGCCGCCGCACGCTCATGGAGGCCTACGAGCAGGCCCCCGAGACCTGGCGCGACTGGTGCGAGACCGGCACGGCCACGGACTTCAAGGCGGGCAAGGCCCTGGGCCTGGAAGGCGACGTGGCGCTGAAGAGGATCCCCGAGTACGGCGAATACACCGACGGCCGTCTGGCTGAAAATGCCGAGGAATACCGCGTGGAGACCTTCGGCCGCAAGCTGGTGATCTCCCGTCAGGCCATCATCAACGACGATCTGGGCGCCCTTACCGACATGCCGCGCATGTACGGCGAAGCCTGCGCCGCTCTGGTGGGTGATGTGGCCTACGCAGCCCTGATCGATGCGGCCCTCAAGATGGGGGACGGCAAGCCCCTGTTCGACAGCGCCCACCGCAACCTGTTCACCGGCAAGGGCGGCGCGCCCACGGTCGAGAATCTGGGCGCTGTGGTCACCGGCATGGAACTGCAGCAGGACAGCTTCGGCAGGGTGGTCACCATCCAGCCCCGCTTCTTCATCGCGCCCATCGCCCTCAAGACCGCCTGCGAGTCGTTCTTCAATACGCAGATCACCGGCGGGCCGGTGGTGGGCACGCAGGCACAGCCGCTGGTCCATAATCCCTATGGCGGCGACTTCTTCCGGCGCATCTATGACCGCCGTCTGGATCTGGATGCGGCGACCACATGGTATCTGGCCGCGGCCAGATCCACGGTCAAGGTCTTCTTCCTGGGCGGCGTGCAGGCTCCCTACATCGAGAGCCGCGACAATTTCGACACCGATGGCTTCGAGACCAAGGTCCGCATGGACGTGGGCGCCAAGGCCCTGCGCTGGATCACTCTCGCCAAGGCCACGGCATAGCAAAGGAGGACAACATGCAAAACTCCCGTTCCATGGGCCGCTGTATCCACCATACTCCCAGCAAGGCCGTGCTGGGCGGTGAGCTGGTCGTGCTCACCGGCATGGTGGCCGTGGCCAGTACCGATATTCCGGCGAATGAAGAGGGGGCCTGCGAAGTGGAGGGCGTCTTTGCCCTGCCCAAAAAGGCCAGCGAGACCCCCAAACAGGGCGCCCCCCTGTACCTGGCCAGTGACAACACGCTGACCAAGACGTCCGGGACGCAGTTCGTGGGCACGGCCTGGGCCGATGCCCAGGCCAATGACGCCACTGTGCTCTGCCGCATCAATTTTGGCTACGGCGTGGCCGCTGCGGCTGCCGCAGCCGAACAGGGCAGCTAACCCACCACCCCTCCTCGCACCGGGTCGCGTGCCTCCGGGGACGCGACCCTCACAGGAGCCCTTATGGATCAATCACGCCTGATAGACCTGGCCTTCGATTTCTGCATGCGAGCGGAAGGCAACGCCACCTACACCGATGACCCCGACGACGCGGGGGGGCCCACCAAATTTGGTCTGGCCCTCAACTACAACCGGGATGTCCTGCCGGACAAAAATGGGGATGGTTACATCAATGCCGCCGATGTGCGTCTCCTGGAACGCGAGGACGCCCGCCAGGTATGGGAGCGCGTCTACTGGCGCGGCAATGGCTGCCACCTGCTGCCCGATGCGCTGGCCTTCATCTATGCGGACATGGTCTTCAACCCCGGCCCGGGGGCGGCCCCGAAGCTGCTGCAGCAGGCGCTGCGAGGGCTGGGCTGTTCCGTGGCCGTGGACGGCATCATCGGCGCCGAGACCAGGGAGGCCATCGGTCGCTGTGATCCCGGCGAGCTGCTGGTGGAGCTGACTGCGCAACGCCTGCGCTACTACGGCACACGTTCCAAGTATCCCAAGTACGGGCTGGGCTGGGATCGCCGGTCCGTATGGTGCCTGCGTACAGCGCTGGGCATCTGGTCGGGAGAGATCCAGTGAGCCCGCTGCAGACCATGGGGCTGGTCGGCGCCCTGCTGGCAGCAGGGCTTGCCGTCTACTACCTGGGAGTGGCCCGGGAAGAGGCCGAACAACTGCGGGAATCCCTGCATATAGGTACGACCCAGACCAGGGCCACGGAAAGCGCCCTGTCCGAGCTGGAAAAATCCCGCCGGGAGGCGGCTGAAAAGGAGCGGGAATATGCCCGTGCTGCAAAGGCTGCTGCTGACCTGCCTCTTGAGCAGCGTTTTGGCGAGTATGACCGCCTGTTCGACGCCATCGAGGCTGGTCGTGGCGAGCCCGCCCCCTGAGTTGCTGGAAGATTGTCCGCCCCCGGCCATCTCCCGGGAGGTATTGCCCGCCATTGCCGCGGGCCGAGCGGATGACGCCGGGCGGGCCTATGTCGATTATGTGCTGACCGTAGAGGCGGCGTGGAACGCCTGCCGTGATCGTCAACGTGCGCTGCGGGCCTATGTGCGCCGCATGGAGGCCCTGCATGATCCGTCCTGATCCCGATGATGATACCAGGCGCGACCGGATGCCCCGTGGCTGGCAGGATGACCGCTGGAGCCGGGACGGCTGCGGCTGGGATGGCTGGCAGGAGAGCGGCTGGAATGGGCGACCGCGCCCCCGGATGCGCCTGCCCCGGCCGCTGCGTATGGCGCTGCTGGCGATCCTGTGTCTGTTCGCGCTGCTGGCCGCTGTCGATCTGGCCCTGACCATCATTGATCCCGACAGGCCCATGCATGTGGCCCAGCTCATCCTGGGGCCGCTCCTGCGTCTGTCCGGCCTGTTTACCCTGGGGATGTGATATGGCCGCACCTCTGACCTATGCGGAAGTTTCTGCCGCCATGGGGGCCCTCCTGATGCTTTTTGTCGGCCTGAGCCTGCGCGAGCTCATCGCACTGATGCGCCAGATTCTGGCCCGTCAGCGTGAATGCCCCACACTCTATGCGGACCGCGAACGCAACGACAAGGCCCACAAGGAATTTTACGACGGCATGGAGGATCTCAACGTGCGCGTGACCCTGCTGGAAAAGGAACATAGACCGCGCTGTGACGGAGAAGACTGATGACGGAACAGGAATTTTTCGATGCCTGCGGCCACAAGGGCTTCAGCGAGCTCCAGACGGAGGACGGCAAGCCCCTGCGGGTGCTGGCCTACCATATCGGCCAGCAGGATGCCCGCCTGCGGGTGCGCATCTCGTACAGTACCACGGAGCTCGGGCGCCGTCTGCGTGGACAGGAACGGGTGACCCTCTGGGGCAGCAACTGGCGCGTAGTCCGTGGTCATGCCCAGGAGCGGGCCGAGGTCATGCAGGCCATGCTGGAGAGCGAGATCAGCTATGCCTGAGCTCTATCGTGTCGATGCCGACTGGCAGGACTGGCTGTCCGAGATCTGGGATGAGGTAGACAGTATCGCCTCCGAGTCCAGGCTCCGGCAGGCTGTGGTCCGGGCCACCAATGACACGCTCACGCATATGCGCAGTTTCCTTTCGAAGGGGATCCGCGCCACCTACTACGTCAAAAAGGCCGATATCGACGCCGCCATGCAGATCGTCAAGGCCCGCCAGCGCGGCCGGAACATCGAGGGCCGTCTGAGCTTCCGTTACCGGCAATCGTTGCCCCTGTCGCAGTTCGGCGCCCGGCAAGGCAAGACCTATGTCTCGGTCAAGGTCTTAAAGGCCAATCGTGCGCGGCGCATCCAGCCCGGCGGCGAGAAACAGATCCTGGCCACGAAAAAGGGCCGGGCCGCGGTGTGGATTGCCAGGGGGCATGTGCTGGCTCGCGTGGAAGGCCGGGAAAAACCGCTGCCCCTGTACGGCCCCAGCTTCATGGCCTTTTTCCGCTCTCCGGAGAACGAGGCGAGTATCGCTCGAGAAGAGAGCACATGGATGCTCAAGCGCCTGTACCATCATGTGCGGCGTCTGCAGGAGGACTAAATGCCTGACGACTACCAGCCTACGCAATTCGAGCAGGTCCTTGACCGTGACATGGAGCTGGTCTTCCAGGCCCCTCTGGGCGCCGGGATCAGCGTGACCCTGGTGACCGAGGACGGCAGCACCCACGAGCTGCGGGCCATGTTCGCCACCCCGGGAGCAGAGCCGCTCTCCGGCGTTGCCAGTGCACCGGTGGTCAGCGTGGCTCCCACCCTGCACGTGCCCCTGCGCGATGTGCAGGCGGCGCTGGGGCGTCCCCTCTCCACCCGGGACCGCGTCATCGTGCGCGGCCGTACCTACCGCATCCTGAATCCGCAGGACGACGGTTACGGCCTGATGGAGTGCAGGCTGCTGGAGGCCGCCCATGTCTGATGTCCTGTTCGCCTGGGGCGGCGTCCATCCCCGCACGCTCATCCGCCGGGCCGTCTGTCAGGTCATGCGCGAGCATGACGGTCTGGCCGCTCTCATTGGTGCCCGGATCTGGCCCAACCGCATGGAGCACTGGTTCCACAGTGAGCTCCCGGCGGCCGGTGTCTATACCGTCAGCGAGCAGCGCGTGGAGTCCGATACGCGGCCCGAACCGCAGGAGCGGGTCATCTCCCTGGCCGTTGAGCTGCTGGGCGGGGAGCTGGAGGCCGTGGACGATACGCTGGACGCCCTCTGCCTCCAGACAGAGCGGGCCGTGCTGCGCCTGGACGCCATCGGCCGGGCCATGGGCGCCATCGTGGACGCCAGTCTGCCCGAGCCCCTGCCGTTGGTCCACGGTACCCACCCGGCGGACACGCTGCTCTCCATCACCCACACCGGCACCGAGCTGGGCATCGCGACCGACGGTGCCCGCGAGTACGGCATGGCCGCCCTGAATTTCGACCTGGAATACCAATGGCCGACGGTCCCCCCGGAGCTGGCCGATTTTCTGCTGGCCCACACGGACTGGTACGTCCACCCCGGTGATGACCGGGTGGACATGATCTCACAGGTAATCTTTGACCAGGAGTGATCTGATGCCCCATCCCACCACCATGCTTGTCGTGCCCGCCGTGCGCGATGGCCGTCCCCTGCGCATCGCTGATCCGCAGTCCGGCCAGTATCTCCCGGCCACGGGTGCCGTGGTCCCACGTTCCGCGTTCTGGCTGCGCCGTCTCAAGGACGGTGATGTGCAGCTCAAGCCCGCTGCCAAGGAGGTCTAAATGTCCATCGCCTTTAACGTCCTGCCCGATACCGTCCGCGTGCCTTTTGCATATGCCGAATTCGACGGCTCCGGTGCGTCTGATGATCCGGCCCTCATGCCCTACACCGTGCTCATGGTAGGGCAGATGCTCGACAGCGGCACGGCCGAGGCCGGGACCGTACAACGTCCCATGAGTGCTGCCCAGGCCGCCACCCTCTTTGGTGAGGGCAGTCAGCTGGCCGCCATGTGCGCCGCCTACCTCAATGCCAACAGCATCACCAAGATGTTGGCCATCGGCGTCAAGGATGCCGAGGAAGGTACGGCCGCCAAGGGGGCCCTGACCATCAACGGCACCTGCGTCAACGCAGTACCGCTCTGCCTCTACATCAACGGCAAGCTGGTGCGTGCCGCCGCGCCCCTTGCCGCGGAAGCCTCTGCCGTGGCCGAGAATCTGACCAACGCCATCAATGCCGACAAGAGCCTGCCCGTGACGGCCACCTTCAGTGGTGGCGAGGTCAGCCTGACCGCCCGGCACAAGGGCGAGTGCGGCAACGATATCGACCTGCGCATCTCGTACTACGATGAGGACAAGCCCGGCGGCCTGACCTTCAGCTTCACCCAGATGACCGGCGGCGCCGGCAATCCTGATCCGGCTCCGGTCATCGCGGCCATGGCAAACGACCAGTACCACGTCATCGCCTGGCCGTGGACGGACAGCGCCAGCCTTGCCGCCCTGCGCGATGAGCTGGCGGACCGCTGGGGCCCCCTGCGCCAGATCGATGGACAGGCCATCGTGGTCAAGCGCGGCAGCTATGGCGACGTGACCACCTTCGCGGGCGAGCGCAACGACAAGCATCTGACCGTCTTCGCCTCCGAGGGCAGCCCCACCTCTCCCTGGGAGGACGCGGCCGCCACGGCGGGCGTCATCGCCTACTACGGCAACAGCGATCCGGCCCGGGGCTTCAACACCCTGCTGGTGCCGGGCGTCCTGGCTCCGGCTCCGGCCGACCGCTGGACCGACTTCCCCGAGAAAAACCAGGCTCTCTTCGAGGGCGTATCCACCCGCTATGTGGCTCCGGACGGCACGGTGCGCCTGCAAAAGTGCATCACCACCTACCGCCTCAACGACCTGGGCGCCGAGGACAAGGCTTTTCTCTCCCTCAACAGCCCGCTGACGCTCTCCTACCTGCGTTACGACTGGAACAACTATTTGAGGACAAAATATCCGCGCCACAAGCTGGCCTCTGATGCCGATGCCGCCCGCTATGACGCCAGCCAGCCCATCATGACGCCCAAGCTGGGCCGGGCCGAAGCCATCGCCCGCTTCATGGATGCGTGGCTGCCCATGGGGCTGGTGGAAGGCAGCGAGCAATTCAAGGCGGCGCTGCTCTGCGAGCGCAACGCCAAAAACGAGAACCGGCTGGACTGGCTGCTGCGGCCTGATCTGGTCAACCAGTTCGAGGTGGCCGGGACCCTGATCCGGCACATCGTCTAAGGGGGGTGAGGAATATGGGAAACGGAACCAACAATCGGCGGGCAGGCATCATCTACGTCAAAGTGGACGGGAAGCAGTACGACGCCAAGGGCGCCTATACCTACAATCTGGGTAAGCCCAAACGTGACGCCATCATCGGCGCCGACGGGGTGCATGGCTACAAGGAAACGCCGCAGGTGGCCTTTATCGAGGGGGCCGTCACGGACAGCGATGAGCTGGATCTGGCGACCCTGGTGACGGCCGACAACGTCACCGTCACGCTGGAGCTCAACAACGGCAAGGTAGTCACCCTCTCCAATGCCTGGTTTGCCTCCGAAGGCAGCGGCAGCACGGATGAGGGCGAGATCGCCGTGCGTTTCGAATCGCGGCGCGAGGCCGTGGAAAGCAACTAGGGAGCGTCATATGGAACCCATCGTCATCAAACTGACCGTGCCGCTGACCCACGGCGCCGAGACCATCACCGAGCTGCGCATCACCCGCCGCCCCACGGCGGGCGACCTGCGCGGCGTCAAGATCAGCGAGCTCACGTTCGACGACATCATCACCGTGGCCTCCCGCCTGGTGGCCCTGCCGCCCAGCGTGCTCAACACTATGGACCTGTCCGATTTCACCGAGCTCTCCGGCGTTATCGGCGCTTTTTTCGGGAGTGGCCAGCCGACTGGGATGACGCTCTGACCCTGCTGGCCTGGCTGTACCACTGGCCCCCCTCGGAGCTGGAGCGGATGACCGCCCGAGATCTGGCCTGGTGGGCTGAGCGAACCAAAAAACTGCAAAAACTCATGGAGCATGACTGATGGCCGAGGGCAAGCAGAGCCGGTTTGACCTGATCATCAATGCCGTGGAGCGTGTCTCGGGACCGTTCCGCCGCATCGAGCAGGCTATGGAGGGGATGAGCAAGGGAGCAGAGAAAGCTAGCGCATCCATGGAAGAGGCTACTCAGCATATAGCAAACACTGAAGAAGCTCTTCATACGCTCCATAGCAATGCAGAAAAATTGGATAAGTCTCTAGGAAACCCGAAGGGCCTGCAGCGCCTTTCCGGCAGCATCGGCAACGTGCGGGACAAGCTCCAGGGCATGGTGCAGCAGGGGCAGGCGGGGCTGGAGCGTCTGGGCGCTCTGGCGGGGCGCCTGTCCCTGCTGTTCGGCGCTGCCGGTGGGGGCGCCTTCGCCCTGGGCACCGAAGCTGCCACGGCAGCCGCCGAGGCCAGCAAATTCGCCAGCATGGTGGGCCTGTCCACCGGCAACTGGCAGGAGTACGCGGGCGCGGCCACGATGGCGGGGATGGAGGCCGATGAACTGGCCAGCCTGATGCTCACCCTGCAGGAACGGGCCGTCAATGCGGCCCGCGGCGAAAAGGGCGATATCGAGATGCTCAAGCTCATGGGCATCAGCGCCAAAAACGCCAAGGGCGAGCTCAAGAACGCGGATACGCTCCTGCTGGAACTGGCTGATCGCGTCAAAAAAATGCGCGAGGCTGGCGAGATGGGCAAGGCCGCGGGCATCATGAACCAGCTGGGCGGCGAGGAAGGCGCCCGCCTCCTGGATCTGCTCAAAAATGGCCGCGAGGGCCTGCTGGCCATGCGCAAGGAGGCCCGGGAACTGGGGCTCGTTCTTTCGGATGAGACTCTTGAATCGGCCCTTGAATATGGCTCCGCCATCAACCGCGCCAAGGCCACCTTCCGGGGGCTTGGTCTTACACTGGGCACTGCCTTCCTGCTCCCGCTGACCAAACTGCTGGACAAATTCCAGGCCTGGCTGCAGGTGCAGCGCGACATCATGTCCGCCGGATTTGAGGAATGGGTGAACGGGCTCAACCTCAACGAGGTCTGGGCCTCTGTGGAAGGATTTTTTGAAGGGCTGAAACGGCTTGCCTCCCTGTTGCAGCGCGTGGCCGACCTCTGCGGCGGCTGGAGCAATGTGCTGTTGGGGCTGGTGGCGCTCATCAGCGGCAAGGCCCTGCTGGCCCTGGGCTCGCTGGCTCTGGCCTTCGGCCAGCTGGGCATGGCCATGCTCGCCACTCCCGTGGGCTGGTTCGTGGCTGCCATCGCCGGGGTTGCCTATGCCATCCACAAAAACGGGGAAGGCGTGCGGAAGGCCTTCGAGCAGGGCTGGTTACGAGGTCTGTTGCAGATTTTTCTGAGTGTCATGGATGGTCTCAATGAGCTGGTGGCCACCCTCACCGGTGTGGACCTCTACAGCATCGGCGGTCAGTGGATCGATGGGCTGCTCCGGGGCATCAAGCAGGGGTGGCAGGAGCTCACGGGCTGGCTCGACAAAGGGCTGGACTCCATCGCCGGCATTTTCCGGAGCGACGATGACGGCAAAGGGACAACCTCGGGAGCCGCAACCTCTCCCCTGCCCATGTCCGATCCGCTCAACATGGTGCCCGGCGCCAAGTCCATGATGCAGCTGGTCCGCAGTGAACGAGTCATCCGGCAGGAAAACACGGTGCGCATCATCGCCCCCGAAGGCATGCGCCTTGAAGGCGAAGGCCAGGGCCGCGGCCTGGACGTGCGCGGCGATGTGGCCGAGGCCGGGGTCCTCAACGCAGGAGCCATCTGATGGATCTGTGGAAAATGCAGCTTCGGGCCGCCAGCTTCCGGGGCGTGTCCTTCGGGGTCACGGCGGATGAAAGCGAGGGCGGCCGCCGCACGGTGACGCATGAATTCCCCCAGCGCGAGGCTCCCTACGTGGAAGATCTGGGCGGTGCGCCGCGGCGCTTCACGGTCCAGGCCTTCGTGCTGGGCAGTGATTACATGAGCCGCCGCGACGCGCTGGAAGCTGCCCTGCAACAGCCGGGGCCGGGTACGCTGGTGCATCCCTGGTACGGCGAGGTGCAGGTCAGCCAGACAGCCCCCTACAAGGTCCGGCACAGCGCCCAGGATGGCGGTATGGCCGTCTTCCAGCTCTTTTTTTGCCGCGATACCGAGCCCAACAGCCCGGCCGCCAGCGTCAACCAGGGGCTCCGGGCCCGCCTGGAAGCGGGGACGGCGGGCCTGCTGGCCTGCGACAGCTTCGACAGCGTCCTGCGCCTGGCCGGGCAGGCTGAATGGGCGGTCAGCCAGACCTACAGCCTCATCGTGGATGCCGTGAGCACGGTGCAGGCCATCATGCACGGCGATGTCTCCACTGTGGCGGATCTGCTGGGCGCGGCCACGGGCTATGACCTCATGCCGCTGGCCAGCGTGGGTCAGCATCTCTGGAGCGTGCTGCAGGACATCGGCGGGCAGTCCGGGCTCTCTGATGCGGCCGTGTCCGGACGCTGGGCCAGTGTGGCCCGCACTGACTTTTTGCAGACCGTGCCGGACAACGTGGGCTCCCAGCGTGCGGTGATCCAGAGCAACGGTCAGGCTGTGGAGAGCCTGGTGCGCCGTCTGGCCCTGGTGGAATCGGCCCGTGCCGCCACCACGGCCCAGCCCGCCAGCCGGAGCGAGGCACAACAGCTGCGCTACGATTTTCTTGATGCGATGGATGAAGTTTCGGCGCTGGAGCCGGTTATCCCGGACATGACGCAGGCCAGCAGCGTGAGCCGCACGGAGATCCGGCTGGCCGCCTCTCTGGCCAGCCTGCGTTCCGGTACTCTGGCCACACTGGCCGAGGCCGCCCGTCGGGCACCGGAGGTGGTGACCATCACCCCGGCCTGTGTGCTGCCTTCGCTGGCCCTCTGCTACCGCCAGAGCGGCGGCGTGGACCTGGAGGCGGATCTGGTGGCCCGTAACCGCCTCATCCATCCGGGCTTCGTGCCGGTAGAACCACTGGAGGTGCTGCGTGGCTGACGACATCACCCTGCGCATCGATGGCGTGGACTGGACCTACTGGACCTCTGTGCAGGTCACCCGCCAGATGGATGCCATCGCCGGGACATTCTCCCTCGCGCTGGCCGACAAATGGATCGGCGGCGCCCAGGCGCTGCCCATCGCTGCGGGCATGGCCTGCCAGATCCTCATCGGCGGCGAGCAGGTCATCGATGGCTACATCGACCAGGTCCGCCCCTCATTCTCCGCCACAGCGCACGGCATCAGCGTCACCGGACGCGACAGGAGCGCCGATCTGGTGGACTGCGCTGCCATCCACAGCCCCGGGCAGTGGCTCAACTGCACCGTGCTCCAGCTGGCCCAGGCCCTGGCCAGCCCCTTCGGGGTGAGCGTCACGGCCGAGGGCGACGTGGGCGCGCCCATTGCCAGCTTCAAGCTCGAGGAAGGCGAGACCGCCTTCGAGGCCCTGGACCGCGCCCTGCGCCAGCGGGAGCTCATGGCCTGCCCGGACGGCAAGGGCGGCATCGTGCTGCTCAAGGCCGGAGCGGGCACAGCCAGCGGCAGCCTGCGGCAGGGGGAGAACATCCTTTCGGCCGAGGGACAGTTCGACATGGCCGACCGCTTCAGCGACTACATCGTCAAGGGCCAGAAGCCCGGCACGGACAAGGGCTGGGGCAAGGATGCCTGCGCCGTGCGCGGCCAGTACCGCGACCAGGCCGTGCAGCGTTACCGGCCCATGCTGATCCGGGCCGAGCAGTCCGGGGACAGCAGCAACGCGCACCAGCGGGCCGCATGGGAATGCAGCGTGCGGGCCGCCCGGGCCGTGACCGTCACGGCCACGGTGCAGGGTTTCCGGCAGCAGGGCGTTGGGCGGGAGCAGTCCGGCCCCCTCTGGCAGCTCAACCAAATGGCCGATGTGGATCTTCCCTATCTGCGCATCAGCCAGCGCCTGCTGGTGGCCGGGGTGGAGTTCCGGCGTGACGCCACGTCAGGCAGTACCACCCGCCTCACCCTGCGCGACCCGGCCGCCTTCAAGCCCGAGCCCAAAAAAGAGGAAAAAGGCGGCTCCGGCGGCGGTGGCGGCGATGTCAAAATGGAGAAGGAAGTGGACCTGCAGACCCGCCTGGCTCAGGACGCCGCGGCACGGCAAAAGGCCATCAAATGAGCGACCGTCAAACTATCCGTCTTCTGGAGCGATTGTCCCGCCGCATGCGCAACATCGTGGCGCGTGGCGTCATCTCGCTGGTACGTGATGCCCACAAATGGCAGTCCACCCAGCTGGAGCTGCTGGACGGCGAGGTCCTGGACGATGCCGAGCGTGCCCAGCAGTACGGTTTTTCCTCCGTTCCCCACGCCGGGGCCGAGGCTGTCGTGCTGTTCGTGGGTGCGGATCGCTCACATCCCGTGGTGCTGGCCGTGGATGACCGACGCTACCGCGTGCAGGCCCTCAAGGACGGCGAGGTGGTGATCTACACGGACGAAGGCGACCGCATCCACCTCAAGCGCGAGCGCACCATCGAGGTGACCACCAGGCATTTTGTGGTCAAGGCCGAGGATGACGTGCGCATTGAGACCAAGAATTTCAGCATCCAGGCCGACCAGAGCGTGCAGGTAGAGACCGCCAGTACACGGTTTGCCACCGGGGCGCTGGCTTTTGGCGGCCAGGGCGGCGGCGCCGTCACGGCACAGCTCACCGGCGGCATCGTGGCTTCGCAGGATCTGCAAAGCAATGGCGGTGCCGTCTCCCTGAACCGGCATGTGCATACGGGCGTACAGGCCGGGAGCGATACGACGGCCAGCCCCGTGGGAGGATAGCATGGATATCTGTCTGCATTTTGACCAGGAGAACGGCCTGTTCGACGCTCTGCTCTCCGGGCCGCTGGCCGACCTGCAGGGCGACGATGGCCTGATGACGGCGGTGATCATCTCTCTGTTTACGGACGCACGGGCACATGACGACGATCCCCTGCCCGATGAGCGTGTGGGCGTGTCCAGCGACCGGCGAGGCTGGTGGGGAGACTGCCTGCCCGATGCCCAGGGCGAGCAGACGCTGGAGAGCATCGGTTCCCGGCTCTGGCTGCTCTGGCGGGAGAAAGATCTGGATAGCGTGGTGGCCCGTGCCCGGCAGTATGCGGAAGAGGCGCTGGCCTGGCTGACCAGGGAGGGGCATGTCAGCTCCCTGAGTGTCAGCGTGGAGCGTGTGCAGCCAGGGCACCTGGGTATCAGTGTGGCCGTGCAGCCCTCCGGCAGCGATGCCCCGGGCCGCGAGTGGCGTTTCACCTACGATTATCAGCAAACCCAGCCGGTAAGCGTCCGGCTGGAGGCATAGGAGGCTGCCATGGCTTGGGACCGTCCGACCCTCACCAGTCTGCACGAGCGCATCGCCCGTGATTTTTCTGGCCGCCTGCTGGATGGCGCCACGCTGCTCCGCCGCTCCGTGCTGGCGGTGCTGGCAAAAGTCTGGGCCGGGGCCTGTCATACGCTGCACAGCGTGCTGGCCTGGCTCTACCTGCAGGTTTTTGTGGACACGGCCGAGGGCGAATACATGGAGCGCTGGGCCGGGGTCTGGAACCTCTCCCGTCTGCCTCCGCGGCCGCGGGCGACGTGGTCTTCACCGGACAGGACGGCGCCGTGATCCCGGCCGGGACCCTGCTGCAGCATCAGGCCAGTGGGCTGCAGTATGCCCTGGAGGACAGGGCTGTCATCGCCGACGGCAGCGCCCTGGTGCGCGTGATCGCCGTGGAGACCGGCGCCGCCGGTAACCTGGACGCCGGGGAACAGCTGCAGCTGCTCTCTCCCATCGCCGGTGTGGAGAGCGTGGCCGTGGTGCAGACAGGGGGATTGACGGGCGGCGCGGATGCCGAGAGCGACGATGCCCTGCGTGCCCGGGTCCTGGAACGCCTGCGCCAGCCGCCCCGCGGCGGCAGCATGGCTGACTATGTGCGCTGGGCCAGGGAGGTGCCGGGCGTGACCAGGGCCTGGTGCTATCCTATGCATATGGGCATCGGCACCGTGGGCGTCTGCTTTGTCTGTGACGCCCAGGAGGACCCTTTTCCCTCGGAAGAGATGGTGCAGCGCGTGCAGGAGCACATCGAGCCACTGCGCCCGGCCACGGTCAAAGAGCTGGCCGTGTTCGCTCCCGAGCCGCTGGATGTGACCGTGCGCCTGCGCATCTCTCCGGACACGGAGGCTCTGCGCGACGCTGTCCGGGCCGAGATCGAGGACGTCTTTTCCCGCGAGGGCGCTCCGGACAGCGTGCTCTACCGCTCGCATATTGCCGAGGCTGTGTCCCTGACCCCCGGCGAGCAGGATCATGAACTGCTGGAGCCTGCCGAGGACGTGGTGGTGCCTGCGGCCTACCTGCCGCGGCTCACGCAGGTGGTCTTTGAAGGCGAGGTGGAGAGCCATGCCTGAGACTGATCTGCGCGCCCGCTCCGCTGCCGACTACCTGCGCATGCTCCAGCACCTGCTGCCGCAGGGCCAGGCCTGGACCCGTGCTCCGGGCGCCGTGCTGACCGCGGTGCTGCAGGCTTCGGCGGATGAGCTGGAGCGCCTGGATATGGCCATGCGCCTGCTGCTCATGGAGATCCTGCCCACAAGCGCCATCGCCGGGCTGGAGGACTGGGAGCGCGTCCTTGGCCTGCCTGATGCCTGCCTGCCCGCCGGGACCACCCTGCAGGAGCGCCGCAGCGCCGTGCTGGCAAAGCTGCGCGACGAGGGACGTCAGGATCTGGCCTACTGGTACGGCGTGGCCGACTCGCTGGAGTACGACGTGACCATCGAGGAGCACTGGCCTTTCTGCTGCGGCATCCACCAGTGCGCTGACCCGTCCGGCCTGACGCCGGAGGAGATCCAGGCCCATCCCGAGATCGGCTATCTGGCCGTGCCGGAGACCCGCTGGTGGTGGAACGTCATCGTCCACGGCGACCGGCTGCTCCGCTTCCGCTGCGGCGAGAGCCTGTGCGGTGAGCTGCTCATGGACTGGCGCGCCGCCGCCTCCCTGGAGTGCGTCATGCTGCGCGACAAGCTGGCCCACACCCTGCTGACCTTTACCTACGAAGAAGGAGAATAGCATGAAATACAATCCCCCCGCCGGATCCCAGGACCCCGATGCCAAGTACGTCACCGGCCAGCCCGGCAAGGTCCGCGGCAGTGCCGTGCCTGCCGAGGCCGTGGAACATCCCCAGCGCGAGATCGTGGAGGTCATCCGGCAGGCAGGCCTGGAGCCCAGTGGCGACGACCTTGGCCAGCTGTGGAAAGCCCTCCAGCAACTGTTCACGGAAAAGGTGGCCGTCGCCACCAAGGAAAAGGCCGGTATCGTCAAACCAGGATCCGGCCTGTCTGTCAAAGAAGACGGCACACTGGATGTGACGGTCTCCGCTGCCATCCCGGGGACCATCGTGGCGTTCGCGGGCACGTTCGGCGGCGAGGGGAACCGCCACCCCATCCCCCTGGGCGGCAGTGAGCCCGATACCGGATGGGTGCTCTGTGACGGCGGCAGCGACGGAAAGGGCGGCACCGTACCTGATCTGCGCGGGCGCATGATCATGGGGGTATCTGATGCCTACAAAGCTGGCTCTACTGGCGGCTCCGCAAACCATTCGCACAGTCTGTCCGGCACTGTGGGCAGCACGACGCTCACGGAAGCACAGCTGGCCAGCCATACTCATAAAATCAGAGTCGCTTCAAACAGCGAGGCCGGAAATGGCTTGGATGCCGGCAAAGGTAATCCCACCAATATGGACTCAAATCGAGTGGCGGTGACTGGCGGCAGCCAGTCTCACAGCCATAGCCTGGCTGGATCGTCCGGAAGCGCCACTTCTCTACCTCCGTATTATGCGCTGGCGTACATCATGCGTACCTCCTAATCCGGTGGCTGGTGCGGTTTGCAGGGCTATGATCGGGTGTGTCCGGCACTGTCGGGAAAACGACCCTTACGGTGGAGCAGCTGGCCAGCCATAACCACAAGATGCTGGTCCAGACCGGTGCAGGGTCTACTGACAGTATCTCTGGCGGCAAGGGCGCTCCCCTTTGGTCTGCGGGATATTTACAGTCCTCCGGTGGGTCTCAGCCCCATACCCACGCGCTTTCCGGGACGTCTGGTGATGCCAGTGGTCTGCCCCCGTATTATGCGCTGTCGTACATCATGCGGACGGCCTGATCCGGTGGCTGGCGCGGTCTGCAGGGCTATGATCGGGTGTGTCCGGCACTGTCGGCGAAACTACGTTGACCGTGGAGCAGACAGCCCGCCATACGCACACTGCACCCGCAGCAGCTCAGGACGCTGGCGGGGGCATCATCGCCGGTGGGTCCGGCTCTTCAGGGAGTACATGGACTCTCAGCTATACAGGAGGCTCTCAGCCTCACACGCACAATATGTCCGGGGACACTGGCGCGGCCAACAATTTGCCGCCGTACTACGTGCTGGCTTTTGTTATGCGAGTGGTCTGATGTGCAAAACATGGCTTATTACCTTGTTTTTTATGGGCTGTATGGGTGTGTCCGGCACTGTCGGCGAGACCACGCTGTCGGTGGAGCAGATCGCCAGCCATCTGCATACTACCACGTTGAGTTCTAATATTTCGGGGTCGTATCATATGCAGCCAGGTTCAGGAGCGTACTATAACACAAGCGCCTTCCCCTCTGCCAATACCGGCGGCTCCCAGCCCCATACACATACATTATCGGGAGCATCCGGCGCTGCCGACAGTCTGCCGCCCTATTACGCCCTGGCCCTGATCATGCGCATCGCATGATGTACGCAAGCGTGTAGTACGGGGGCAGGGAGGATTCTTCCTCAGATGCACCGTCCAGCGTGTGGGTGTGCGGCTGACTGCCACCAGCATTATCCATAGCTCTTAGGTAGTACGCGGTGCTGCTCGTTCCAGGAACCCCACCACCTGCACCTGATCCGAGTATGACCGTCCCTCCGTGTTTATGGCTGGCCAACTGCTCCACGGTGAGGGTCGTGGCCCCGACAGTGCCGGACACACCCGGTCATGCCCCCGCAGACCGCGCCTGCTGCCGGATTAGGAAATCCGTATGATGTACGACAGCGCGTAGTACGGAGGCAGGCCGCTTGCCTCCTCTGATGCTCCATCCAACGCGTGGGTGTGTTGTTGGGAACCTCCGGTATAGCTAAGGGTCCATGTGCTGCCAGAGCTCCCAGAACCACCGGCGATGATTCCGCCTCCAGAATCCTGGGCTGCGGCGGGTGCGGTATGGGTATGACTGGCCAGCTGCTCGACCGTAAGGGTTGTGCTGCCGACAGTGCCGGACACATCCGGTCATGGCCCCGCAGACAGCGCCTGCTGCTGGGATCAGGCCGTCCGCATGATGTACGCCAGAGCGTAGTACGGTGGCAGACCGCTGGCCTCTCCAGACGCTCCAGACAGACTGTGCGTGTGGGGTTGAGATCCGCCCGCAAGAAGCGTCGTTGTGTCTGTGTCGCCATTCTCCGCATAGGTTTGGTTTATGCCGGCACTGTAGGCCGTAAACACAAATTTCTTCATAGGATGATGATGTATCGCCAACTGTTCCCCTGTAATGGTCGTGGCGCCCACAGTGCCGGACAAACCCGGTCATGCCCCCGCAGACCGCGCCTGCTGCTGGGATCAGGCCGTCCGCATGATGTACGACAGCGCGTAGTACGGGGGCAGACCGCTGGCCTCGCCAGACGCCCCGGTCAGATCATGGGAGTGGGGTTGGGAGCCGCCGGTTAATTCTGTCTCTCCACCTGCTGTCCCCTGCCATATCCGATAGCCTGTCCCTGCACCGTTATAGCCAGTGACAACAGTGATACCATGCGCATGGCTTGCCAGCTGCTCCTCAGACAGCGTCGTGGCGCCCACAGTGCCGGACATACCCGGCTACGGCCCCCAAAGCTACGCCTTTCGCCGCATCAGGCTGTCCGCATGATGTACGCCAGTGCGTAGTACGGGGGCAGGCTATTGGTCTCCTCAGACGATCCAGACAGGCTGTGGGTGTGGGGCTGGCTGCCACCTGCCGCAGTCGTTGTAGTGGTGCCAGCGCCATCTCGTATGGCCTGCTGGCTTCCACCTCCGAATATCGATGCACGGCCTGCTGAAAAACTATGATTGTGGCCCGGCATCTGCTCCACCGACAAGGTGGTCTGCCCGACAGTGCCGGACAGTCTGCTGGATAATTGAAAAGTCCAACAATGGAGAATCGTTATGTGGTTTGAATTGATGCCGCACGGAATGCGGGAAATAACGGACGATGAAATTGTGGCCAAGGCAGAGCAAATCAAGGCGCATCGCGCTTTACAAGGCGGAGCCGGTCACGAGACGACGCCCCCGACACTCTACCCCTGGCAAATGCCTTCTCATTCTCACACCATAAACCGCTGTGGAGGTTGCTACCATGCCCACTGTTACTGTTGTCCCCTCCGATAGCCTGATCATCGTCGATGGCGCGGCCCTCGTTTTCCCGTTTGACGCCCCGACAAATCTGCATGCCCTGCAATGGCGTGGGGGCACTGGCCATACCGAGTGGACGGATGGCCCCAACCAGCCACTGACTGCTGAGGATTATGACGAGCAGGTCGCGCCGTTCGTGAAGCTCTGGCAGGCGGAAAAAGCACGCCTGGAGAAGAAAGCCGCCGAGGAGGCTGCCGCCCGTGCGCTCCCCGATGCCAAGTCCGCCAAGCAAAGCGAGATCCAGAACGGCTACGACGCCGCTCTGGCGGCCTCCCTGACCATGCCCGCCGCTTCTCCTACGGCGCAGGACGTGAGCATCGGCGCGGCCCTGTTGGCTGTAGATGATGCGGAGGGGCTGGCGTATGTGCAGGCTCTGCACGCCGCCCGCCGTGACGAGCTGCTGGCCGCCGTGGAGGCCGCCGAGACCGTGGAGGCCGTGCAGGCCGTGGTCGTGGACTATGACGTATAGACGAGCGGGCCAGACCATCACCGCTCCGGACGCGGGCGGGCATGGCCTGGATATGAGCAACGGGCAGGACTGGCTGGTGGAGGATTGCCTCATCGACCTGTCGGCCTGCCCGCTGGATCAGCTGGATGAGGCCGTGGGCGTGGTATGGGGCAGCAGTGCCGTTTTTCGACGCTGTGTCATCCGGGGCGCGGGCAAGTTGGTGCTGTGCGGCTCCGGGGATACGGATAAATTGAACGTTGAACGCGGCAAGACCGTCACTTTCGAGGACTGTATCCTCGAGGACTTCGGGCGGCGGGGACCGGAAGCGCAGTCCGGCATGCGGGTCATGTTGCGAGGCTGCCTGATCCGCAACTGGGGCGCTCCGGACCGCTTTGACGTGCGGTCCTTCGCGGCATGGGCACATCACGGCGGCGGCATCGAGGCCGTGGACTGCGTCTTTGACCAGCCCCGTGCTTGGCGCGGCTGGCATATCATGGTGAGGGACTGGCTGGCCCATATGGGGCAGGCATGGAACGACGAAGGCCTGCGCGGCCTGTTGCGTCCGGCCAACTGGCTGCCCGGTGTCTGCCGGGGGCTGGTGGCCACAGCGGGCGGACAGGTCCGGGCCGAGAACTGCCATGCCACACGCTGGTGGATACGTCTTGAAGGGCACCGTGGCCCGCATATGAGCCGCAGCCAGGCGCAGGCGCTCATGGCCAGGCTGGAGAACATGCTATAGGCCTCCCACAAGGAGGTTCTATGGCAACAAAACACAAACGGGCGACCATGACGGCCCGCCAACTGGCAGAGGAC
>ERZ773146.613-NODE-613-length-26088-cov-7.290170_pt1 | contig 26088 bp, 21 predicted proteins | sample MGYA00580847_ERZ773146 | MGnify/ENA primary metagenome ERZ773146 (study PRJEB29015, sample SAMEA2737830) | human gut metagenome | biome: human gut; feature: human-associated habitat; material: faeces | place: China | collected 2012 ...
TCCTGCACGTCAAGCAGATGCTCTACCAGCTGAGCTAACCGTCCATATTCTGTTTGTGCCGCAATCGGCTTAATTATGATATCATACCGTCGGGCAAAAAGCAAGCCCTTTTTTGAAAATTCTGCAAACTTTTTGAAGTCTGGTTTGCCGGGAATGGAAAATCAGCCGCTCAGCGCACATTTTGTAAACCGCCATAAGGCGTTTCCGTTGCCCTGAACGCCGGTTTGTGGTATAATACATTGATTATAATAGGAAAGGTATCGCAGAATGAGAGTTTTGGGCATCGACCCGGGTTACGCCATTGTGGGCTGGGGCGTTTTGGACTATGCGGGCAACCGGTTTGCACCGGTGGATTTCGGGGCCGTGTGCACCGATGCCGGGGTGCCGTTTGAGCAGCGGCTGGACGAGGTCTATACCGGCATCCGGGAGGTCATCGAACGGACACAGCCTGAGGTGCTTGCCATCGAAAAGCTGTTCTACCAGCACAACCAGACCACCGTGATCGGCGTGGCCGAGGCACGCGGGGTCATCCTGCTGGCGGCGGCGCAGGCGGGCATCCCCATCTACGAGTACACCCCCATGCAGGTGAAACAGGCCGTTACCGGCTACGGCAAGGCCGTGAAAAAGCAGGTGCAGGAGATGACCCGCATCCTGCTGCATCTGCCCGCTGTGCCAAAGCCCGATGATACCGCCGATGCACTGGCCATGGCCATCACCTTTTGCCATACCAACGGCAACCAGCTGAACCGCTTTGCAAGAAGGGGCGTTGGGCCGATTTAGTTGTTATTATTTGTGTATAAGGAAAGATTTCCCTTTGTACAACCTCTCAGTCTCACTTTGTTCGACAGGACCCTAGCAGGGGAGCCTTTGGCGAAGAGGAAGAGCTGCCCGCTATGCCAAGGCCTCCCCTACTAGGGGAGGTGGCATTGCGGAGCAATGACGGAGAGGTTGGACAGAGGAGGAGCTGACCGAAAAGGGAAAACACTTTATGATCTACTCTTTAACTGGAAAAATCATCAAAAAGACCCTGAACGCTGTGGTGGTGAGCTGCGGCGGGGTGGGCTACTATGTGCAGTGCCCGACCAGCGTTGCGGGCGCACTGCCCGGGGTGGGCCGGGAAGCCACCCTTTACACCGTGATGAGCGTGACGGAAAATGACATCAGCCTGTATGGCTTTGCCACTGAGGAGCAGCAGAACTGCTTTGAGCTGCTGACCGCCGTTTCCGGTGTGGGCCCCAAGGTGGGCCTTGCCATTCTCAGTGTCATGGAGCCTGACCGGGTGGCGCTGGCGATCTCGGCGGGCGACCACAAGGCCTTCAAGGCGGCATCCGGCGTGGGCCCCAAGCTGGCCCAGCGCATCGTGCTGGAGCTGAAGGATAAGGTGGCAAAGGGCTTTGTAGATGGCATCAACCTCGAGGATGTGGGCGCGGCCACTGCCGCCCCCGCCGCACAGGGAGCCGGGCAGGCCATTGCGGCGCTGGTGTCGCTGGGGTACAGCCAGAGCGAAGCAGCCCTGGCCGTTTCCAAGATCGACGCAAGCCTTCCCGTGGAAGAGATCATCAAGCTGGCCCTGCGGGGCATGGCAGGCAGGAGGTAATCCATGCAGGACGAAACCGCGCTCTATGGCGCAAAAATGATGCAGCCCGGCTTAACGGCGGCGGACAACGAGGAAAACAGCCTTCGCCCGCAGCATCTGGAGGACTACATCGGACAGGACAAAGTCAAGCAGAACCTGAAAATCTATCTGGAAGCCGCCAAGCGGCGCGGTGAGCCCATGGATCACATCCTGCTCTATGGCCCCCCGGGCCTGGGCAAGACCACGCTGGCGGGCATCATCGCCAACGAGATGGGGGTGCAGATCCGCATCACCAGCGGCCCTGCCATTGAGAAGCCCGGCGACCTTGCCGCCCTGCTGACCAATCTGCAGGAGGGCGATGTGCTCTTCATTGATGAGATCCACCGCCTGTCCCGGCAGGTGGAGGAGGTGCTCTACCCGGCGCTGGAGGATTACGCGCTGGATATTATGATCGGCAAGGGCCCCAGCGCCCAGAGCATCCGGATCAACCTGCCCCGCTTCACGCTGGTGGGCGCTACCACCCGTGCGGGCCAGATCACCGGCCCCCTGCGGGACCGCTTTGGTGTGCTGCTCAAGCTGGAGCTGTACAGCCCCGATGAGCTGAGCCGGATCATCCAGCGTTCGGCGGGCATCCTCGACCAGCCCATCACCCCGGAGGGCGCTTACGAACTGGCCAAATGCAGCCGGGGCACCCCCCGCGTGGCAAACCGCTTCCTGAAGCGTGTCCGCGACTTTGCCACCGTGCTGGGGGATGGCATCATCGACCGGGACGTTTCCCTGATGAGCCTGAAGCGGATGGACGTGGACGCGCTGGGTCTGGACGAGCTGGACCGCAGCCTGCTCCGCGCCATCATTGAGATGTACAACGGCGGCCCTGTGGGTCTGGAAACGCTGGCGGCGGCGCTGGGCGAGGAGGCCGTGACGCTGGAGGACCTGTGTGAGCCCTACCTGATGCAGATGGGCTTTCTGACCCGCACCCCCCGGGGCCGCTGTGCCACCCGCCTTGCCTATGAGCACCTGGGCCTGAAAGCCCCCGAGACCGGAAGCCCGGAGGACAACGGCCAGCAGAGCCTGTTCTGAGCCGTTTGAAGAGAGAAAGGAGGACGCTTATGCGCCCTGCAGATAGTTGGAAAGATTACGAGCTGCTGGATGCCACCGGCGGCAACCGCCTGGAGCGCTGGGGGGAGACCATCCTCATCCGGCCCGACCCGCAGGTGGTGTGGAAAACCGAGAAACAGAGCCCGCTCTGGGCCAAGGCCGATGCCATCTACCACCGCTCCAATCAGGGCGGCGGAGAGTGGGAGTACCGCCGCCGTCTGCCTGAGAAGTGGAAGATCTCCTGCGGTGAGGGCGAGGACAAGCTGACCCTCATCGTCAGCCCCACCGGCTTCAAGCACACCGGCGTGTTTCCGGAGCAGGCTGTCAACTGGGCCTGGTACGCCAAAAAGATCCGCGCGGCAGGCCGCCCTGTCAAGGTGCTGAACCTGTTTGGCTATACCGGCGGCGCAACGCTGGCCTGTGCCGCTGCGGGTGCTGCCGTCTGCCATGTGGATGCTTCCAAGGGCATCGTAGCGTGGGGCAAGGACAACGCCGTGGCCAGTGGTCTGGCGGACCGGCCCATCCGCTGGCTGGTGGACGACTGCGCCAAGTTTGTGGCCCGGGAAAAGCGCCGGGGCAACACCTACGATGGCATCATCATGGACCCGCCCAGCTACGGCCGCGGCCCCGGCGGCGAGATCTGGAAGCTGGAGGACTGCATCTACGAGCTCATCAGCCAGTGCGAGGAAGTGCTGAGCGATACGCCCCTCTTCTTTGCGGTCAACAGCTACACCACCGGCCTGTCCCCCGCGGTCATGGAGTATATGCTCAAGACCACGCTGGTGCCCCGCTTTGGCGGCAAGACCAGCTGTGATGAGATCGGCCTGCCCGTTTCCGCCACCGGCGGCGTTGTGCCCTGCGGCGCAACGGCCATTTGGGAAGAATGAACTCCCTCAGTCACGGCTGTCGCCGTGCCAGCTCCCTCGGGGAGGGAGCCTTTGGCATGGCGGGAACATTGACCGTTTGCCGGAAAACTTCTCGGTCGCGCCAGAGGCCCCATCTCAGAGGGGGCTGTCTGCGAAGCAGACTGGGGGAGTGTCCTGACGACAGCCATTCTGAAAAAATGAAGAAGAACCAAGAATGGGGTACAGCCCTTTTGAGAAGGGCGCACCACCGGAAAGAGAAAACCTATGGAAGAAACGATTTTAACTGCGAAAGATCTGAAGTTCCGCTATGACCCGGAACAGCCGGACTACGCCCTGAACGGCGTGTCGGCTGAGGTGAAGCGGGGCGAATTTGTGGCAGTGCTGGGGGCCAACGGCTGTGGAAAATCCACGCTGGCCAAGCACTTCAACGCCATCCTTCTGCCGGAGAGCGGCACTGTGCTGGTGGAAGGGATGGACACCAAAGACGAGGACAAAATCTACGATATCCGCCAGACCGTGGGCATGGTGTTCCAGAGCCCGGACAACCAGATCGTTGCCACCGTGGTGGAGGAAGATGTCGCCTTTGCGCTGGAAAATCTGGGCGTGCCGCCGGAGGAGATGCGCCGCCGCGTGGATGAAGCGATGAAGATGGCTGGCATCTACGAGTACCGGGAGCGTGCGCCCCACAACCTGTCCGGCGGCCAGAAGCAGCGCGTTGCCATTGCGGGCGTGGTCGCCATGCGGCCCGACTGCCTGATCCTGGACGAGGCCACCGCCATGCTTGATCCCCGGGGCCGGGAGCAGGTGATGCAGACCATCCACCATCTGAACAAGAACATGGGCATCACGGTGGTGTCCATCACCCACTATATGGAAGAAGCTGCTCAGGCCGACCGCGTGCTGGTGATGAGCAAGGGCAATGTGGTCATGGAAGGAACCCCGAAAGAGGTGTTCAGCCAGACCGAAAAGGTGCGCGCCCTGCGGCTGGATGTGCCGCAGGCTGCCGAGCTGCGGGATGAGCTGGTCAAGGCCGGCATCCCCATGCCCGAGGGCATCATCGACACCGGCGCGTGCGCACAGGCTCTGTATGAGCTTTTGAAGTAAGGGAGGGGACGGAAGATGGGAAGCATTATCAAAGTAGATCACCTGAGTTATGTCTATAACCCGGGAATGCCCAATGCCGTCACCGCGCTGGATGACGTGAGCTTTGAGGTGGAAGAGGGAGATTTTGTGGGCATCATCGGTGCCACCGGCTCCGGCAAGAGCACCCTCATCACCCACATGAACGGCCTGAACAAGCCCACCAGCGGCCACATCATCATCGATGGCCGCGACCTGTGGGCCGAGCCGGAAAAGATCCGGGAATTCCGTTTCCTCACCGGTCTGGTGTTCCAGTACCCGGAGTACCAGCTGTTTGAGGAGACTTGCTATAAGGATATCGCCTTTGGCCCCAGAAACATGGGGCTGGACGAGGCCGAGATCGACAGGCGGGTGCATGAAGCAGCGGACTTTGTCGGCCTGGATGAGGCGCTGCTGCAGCGCAGCCCCTTTGAGCTGTCCGGCGGCCAGAAGCGCCGGGTGGCCGTGGCGGGTGTGATGGCCATGAAGCCCCGCATTCTGGTGCTGGATGAGCCTGCCGCCGGTCTGGACCCCGAGGGCCGGGACGAGATCCTGTCTGAGGTCAAGGAGTACCACAAAAAGACCGGTACCACCGTGCTGCTGGTCTCCCACAGCATGGAGGATATTGCCAAATACGCCGACCGTGTGCTGGTGATGAGCAACAAGAAGATCGCCATGTATGACACCGTGGAGAACGTGTTCGCCCGTGCGCCCGAGCTGCTGGCGCTGGGCCTGAGCGTGCCGCAGGTCACAAAGATCTTCCTCAAGCTGCGGGAGATGGGTGTGGATGTCCCGGCGGACGTTTACACCGTGCCCTATGCCGTCAAGATGATTTTGGAAGCCAAGAAGCGCCGGGACGCAGGCGAAAGCCTTGTGCTGCCCCGTGTGGATGCAAAGAAGGGAGGCGCTGCCACATGCTGAGAGATATCACCATCGGCCAGCACTTCCCGGGCGACAGCCTTGTGCATAAGTTCGACCCCCGCATGAAGCTGGTGCTGACCATCGTCTACATCATTCTGCTGTTTGCCGCGTCCAACCCGCTGGGCCTGACGCTGTCCCTTGTTTTCCTTGTGGCCATGTACGGCGTGGCGAAGATCCCCTTCAAGCTCATCACCAAGAGCCTGAAGCCCATTTTGCCCATCATCCTCTTTACCGCGGTGCTCAACCTCTTCTTTGTTTCGGGCGAGGGCGAACCGCTGGTGCACTTCTGGGTGCTGAACATCTACGCCGAGGGCCTGCGCTATGCCATTCTGATGGCGGTGCGCGTGATGGCACTGATCGCGGGCACCAGCCTGCTGACCTATACCACCAGCCCTATCGTGCTGACGGATGCCATCGAGCAGCTGCTCAAGCCTTTGGGCAGGCTACACTTCCCGGTGCATGAGCTGGCTATGATGATGAGCATTGCCCTGCGCTTTATCCCGACCCTGATCGAAGAGACCGACAAGATCATGAACGCCCAGAAAGCCCGTGGTGCCATGCTGGACAACGGTTCCATGATGGAGCGCGTCAAGGCGCTGGTGCCGGTGCTCATCCCGCTGTTCATCTCGGCCTTCCGCCGCGCCGATGAGCTGGCCATGGCCATGGAGTGCCGCTGCTACCGCGGCGGTGATGGCCGCACCCGCCTGAAGGTGCTGCGCTGCACCCGGCAGGATTATATCGACCTGGCGGTGTGCATCGTCTGCTTTATGGTGATCCTGAGCTCGAGATTGGTGTTCCCGAATTTCTGATATGATGAACTACTTGCTTATTCTGTCTTACGATGGCACCAACTACTGCGGCTTTCAGGTGCAGCCCAACGGGCGGAGCGTGGCCCAGACCTTTCAGGATGGGCTGGAAGCGGTGCTCCACAGCCGCCCCGATATCAAGGGGTGCAGCCGCACCGATGCCGGGGTCCACGCGCTGGGCTTTGCGCTGAACTTCCACGCGGAGACCCGCATCCCCCCCGAAAAGCTGCCGCTGGCCATCAATCAGCACCTGCCCCCGGATATCCGGGTGCTGTGCGCCCGGGTGGTGCCGGAGGAGTTCCACGCCCGCTATGCCGCCCATACCAAAACCTACCTGTACCGCATCCACAACCACCCCATCGATTCGCCTTTTGATGAAAAATATTACACCCGGGTGCCCCGGCGGCTGGATGTGGATGCCATGCAGAGGGCGGCGGAACAGTTTGTGGGAAAGCACGATTTTCTGGCCCTGTGCGCGGCGGGTTCCTCTGCTGCTGCCCACGGAGATACCGTGCGCACCATCACTGACTGCCATGTGACCCGGAAGGGCGACGAGGTGGACATTGAGGTGACAGCGGACGGCTACCTCTATAACATGGTGCGCATTCTGGCAGGCACCCTGTGTGAGGTGGGCGCGGGCCGGATGCAGCCCGATGCCATCCCCGGCATCCTTGCCAGCCGGGACCGCAGCCAGGCCGGGCCGACGCTGCCCGCGAAAGGGTTATTTTTGGAGAAGGTGGACTACGACCTATGAGAAAAAATCGCAACCGTCCGGAGAGTGACGAGCCGCTTTCGGAAGGGCGGGTCGAATATCTGGAAGCTGCCCGCCAGCGTGTGCGGAACCGGCGCATCCGCCGCACGGCGGTGCTGCTGGTGCTGCTGACGGCGGTGGTGCTGTTTGCCACCGGCATCGCGGGCAGCTCGGTGGCGGCCCTGAAGGACCTGACCGATACGGCCCGCATTGCCCTGCTGCCCGGCTCCGGCTGGCCCCAGCAGACCGGTGTGGCCGAGCTGGAACAGATGGCCCCCCTGACCGGCAGCTTTGTGGAGCTGGGGGACGAGGGCTGTGTGGTCTGGTCGCGCACCGGCAAAAAGCTGAACAGCATCCAGAGCGGCTATGCCCGCCCGGCGCTGGCCGCGGGCAAGACCCGCTTTGTCCTCTACAACCGCTCCGGAAACGAGCTGCGGGTGGAGAGCCGCACCCAGAACCTCTACACCAAGCAGCTGGAAAACAGCATTTTCCTCTGCGCCATGTCGGACAACGGCACGCTGGCTGTGGTCACGGAAGATCAGACCAGCATGGCAAAGCTGCTGGTATACAGCCCCTCCATGGAGCAGCAGCTCAGCTGGAGCATGACCTCCAACGACGGCACCCCCCTGCGGATGGCCTTTTCCCCCGACAGCCGGAAGCTGGCGGCGGCAGCCGTCACCGTCAGCGGGGGACAGGTAATGACCAACCTCTACCTCATCAATCTGGCATCGGGCGATCCCGTCAGTCTGGTGAATCAGGGCGGCGTGCCCCAGTGGCTGGGGTGGACCTCTGCTTCCACGATCCTGGCTGTCTACGATACCAGGGCCGTGCTCTACAATGCGGGCGGCGGCGAGCGTGCGGTCTATGATTTTGCGGGCACGGAGCTGAAGGATGTTTCGGTGGACGCGGCAGGCAATGTGGCCCTGCTGCTGGCATCGGGGCAGGTCTCTCAGGCTGTGACGCTGGACAAAAACCTGAACGTCCAGTTCAGCGCTGCTGTCCCGGCGGCAAATTCCATTGTCCGGGCGGGGAACCTGTTCTATCTGCTGGCCGATAACGCCGTGGAGTGCTTTGATGTGTCCGGCACCCAGCAGTGGAGCCAGAACCTTGACACCAGCCCGCAGGCATTGCTGGCCAACAGCAAGGATCTGCTGTTGTTCAGCGGCAACACGGTGCAGAAGTTGGAGGCACCCGCTGAATAGCCCTCTCCGTCAATGCTTGCGCATTGCCACCTCTCCCAAAGGGAGAGGCAATTGCGGCTTTGAGGAAAAAGAGTGCAATTTATTTTGTGGCTTTCCCTGTCAGAAGCGTTGGCTCCCCCTTTGGGGGAGCTGGCACGACGGCAGTCGTGACTGAGAGGGTGAGCCAGTTCGGAATAAGGTTAAACGTATGTTCAAGAATCCGTCATTTATTTTTGATATCCTATGTACGGTGGTCTGGCTGGTGCTGGCCGTCCGGTATGCCCGCAAAGGCTTTCTGGCCTCGGTGGTGCAGCTGACGGGCAGCCTCATCAGCCTGTTCGGTGCCAGAGCCTTTTCAGGCTGGGCAGCCGGGCAGGTGTTCGAGCGCTTCCTCGCCGGAAGCTTCCGGGACCAGATCGCTGCCAATATCGCCGCCGGGGGAGCCGTCAGTCTGGATGGCATTGCCCAGCGGTACGCGGGCTTTCTGCCCGAGGCGTTCCGGGCATCCATCGTGGATGCCTGCGAGCGCTCCATCTCTGCCGTCCTCAATGACAATGCCGTTGTGCTGGCGGATACCATCGTCCAGAAGGTGCTGGCTCCGCTGCTGACCCCGGTGATCTCGCTGGTGCTGTTCTTTGTGGCGTTTGCCCTGCTGCGGATGCTGGTCAGCCTGCTGGTCACAGTGCTGGGGCTGGTGAACAAGCTGCCCGTGATCGGTGCAGTGAACCACTGGCTGGGCTGGGGCGTGGGCGGCATTGCCAGCCTTGTGGACATCTATCTGGTGCTCTGCGTGGTCTGGGCGCTCATTGTGATCACCGGCGGCAACCTCACCATGCTCAACGACACGGTGATGAGCGGCAGCCTTTACTATAAAGTATTCAATGTGTTCAACCCGTTTGTCTGAGCGGGGAGGGAAAAGGAGGAACAATGGTCTGCATTCGATGCCAGAAGCGGCCTGCCATTATTTTTGTCCAGCGGATGGAAAATGGCCAGATGAAAAACGAGGGGTACTGCCTGCACTGTGCCCGGGAGATGCACATCAAGCCGGTCGATGATCTGATGAAGCAGTTTGGCATGTCTGATGAGGACATGGATGCCATGGAAGACCGGATGGAAAACATGATGCAGGAGATGGGGGACATGAGCAGCATGAACCCCTTCTCCATGATGATGGGCATGGGCCAGCCGGACCAGAGCGAGGAGGACGGCGACCTTGTGCCCGGCTCCAGTGCCACCTTCCCGCTGGGGGTGAACGGCGGTGCACAGAACGGCAAAAACGAAAAGAAGGCGGGCAAAAACGACAAAAAGCCGCCCCGCCGCAAGTTTTTGGATACCTACTGCGAGAACCTGACCCGCAAAGCCCGGGAGGGAAAGCTGGATGATATCATCGGCCGCGACCGGGAGATCTACCGCACCATCCAGATCCTGAGCCGCCGCCAGAAGAACAACCCCTGCCTCATCGGCGAAGCCGGTGTGGGCAAGACCGCCATTGCCGAGGGCATTGCGGAGCGCATTGCCAAGGGGAATGTGCCCATCGGCCTGAAGGATAAGGAGATCTATCTGCTGGACCTCACCAGCCTTGTGGCAGGCACCCAGTTCCGCGGCCAGTTCGAGCAGCGGGTCAAGGGCCTGCTGAGCGAGGTCAAGGCGGCGGGCAACGTCATCCTGTTCATTGACGAGATCCACACCATTACCTCTGCCGGTGAGAGCGAGGGTGCCATGAATGCGGGCAACATCCTGAAGCCCGCCCTCTCCCGCGGCGAGATCCAGGTCATCGGTGCCACCACCTTCAACGAGTACCGCAAGTATATCGAGAAGGACCAGGCGCTGGAGCGCCGGTTCCAGCCCGTGCGGGTGGAGGAACCCAGCGTTGCTGATACGCTGGCCGTGATGGGCGGCATCAAGCATTACTACGAGGAGCACCACCATGTGCAGGTGCCTGCCGATGTGCTGAACGCCACCGTGACCCTGAGCGAGCGGTATATCACCGACCGCTACCTGCCCGACAAGGCCATCGACCTGCTGGACGAGGCCTGTGCCTGCTGCAATCTGGCCCACCCGGTCATCTCCGAGTACCTGACCATGCAGAAGGAGCTGGAGGCCCTCAAGCAGGAAGAGGCCGATATGGAAAATGCCGATGTGAACGAGCCCATCGACTACGAGCGTGTGGCAGAGCGCAAGACCCGGATGGCACAGCTGGAGCGGGAATTGCCCGCCAAGCAGGCTGCAGCCGGGGAGATCCAGGTGACCATGGACGATGTGGCCAAGGTCATTGAGCTGTGGACGGGCATCCCGGCAGTGAAGATCCGGGAGACCGAGTATGCAAAGCTCGCCAGCCTTGAGACCGAGCTGAAAAAGAAGATCATCGGTCAGGACGATGCCGTGCATCTGGTGGCGCAGGCGGTCAAGCGCAGCCGCGCCGACCTCTCGGGCCGACGCCGTCCGGCCAGCTTCATCTTTGTGGGCCCCACCGGCGTGGGCAAGACGGAGCTGGTGAAGCAGCTGGCAAACCAGCTCTTTGACGGCCCCGACCCGCTGATCCGGCTGGATATGAGCGAGTATATGGAGAAGTACGCGGTGTCCCGCATGATCGGTTCCCCTCCGGGCTATGTGGGCTACGAGGAGGCGGGTCAGCTGACCGAAAAGGTCCGCCGCCGCCCGTACAGCGTGGTGCTGTTCGATGAGATCGAAAAGGCCCACCCCGATGTGATGAATATCCTGCTGCAGATCCTGGACGAGGGCAAGATCAACGATGCCCAGGGCCGCACCGTGGATTTTTCCAACACCGTCATCTGCATGACCTCCAATGCGGGCAGCAGCGACCAGACCACCGCAAGTCTGGGCTTCAACCGCAGCGAGGAGGAGCGGAACGAGGAAAAGAGCCGCAAGGCACTGAGCCAGTTCCTCCGCCCCGAGTTTTTGGGCCGCGTGGATGAGGTCATCACCTTCAAGCCGCTGAGCGAGGAGACCCTGCAGGGCATTGCCGCCCTGATGCTGGACGAGTACAAGCCCAGCATGGAGGCCAAGGGCATTGCCTACAGCTATACCCCGGCGGCACTGGCAGCGCTGGTGCACAAGAGCCAGGGCGGCAAGTTTGGTGCCCGCGATCTGCGCCGGACCATCCGCAAGGCTGTGGAAGACCCCGCCGCTGAAAAGATCATCGACGGCACCCTTGTTTCCGGCTCCACCCTGACCGTGGATGCTGAGAACGATGAGATCGTGCTGAAATAAAGAGCAAACAGAAAGCCGCTGCACAGCGTAACAACTGTGCAGCGGCTTTTGTAGTGCAGGATCGCTCCGTCACCTGCGGTGAGGCTGATGGGGAAGATCAGTCCACGCTGACCGGTTCCTCCGGCTTGTTGGTGGTACGGGCGCTCGTGCGGCCCTCGGGGATGATCTCGCCTGCGGCGGTCAGGCTGATCTTGGCCAGGGTCGGGCCGACCAGCTCGTACACCAGCACCGAGAAGAGCACCACGTTGCGTACCATGTGGCCATCGGAAAGCTCCGCAGCTTCGGCGGCCATACCCAGTGCCACACCGGCCTGCGGCAGCAGGGTGATGCCCAGATACTTCTGGATCTTCTCACTGCAGCGGGTGGCCTTGCAGCTGACATAGGAGCCGGAGATCTTGCCCAGAGAGCGGGAAGCGATGTAGACGGCACCAATGAGCAGGACCATGGGGTTTGCGAGGATGTTCAGGTCCAGCTCCGCGCCGGAGAGCACGAAGAACAGGATGTTCACCGGGCTTACCCAGCGGTCCAGGCGGTCCATCAGCTCATCGGAAGTGGGGCAGATGTTGCAGAACACGGTACCGGTCATCATGCAGACCAGCAGCAGCGAGAAGCTGCAGTGGATGGGGCCGACCTTAAAGCTGACCATGGAAAGGCCCACCGTCAGCAGCACAAAGGCCACCGAAAGGCTCATGCGCTTGGAGCGGGAGTGGAAGTAGACCTCCAGCTGGTTGAGCAGCAGACCTGCCAGCGCACCCAGACCCAGGCTGAGCACGATCTCCACCAGAGGCTCCAGAAGGATGCTGATGGGGTCGATGCGGCCCTGTTCCAGCGCGTTTGCGATGCCGAAAGAGGCCGAGAAGAGCACCAGACCCACGGCATCGTCAATGGCGACCACCATCAGCAGCAGGCGGGTCAGGGGGCCGCTGGCCTTGTACTGCTTGACCACCATCAGGGTGGCGGCGGGGGCTGTAGCAGAGGCGATGGCACCCAGTGTGATGGCGGATGCCATTGAGATGATATCCGGCCGGGCGAAGTGCAAGGCCACCAGAGCGATATCCACCAGCACGGTGGTGATAACGGCCTGCAGGATGCCCACAGTGACCGCCTGCCTGCCCATGCTCTCCAGCGCGCTGAGCCGGAACTCGTTGCCGATGACAAAGGCGATGAAGCCAAGTGCCACCTGTGTGATGATGCCGTAGCTTTCGACCTGTGCAAGGCTTCCGAAACCGAAGCCCCAGCTGCTCAGGCCCAGCCGACCCAGAAAGAAGGGTCCCAGCAGAAGTCCTGCCACCAGATAAGAGGTGACAGCCGGCAGGCGGATCGCTTTCGCTGCACGGGATGCCAACAGGCCTGCAATGAGCGAAAGAGACATGCAGATGAGCAATTGCTCCATAAAATGAGATCCTCCTCAGAAATTAAGATACGTTAAAAAGTATATCTTATCTGAGGAGGAAAAGCAACATTTGTTAATTGAATTTAAAAATCTTCTGTGCAATGCGGTAGCCGCCCAGCACGAGCTTGTCGCCCTTGGGGATCTTCAGGTTGGTCATGCCGCCAAAGCCGTAGCGGATGGAGCGGTAGACCCCGGCGCTGGTGTGTGCCTTGAGGTAGGCCCACAGCTCGTTTTCCTTCTGCTTGGCGGCGGCGCTGCCGTCCAGCAGCAGGAAGATGTCGCTGATAGCCATCATCATGGAGAGGTAGTGCAGCATATAGCTGCGCAGCTTCTTCTGGCCCTTGAGGGCATCCAGGTCCTGGCAGTCGATCATGTGGCGGGTCACCCGCAGCTGCTGGTCCACCCGCTTGACCATCACACTCTCGTTCACGCTCTGGTCGGCCCGGCCGATGAAGTAGCGGTACAGGTCCAGATCCATATAGTACATGCTCTTGACAAAGGGCAGGGGCTGGTAGACAAAGATGTTGTCCACATAGAAGGTGTGCTTGGGCAGCACCATGCCGCAGTCCCGCAGCACCTGTGTGCGGTACATCACCGAGTGCATCAGCAGGTTCTGGTCGGGCCGGAAGTGGCCGACATGCGTCCAGTTGAACAGCCGGTTCTGGGGGAACACGTTGGTGTAGCGCACGGTGTGGCTGGTGTTGTCCTCCACATGCTCGTAGACATAGTTGCAGATCATCAGGTCAGGTGCGGTGCCCCGGGCAGTCAGCGTGTTCAGCTTGGCCAGCACGGTCCTGAGGGCGGCCTCGTCCAGCCAGTCGTCGCTGTCTACCACCTTATAATACAGGCCGGTGGCGTTGCGGATGCCCTGATTCACGCCCTCGCCATGGCCGCCATTCTCCTGATGGATGGCCTTGACGATGGTGGGATATCTGGCAGCGTACTCGTCGCAGATGGCGGGGGTGTCATCTTTGGTGGAACCATCGTCCACCAGGATGATCTCGGCCTGCTCCCCGGCGGAGAGCAGGGTCTCGATACAGTGGCGCATATATGCCGCCGAGTTGTAGCACGGGACGGCGAAGGTGATCAATTTCTGAGCCATACAAAATACTCCTTTGCTTTTTTCCGGCAGATGCACAAGGCAGGGGCCGGGATGGAGATATGTACCCATATTATAGCATTTTTGTGCAGGAAATGCTATCGAACGTGGGAAATGTCAGAGATGTTTTACAATTATCCGGGGAGTTGTGGTATACTGATTGGGTTATAAACCTCTCAGGCCGCTTTACGTCCAGCTCCCCTGGCAGGGGAGCCAAGACTTGCCTCTCCTACTGGGAGAGGCGGCATTGCGAAGCAATGACGGAGCGGCTTTGTATGGATAGGAGGAACCATGGAAAGTCCGCATAGTATTCTGAAAAAAGTCTTTGGCTACGACAGCTTCCGCCCGGGGCAGGAGGAGATCGTTTCCCGCCTGCTGGCCGGGCAGGATGTGCTGGCCGTGATGCCCACAGGTGCGGGCAAGTCCATCTGCTATCAGGTGCCGGCCCTGCTGCTGCCGGGCATCACCATCGTGGTCTCGCCGCTGGTGAGCCTGATGAAGGATCAGGTGGGGGCGCTGGTACAGGCCGGTGTGGCGGCAGCCTTCCTGAACAACAGCCTGACGGACAACCAGAAGGCTTTGATGCTCCGCCGCGCCCGGGAGGGGTGGTATAAGATCATCTATGTGGCTCCGGAGCGGCTGGAGATGCCGGGCTTCCAGCGGTTTGCGCAGGAGCGGGAAATCAGCATGGTCACGGTGGACGAGGCCCATTGCATCAGTCAGTGGGGGCAGGACTTCCGCCCCAGCTACCTGCGCATCAAGGCGTTTGTGGACAGTCTGCCCAAGCGCCCGGTGGTGGGAGCCTTTACGGCCACCGCCACAGCCCATGTGCGGGAGGACATCCGCACCCATCTGGAACTCCACACCCCCTACGAGGTGACCACCAGCTTCGACCGGCCCAACCTCTATTTTGCCACCCGCAGGGCCCTGCCCAGCGAGAAGCCCAAAGTTCTGCTCGACCTTGTACTCAGGGAGCGGGACAATGCAGGCATCATCTATTGCAGTACCACCCGGCAGGTGGACGAGACCACCCGCCTGCTGCAGAGCCGGGGGATCCGTGCGGCAGCCTACCACGCCAAACTGGATGCGGATACCCGGCGGCAGAATCAGGACGATTTCCTCTATGATCGGGTGCAGATCATGGTGGCGACCAATGCCTTCGGCATGGGCATCGATAAGCCAAACGTCCGGTTCGTCATCCATTATAATATGCCCAAGGATCTGGAGAGCTATTATCAGGAGGCGGGCCGCGCGGGCCGTGACGGGGAGCCAGCCCGCTGCACCCTGCTCTATTCCGGCACCGATGTGCGCACCATCCGGTTCTTCATCGACAAGGAGATGGAGGCTGACAACGGCCTGCCTGCGGATGTCAAGGCCGAAGCGGCACGCAAGGCAGAGGAACGGCTCAAGTACATGACCTTCTACTCCACCACACCGCGCTGCCTGCGGGGGTATCTGCTGAGCTACTTCGGCGAGGCCGCGCCCCAGAAGTGCGAGAACTGTTCCAACTGTCTGCTGGCAGCACAGGCCACCGAACAGGTAGAGGAGCAGGCGGCACAGGCCCGCCAGCGTGCCGCAGCCAGTGCAAAGCGGCTGGCCTCGGCCTCCCGCCGCCGTGCCGACGAAGATGCCCTCAGCGAAGCAGACGAGAAGCTGCTGGCTGCCCTCTATGCCCTGCGCAAGCGGCTGGCCGCAAAGCAGAAGCTCCCTGCCTATATGGTGTTCAACGATTCCACCCTTCGCCAGATGGCGCTGAAAAAGCCCCTGAGCGTGGAGGAACTGCTCAATATCCCCGGTGTGGGCGAGAAAAAGGCCGCCCACTACGGGCAGGAGTTCCTGAGTGTCATTGAGGATGCCGTGGGCAGCCGGGAGTGAGAAAAGAAACAGCATCTGCAAGGTTCGCTTCTGAATTCAGAAAATTGGCGAATTTTGCAGATGCTGTTGTTTTTGCGGGGCAAACCCTCTCAGTCTGCTCACGATGTTCGCAGCCAGCTCCCCCGAAGGGGGAGCTTTATTTGTGCTGACCGGAAGATGCAAAAAGCTCCCCCTTTCGGGGGAGCTGGCATCGCGCAGCGATGACTGAGAGGGTCAAATCTCCTTACCGTTCCATGGTATGGGTGGCAAACACCTGTTCGTCCTCCCACCAGACGGGGGACTTTGCGGCAAGGCTCTTGGGCACATCCAGAAGCCGCTGGTTGGAGCTGCCCCGGAAGCGCAGGGAGATATCGTGCTGGGCTTCCACAAAGCGGCCGTCTACCAGAACATCCAGCAGGCTCAGCAGCTCATCGGTGACCTCACAGCGGGCCGGGCAGGGAACACTGCCGGTCAGCTGTTCCCAGGTGTAACCGGAATAGCACCAGACGCTCTTATCCGGGTACAGCGCCCTGAAGTTGCGGACAAAGGGCAGCAGCTCCCGCTGATTCTCCGGCTCAAAAGGCTCACCGCCCAGCAGGGAGATGCCTGCAATATAGTCGGGCTGGCAGGATGCAAAGATCTCGTTGCGCACAGCCTTGTCGAAGGGCTGGCCGTACCCGAAATCCCATGCCACCTCGTTGAAGCAGCCCGGGCAGTGGTGCCTGCAGCCCGAAACAAAGATGCTGGTGCGCACCCCCGGCCCATTGGCAATGTCGTAATACTTAATTGTTGCGTAATTCATCACAGATGCAGCACCCGATCCTTGATCTCCTGTGTCCGGCCCTGGTTCCAGAACTGGGTGCCAATATAACCGCAGGTGCGGCGGGCAACGTTCAGCTTGTTCTGGTCACGGTTGCCGCACTTGGGGCACTCCCACACCAGCTTGCCGTCATCCTCAACGATCTTGATCTCGCCGTCGTAGCCGCAGCACTGGCAGTAATCGGACTTGGTGTTCAACTCGGCATACATGATGTTGTCGTAGATGAACTGAAGCACGCTTATCACGGCCTCCAGATTGTCCTGCATGTTGGGCACTTCCACATAGCTGATGGCACCGCCCGGGGACAACTTCTGGAACTCGCTCTCAAACTTGAGCTTGGTGAAGGCATCAATGGGCTCCGAAACATGGACGTGGTAGCTGTTGGTGATATAGTTCTTATCGGTGATACCGGGCACGATGCCGAACCGCTTCTGCAGGCACTTGGCAAACTTGTAGGTGGTGGATTCCAGCGGGGTGCCGTAGAGAGAGTAATCCATGTTCTCGGCCTTCTTCCACTCGGTGCACTTGTCGTTCATGTGCTGCATCACGCTCAGGGCAAAAGGCTTGGCACCGGCATCGGTGTGGCTCTTGCCGGTTCTGTAAATGTGGTATCCGGATTCGATTCCAGAAAATATACTTCTCCATCCAGAAACTCTTTCATGGGCAGCCACATATGAAACTCCCCCTTCGTCTGCATCACAGGCTTTACTTCTATTTTCCAGATTCCCGGTACTGCTTTCTGCAGCCGGATAAACACCAGCTGTGCATCGCTATTCTCCTGCAGAAGTCTGTACTCCACCGTAACAGATGTCCGTTCAAAAGCAAATACAAAATCAAACAGATATCCCAGACGTACCGGAATCTGCCCGGTACGTTCTCCGGAAGGTGATGTGATCGACACTGTCACAATGTTCGGAAGGGTACTCCATAACTCCGTCACAAAACCCTTCACCCCTTCCCCTACCCTGATCTCCGCTGTCCGTGTATTCTGTGCCTCCGTAAATGTTCCGTAATAATGATGTCTCTGCGCTGCCTCATTCCCGGTTCCCGTTACTACACAGCGGTTTCTCAGCAATGCATAGCCATCCAGAACTCCTGCAAGCAAAGAGTCACCATTATGCCCTCCGAAACTGGTTCCGATCGCCATACAGATCACAAGCGGCATCTCCCGTCTGCGGGCCAGTTCATTCAGATACCGAAGTCCGGCCAGGATATCATTTTCCTGATAACAGTGTGCATCTTCTGCAACAGCAAAAAATTCTTTCAGATATTTTTTTGCCGGCTTCAGCTTTACCATCGCGATCACCGCCTCCGGGGCAGCCCCAAGAAACTGTCCACTGCTTTCTGCACTTCCGGCAGCCACACTTGCAACAAATGTTCCATGCCCATCTGTATCTTCCGAAGAGATCAGTTCCTGCGGGCTTTTCGAATGCAGAGCCGCATTGATTCTTTCTTCAGTATACTCTGTTCCATACAGAAAGCCCTCCGGCGGATCCCCATCCTGAATTGTCTGATCCCAGATCCCCGCAATTCTTGTTGTCCCATCAAGATTACGGAATACCGGATGAGTATAATCGATCCCCGTATCCAGGAAACCGATCATAATCCCCTCTCCCATAAGCTGCAGCGTCGGATAATTCTGCAATGTAATAATTCCGGCTGCATCTAACGGCTGCATATCCAGAAGTGTATAGCACTTGGGGATCGCACCGTACCAGTACTGCCGCAAGGATAAGGGAAGTAACATCCGGCTGTCTAACGACACACTTTTATATCCGAAATCCAGCTCCTGGATACACATCTTTTCCGTATCCACCCCTTCTAACTCACCTTCCCTGTATGGCGAGATAATAAAATCCCAGTAATCTTCCGATAATATCTTTTCTTTACATCTGTCTTCCAATGAAAAAAAGCCTTTCATATACATTTGTTTTATGTATATGAAAGACTTCGTGTCATTCATTAATATTTTTATGCATTTGTATGCTGGTTCAGCATACGCTCGATGATCTCCACAGATTCTTCGATACCATAACTTGCACTGTTAAAACAGATATCATAGTTCACAGCATCTCCCCACTTCTGGCCGGTATAGAAATTGTAATATTTCGAATGCTGACGGTCAATCTTCTTCAAAAGGCGTTCTGCTTTTTTATGATCCAGATTATTGACTTCCATAACTCTGTGTACACGCTGTTCAAAAGGAGCTGTAATAAAGATACTGATATGTGGAATATGATTATTTGCCAGTATCACATCCGCACATCGTCCCATAACAATGAAATCTTCTTCTTTTGCCCTCTTACATATCAGATCACTCTGATTAAAGAAGATTGCATCTTCTTTTGTCAGACCATGATAACGGTCAAAATCTTTCAGACGTTCTTTCAACGTCCGTCCGGATCCCTGGTACTTATTCTCAATCTCATTTGTTCCCAGATCTGCCACATCTACAACCGAATCTTTCTCCGCGTCCAGACGTCTCAATACTTCATTGAATATCTCTGCATCGTAATAGTTGATCCTGAGTGCATCTGCCAGTGCAAATCCAATATCGTTACCCGCACTTCCATGTGTTCTTCCGATACAGATGATCAGATGATCATCCTTTGAAAACTTCTGACGCAGGTTCGATGTATTTAGCTTTGCCCTGTTTTCATCCAGAATCTCAACTTTTCCAAAACCTGCCGGCAGTTCTGCGATTTCTTTTAATATCTCATCATATTTTCTCATCAGTCTGGATCGGTCTTCATCCTTACGGATCGTACGTGCCATGTTACTGATCAGCGCAAGCTCACTTCTGAGCAGATGCCCCTGTGGCTTTGTACGCATCAGCTTCACAAGACTTTCTACACAAGTACGTTTGTCTCCCGTAAAGGTACGGCCAAGAGAAGAACCTACACATTCATAGACTTCTCCGTCCAGATCATAGATCTGTTCCGCTATGTCATAGTATTTATTCTTATTTTCCATGTTCCGCACCTCCCCTTACAAAAAGAATACCAGCATATCGATAATAAATACCGGTATCAGACATGTCAGTGACCATACCATATATCCGAAGAACGATGGCATACGCACACCATTTTCATCTGACATAGATTTTACCATGAAGTTCGGCGCATTTCCGATATAGGTATTTGCTCCCATAAATACAGCTCCACAGGAGATCGCCTCCAGCATCTTAACAGGAACCGAACCAAGTGTCGTCACAACACCGCTCTTGAACCCAAGTGCTCCCGCCGTTGTAAGGAATACCAGATACGTTGGTGTATTATCCAGAAAACTTGACAGTGCTCCGGTTGCCCAGAACATTTCAAATGGTTTATTGATACCAAGTTCCGCACCATTTGCCTTCAGGATCATCAATGCAGGCTGCATCGTGATAAAGATTCCGATGAACAGAACCGCAACTTCCTGAATTGCCCCCCAGGTAAAATGGTTACGGATACGTACTTCTTCTTTTGTCGTTTTAAATGATAAAAATGCTGCCAGAAGGATGATCACGATCTCAATCACAGACGGGAATCCAAGCGTCACTTCTCCAAGGATATGGATTCCTTTTACCGTTCCGTCCGCATTCTGGAATGCAGACATACCAGGAAGCATTCCACTTAAGATTACAGCTCCGACAATCATTGCAACATATATCAGATTATGAAGTCCTACAATTCTAACGTGTGTTCCGGGCTCTCTGATATCTGGTTTTCTACCTTCCGCAATATCTTTTCTGTAAGCTCTTCTATCCAGAAAATAGAATACGATCAGCAAAATGATCATGTTAAAGATCAGTATATGGAACAGCTTCAGGCTCCAGAAAAACGGAACGCCACGCATAAATCCCATCAGAAGCGGCGGATCTCCGATCGGTGTCAGACATCCTCCCATATTAGAGATCAGAAAGATAAAAAAGATCATAATGTGACTCTTTCTTTTTCTCCACGAATTCATCTTAATAAACGGACGTACCAGAAGCATACTTGATCCGGTCGTTCCGATCACGCTGGAAAGCAGTGTTCCCAGAACAAACAATGCCGTATTGATCCTCGGTGATCCGGCAAACTCACCGTCAATTGTAATGTTACCTGCTACACAGAACAGACCGAACAATAAAATGATAAATGTCAGATAATCATTTACCACACATTCCAAAACCGTCTCTCCCATTGTAAACATTCCGTACTTTGCAGCAAACGGAACAATAAACAGTACCGACCAGAACGCAACTGCAAGCGGCTGATGCTTTTCCCACCAGTCCGGCTTGATCAGAGGCATAACGGCAATACTGAGCAACAGCCCTGCAAAGGGTATGCAGAGCCAAACTGGAATAGCTGATAATTCCTCCATTCCTTTCTCCTCCATTCTTCCTCAAGTAAAGTCTTATGTGTCATTGCATAATGAAAGCTGTCATTGACAACTCTCTTAGCATTCTATATGTAAAATGTATTATTGAAGCCTTGGTACTTCCTGACCTCTCAACATTATTACCGGTCCTCCGGTTCCCTCAATATATTCTTTTGTGATAACAACCTCTCCAATATTGTCATCCTTCGGGATTTCATACATGATATCTAACATGAATTCTTCGATGATCGCACGAAGCGCCCTCGCTCCGGTATCTTTCTTCATTGCTTTTTTTGCGATCGCATGAAGTGCGCCGTCATCGAATTCCAATTTTACTTCGTCTAATGCAAGCAGTTTCTGATATTGCTTCAAAATTGCATTCTTAGGCTCTTTTAATATCTCCACCAGCATATCTTCACTCATACCCTGTAAGGTAAATACAATCGGCAGACGTCCCAGGAACTCCGGTATCATACCGAATACACGCAAATCCTCTGTTGCGACCTTTTTAAGAATCTCTTTGTCGTTATTGTATTTATCTCTCAGATCCGCTCCGAATCCGATCGCTGCCTGTTTGGTCAGACGTTCTTTGATAATTCCTTCCAGATCCGGGAATGCACCTCCACAGATGAACAGAATGTTCCTCGTATTCACTGTTGTAAGCGGAACCATTGCATTCTTGCTCGTTGCCCCGACAGGAACTTCCACATCACTTCCTTCCAGAAGTTTCAGCATTCCCTGCTGTACAGACTCACCGCTCACATCACGCTGACTGGAGTTTTTCTTCTTTGCGATCTTGTCGATCTCATCAATAAAAATAATTCCCTGTTCTGCCTTTTCGACATCATTATCTGCTGCCGCAAGCAGTTTGGATACAACGCTTTCGATATCATCACCGATGTACCCTGCCTCTGTAAGAGATGTTGCATCCGTAATTGCAAGCGGAACATCCAGAATCCTTGCCAGTGTCTTTACCAGATACGTCTTACCGGAACCTGTCGGCCCGATCATCAGCATGTTGGATTTCTCAATCTCAATGTCATCCATCGAATCCGTTGCCACACGCTTATAATGATTATATACTGCAACCGACATCACTTTCTTTGCATATTCCTGTCCTACCACATACTCGTCCAGTTTTGCTTTGATCTTGTGCGGAGCCGGAAGATTCCGGATATCTACTAACGGCTTGTATTCTTCGCCTTCTTTTTTCTTCTTGATCTTCTGCTGTTTTGGAATACTCTGCTCCATATCAGACATGTTGAATACCTGTACTCCCGGAATATTCATCAGCTGACTGTAATCGATCGGTCCGTTCGACATTGCATCAAAGCTCTTCTGCATGCAGTCATTGCAGACACAAATGTGGTTCGGAAGTTCGATCATCTTCCCTGCAACACTCTCCGGACGTCTGCATATAAAACATACTTTTTCATACTCATCATCATTTTGTTTCTTATCATCCGAATCTGACGTCTTCTTTGTTGTTTCTACTTCAACGTCTTCTACTTTTTCGATTTCCTGATTGTTATCGTCCTGATTGGTCATTATTCTCTCCTTCTTACTTTTTGTCGTATCTTTCACTCTGTTTTATCCTGGTTCTATGATTCTTCCTGGTTCACCAGTTCCAGAAATGTCTCTTCGGAAATAATCGGGATCCCCAGTTCATTTGCTTTCTTATTTTTGGAAGATGTGCTGGTTACATCATTGTTGATCAAGTAATTCGTTTTGGACGTTACCGATCCTGTCACCTTTCCTCCCAGACTTTCAATCAATTCCTTCACTTCACCGCGGTTTGCAAAATGTGTTACGCTTCCGGTGATCACAAAATTGACACCTTCAAAAATCTGTTTTTTTGTTGATGTCTCTTCCGGGATTGTCAACTCTTCTAAAAGCTTTCTGAAATTCTCCACATGCTTTGCATCTGAAAAATATCCGGTGAATGCCTTTGCCAGAACTTCTCCCACGCCCTGGATCTCATTTAATTCTTCTTCTGTAACCATCAAAAGGGCTTCTACATCATATTTCAACTCTCTGCAGATAACCTTTGCATTGGCAAGTCCGATCCCTGCGATTCCCAGTGAATAGACGACTCTTGGCAGCGTGGTTGTTCTTGCTTTTTCCACACTTTCGATCAGTTTCCTGTACGATTTTTCTCCAAATCCTTCCATTCCCTGAATCTCGTCTTTGTAGCGGTCCAGATGGAAGATATCGGCAAATGTATGGATATATCCTTTGGAAATGAATTTTTCCAGTGTTGCTTCCGACAATCCTTCTATATTAAGTGCATCTCTGCTTACGAATAATGCAAATGCCTTCACATGCTTTGCCTGGCATTCCGGATTCATACAGTATAATGCTTTCGCATTTCCTACCTGTCTGATCTTCGTCTCACCCTGACAGACCGGACATCTTTCCGGAATATCTTTCACACCGCTTCTTGTCAGATTCTCTGCAATCTGCGGAATGATCATATTTGCCTTATAAACTTCGATCTTATCTCCGATGCCAAGTTCCAGTTCTTCCATAATGCTGATATTGTGAACACTTGCACGGCTGACCGTCGTTCCTTCCAGCTCCACCGGATCAAAGATTGCAACCGGATTGATCAGTCCTGTCCTTGACGGACTCCATTCGATTTCACGCAGAATCGTTTCCCTGATCTCATCCTGCCATTTGAATGCGTAAGAATCTCTCGGGAATTTTGCTGTTCTTCCCAACGATCTTCCATACGCTATATCATCATATGATAGCACAAGTCCGTCAGAAGGAAAATCATTTTTACTAATCTCTGACGAAAATTTAGCAACTTCATCTTCTACTGTATCTCTGGTCACCATATGATATTCTACCGTCGTGAATCCCTGTGCTTTCAGCCATTCCATCTGACAAGCTCTGGAATTCTGAAAATCAACTCCATCTGCCTGCACTAACGTGAATGCATAGAACATAACATTTCTCTTTGCCGTGATCTGGTTATTGAGCTGTCTGACTGAACCACTGCATAAGTTTCTTGGATTTTTATATTTTGCATCTACATCTTCAATCTCTTCATTGATCTTCTCGAAGTCATGATATCCGATCACCGCTTCTCCTCTTAAGATCAATTCCCCCCGGTAAGCGATCTGCACCGGTAGATTCTTGAATACCTTCGCATTGTTTGTAACCACTTCACCGACTTCTCCGTTACCGCGTGTGACCGCTTTATAAAGCTTTCCGTCACGATAAGTCAGCACGATCGTCAATCCGTCCATCTTCCAGGACATCAATACTTTCTGACTGCCAACGAAGTTCTTAAGCTCTTCTACTTCTTTCGTCTTATCCAGTGAGAGCATCGGGCTTTCATGCCTTTCTTTTGGGAGTTCACTGACAACTTCATATCCGACATTTACCGTCGGACTGTTCGACAATGTAATTCCCAGTTCTTTTTCCAGATTCTGCAGTTCATCATACAATCTGTCATATTCGTAGTTGCTCATGATCTCCTGCGCATCCTGATAATAAGATCTGGATGCTTTATTCAGAAGTTCTACTAATTCCAGCATTCTCTCGTTCTTTGACTGTCCCATATAATTCCTTTAACTCCTGTTCTGTTAATTCTCTTACCTGTCCCGGTTTCAGATCTCCAAGTTCCACGTTCATGATCCGTATCCTTTTTAACACATCCACCTTATATCCGAGCGCTTCGCACATGCGCCGTATCTGTCTGTTCAATCCCTGTGTCAGAATAATGGAAAATGTATATTTCCCGGTCTTTTTTACTGTACAGGGTCTGGTCACCGCATCCAGATTCTTTTCTTTGTCTCTGATGTGTACTCCCCGGCTCATCTTCTCAATAAACTCCGGAGTAACTTCTTTGTTTACTCTGACCTTATATTCTTTCTCATGTGCATATCTTGCGCGCATCATGCCGTTGATCAGATCTCCATCATTTGTCATGATCAGAAGCCCTTCCGAATCTTTATCCAGTCTTCCTGCATAGGTGATGCGTACCGGATAATTGAGGAACCGGATGATGTTCTTTTTCTCCCTTTTATCTTCTGTACAAACAATCCCGGCAGGTTTGTACACTGCCAGGACCGTTTTTTCCGTTTTGCTTTTGACCACTTTTTTTCCGACACGGACCTCCTGTCCGTCTTCTACTTTCATGCCGGGAGCTGCTGTCTTTCCATCCACAGTCACAATTCCCGACTCGATCAGCCTGTCTGCCTCCCTTCTGGAACAGACACCGGCTTCGCTTAAATACTTGTTCAATCTAATCATTCTGCAATACCCCGCTGATACTGTTATCCTGCACAAATGTATTACCGTTATACAGGAACAGAACACTTGTGATCTTATTTTTCTTCATAACTTCTCTGATATCATCATAATAATATCTTGGATCAACCACTATGATCTCTCTGTAATATGCCGTCAGAAACGGAATTACACTATTCGCATAGGAATCTTTTACAAGCAACAGTCTATCTGTTGTATCTGCCGTCGTTCTGATATCCAGGACGGGATAATTACCGCCAAGAAATAATGCATATTTATCCTTTTCTTTCAACTTGGATGTATCGTATAACGTTGCTGTTTTCTTTTTTTCATTCACGTTATTTACAACTACCTGTGGTGCTGTTTTCAGATCATCCGGTGCGTAGATATAGATCGGCTCATTATAGTCTGTTTCATAGCCGCTTGTCGCCGATAAGGTTCCGTTAAATGAATTCGTCACTGCATAGGATTTCATAGCCGGTGCTTTCGATGTATCCAGTTTCATAGCCGCAGCCAGCGCCTGATATCCATAGTAAGCACCAAGCGCCGTCCAGTGATGATCCGTATGGTAATATATCTCTTCTGCTCTGTGCTTTTTCAATGTATCTTCCACATTTACCCACTGAAAAGCTGTCCCAAGCGAAGCCTTTATTTTCTGAAACTGTTTATCCTGATCTTCTGTCACTGCACAATACGGAAGTTTGTCCGACTCAATATTTGCAGCATTCGGTACCAGCATCATATACATCGGGATATCTTTATATGTCTC
>ERZ773146.631-NODE-631-length-25799-cov-27.969818_pt1 | contig 25799 bp, 24 predicted proteins | sample MGYA00580847_ERZ773146 | MGnify/ENA primary metagenome ERZ773146 (study PRJEB29015, sample SAMEA2737830) | human gut metagenome | biome: human gut; feature: human-associated habitat; material: faeces | place: China | collected 2012 ...
TCCATCTCGTCCACATCGCCGATCCTGTACACGTCAAAATGATACAGAGGCAATCAGCCCGCAGCCGCACAGACCGGCCAGGGTGGACCACAGGGCCACGCCCATGTCGCCGGTTTTGGGACTGTTGCTGCCAGTGTTGCCAGAGTTGCCGGTGTTGCCGGTATTGCCGGTATTGCCGGAGTCGCCGCCCTGACCGGGCTGACTGGGCTGGCCGCTTCCTCCGGCGTCACCGCCGGAGCCGCTGCCGGTTTGCTGATAGCCGCAGACGGAGCAGACGCCATCCACGAAGGTGTGGGCACCAAAGCCGTCCTTCTGGGCGTTATCCGTAACGGTGCAGCCGTCAGCCAGGCAGTCATGCCAGTGATTCTCGCCGTCGGAGGACCAGGTATCGGACCACTGATGCGTATGCTCCTTCACCAGGGGCTTGTCCTCGGCGCTGTACATGCGCCACAGCTGGGTGCCGTAGTAGGGATTGGCGGTGCCCATATACACGCCGTTCTCGGTGGAGCAGATGGTGCGCAAACCGTGGTTGGAGCCGTCGCCGAAGCCGTCCCGGGTGATGGCGTCGAAGTTCACGCCGTCCTTGGACACCAGCAGGTCAAAACCGTTCTCGCTCTGCTGGGCATAGTAGTTGCAGCCGAAGTAGTACACAAAGTTGTGGATCGTGTCGTCATACACGGCCTTGTCCAGGGCGGCAAAGATGGCCTTCACGGCGCTTTTCAGGTCATCCTTCAGGCCCTGGGTGTCGGCGCTGCACATAGCCACGCCGGTGACCTGGGCATATTCCTGGGCAAAGCCTGCGCTGTCCAGCTTCACGCCCAGCAGGTCGAACACCTTCTGCTTGAAGGCCTCATACTCCTCCAGCATGTTCCGGTAACCGGGCACGGGGTTCTTGTCGGCGGACATATCCGTGGCAAAGCCTGCCAGCATCTGATACAGATGGGCGGTATACTTGGTAAACAGGACCTTGTCCAGGAACCAGGTCAGATACTTGTTGTCGTGCTGCTGCAGAACCTCCAGCACGGCGTCCTTCAGCATATCGGCCCGGCCGCTGATGTCGGCATAGTCCATATTGGCCACCTGGCCGTCGGTGATCTGGGTGAACTGATAGGTCAGAGTGGAGGTGTCATAGGTGCCGATGTACAGCTCACCGTTGTGCTCGCCGTAGCGCCAGACATACTGGTTGGAGTTGTTGCCCAGCCCCGCGCCCAGGTTGCCGATGGGGCCGTCGGGGAAATAGGGGTTGTCGTCCTTACCGGCTACCTGCTGGAAGTTGCCGTCGGCGTCCATGCGGTACAGATAGATGGAATGGTCCAGATCGTTGTACAGCAGCTCGAAGTTGCCGGAGGCGGGGACCTCCGCCAGGTCCAGCATGGGATCGTTGTAGGTGCCCAGGTACAGATAGCCGTTGTACACCCACATGTTGCAGCTCATGGAATAATTGATGCCCAGACCGAAGCCGTAGCCGCTGGTGCCGTGGTCGCCGATGACCTGGGTCCAGGTGAAGCTGCCGTCCTCATGCTTGTCGCCGCGGTACATGGCGAAGCCCTGCTTGTTGATGTGGCCGTCGATGGACTTATCGGTGACCATGGTGACATACATGGAGCCGTTATACTCGATGATGTCCCAGATACCGCCGCCGTTAAGGCCGTCCACATGCATCACGGCAGGCAGGTTGTCAAAGTCGTCCTGGTCGGCCACGCGGCGCCAGGAGCTCAGGCCCGCAGAGGGGTCAGAGCTGGCCACGATGATGCCGCCGGGGGTACCCTTGCCGTCATAGTTGTCGGAGGCCAGGCACATATAGATCTCGTCATCGAACACCAGCAGGCCGTGGACACCATTGGAGACGCCCCGGGTGTAGTTGGTGTTGTGATAGGCGATGCGGCATTCATTGGTTTCGGGGTCCACCTCGATGAGGGTGGCGGTGGGGTTGCCCATGCCGGCAAAATAGATCTTGCCCTTGAATTCAAAGGCCATGCGATAGCCGGACAGATAGTTCACGCCCTTGAGATAAGGGGGATAGCCGGGGAAGATGTCGGGGTAATCCTTCAGAATGTCCCGCTCCCGGAAGATCACCTGGGCCTCGCCGGTGTAGCGGTTCACAGCCATGATCACGGGGGTCCACTGGGACATGGGGGTTTCATCGAAGGTGTCCGTGCCGAACATGACCTTCACAAAATCTGCCGCGGCCCGGCTGGTGTCCACGTTCTGGTCCAGCTTGCCCGCCTTCTTCATGGCGTCCAGGGACGTCTTGACGTTGTTGTGATAGATGTAGTAGGTGGAGTTGTAGCAGGTGCCGATGTAGACATAGTCACCGGCCTCGGCCATGGACCAGGAGTAGCTCTGGCCCCGGTCCTGAAGGTCGCCGGTCAGAATGCCGTCCACCTCTCCGGCGCCCAGCGTGGGGTGGGAGACCTTGTCGATGGTGTAGCCGCCCTTGGAGTAAACACCCTGCTCCAGGGGCTCGTAGCTGATGGTGTCGTCGTCATTGCGGACGACGGCTGCCAGTGCGCCGTTGACCAGGCTGACCGTCATAACCAGGGCCAGCAGAACAGCGGTGCAGGCTTTGAACGCTTTGTGCATGTTATCCCGCTCCTTAAAAAACAATTTGCCTGTCCTTGCACGAAGAACACTTTATCTATAATGTGTGCACCAACAGGCACACAGTATCCTAACATAATTCGCATCCTTTTACAATAGACAAAATCTGAAAATACAATAATCATTTCTTATAACAGAAAAAAGAACGGGCGATGACGGCGTTTTTTGCGGAGTTTTCCAATAAAGGCAGCGAAATGCGGAAAATTTTAATCAAAGGCGGTTGCCAAAGGGCGGCAAGGGGTGGTAAAATAAATGTATCCTATTCCAACCGGCGGCGGCCACTCCACTTTCTTGGCCCCTGCCGGAAAAACAAAGGAGGAACCAGGTTCCGCTGAGACTGGCGGTGCGGCAGTGTGGAGACCTGCCGTAAGGCGCTGCGGCTTCGCCGGGCGCGAGACCGTTCCATGCGGAGGCAGAACGGTTACAGTCTGTATATTATGGCAGAGGTCATTCTGAAAAACCTCAAGAAGGTGTACCCCAACGCGGAGAGCAAGAAGACCAAAAAGGGCGAGCCCCAGAAAAAGGGCAATCTGCAGATCACCGACGAGGGCGTGGTGGCGGTGCAGGATTTCAACCTGCACATTGCGGACAAGGAGTTCATCGTGCTGGTGGGCCCCTCCGGCTGCGGCAAGTCCACCACCCTGCGGATGATCGCCGGTCTGGAGGACATCTCCGGCGGCGAGCTGTACATCGGCGGCAAGCTGATGAACGACGTGGATCCCAAGGACCGGGACATCGCCATGGTGTTCCAGAGCTACGCCCTGTATCCCCACATGACCGTGTATGAAAACATGGCCTTCTCCCTAAAGCTGAAGAAGCTGCCCAAGGACGAGATCGACAAGAAGGTCCGTGAGGCCGCCGAAATTCTGGATATCACCCAGTATCTGGACCGCAAGCCCAAGGCCCTGTCCGGCGGCCAGCGGCAGCGTGTGGCCATTGGCCGGGCCATCGTCCGGGACCCCGCCGTGTTCCTGATGGACGAGCCCCTGTCCAACCTGGACGCCAAGCTCCGCAACCAGATGCGGGCCGAGATCATCAAGCTGCGGGAGCGCATCGACACCACGTTTATCTACGTCACCCATGACCAGACCGAGGCCATGACCCTGGGGGACCGGATCGTCATCATGAAGGACGGCTTCATCCAGCAGATCGGCACCCCCCAGGAGGTGTTCGACCACCCGGCCAACCTGTTTGTGGCGGGCTTCATCGGCATGCCCCAGATGAACTTCTTCGACGCGAAGCTGACCCGGCAGAACGGCAGGTATGCCGTCACCGTAGGCGGCGTCACCGTGGAGCTGTCCGACGAGAAGCAGCAGCGCCTGGCCGAGCACAACGTGGCGGAGCAGGACGTGACCCTGGGCGTGCGCCCGGACCACCTGATGCTCTGCGCCGACGGCATCAAGGGCACCGTGGACGTGTCCGAGATGATGGGCTCCTCCGTGCACCTGCATGTGGCGGCCGAGGGCAAGGACGTGATCGTCATCGTCCCCACCAACGGCGCCGCCGCCCACTTCCCCATGGGCAGCGAGGTCAACATGATCTTCGGCGGCAACGTGGCCCACGTTTTCGACAAGGAGACCGGAAAGAACCTGGAGTGGTAAGTAAATAAGGCTATAGAACAGGCATCCCCCGGCGCATTGCGCCGGGGGATATATTTATACGATGAGCGGATGCTCAGGCCCGGCGCTCCTCGTGGATGAACATGACCAGGAAGCTGACGGTCAGCAGGGCGCAGGACACCCAGATTCCCCGGACGGCGGATGCGCCGGTCAGCATGGCTCCCAGACCGGCACCCAGGGCGAACAGGCCGATGACGCCGAAATATGTCAGGGCATTGCGCAGGGCCTCCGGCTCATGGGTGTGGAAATAGGCGCACAGGGCCTCTGTGCCGCTGCGCATGTTGCCGATGCACATGGTGCTGGCGTAGGCGTGGCCCCGGACCTTGCGGAAGGTCTGCAGCTGCATGGCGCAGGAGAAGGACACCAGGGAGTTGGCCACAGTGTTCAGTGACTGGGGCATAAAGCCCACCGCAAACAGCACGGCGATCTCCGCCAGGATAATCAGCTGACGCCAGTGGACCTTTTCCATGTGCTTGAAGCGGCGGTGGATGCATTCCGCTGCGAAAATTCCCGCCATAAAGGACAGAACGGGGATCAGATACCGCAGGCAGTGGTTCCAGGCCCCCTCAAACAGATAGGCGCTGAACAGCACAATGTTGCCGGTCTGGGCGTTGGCAAAAACGCCGCCCCGGCAGAGATAGGTATAGGCGTCCTGAAGGCCGCCGGATACGATGATGAAGGAGGCTGTCAGCATGGATTCGGACATCTGGCCCCGCAGTCGATGGATAAACACAGCTTGCACCAGGCTTTCTGAGAATTGACCGCCCTTCGGCGGCCCACTGATTATACGACAGGGGAGGGGATCCGTCAAGAGTCCGCCGGGGGAGGGGGTTGGAGGGAACGGAGAGGTGAATTTGCGGCCAAATGGTGAGAGAACAGGAGGATTTTTTCGGTTTTTCCGCGTAAAATCCATGTAATAATTCGAAATATTTATCAAATGACAATTTTCAGCAGTTGACAGGTATGGTACAATGGTTTTTATTATGGAATAGAATGTTTTCTCATCCATGCCGCGATCGGTGCGGCGCATACACCAGTAACAGAGAAAGGAAGGTGCCCTGTCTATGAACAAAGACAACCAGCCGAAAAAGACAGAGCAGAGCGCCAAAACAGGGAAAAAGTCCGGAAAGGGCCGCCGTGTGGGGCGGACCATCGGCATCGTCCTTGGTACCATCCTCCTGGTCACCGTGCTGACCTCCGCCATCTTCGTGGGGATCTTCATGACCTACGTCAACACGTCCCTGAAGGGGCATGTGGAGGTGGACATGTCCGAGTACGACCAGAAGGTGTCCACGGAGCTGTACTATCAGGATCCGGATACCAAGGAGCTGGTCATGTACCAGACCCTGTTCGGCGACGAAAACCGCATCTGGGTGGATTTTGATTCCATCCCCAAGAACCTCCGCGATGCCACCATCGCCATCGAGGACAAGCGCTTCGAGAGCCACCACGGCGTGGACTGGCACGGCACTGTCCGGGCCGTGTTCCGCACCCTCACCAACGGCAATACCCAGGGCGGCTCCACCATCACCCAGCAGCTCATCAAGAACGTCACCGGCAACAACGAGAACACCGTCAAGCGCAAGGTGACGGAGGTGTACCGGGCTCTGGCCCTGGAAAAGGACTATTCCAAGGACGAGATTCTGGAGATGTACCTGAACACCATCTACCTGGGCAACCAGTGCTACGGTGTGCAGACCGCCTCCCGGACATACTTCCACAAGGACGTGTCCGAGCTGACCCTGGCTGAGTGCGCGTGTCTCATCAGCATCACCAACAACCCCTCCCAGTATGACCCCCTGCGCAGCGACTGGACCCGGGAGCAGAACCGCAACCGGCAGCTGGACGTGCTGGACGCCATGCTGGCCCAGGAAAAGATCGACCAGGCCACCTATGACGCCGCCAAAGCCGAGGAGGTGGTATTCACCAACGGCTACACCAACCTGGGCAACTATGTGGGGCCCCAGGAGGAGGACGAAAAGCCCGCCGTGGTCAGCACCGCCAACAACTCCTACTTCACCGACGAGGTCATCACCGATGTGGCCGAGAAGTTTGTGGAGGTCTTTGGCCTGACCGACGACCCCGCAGACGCCGACGGCTATGTCCGCACCGCCTTTGAAAAGGCCGTCAGCAAGGTCTATAACGGCGGCTACAAGATCTATACCACCCAGAACCCCAAGATCCAGGACATCGCCGAGTCCGTGTTTGAAAACACCAACTACGCCAAGTATACCGACTCCAAGGGCGAGCCGCTCCAGGCGGCCATCACCATTGTGGACCCCTACACCGGGGACGTGGTGGCCATGGTGGGCGGCACCGGCGCCAAGGAGGTGGACCGGGGCTGGAACTGGGCCACGTCGGCCCGTCAGCCGGGTTCTGCCACCAAGCCCGTGTCCGTGTACGCCCCGGCTCTGGATAACGGCACCATCACCGCCGCCTCAGCCATCGACGACTATCCCGTCCGGGACCTGCCCGGCTACGGCGCATGGCCCTCCAACTCCGGCAGCGGCTTCCGGGGCCTGACCTCCTTCTATACCGCCCTGGTCCGCTCTCTGAACACCTGCGCCGTGCGCACGGTGGAGAAGCTGGGCACCTATCAGTCCTACACCTTCATGGTGGAGAAGCTGGGCTTCACCACCCTGACCCAGGCCGACAGCCAGCAATCCGGCAACATGGGCCTGGGCGGCTATGAATACGGCGTCACCACCGAGGAGATGGCGGCGGCCTACGGCGCCTTCGTCAACGACGGCGTGTACACCCCGCCCCGGACCTTCTATCGGGTGGAGGACTCCCAGGGCAACCTGGTCTGCGAGAACAACAAGGAATCCCATGTGGCCATGAAGCAGACCACCGCCTACATCATCCGCCAGACCCTCAAGAGCGTCATCACCAGCGGTACCGGCGGCGAGGCCCGGTTCTCCGGCATGACCATCGCCGGCAAGACCGGTACCACCGACGAAAACCGCGACCGCTATTTCGCGGGCTTCTCCCCCTATTACAGCGCCGCCGTGTGGACGGGCTATAAGTCCAACGAGCGGTTCTCCGAGTCCCTGGGCAACCCCTCCGCCGTGCTGTGGCGTGAGGTCATGCGCCGCATCCACGACGGCCTGGAGAACAAGGACTTCAACAGCTGCTCCGGCCTGGTCCAGGTCACCGTCTGCCAGGACAGCGGCCTGCTGGCCACCGACGCCTGCACCCACGATCTGCGGGGCAATCGCGTCACCACCGTCACCGTGGCGGCAGACACCGCCCCCACCCAAAGCTGCAACGTCCACAAGATGGTGCGCTACTGCAAGGACGGCAAGCACCTGGCCACGGAATACTGCCCTGCCAGCAGCGTGGTGGAGATTGCCGCCCTGGATTGGAACCGCGAGATCATCAAGAACATCAAGGCCCAGGACGACGAGTACCTGCTCCAGACCCTCACCGGCAAGGAGGAGGGCGAGCTGTGCCCGGTGCACAACAAGAAGCCCTCTATCTTCCCCATCATCCCCGGCGATGACGACGATGACGACGACGACACCCGCTTCGGCTCCTGGTCGGATTGGTGGGACAAGCTCCTGCCGTAAGCCCAAGATTTTTCCCAAAATCCCCGCCTCATCTACTGAGGCGGGGATTTTGCAAGGACTTTCGCTGAAGTCTCTTTTTACATTTCTAATAAAAAATTAAAAATTAAATTGTAAGCTTTGCGTATTGCTTTTTACAGAAAAAGGCTGTATGATAGGCATGTAAAGCAGAGAGACAAAAACAAGGATGAATGGTGAATTATATGGCACTGAAGAAGAACCTGGACGTGACGATCCACGAGGCATTTCTGGAGGAGATCCTGCGGGGAAACTGGTTGCCGGGCCAGGCCCTGAACCTGGACGAGCTGGCCGAGCGCTACGGCGTCAGCCGGACGCCGGTGCAGCAGGCTCTGAAGCGGATGCATACCCAGGGCATGGTGGTGTTTTCCAGCAAGGGACATTTCTCCGTGCCGACCTTCAGCGAGAAGGAAGTGTGCGACATCATTGAGATTCGCCTTCTGCTGGAGCATCAGGCTCTGACGGACATTCAGCGCAAGGCGCTGCCGGTGGACTATCAGACGCTGGACCGTCTGGCCAGGGAGTGCGTCCTCTCCAACGAAACGGACGATGTGGTCAGTGCCCGCCGCACGGACCTGGACTTCCACCGGGTGCTGGTGGAGCAGGCCGGGAACCGGTGTCTCAGCGAGGTCTATGACCGGATCCAGGGCCAGTTCATTGTGGCCAACTATCTGCTGGCCAGCCACACCCGGGCTTTTTTCAATAGGAGAAAATTATATGGAGATCAAACAATTAGAATACTTTCGTGCAATTGTAGACGAGGGAAATGTCAGTGCTGCCGCCAGAGCTCTGCACATGACACAACCACCATTAAGCTACCAGATGAAAATGCTGGAAGAAGAATTACAAGTACAGCTTTTTATCAGAGGTACAAAAAGAATTACTCTAACCGAAGCCGGTAAAGTGCTCTATGCCAGAGCCACCAGTCTGCTTACTATGACGGATATCACCAAACGTGAAGTAATTAAGGCAAGCCAGTCTGCCACTCTCCATATTGGTCTGACACCTTCCAGTGTTTCCATTATGTCTGATTACTTAGTTCGATTTGCTTCAAAATATCCTGATATTCACTTTGATATACATGAAGGTTCTACATTTGCTTTAAAAAATGAATTAGAAAATGGCCTGGTAGATATTACAATACTTAGAACACCGATTGTATTAAACGAATGCAACACCAGCGTTTTATTACAGGAGAATTTAGTAGCAATGGCAATCCCTGGCTTTTTTGATATTGGATATACAAATATTTCATTAAAAGAACTATCACAAAAATCCTTGATACTTTCTCATCGCTATCGCAAGTATATTATATCTGCTTTTGAAGATAATGGATTAACTTGTGACATATACTGCGAATGTGAAGATGCCAGAACCGCCATAACTTTGGCCGAACATGGTTTAGGGGTTGCCATCCTCCCTTCTTCCATGAGAGAACTCAAGCCCTGTCTTCATGCCTATTCTATTAAGGATACGAACCTCTCGACAGAAATTCTCCTTGCCTGGAGAGATGAGCGAATTCCGGTTGAGGTAGAAAAATTTTTATCTGAATTAAAATAGCACTCCCAGGGACGTTCCTTTTGGCACGAGGAGTGTCCCTGTGGCATGTTATAAGTAAGACAGGGGACGCTCATTGTGACAAAAGGAACGTCCCTAAATCTCATACTGTTCAAGCATAGTCGGCGCCATATCCATGAATACAAAAAACTCTTCTGGCAACGTGCAAAGTTCTCGGCTTATAAAATCTTCCGCATTAATATACTTATGATCATTTTCCGGATTGTAACATTTCTCGTGATTCGCCAAAATAACTATTCCCTTAAAACTCTTCTCAATCTCATAAACAGCCTCTCCCGGTACATCATAATTTAGGATAGCGACATGTAATCTATCCTTTGCATCAAGACTGTCAGCAATATAAAATTCATCACAAAATGGCAACTTATTCTCGACAGCATAATTAATTGTATGCTGGAGATATTCCCTTAAAATCTCTCTGTCCAGCTTATACTTAAAGCACGAAAAAAATTTTTTCATTTTATTAAATAAACCCATATATCAAATCTGCTCCTTCCTATAGTTTCAAGCCCTAAATCATTGATTTTGGAACTTTTTCTTTAAAACTTCCCTCTGCCGTTGTTACAAGGTAATATCCTTCATATTTATTTTCCGCCAGTTTCTCCGGTACCCTGATAATATCAATATATGCTGTCTGATTCGCAGGATGAGATTCTTCCTGTAATACCTGTTCAAACGGTCGGACATAATTCATCTTTTTCTTTGTCTGAATCATTCCAAATCCCACCTGTCATGTGTCCTTCTACACTTGATTTTTCATTCTGACAAACTATGTGACAAACTGAAATTTGTCTGTCTATACATAATCTGATATTTCAAATACACATTCAGAAGCTCCATTGACAATTGTATCAACAATAGTAACTGTTACACTCTTTTCAAAAACCTCAGAGAACAATCGCATATACCAACCAGCAGAACATTCACAATACTTTTTATTCATATGCTCAACTTTTTTAGGTATATTACAATAACATTTTTTGTATACAGCAATAATCTTTCCATCAAAAATATGTAAGTTCCTTCCGCCAATATCTGCTTCATTCAGAAGATTCAAAAATTCTGCTATATCGTTAGATTTAGCGTATAATTTTTTTGCTATTTTTATAGCATTGGTTGACAAGCAGCACCCACCACATTTTCGCATAGTATCAGTCATATATATCTTCATACTCTCAGTGGTATTTAAAAGCTCATTAATATATCTTGCCTGCTTAAGCGGTGTTGCATTTTCATCAATAATTCCAATCTCCGAACAAACCGCAAATGCATTTTCAGAATCCATATTATCTACTATTCTTTTGGCCTTATTCATATCATATCCTCGCAAGAATTTAACTAATTATTCTAAAATCTACTGTTCTTTTGATTTCACCGGCATCCAAATTTCGCAATAATAATTCTCATCCTGATTTCCTTTCGGATAATCACAAGGTGCGGTGTAGTATTCTATATTATACATTCCTGCAATTTCATAATCACTATTCCCAGGAAGCCATTCCTTAAAAATCTCTGTATTCACTTTTTGTAACGCTTCCGGCATAGATCCTTTACATGGAAATACTGCCCATGTATTTTCAGGAATAACTACCGTTTCAAATTCTTCCGGTATGTCTTTTGAAGGGATATAATCATCAGCAATCATGTACTTGAAGAATCCTTCCGGTGCTCCATCATCTAAACAGATTCCATACATACCACAAATATACTTACCGTTTCCCTTTTCATAATGCTCTGTCCAAAATTGTGGGCATTCTTTATACCCTTCTTCATTTTTAATAATTTTGGCACTTCCGACAACAGTAAATGCCGGTTTTTTAACAATTTTACATTCCATTTCAAATCCACCTTTCATAGATACATGTATTTTTAGAGGAAGGTAGTTTTTGAGTTCACCGTCTCCGGACTTCGCCTGTGCAGGCGTAATACCGTGAAATCTGGTGAAGGCTTTCGTAAAGCTGTCTGGAGAATCATAGCCATATTTCATTGCTACATCTATAACCTTAACACCATCTGTTTGCAAATCTCTGCCGGCAAGTGATAATCTTCTATTTCTTATATATTCGGATACCGTAATTCCACAAAGAATCGAAAACCCTTTTTGAAAATAAAATGGCGAAAGATTAATCTTTGCAGCAATTTTTTCCAGAGTAAGTTCATCTGTAAGATGTCCTTCAATATATTTGATTGATGAAGTGATATCTTCCAACCAGCTCATGCTTATTTACTCCTTCCTACAAAACACATCTTATCTCCAAAGCATATTTTTGTCCCGACATATTTTGCTCTCTTTTGTCCAATTACACAACTATCGCAGATATAATCACAAGGCATTCCTTTACATAAACAATTAGTAAAAATCAAATTCGTCTCTCGGTTAAACACACCAGCTTACTGGAATTTATCGCAATATTTCATTCTTGGATTATACTCGCTTATAGATAATTGGTTCATCATATCCAAAAGTTTTCTTTCCATTAACTTCCATGCTTTCAGATACCTCCAGACAACTATCAGAAAACTTTTCCCAAAGCTTAAATGTCATTACCGGTGAAAACTGGCTTGTACTGCCTCCTTCCCAGATTCCATCTTTCTCATGATAGAGCGCCGGAGTGAATTTTTCAGATTTTTTCAATTCAGTGTAGTCAGCATTTTTCATAGAATCATATGAAAACGTACTTTTATCTTCTCCTTCTGGTATTTCATAAGAATACAACACAATTCCGTCTTCTTTCTCTGTAATAAGGAAAAGATGTGGGGAAGCATGGCGTTTACCATTTGTCTCATAGTAGCTTTCTTCAACAACAAATTTACCATTAAAATCTTTAGGAAGGTTTAAAATTTTCTCATTACAGATTGTATTAATGTGTTCTGCATAAGGATATGTTTTCCCTTCTCTCTGCATATTATCAAACTGCTCTTTGTTATTAAAGTGTCCCGTCATCATATTAATAAAATTATCGAGCTTCATCATGCTTTTTACCTCCAAATTCCGATTTAACTTTCCATCAATTTAATTGCTTCATCAACGGATACACATGTAGCAAATCTCTTTGGCCACATCATATCATTGTAATATTTATATGTTTCTTCTCCAGTCATATAGTCGTTATCAAATGTTGAATTTGCCCCTTGTGGAACAATTACTTTATATCCTCTTTCAAAAGCAGATTTCACAGTTGCATCTATACAGAAGTTTGTCTGTAGTCCCACTATCATTAATGTATTATCATCTTTAACATAATCTGTAAAATCTTTATTTCCAAAACAACTATTGATATTTTTTATAAATATCTTTTCCCCTTCCTTGGGAATCACTTGTTCTGCAATTTCGAAGTCTTCATCACCGATTGAAAACCCCGTTCCTGGTCCATCATCATGTTGAAAATAGATAACCTCTATTTGATTATCTCTAGCTGCTTTTATAATTCTTATAGTATCATCAATAAACGCTTCAAAATTAAAAAGTCTACTATCTGTTATTCCTTTTTGTATATCTATCACAAGTAGTTTCATTCCTTTTTCCACGGATTTGCCTCCTCAAATTAAAACTTACTGCACTTTTTCACTTAGTTTTAATTCCCTATGGTTTCATATCAAACACTGAACCATGTTCCGGGAATGTTAATTATCATAAAATCTCTGCAACACGATCGCCAACTCTTCCGGAGCTTCTATGTTTGCTTCATGACCTGTTTTCGCAAGTTCATGGAAACAGGCGTTGTTCAAATATTGGCAAAGTTCTTTTATTGTTGCTCCTTCAAACCAAAATTTACAAATTACATACCGCATATAGTGGTATATTTACCATCCATTCCTGATCCATATACTTTAGAGTTGAAAAACGTACAGCTTTCTCAGGATGGAATTTATCGCAATATGCTTTTAGACTCTGCGACCTTATATTCGTTTCTGCCTTTACTTCAATAGGTATAATTGCAGCCTCTTTTTGGATCAAAAAATCCTGTTCAAACGTAGCTTTTTCTGTCCCATAGTAATATGGTGTGTACGGCGTATCTGAAATCAACTGCTGCAACACATATTGCTCTGTAAGCGCACCCTTAAATTCTATAAAAATATCATTTCCTTCCAATATGGATGTCGCTGGCAACTCACTTAATGCCCCCAACAATCCGACATCCAGCATAAACAATTTATACGCATTCATGCTTTGATATGCTTTTAGAGGCATATGAGGTTCATTTACACGATTAACTTTATAAATCAGTCCACAGTCAAGCAGCCATTGAATTGCTATTTCAAACTCGCTGCTACGAGCCCCCTTTTTTATCTGACCAAAAAAGAATTTTTTGTTTTCTTTTGCCAACTGCATTGGGATAGAATTCCACACCATTCTGATTCTTGGAAGCACCCTGCTTTCAATATGCTTTCCAAAATCCCCTTCATACTGTCTTAATATATCGCTTTGAATCTGCCTTACTTCTGTATAATCTTTGTCTAGTCGAAAAGCATCAACTACCGCAGGCATTCCTCCCGTGTAATAATAGTTTTTTAACCAGAAAAGGTATTTGTCAGAAAAATTATCAATAATGGAATAGTCTTTTATCTTTAATTCATCTGCCAGTTTTTTCTCGCCCATAGCATATAAAAACTCTCTAAAGTTAAGCGGATATAGATCCAACAAATCAACTTTACCAACCGGATACGACACTCCCTCATGAATTGCCACTCCCAGCAGTGACCCTGCTGCTATAATATGGTATTCTGGTGCTTCTTCGCAGAAATATTTCAAGGATTCTAAAGCTTTTGGTGTGTTCTGGATCTCATCAAGAATAATCAATGTATTCCCTGGAGTAATTGTTACTCCTGACTCAATATTTAAATTCATTATGATTCGTTCAATATCAAAATCATTTTCAAAAACCGCATTCATACGTTGGTTGTTATAAAAAGAAATGTATGCTGTTTTCTCATAACAGTTCTTTCCAAATTCCTTCATCAACCAGGTCTTTCCCACCTGTCTGGCTCCCATTATAATTAAAGGTTTTCTATTTTTCTTCCCTTTCCACTGTAACAGATCATTCATTGCAAATCGAAACATTATCACACCGTCCTTTCTCTGATAGTATACCACATTTTTTATGGTCTATTCTAGCATTGTTTCAGCACTTTTTCCGACCTTGTCGGCTTTGTCTTTGCATTTTTTCCGGCCTTGTATCGCTGTGATATCACATTTTTCCATTACTGGTAGTAAATTTGTTACGTTTTTAATAGCCACACATGTCGATTCTATCAAAATAAGAAGAAGTCCGGGTGTTCCCGGACTTCTATCGCACAATTCTACATTATTTTAAAAACCAGAAAAGCTTCCCGCCATATGGATTTTTCTTACTGAGCAACCGTGCTGAAGCTGCATGGAATAATAAAAATGCACCGCTTATGAGCGTCATCACCAGTTCAAACTGTGATAAGACTGACATGGAATTATCATTATAGCCTATATAAACATTCTTACTGCCCAGAATACTGCAATTTCCCTCATACCAGAACACATTGGCACCATTGACCGGTGAATCCGCCTTAATCTGCAGCACCGTATAAGTTGACCGAATGCCTTTCCCATAAAGTGATTTGTAATTTCTGACATCATTTCCGCTATATACCTTGACATGATTGGAGCTCAGCCGAGAACTTTGATATGTTACAGTTCCTGTTGTATGATTCTTCGCGCAGGCATATCCGACCACCTGCGTCATACCCGCCACAAAGAAAATCAAAGCAACTACAAGTGCCAAAATCTCAGCCGTATAGAATGCATTCACCAATTTGCTCTTCGTTTCTATCTCCTCATCACGACTCCATGGTTTACTACGGAAATTGCGAATTGCTGATGGCAACAGGCAGATTGCGCCAACCAACCCCAGCAAGGATAAAATCAAACATATAAGTACCGGTGTCTTTGTTCCGATAATCAGGTCTGCGTTCACTCCCTGTTCTGTCGATTCATCCATAAATGTGATGTTACCACTTACCAGCACCTTTTCATCCTGTTTTAGATGTGACTTGCTTCCGGGATAATAATAGTGGAAGAATATCGTTCCTCCATCCTCTCTGGCTCCGTCTACCTTCAATACTGCATAGTCGCTTGTCCCATGCATGTCTGCACTCACAACCGTTGCTGACAATGCATTCGATGAAAGCAAAGAAAATCTCGGCACACAATAAAACGCAGTCACAACAAACAATACGACACACACAATGGCAATCACCATATTTGAAACATTCTTTTTGTAAGTCATATATAATCCTCCATTCTTGTGGGCATTCTTGTGGGGACGTTCCTTTTGTCACGAATCACTTTCCAAGCAAACCTTTTACTCCTTTTACTATCACAAATATTCCAACTGCCAGAAATATTCCCTCCATCACGATTGGCATTATATAAGCCGACAAAGATACCGTGCCTGAATCCCTGTTTGCCATGAGAACTAAGATATTGCCACCTATCATGAGCAGAGCTGAAAATGTGAACATCCCCCCTACCGCGATCATGACTATATTTCCCGCAATATTCCTTCCCTTTTGTACAGTTCTTATGGTCGTGTCTATGCCCTCTTTATGTTCTCTGTAGAAATCCGTGACCGGATTGTCCACTGCACCATTTCCATCCCAGGACATCGCCATACGCGCATTTGCCTCATACTGGTACTGCGAAGATCTGCCGCGATCTTGCACTTCAGGTGCTTTGCCATTCTTCACCGCTATATAATCCTTCACGCTCTTTACCATCGCGACTATTCCCATAATGCCAAATAGGCTAAGCACAATTCTCGGTACACTTATGACATGTACATCATCTCCAAGAAGGGGAATTATTCCCCATCCCATGCAAGACACTATAAATCCCAGTGCTGTTTTTCGCAATTATATTTCCCTTCACTATATCTCATATTCATTATCAATAGAATTCCAGCCTGTGCTCCACCAGCTCGCTTCCCTCATATACGAGCTTGAGTGAGAAAAATCTCTTCTCTCCTTCAAGCAGCAGTTTCAGAAATATCGCATCCCCGCTCCACGTCGGAAGTATTGGCACGATTTCTTTATCTATCCATTGAAGATCCCCCTCATCGCATATCTGAACTTCCCCATCAAATCCATCTGCGGTGAACAGGCACATAAGCTCATTCTCACACTCATTGCTGATAAATGTCACCAGCCCTCTGAATCTGTACGATGTAAGCGTAAGTCCCGTCTCCTCCTTTATCTCCCTCAGAAGGCAGTCCTCAGGGCTCTCACCCTCCTCGGCATGTCCACCTACACCGATCCATTTGCCTTTATTAATGTCCTTCTCCTTCTTTGTCCTGTGGAGCATCAGGTATCTTCCATCTTTCTCTATGTAACAAAGTGTTGTCATCTTCATATTAACCTCCCAGGAACGTCCCTTCTTATTCAATATCCAAAAGTATATTTTTATACACGGGAAAAGTCAATTTATTTTCCAGTGGGGACGGAGGGGACAGGTCCCTCCGTCCCCACTGTCTTCACCACATAAAAAGTTCCATGCATCTGCACCGTGCAGACACATGGAACTTTCTTATTACTCTATATTAACTTCAACCTACAGCATACCCTCTTTGATGATGTCGTGGTCTCTCAGCACCTTCTCGATCACCGTGCCCTGGATCTTCTTCAGTATAGGTCTCTTGAGCTTGTTCAGTGGTCCGAGATTTATCTCAAGCGGAGATTTGCCATCCATGAGTTTCACGCTGCTGTCCAGCAGTTCACGGATATCGTACACACTTCCCCAAACTTCAGGAACACCTCTGTCCACACCGAGTAGTCCATACACCGCCTCCATGGCAGTTCTGACGGAATACTCTGTGGTGAACACTGTGTCTCGAGGAGTGTCGGCGAACTGTCCAAGGAATGCAAAGTTGGTACATCCGTCCGGAATTACGTCCGGTCTGTCACCCTTTGCTCTAGGCATGAAGAACGCGGTGATATACGGCATCATAGTTGGCACACAGACTGCGCTGTTTGTCGCCAGTTCCTCGATCTCATCCTCTGGAACCCCAAGGTGATACAGCCACTCCTCCGTGATCTCCTTACCTGTGCAGTCCTTCATAGGCTTCTTGATATAATCGCCCGGAACATCTGTGAACAGGCCATATACCCATACACACACCTTATCCTTGTCCTGGGTCTTGAACTGTCCCTGTCTGTTGATGGTCCAGCTCATCAGCCAGCTTGAATCCTGACAGCTCACAATACCACCCGTGACAACCTTTCCGGTTCTAGGGTCACGCTTGCAGATATCCACGATGTATGGGATGATTTTGTCGTCAAGCGTTGTAACTGTGGCTGACTCCCAGTTTGTCTTTGATATATCAGAGCAGAACTTCTCCGGATGGCCAAATGAAGGATCCTGCGCGGCTATGTTCTTCCACAGGCTCCAGCAGCCGCTTGTTCTCACCTCTGCATCACCATTTGGCGCATGGTTCTGATCGCCGTAGATAGTCCCCTCCGTGCAGCTTCCATTTGTGACAAATACAAGATCGTTCTCAGTGAGCGGAATACCCTTCTCAGCTCCATTTACCCTGCACTCGATGGTCTTTGCTATCTTCTTGCCGTCTCTCATATCAAATATGACATTTGTGACCTCCGTATTGTACTGGAATGTCACGCCCGCATCCTCAAGATACTTCACCATAGGAAGGATCAGCGACTCATACTGGTTGTACTTTGTGAACTTGAGTGCTGAGAAATCCGGAAGTCCTGAGATGTGATGTATGAATCTCTGGAAGTAGAGTTTCATCTCCAGTGCACTGTGCCAGTTCTCAAATGCGAACATCGTCCTCCAGTACAGCCAGAATGTTGAATCAAATACCTCATCGTCGAATACATCCTCTATCGTCTTGTCATACAGATCCTCATCCCTTGTCATGAAGAGCTTCATGATCTCCATGCAGCCCTTCTGGCTCAGATTGAATTTGCCATCTGTGTGGGCATCCTTGCCTCTGTTCACTGTTGCTCTGCACAGTGAGTAATTTGGATCCTCCTTGTTCAGCCAGTAATACTCGTCAAGAACCGATACCCCTGGTGTCTCTATGGAAGGTATACTTCTGAACAGATCCCACAGGCACTCGAAATGGTTCTCCATCTCACGTCCACCTCTCATGACGTAGCCTCTGGCAGGATCAAATATTCCATCGCACGCACCGCCCGCTATATCCATAGCCTCAAGAATATGGATATGTGAGCCCGGCATCTGTCCGTCACGTACAAGGAAACAAGCTGCTGCCAGTGATGCAAGACCACTTCCCACTATATATGCGTTCTTGTCATCCACACCCTCCGGCTTTCTCGGTCTGGCAAATGCCTCATAGTTACCATTTGTATAATAGATTCCCTTACTGTTCTTCTCATGCTTTCCGCGCTCCGTATTGCGGTACTCAGCATGTTCAGCCGCAGCCTTCTCCTTCTGAACTTTTGCCTTATTACGATTTTTAACTGTGAGAGCTGCTGCTCCTGCGCCGGCTGCTGCCACCGCTGCTATCCCGATTCCCAATTTCTTCTTTGACATAAGCAATTCTCCTTTCAGTCTGCCGTCTATTTCCATCTCATGTCCCTATAATAGCTTACCCAATTTTTATTTCATATTTACAAAAAAAGTGGAATGATAAAAATTTTATCATTCCACTCATTTTGTATAACTTTATATTGCATATGTACTCTAGTGATACCTTCTGTCGACGCCCTTCTGCCTGTAATATGCCGCCTTGTTCTCGTACATTCTCTCATCTGCAGCCTTTACTATCTCGTCAAATGACTCCCAGTCCTTCTCATCACTTGACACATAGCCACATGATATTGATATGGACTTCACCAGCTGTCCGGACCATCCACCTACAACGTCATCAAATTCCTGCTGCACTCTCTTCAGCCTCCTGGTATTTACAAAGATGATAGCTGCAAATTCATCACCGCCCATCCTGTACACCTTACCATAGTTTCCAAAACACTGCTCCATACACTCGGCAGCACCCTGAAGCAGTTCATCTCCAGCCGCATGTCCCAGGGTATCATTCACTGGCTTAAGCCCATTTACATCCATGGACACATACACATATACAGAATCTCCCGGCAGCTCCCTGACATCATCTATATATGCGCTCCTGTTATAACATTTTGTGAGCTCATCTGTATAAGACCGTCTTATCAGCTTCTGCTCCCGTTTCTTATCTTCATCTATGTTTCTGGTGGTAAATATGACTTTTAAAGGACGTCCGTCCTCGTCAACATCTATCGATATAAATGACAGTCTGAACCATCCAAGATCCTTCACCATGAACTCACCTGATACAATCTTTTTCTTGATCAGTCTGTCCCCCAGACTATCCAGATCCATGAATTCCTGGGCACTTGCCTGATGTTCATCCACAACCACCTTATGAACGATCTTCCTCATAAGTTCCTTCGCCCCTGCTGCCCGCTCACCAGCCCTAAGTATCAGGTCTCCTGCGGTATAGAGGGCAAATGTATCATGCCTAAGATCAAGCATATGCATGCTGTAATACATCCCCGACATGGATGTCAATATTGACAGCTGTTCATTTCTCTCCCGATTCGCATGTATCACCTTCATCACCATGCTTACCACCAGGCCGGCGGCAAAACACAGATACAGTGCCATGATAACCATGATTGCCATATTACTCCGGCTATTCACATCCATTCTATATATGACCCCGATCACATACTCTCCGGATCTTCGGAATACACATCTGTTTCTAAATCCATTAATCCTTCTTATGCCTGTAAAACTGTCTTCATCGTCCGGCAGCATATCATCAGTCACCGAAATGCCGATCTCATCAAGAGTAAGCCCTACTACCGGTTCATATGAACATCCATATATTTCTCCCGATTCGCCATCTGCCACTACAACACTCAGTCCATCATACATAGGCATATTGGCAACCACCGTGGATATCTCATTCTGTTTTACTTCATTCAGAAGTCTTCTCGGCTCGATTCCAACCTGTATCATCTTGGTTCCATCGTCGTTCCATGTTATTGCATACATCATCTTCTTACCCTTTGATGTGTTCGGAGTGACATCCTGACACATGGTGAGATTCTTATCATCCAGCATAGGCTTAAAATACGCCATCTGCTCCCCGGAATCAAAGCTATATCCAAAATATTCGGGATTGGTACCAGCATATATCACGCCATCCGTATTAAACAAATGCACCTCATCAACAGATATAAGTGCAGCAATCTTGCGGAGCTCCTCCACATCATTTGCCACCTCAGGCTTTGCATCAACTATATACGCCACAGCCTTAGCCCTGACCATATAATCTTCCTTGAGGGAGTCTATCAGATCTTCCTCACTTGCCTTATTCTTCTCGATTATATTGCTGACCTGATCCAACAGCACCTGCGAGGTCCTGTCAAAACCCCTGTTATTGATAAAGCTGAGTATGACCGCCTGGATGACCATCGCAACCAGCACGATTCCCCCCGTTATCAATATTATCCCTGGCAATCTCTTTTTCATATCTGATGTTTGACTCATAAGCGCTCTCCCCGCATATCTCACAGTAATAGATTTCTTTATCCTGATCCGTCCTATGCTTTTACATCTCGATTTCAAAATTATGAATAGAATTTGCTATATTTCCACGAAGCGTGGTGCTAAGCTGCTCCACTATTTTATGATAATCGTCCTTCATCCCCTTGTCTACCCAGTCAAGCATAATCCCCACAAATCCATACTTGTAAAAGTCTGCTATGAACTGCTTATCAGCCTCCGAGAGGTTATCCCCTTCGCATTTCTCTTCTACTACATCCGCTATGAGCTGATACGACAGCTTATACAGATAGTTTTCTATCTTAGCCTTATCCACCGACCTGTATATATTTGCGATAAATGGCTTGTTCTCCAGCACAGCCTCAAACACCTGTATCATGCCCTCCTGCCAGGTATCGTAGGTCTTCTTATCCTTCAGTGCCTGCTTGCCATCCTCTATGCACACCCACTCGGCAAGCTCATATATATCCTGAAAATGATAATAGAATGTCATCCTGCTTATCCCGCAGTCTCCGGTGAGATCCGCTATTGTTATCTTGTCAAATGGCTTGTCCTTAAGAAGCTTTTTCAGAGATACCTCAAGTGCTTTTTTAGTTGAATTTGCCATGCTTACCTCCTGTTATCCAAGTTGTACATATCATCCTTATAAACAAACATACTCATAAAAAACAATATTGCTTCTTATGAGTATATCTTAATATTTATTATATTCTTTTTTCGACAATTCTCTACTTAAAAATGTTATATTTCCTTATCTTTCTTCTGATCTTACGTCTGTTCTTCTCGTCTCCAAAGAAGCTGCTGAGCTTTTCAACAAACAATGTCAAATACCTGAACATAGATTCCGCCGCAAATGCAAATACAACCATGAGCAGGAAACATATGTTGGATATCGACTCTATGGCAAACAGCCTGCCGAGGAAAAGGCCACAGAACAGCAGTCCGATTATGTTGATAAGAAGTACACCATACTTCATCTTGTTGAACGGATGGCTGATCTTGATTATTATCATGAATCCGACAACCGCAAGAAGCATTGTGCCGGCTGTGGCTATGTCCTCACTCGGGAGGTTGAAGACCTGTCCGCAGATTACAAGTGCTCCGACCGACAACACATCCGTGAGTCCTGCAGGCAATGCTTTTAACATGACATTTACCATAAAGTTTCCCTCTATACGATTCCTGTTCGGCTCAAGTGCCAGCAGGAATCCCGGCAATCCTATGGTGAACATGCTTATGAGCGATATCTGTGATGGCTCCAGCGGATATGTGATCGCAAATATCGCTGAGAATATGGCCATCAGCAGTGAGAATATATTCTTAACAAGGAAGAGGCTTGCTGATCTCTGTATATTGTTGACCACCTGTCTTCCCTCAAACACCACATATGGCATACGTCCGAAATCCGAATCCAGAAGCACCGTCTGTGCCGCCTGCGCAGCCGCTTCACTTCCAGATGCCATTGCAATACTGCAATCAGCATCCTTCATTGCGAGTATATCATTTACACCATCACCAGTCATGGCAACCGTGTGTTTCTGTTTCTGGAGCGCCCTGACTATGAGCTGCTTCTGTTTAGGCGTAACTCTTCCAAATACTGTATATTTATCCACAGCCTCAGTTATATCCTTCTCAGACGCCAAAGTGGAAGCATCCACATAGTTCTCCGCTCCATCTATGCCTGCCCGCTTTGCCACCTCTGATACTGTGGCAGGGTTATCTCCGGATATGACTTTTATGGCAACGCCCTGCTCTTTGAAATATGTAAATGTGCTCTCTGCATTTTCCCTTATTGGATTTGAAAGCACTATATAACCAATAGGAGATATGCCTCCTAATGGTCTTACCGAACCAGTGGAATCATCGCCTGACTCCGCCATAAGAAGGACTCTGTATCCCTTGCTCTGGTACTCCTCTATCTCTTCGGATATCTCCTCATACCTATCCTTCATTATAAACTCCGGAGCACCAAGCATATAGTCTCCCTCGACAAATGACACCTTACTGTATTTGTTCGCCGATGTGAAAGGCTGTGTCTTGAGCAGTGTCCTGCTGCCCTTCTCTATCTCATTCTTAGCCACATAGGCTCTGATCGCCTCCATTGTGGCATTGTTGTCCTCAATGACCGCCGAGTAATCCGCCAGCAAGTGCGCAAATGCTCTCTTGTCCATCTCGGCATCGCCGCATCTGCCGCTTATCACCAGCTCTGTAACCTGCATACCCGGCTCAGTGATGGTTCCGGTCTTATCCACACAGAGTACATCGACTCTCGCGAGTGTCTCTATACTCTTCATGTCATGCAGTAACACTTGTTTCTTCGCAAGTCTTATTGTGCTGAGCGCAAGCGCAACAGTTGTGAGCAGATAAAGTCCTTCAGGGATCATTCCGAGAACCGCCGCAACCATCGATACAACACTCTTCTTGAATGTCTCTCCATTCATGATATACGCCTGGCAGAACAATATGATTCCCACTGGTATGATGATGATTCCAACCCATTTTACAAGCTTGTTGATGTACCTGATCATCTCTGACTGTTCGCCGTCACCCATGGCCTTCGCCTGGGCTGTGAGCTGTGATATGTATGACTCATTGCCCACCTTGTCAAGCTTGGCATAGCACTGTCCGGACACCACAAAGCTTCCGGACATGAGTCGATCACCTGATTTCTTCTTGATCTCATCCGACTCACCGGTGAGCAGGGCTTCATTTACCGATATACTGCCGCTGAGCACCGTAGCGTCAGCACATATCTGATTGCCTGCCGACAGAATGATGATATCGTCCTTAACCAGTTCCTCTGATTGTATCTGCTGCTGTTCTCCGTCTCTCACAACTATCGAATGCGGCGCATTTAACATACTCATCTTGTCAAGAGTCTTTTTGGCACGCAGCTCCTGAAATATTCCTATAACCGTGTTGCCTATGATGACCGGCAGGAAAGTCAGATTTCTGAATGAACCAACGATACATAGCAGCACCGTAAGTATGAGGAATATAAGATTGAAGTATGTGAGCAGATTGGACTTGACGATCTGCCCCACAGTCTTCTGCGTACTTATATCTGTGTGATTGGTCTGTCCATTGTCGATCCGTTCCCTTACTTCCTCCGAGGTAAGACCCATGATCGGGACTCCCCGCGTATCCAGATTGTTTCCTGAGTTTGTATCCAAATAAAACACCTCTTCCTGTGTATATGGTCGGCAAATGTTATGCATCGAGCAGCATTTTGCATCGACTGTCCATGACATCTCATTATTTCTTTAACAAAATTCTATTATAAGTACTCCGTGTAAGGTTATTCAAGAAGGATGGCAGATATTTCATATTTTTTTAAGAAACCTTGTTTCTCCTTAACGATAAACGGACGGCCATCTGGTTTGAGATATAGTTGATGACTGAGTCGGCTAAACAAAATGAGCATAACACATTTCCCATCTGGGTATTATTGTGTTACGCTCATTTTTTATGCAAGCCGCGAATCAGGATCCGCATCTACGTCATATTCTATTATCATAGCATAAGCCATATTTGATATATTGACTGCTCTATGGTCTCTGTCCCATCGCTCCCTCAAGTGTGATGGTCTCACCACTCATGTACTTGAAATCCGGTGATGCGAGTGCCACGCACGCACGTCCGATCTCCTTCTCTACATCTCCGAAGTGTCCCATAGGCGGCATCTTTACATTTGCCTTGAACGCATCCGGATATGCCTTCTCAAAGTTCTCAAGCTGTGATGTCCATGCGAGAGGACATACTATATTGACATTTATTCCATCAGCTGCCCACTCTGTAGCTGCAACTCTTGTAAGGCCCCTAATGCCTTCCTTCGCTGCCGCATATGCGCACTGTCCGTAATTTCCAAAGAGACCTGCGCCTGATGCAAAGTTAATGACTGAACCCTTTGTCTCCTTCAGATATGGATAGCATGCCTGCATATAGTAAAATGCAGCGTAAAGACCTGAATATATGGCAAGGTCAAACTGTGCTGTTGTGTGATCTGCGATGGTAACGCCTGATGCAGATGCCTGCGCATTGTTGATGAGCACATCTATTCTTCCAAATTCCTTAACTGCCTGCTCCACAACGTTCTTGACGACGCTCTCGTTGTCCGCACCTGCGTTTACATCAGCCTGGACTGCAAGAACCTTGATCCCATATTTGCTCTCAAGCTCTGCCTTTGCATCCTCAAGCTTCTGGACATTACGACCTGTAAGCACCAGATTGGCACCTTCCTTGGCATATGCTGTCGCTATTCCGTATCCGATGGATCCACAGCTTCCATCGCTGAGAACTGCACGTCCGCCTCCTGTTATTATCGCTGTCTTACCTGTTAAAAAACCCATATGTGTACACTCCTTCCCTGGCCATGACTACTTTCTTCACACCGCATAGATTTCTGTCAACCATAACATATATCTATAATTTCATAGCCCATGTCTATTATTATAGCCACACGGCCGCCCCAAAACAACTCCTTCACATACCTTTAAATGAAAATATTTATGCATATCGTTCCTCAGAACACTGGTGATACAGCTTGCAGCAGTTTTATTGCTTCCTATGGTGTTTGACATCAATGGAATCTGGTGTGCTGTGGCCGTAGCGGAGGCTGTGACCCTTGTCATAACTATCACCTTCCTTGTAAAAAATAAAAAAAAATACGGATATTAAACAAAATAAGCCGGAGTATGTGATTTTTAATTATCACGCACTCCGGCATTTTTACATCGCCCTATTCACTATGTTCTTAAGTTCCGGATAGCTGGACACAGCCAGTACATCCTCGTCCGTCTTGTTCTGCAGCGACAGATACCACACTGGTGTCATTCCGGCATTTTTCGCTCCCATGAC
>ERZ773146.634-NODE-634-length-25729-cov-52.855145_pt1 | contig 25729 bp, 20 predicted proteins | sample MGYA00580847_ERZ773146 | MGnify/ENA primary metagenome ERZ773146 (study PRJEB29015, sample SAMEA2737830) | human gut metagenome | biome: human gut; feature: human-associated habitat; material: faeces | place: China | collected 2012 ...
GATAAATCATATGAAATGATTTCGTTTGTATTCATATCTAATACTGGCGATATATAACACTTTCCCCATGAAAAATTGAATTGAGACACATCTGTGGTCCATTTTTGTAAAGGCGAAGTTGTGCTGAAATCTCTGCCTATTATATTATCAGCAATCTTACCAACTTGTCCCTTATAGGAATGATATTTCTCCTTTGGTCGTTTGCCGGCTAATCCTGATTCATGCATAAGACGCTGAACTCTCTTATGGTTCACCTGATACCCGCGATTAATAAGTTCCTGGTGAACCCTTCTTACGCCATATCTGCGTTTGTTCTCCTCAAAAATATTTTTTATTTCTTCTAGTACTTCTTGATTGCGTTCGGCAACAATATCGTTTCTGTTAATCTCAAAATAGTAAGTAGATTTAGCCATATGCATTGCTTTTAGGAGATACTTTAGTTGATATCCTTTTTCTCTGAGTTCTTTGATGATTGCTGCTTTTTCGCCTTGAGTTGCGCAACCCATTTTTCTTGCCTCAAGGCGATCCGTTTTTTTATTACTTCATTCTCGGCTTTGATATATTCATTTTCAGTTCTCAAGCGTATCAGTTCTTCTCGTTCCGATTCTGTTAAAGGTAATGGATTTGTTGATTTTTTCATTCTCGGTTCCTTTGTTGGTCGTCCTTTTTTACTTTCTACCAATCCATTATATCCTTGTAATTTATATTTGTGTACCCATTGATAAAGCAGTCCTGCATTAATGCCTGCTTCTATGGCAACTTTCGTTCTTGGCGTGCCTGCAATAACCTTTGAAATCAGTTCAAGTTTTTCTTCGGGTGTCCATACCTTATTAAACACCTTATGTTTTAAAACTTCTGGACCATGTAAATCAACCAATCTGGACCATTCTCGTATATGCCTTTTGAGAGTATTGGGATTCAGCCCCTTTGGGATGTCAGGATACGAACCCGAATGATACAATTCAACACACATCATTTTAAACTCATAACTATAACGCATAAAAATACCCTCCTTACTGGTTGTCCAGTAAAGAGGGTACATATCAACTATGATTTAGACGGTGTGGAGTTTTATTTTGCCTTTTTATAATTGCTTTTGCAGATCTTATGCAGATCAGTCGTGGCCGTTTACGAGATCCTCTATCATGTTGATGATGATTCCCGTTGAGTCGGTCAGGTTGCTGGACTCCATAGCCTGGATATATTTCTCTTTGTTGTTGTACACTTCATTTATTCCGGCGAACAGAGACTCTGTGTTAAGCTCTTCCTCCTGGATCACATAGCTGTATCCGCTCTTCTCAAATGACTGGGCGTTGAGAATCTGATCACCTCTTGATGCAGCCTTTGACAGAGGAATGAGGATGTTCGGTTTTCTGAGTGCGAGAAGCTCACAGATGGCATTGGCTCCTGCACGTGAGATGATGATATCGCACAGTGCAAGCATGCTTGCAAGTTCCTTCTTTACATATTCGTACTGGACATAGCCCTTCTTATCCTTGAGGGATTCATCCAGATTGTCCTTGCCGCACAGGTGGATGACGTTGAAGGTCTCCAGAAGACGGTCGATATTGTCTCTTATTGCGTTGTTGATTATGACGCTTCCTGAACTTCCGCCCACGATAAGGAGAACAGGCTTGTTGTCAGTGAAACCGCAGTAGTTATATGCAAATGCGGAATCGCCGCGGAAAAGTTCCTCTCTGATAGGGGTTCCGGTTACGACTGCCTTGCCCTCAGGGAAGAGATCCTTTGTCTCAGGGAAGTTACAGCATACCTTTGTCGCCTTTGGAAGGGCGAGCTTATTTGCAAGGCCGGGAGTCATATCTGATTCGTGTATCACCACAGGGATACCTGCTGAGTGTGCGGCAAATACCACAGGGACTGTGACAAATCCTCCCTTTGAGAATACTACATCAGGTTTGAGCTCTTTCATGAGCTTCTTTGCTTCAGATATTCCTTTAAGTACCTTGAACGGATCTGAGAAGTTCTTCATTGAGAAGTATCTTCTGAGCTTTCCTGAAGCTATGCCGTGATAAGGGATGCCCATATCTTCTATAAGCTTTTTCTCCATGCCGTCATATGAACCGATGTACTGGATGTCATATCCGTGCTTCTTCAGCTCCGGCATAAGTGCCATGTTTGGTGTGACATGACCTGCTGTACCGCCGCCTGTCAATATAATTCTCTTCATAATGATTGTTAATCCTCCTGTTACTGTGCTGAAGCCAGATACTGCTTGAGTGCCTGAGCCAGTTGATCCGGGCATGAAGTCGGCTTGAAACCGCAGGTTGTGCCCTCGAGTCTGGCGATGACGTCCTCTGGCTTCATACCTTCTACAAGTGCACCGATACCCTTAAGGTTGCCGTTGCATCCTCCGGTAAATTTTACATTGTGTAACCTGCCGTCATTTACGTCAAAATAAATCTCAACTGAGCAGGTTCCTTTAGTCTTATAAACCATAGCTATACCTCTTTTCTATTGTACTTAACCAATCATTTTTATATTCTTTTTTAATAGCGTTGAGCATGATGCTCCTAACGCGCATCATATTATAGCATATCACAAATGCGGTTAAAACCAAAATATTTGTCGAGCGAAAATAATTGTATACCCGGGAATGCGGCTCATATAATACTACCATCCGGGCTGGCCATCCGGATATGCGATATGTTTTTGACTGAAATGATCGAATATGTGAAAAGAGAGGGAAAAACTATGTTTGAAACTTTGCTGAATCAGAATGTGTGTATGTATGTGATGATAGTGTGTGGGTGCATTGGACTGATAGGACGGGCTGTCATGAGCAGCTATCTTGCGAGACTTGCAAAGGCTGCGGAGAGGATGGGGACAACAAGGAAAAAGGCGCTGTTGGAGATACGAAAGCGGTATGAGGATATAGCTTCGCTGGATGTGGACATACATGACACTGCGGCATTTGTGGACAAGTACATAGACAGGTTGAAAATAGGATTTGTACCTGTGAACGTGTGGAACGGATTTGTAAAAAATATGGGACTCGTCGTTGCGGGGACAGGCATATTTGCGGCGGTATATCAATATTATGTAGTAGGCGATGGACCGGAGGCACTGAAAATGTGCGTGTGCGGTCTGGCAACATATATGCTTCTCATGGCGGCACACAATCAGTGGAACTGTGCATGGCACATGCGGGCTCTCAGGGACAGCGTGAAAAATTATCTCAGCAACAGCCTGTCGAACAGACTCCGAAAGGAGGAAAAGAAGGCGGAGGCTCCGGAACTTCAGGTTGCGTGCAGCTCAGCTGATGAGGGGATAGAGAAAAAGAAGGTTAAGAAAAAACAATCCCGGAATGGGGCGGCGGATTATGATGTTCTTCTGGATGGGATCATGAAGAAGATGCTGGCGGATGGATAACCGGCGAGTGGACATGTGCAGGTGGGCTGCAGATGAAATGCGGGTGAAAACAGCCTGTATGAGCCAATAAATTCAGGATGGTAGATAGTGAGAAAGCTGTACTTGATAGCAGGACTGTATGCTGCCTGCGTGATTGGAGCCGTGCTCAGCGGATGCTCCATATATGACAAGGAGGATCTGTCCAAGATGGTGGCGACTCCGGGGGACGCAGAGTGTCAGGCGGACGGTGCGAAGAATGGGGAAGGTGATGCGGAAGGAAAAGAAAAATCGGGAGACAAGACGGAAGATGCGGAGAGTAACACGGACACAGACGGGGAGAGTCAGGATGAGGATATGACCAGACTCAGGGATTACAGCCAGATATCGACAAAGAAATATTCATGGTACATAGTGCGGGACAAAAATCATGGAATGAGTGGCTGTGACAACAGCTTTCCGCTGGAGCAGTACGATGCGTTCTACGTGGACAGAGTGTGTGCTGAGAAGAATGAAAAGGTGATGTATCTGACATTTGACTGTGGGTACGAGAACGGATATACAGAGCAGATGCTGGATGTGCTCAAAAAGCACAATGCAAAGGGCTGCTTCTTCGTGACGATGACTTATATAAGGGACAATCCGGATATAGTGAAGAGGATGAAGGAGGATGGTCATCAGGTGGGAAACCACACGGTTCATCATCCGTGTATGCCGGAGAAGACTGTGGAGGAGCAGAAAAATGAACTCAGAGAGTGTTCGGATTTTATGAAGAGTGAAACGGGTTATGATATGGATATGTATTTCAGGCCGCCTTGCGGTGAGTACAGTGAACAGGTTCTTCAGCTGGCCAAGGATATGGGGTACAAGACCATATTCTGGAGTATGGCTTACCTTGATTATGATGTGAACAATCAGCCAGGAGCGGATTATGTCATTGATCATTTTGCGAAATATCATCATCCGGGAGCCATTCCGCTCATACACAATGTGTCGTCGTCAAATGCGCAGGCACTTGATACGGTTCTCACAAACCTGGAGAAGGAGGGATATGAGTTCAGGTCTTTGAATGAGATGAAAATTGAATAGTAGTATCAGAAACAGAAGCTCTCTGCGCGGATCATGCCGATCCGAACGGAGAGCTTTTGCGTATTGGCAGTGCGATCTGTGTGATATAAGCATCTTTATTTGCTCCGTGGGTTGGAGGACCCTCCATAAACGAATTGCGAAAATAACCACAGGTAGCAAGATTGTTTTCTTTTGCATAGTCCAATAGTTTCTTCTGGACAGTGTCAAAATTTTCGTATGGACCACGATGGTATATACAGATAGCTGCAGTCTGTGGAAGTTTTTTTATGTGTTCGTCATTGGTGTCAGGATCTGCTGCGACAGGTATGACATATCTTCCGGCTGATGCTGACTCGATAAAAACCTCTGTACACATTTTGCCTGTGGTGTCCAGTTGATATTTTTTTGTTGCCTCGATAAAGGTCTTGCGCAGATCTTCAGTTTTTCTGGCCAGATCAGAGTCTTTGAACTCCTGACAAAATGCAGTGAATGAGGGAAGAGTGGTAAAATGGATCTCCGGTTCTGATGTCTGGGACTGACGCAGCTGAAGCTGGGCTATGCACAGATCCAGCTGGGAACGGAGCGCAGTCATACGTTCAATGACATCCTCAAGCTTTTCGGTATTATTGAAGTACTTGTTAATCTCGGATAGCGATAATCCTAGTCCCTGAAGAACTTTTATAATTCGTATATGTACGATGTTATCGGCAGAGTAGTAGCGGAAACCGCTGCTCTCATTTTTGTATGCGGGTGTCAGAAGCCCCAGGTCTTCGTAGTTTAACAGCATTCTTCTTGTCACTCCAAGCATTTTGGTGACTTCGCCAATTTGATATAGATTTTTATTTGCGTGATTCATATGATTCCCCTTCTCTTAAAAATAGACAAAAAAAATTGTGAATGTTGCATAAATACCGCAAAATTATTGTTGACTTGAACATTGATGTACGAATTATAATTATCATAAATTGTTAAAGGGAAAGAGTCAAGAATTAACAGGAGGTAATGGTTGCAGAGAGAAAACATTAACGGACACACGAAAAAGAGGTTTTATTGAGAAAGAGAGGGAAGTGTATGAAAGAAAGAATTCTATGTAGAAAAGTTATGGCATGGCTCATGACAGCTTTCATGGTCATAACGTGTTTGATTTCGATAGGTGGTAAGAATACTGCCTACGCAGCGGCTATGGAGAATATCAAGGTAACAGACGTGGATATCAGCACAGATGGACATCTGAGAGGTCTCAAGTGGGGTTGGACGACCACCGGTTATGCCAGTGCGAGCTGTAAGCTTGGCATTCAGTCTGAGAAGTTCTTGTCTGGCGACCTCACAAACTTTGGTGATTATCTGAGCAGCCATAGGTATAGTGGATGGGCGAGTGCCGAGTCACCTGAAGGCTGCGGATTTAAAGGCTGGATAACAGAGAACTCGTTCTCAAGGAGTTCGGGTACATATGACAGAACGGATACCATTTCCGGAGAGGGAATAGATATGGGTACCACGGGTGTGTATTATCTGTATACGTGGACATATTACAATGGTTATGTATTCCCTGATATTTACATAGGAAGTATTGATCTGAATGCTGGCAAGATCGTGGACGCCAGCGGCAATGAAATAACATTTCAGATCGGTGGCTTTTCAGGCGGAGGCAATACAGATCCTTCGGAGGAAGAAGTTGTATTCATGAACAATGGATATCCATATGGCAAGAATATGACGAATAGTTCAATCACTCTCGTTATGGACGTGACAGGGGAAGCTGCAACATATCAGTGGCAGAGCGCAACCAGTAAGCGTGGACCATTTACAGATATTGAAGGTGCAAATGGAAGTACATATACGTTCACCCCGACTCATGGATACTGGTACAGGTGCGTGGTGGATGGTACAGCCAGCAGAGCGGTAAAGGCAGTTATCCCTACCAGTGACAATGGAAATACGTGGACAAAGCCAAATACTTGCTGGTATATAAGCAATGGAGTTATGGCCTATATGGCCAATGGCAATGGGTTTGATATTGTTGGCTTGTATACCAAGGACGGAAAGAACTATATGCTTGGAACAAGCTACGACAAAGTATGGAGATTGTACAGCAGAAGCGATTCAGAGCCTTCAGCAGAAACGGCTACATCACAAGTATCTGTGGCTTCGCTTGCAGCTCTAAGATTGTCGTTTGATCCTATGAATACTCACGATCTGATTTTTGATGCTGAACTTGGTGAGGGACAGCACTCATTCGCTATAGGAGCTGACGCGAATATTGGAAATGAAATTACAAGCTCTGACAGTGCAGATGAAGCGGTGCTTGCTGCCACTGTCAAGAATGGTGAATTACAGCAGATAGCGATGATGGGAGTTGCTAAAGTGGCGGATGCGGCAGATGATACTCCATCATTTGTTCTTGCCCCTATAACACAGGCAAGTTATTACTGGATCGGGGACTATGATTCCAGAAGAATATTTGAGTACAATACAGGTTCATCAAGTTACATAAAGGAAACTGCTGAAATAAATGGTCAGAATGCTGCATCCCTGGTTGAAGGAATAGATTCGGGATTGACAATGTCATGGACAAATGTTGAAGATGGCGGACATATAGGTTTCAAATTCAGCGTTGGAGCAGTGGCTGATGTAGGAGCAGTTACAGGACAGGTTGATTATATAACAGAAAATCTGACAGATCTTGATGGCGATACTTCATATATCATCACTGTTGATGGCGAGTCATATGAAATTGTGAGTGATATGTATGGTGATATAGCCCTTGAGGGAACAGATGATAACGACGTATCATATAGTTTGTTTGGTAAAAATATAAGTATCAGCAAGAAGGACAGTCAGGATACACCTGCTGATATAACTGTTGCAGCAAGACCGGAGGCGCCATCTGCACCGAAGACTCTTGCAGACATACAGAATCCAACACCAGCTGATATGGAAAGTGCTGCAGACGGCGAAGGCATTGAGATAGTAAGCGTGACTGGTGATTCTGTGACAGTAAGCCCGCTTGGCGGACAGCAGTATCAGTATTCGATGGATGGAGCGGCCTGGACAGTTCTCGATGATCTGAATGTGTCAGATAATTATGTTATCTCAGGACTTGAAGAGAATCAGAGGGTATATGTTCGCACAAGATACGTGGCTAATACGACAAGACCAGCTTCATTGTGGTCAGATGCCAAGGCAGTCTCACGTGACCTGATCGCCGGAGTAACTGCGGAAGATACAACCTGCACTTATGATGGATTGATACATAGCCCATCTGTTACAATTGCAGATGGCCTGGATGGAGCTTCTATCAGTTATTCATTGGCAGCAGATGAGCCGTACACACAGACGGTTCCAGAACTTAAAAATGCCGGAACATATAAGGTGTATTACCTTGTTACAGCAGATGAGTGTTCACCGGTATTTGGCGATGTGACTGTGACTATCGAAAAGAAAACGATCACAGCGGATAAGGTAATCGTTGATGAAAATGCATATATACAGGGAATCCAGTTCTCAGGATTGCTGGATGGAGAAGAACTGGTATATGACGAGGATTATACTGTGGTACTGTGGGACGTTACACCAGGAATAGAGAAGGTTGTAACTACATACAGATTTGGGCTTGCAACTACGGGTAATGCAGCCAATTACATACTTCAGAACAAGTCATGGGATATGGTTCATCATCATGACTGGACGCATGAGGTAAAAGAAGGAAGCAGTAACAAGATAATTGCATACTGCAATGAAACTGAGAATCCGGCACACTGCGCATATCAGGGCAGAAACGAGGCGGTCAGCTGTACTGTGACAGCAGAAAGCAGGGCGTATGACGGCACAGAATATGCAGGTGCAGTTGTTAATAACTGGATAACAGAGAAGACCGGAGAGGCAGCTGTTACATATTATGAGGGAACAGGCGATACCGATTATCCGGAAAATGAGAATGCGCCGGTAAATGCAGGTACTTATAAGTTTGTTGTGAAGATAGCTGATGTTAAGGCTTATGCAGAATTTGAAATACAGAGACTTGACCAGAATGTTGAATTTGATGTAAGCGATTACACATTTGGCGACAGTATAGATGGCCCAAAGGTTACAGGAGCACAGGAGGATCCTGTTATAGAGTATTACTACACAACAGAGAACAGTAACACAGATGGTACATTATGGGAGAACTCCAGATCAGCAGATCCGGGCACATATTATATGTATGCCAAGGTTTGTGCTACAACCAATTACAATGAGTATGTAACACAACCGGTTCAGTTCACAGTTGCAAAGAGAGAGATAATTCCAGCAGCAACAACTCTCAAAGTAGGCAAGGTGGCAGCAAAGACATATGGGGATGCAAAGTTTGCCCTCAATGTGAAGTGCAGTAGAAATGACAAGAAAACATTTACAAGCAGCAATACAAAGGTTGTCAAGGTGGATGGCACAGGCAAGGTAACTATAGTTGGTGCGGGCAAGGCGGTTGTGACAGTATCCGTTGCGGCAAATCAGAACTATAAGGCAGCAGCTGCAAAGGTTGCGATCACGGTAAATCCAAAAGCCATCAGAGTAACTGCAAATGACGCATCTAAGTATGAAGGCAAGGCGGATCCGAAGTTTACATTTACAGCGGAGGGACTTGTTGGCAAGGATAAGCTTACAGGAATTGTTCTCAAGAGAGCTGCTGGTGAGAAGTCCGGAACATACACGATCACAGCAAGCCAGAAGAAGGGTGCAAATCCAAACTACAATATAACATTTGCCATTGGCCGTCTTGTTATAAAGAAATCTCCAAATGTTGAACCTAGTGGAACAGAACTCTATAAGAAGACACTTCCGTTCTTCCTTATGAAAGGAAAGGGAACAGGAACAAGAATAGATCTGACATGGGATAAGGTCAAAGGTGCAACAGGATATGATGTATACTGGTCATATTGTAATGGAAAGAACAACTTCAATAAGCTTGCTAATGTACCGAAGTCCCAGAAATATGCCGATAAGAACCTCAATAATAAGAGAGAATACAAGTATTTTACAGTCGCATACAAGATGTCGGGTGGCAAGAAGGTATATCTCGGCAGGACAAATACAGTCCATGTTGCAATGCCTCAAGCATCAAAGACAAATGTCCTGAAAGTTACTGTGAACAAGACAAAGGTTAACCTTGCAAAAGGTAAAACATTTAAGATCACCAAGAAGGTTAAGCTTGAGAATCCAAAGAAGAAGGCGTTAAACCATCTTACGAAGAAGGAAAGGTTCATAACATCCAATGCAAAGGTGGCAACTGTTTCATCTGCAGGAGTTATAAAGGCAGTGCGTAAGGGCACATGTACGGTTTATGTAATGTCTGAAAATGGTGTTTGTGCAAAGATCAAAGTGACGGTTAAGTAGTGCTTTAGACATGGTTATAATTGAAAACTCCTCCAAACCGGTTGTGGCTTTGGGGGAGTTTTTTGAGATTAATAGTTGATTATGGTATACCTATTTGCTAAAATTGATTCAATGTGAAAAATTTAATACAAGTAAGGAGAGAAAACAAATGGCACAGACAGTAAGTTTCGATTTTAAGAATGCAAAAGCCATGGCTACAGACGCTGATATCGCAGCAATCAAGGATCAGGTAGTAGCTGCAAAGGCAACACTTGTAAACAAGACCGGTGAGGGAAATGATTTCCTTGGATGGATCGACCTTCCAGTAGACTATGACAAGGAAGAGTTTGCGAGAATCAAGAAGGCAGCAGCTAAGATCCAGGCAGATTCAGACGTGCTTGTAGTAATCGGTATCGGTGGTTCTTACCTGGGTGCAAGAGCAGCCATCGAAGCTTTAAGACACAGCTTTTATAATTCAGTTGACAAGTCAATCCGTAAGACTCCTGAGATCTACTATGCAGGATCAAACATCAGCAGCACATACATGGCTCATCTGCTTCAGGTGATCGGTGACAGAGATTTCTCTATCAACATCATCTCCAAGTCGGGTACAACAACAGAGCCTGGTATCGCTTCAAGAATCTTCAAGAAGAAGCTTGTTGAGAAGTATGGCAAGGAGGGCGCAGCAAAGAGAATCTACGCCACAACGGACAAGGCAAAGGGAGCTCTCAAGACACTTGCAACAGAGGAAGGCTATGAGACATTTGTAGTTCCTGATGATGTAGGAGGACGTTTCTCAGTTCTCACAGCAGTTGGTCTTCTGCCAATAGCAGTAAGCGGTGCTGATATAGATAAGCTTATGGAAGGCGCAGCTTCAGCAAGAAAGGATTGTCTTGCACAGGACTTCGACGATTCAGATGCTATGAAGTACGCAGCAGTAAGAAATGTACTGTACAACAAGGGTAAGTCAATCGAGATCCTTGCTAACTTTGAGCCGGCACTCCACTATGTATCAGAGTGGTGGAAGCAGCTCTACGGCGAGAGCGAGGGTAAGGACGGCAAGGGACTTTTCCCAACAGCTACGGACTTTACAACAGACCTTCATTCACTTGGACAGTTCATCCAGCAGGGTTCACAGAACCATTTCGAGACAGTTATCAATGTTGTTAATCCAACATGTGAGATCGTTATGGAGGCTGAGGACTCAGATCTTGATGGACTTAACTATCTTGCAGGCAAGACAGTTGATTTCGCCAACAAGAGTGCCATGAACGGAACTATCCTTGCACACGCAGATGGTGGAATTCCTATCATCCAGATCAACATCGACAAGATTGATGAGTTCACTCTCGGTGAGCTGTTCTACACATTTGAGTTTGCATGTGGTGTGAGTGGATACACACTTGGTGTAAATCCATTCAATCAGCCAGGTGTTGAGAGCTACAAGAAGAACATGTTCGCTCTTCTCGGCAAGCCGGGCAACGAGGAGCTTGGCAAGGAGCTTCTTGCAAGAATCAACGGTTAATAGATCTTTACAGATTAATATATAAGAGATGCAGGTGTGTTTTGCCACACCTGCATTTTTTTGCAATTCTATATTTCTTGTAATCAGAATCGCACAATGTTATACTTATGAAGTGTATAGGCTCAGAATTGAGCCTGATCATTTGCATTGTGAATGGAAGGATAAGAAGGGCAGTGACATATGAATGAAAAGAGAGATGTAGAGGGGTTGTACAATCGATATAGACAGGTTCCATTGTATCTGATAGGAATGTTCTGTCTGATGACAGTGTTCATGTATTTTGTCGGAATAGGAGCCGGAGTTATAGCCACCATTTTTACGGCAGTATACGGAGCGGTGAGCATTGTTGTTTTCCTGAGGATGAATACTTTGTCCCGCGACAGATATGTGGAATTTGCCATGGAGCACGGCAAGATGCAGAAGGAGCTCATAAAGGAGTTTCCGGTTCCGTACGCATTGCTTGACGAGGATGGAAAAGTTGTGTGGGTGAACGACGAGTTCTCAGGTATAACGGAGACCAGTAAGAGAAAGCTCATGAAGCTGAATATAGTTCAGGTATTTGAGGAGGTTACCGAGGAGAGTCTTCCTTATCAGGAGGATGTCACAGAGGGAGAGATAGCATTTAACGGAAGAGAATACCGTTATGAGATCAGACGTGTACAGGTGAACAAGGTTGAGCCTGCTATGGAAGAGACTGATGCCCAGCCGGATGAGGCCGGCACAGACGGAGACGGGTCTGCTGAGCAGAAGAAAGAGACGAAGGCTTCGCACGGTGGTTCAAGACACCACGGCAAGACGGACACCTTCCTTGCGTTCTACATGTTTGATGTGACAGTGGTAAATCAGCTCACTCAGGAGAACCACGATCAGAAGCTGGTTGCGGGTCTCATATATATTGATAACTACGATGAGATATTTGAGTCGCTTGAGGAAGTACGACACTCTCTTCTTGTTGCCCTGGTCGACAGAAAGATCAACAAATACATGGCAAATGTCGACGCCATAGTCAAGAGCCTTGAGAAGGACAAGTACATGTTCGTGATGCCACAGAAGTATCTGGATCAGCTCAAGGAGAACAAATTTGCCCTGCTCGATGAGGTCAAGGCTATAAATATCGGAAATGATCTTCCGCTTACACTCAGTATAAGTCTTGGTACTGATTACAAGAGCTTTATAGAAAACTTTGAGGCAGCGCGTTCCGCCATGGAGCTTGCTCTGGGCCGAGGCGGCGATCAGGCGGTTATCAAGTCCGCCGACAGGATCACCTACTTTGGCGGTAAGAGTCAGGGAACGGAGAAGTCCACGAGAGTTAAGGCGAGGGTTAAGACTCTTGCGTTCAAGGAGCTTCTTGAGACCAAGGAGAAGGTTATAATCATGGCCCACAAGAATCCGGACATGGATGCTTTTGGTGCAGGTATAGGAATATACAAGATGGTGACTGCGCTGGGCAAGACGGCGCATATAGTTGTAAATGAGGTGTCATCGGCCATAAGTCCGATATACGGCAATTTCACTTCGAGCAATTCCTACCCGGCAGATATGATAATCAACAACGATCAGGCGCTCAGTCTGGTCGATGACGACACGGTCGTAGTTGTGACGGATGTGAATAATCCTACGCTCACGGAGTGTGAGGAACTGCTGGCATATGCGAAGAGCATAGTGGTGTTCGATCACCACAGGCAGACAAAGGATGTCATTGCAAATGCGACACTGTCGTATATAGAGCCATTTGCGTCATCTGCATGTGAGATGATCGCAGAGATGCTCCAATACATGGATGAGAAGATAAAGCTCAGGCCTACAGAGGCGGACGCCATGTATGCCGGAATACTCATTGACACCGACAACTTCCTGAGCAAGACCGGTGTCAGAACCTTTGAGGCAGCCGCGTTCCTGAAGAGAAGCGGTGCGGATGTCATGCGAGTAAGGAAGATGTTCAGAACTGACATAGAGACCTACAGACAGAAGGCGGAGGGTGTCAGCCACGCAGAGATGGTGCTTGATGCATTTGCCATATCAATCATTACACCTGGGGATGGCCCTGAGTCGCCGGTGGTACTCACCGCCAAGATTGCAAATGAGATGCTGAACATCGCAGGTGTCAGAGCTTCATTTGTAATAGCGCAGATGGGTGCGGATGTCAAGATAAGTGCAAGAGCCATTGATGATGTCAATGTCCAGATAATCATGGAGAGAATGGGTGGCGGCGGTCATGCAAATATCGCGGCAGCTCAGTTTGTAAATGCGAAAGCAGAGGATATAAAGAAGGAGCTTGTTGAGCTCCTGAATGAGATGTATAAGGAAGGAGATATTTAGGATATGAAGGTCATATTATTACAGGATGTTAAAAGCCTTGGAAAGAAAGGCGCAATGGTAGAGGTAAATGAGGGCTACGCAAGGAATTTCATCATTCCTAAGAAGCTCGGCATGGAGGCAACTCCAAAGAATATGAATGATTTCAAGCTCCGCAAGGCTCATGAGGAGAAGGTGGCAGCAGAGAATCTTGCTGATGCCAAGGCACTTGCGGCAGAGCTTGAGAAGGCTTCAGTAACTGTTAAGATCAAGGTTGGAGAGGGCGGAAGAACATTTGGCTCAGTATCCACAAAGGAGATCTCAGATGCCATCAAGAGCCAGCTCGGCAAGGATATAGACAAGAAGAAGATCGTTATGAAGGACTCCATCAAGGCGTTAGGAAGCTTTTCAGTGAAGGTCAAGCTTCACCCTGAGGTTCAGGCAGAGCTTGCTGTAAAGGTCGAGGAAGCATAAGGAGTATAGATAAAACATGGAAGATGCATTTGCAAGAAAAAAGCTTCCCTACAATCTGGATGCCGAGAAGTCTGTTATAGGTTCCATGCTCATGGACAGAGACGCCATAGTGGAGGCGTCCGATATGCTGACCAAGGAGGATTTCTACTACGGTCAGTACGGAATATTGTTCGAGAATATGGTAGAGCTGTTCAAGGAGGGTAAGGCGGTCGATCTGGTAACCCTGAAGAACAAGCTTGAGGAGAACAATGTACCTGATGAGGTCATAAGCACCAAATCCATAGCGGAGATATTGGAGACGGTTCCGACATCGGTGAATGCCAAGCATTACGCAGAGATCGTGGCGGACAAATCCATACTCAGGAAGATGATAAAGCTGTGCGAGGAAGTGGAGAAGGACTGTTATCTTGATTCTGAGGGAGTTGAACAGCTTCTTGAACAGGCCGAGAGCGGTGTGTTCAATCTGATAAAGGAGAGGAACGGCTCCAGCAAATTTGTGGGGATCGACAGGATCGTCATGAACGTTATCGAGCAGATAGAGGAGGCTTCCAGAAAGAACACAAGAGTAACAGGTATCCCTACGGGATTCATAGATCTGGACAATATGCTCACCGGTCTCCATGGATCGGAGTTTATACTGGTGGCTGCTAGACCTGCCATGGGTAAGACGGCATTTGTCCTTAATATTGCCCACCATGTTGCCGTGCGCAAGGGAATTGCCACTGCGATATTCAACCTGGAGATGAGCAAGGAGCAGCTTGTAACGCGTATGATAGCCATGGATTCCCTGGTTGATTCCCAGAAGGTACAGACGGGACAATTGGCTGAGGACGACTGGGATCAGGTGCTTGCCAGTGCGGAGAGTATAGCTGCCGCACCGCTGTACATAGAGGATAGTTCAGCACTCACCATATCCGAGCTGAGATCAAAATGCAGACAGCTCAAGAGAAAGAACAATCTTGGACTCATCATCATCGACTACCTGCAGCTTATGAGCACGACGGGACGAGTTGAGTCGCGACAGCAGTTCGTATCTGATATGTCGAGATCGTTGAAGATGCTTGCCAGGGAGCTGGATGTGCCTATCATAGCGCTGTCACAGCTTAACCGAGAGGTTGATAAGAGACCGGATCACAAGCCTGTGCTTGCGGATCTCCGAGAGTCGGGATCTATCGAGCAGGATGCCGATGTGGTTATGTTCATATACAGAGATGATTATTACAATCCTGATACCGACAAGAAGGGTATCTCGGAGATAATCATAGCTAAACAGAGAAAAGGTGCCACCGGATCTGTGGATCTGGTATGGCTGCAGGAATACACGAAGTTTGCCAACAAAGAGCACTAAATATATTATGTTTTATAAGGAGAATTGAAAATGGTAGTTGAACCAAGAGTTAAAGATTTTATTTGTACAACAGCTCACCCGGTGGGATGCGCACAGAATGTAAAGAATCAGATCGAGTATGTCAAGTCAAAGGGAGCAGTTAAGAGCGATAACGCACCTAAGAAGGTTCTGGTGATCGGAGCGTCAACAGGATACGGACTTGCATCACGTATCGCAGTTGCATTTGGCTATGGCGCAGATACCCTCGGCGTTATGTTTGAGAAGGAGTCAAATGGACGCCGTACAGCAACCGCTGGCTTCTACAACAACAGGGCATTTGAGGAGGAGGCTCACAAGGCCGGACTCTATGCAAAGTCCATCAATGGCGACGCGTTCTCAGTCGAGATCAAGGAGCAGGTCATCGAGACCATCAAGGCAGACATGGGCAAGATAGACATGATTGTATACAGCCTGGCTGCCCCTAGAAGAACAACTCCAGATGGAACAAAGTACACATCAGTACTCAAGACGGTTGGTGAGGAGTACACCAACAAGACACTTGTACTCAAGGACAACACCATCACAGATGCACATATAACAGCGGCAAATGATGACGAGATCAATGCCACCATCAAGGTGATGGGCGGTGAGGACTGGATCGACTGGATGCAGGCACTCTCAGATGCCGGAGTTCTGGCAGATAACGTGATCACAGTTGCGTACTCATACATAGGACCAAAGATCACATTCCCTATCTACGCTGAGGGATCGATCGGACAGGCAAAGAAGGATCTGTACAAGTCAGCAGACATTATAAATGAAAAGTTCCCTAACATAAAGGCGAAGATAGCCATCAACAAGGCTCTTGTCACACAGTCAAGTGCAGCTATCCCTATCGTACCTCTGTATATCACACTTCTCTACAAAGTTATGAAAGAGAAGGGACTCCACGAGGGATGCATAGAGCAGATGCAGAGACTGTTCATGGATAAGATCCTGGATGACACCCAGGTGGACGACAACGGATTCATCCGTATGGACGACTGGGAGATGAGAGATGATGTTCAGGAAGTTGTTGCTGAGCACTGGGATACAGTCAACAATGACAATGTCAAGGATATAGCAGACATCGATGGATACTGGGAGGATTTCTACAACATGTTCGGTTTCAAGATCGACGGTGTGGATTACTCAGCAGATGTTGATATCATGTAATATTCATGGGTAGTTTCAATATATAAATACTACAAATGCCCCACAGATTCATAGAATTTGCGGGGCATTTCGGTAAGCGCTTTTTTGGCGTGCCTGACCCATTATTTTCGCAAGGAGGAAGACGGTATATGTACAAATATTTATTATTTGATCTTGATGGAACCATCACCAAGTCTGAGAAAGGAATATTCAACTGTATAAAATACGCTCTTGACTGGGCTGGAATTCCATATCCTGAATACAGTGTATTCAGAAGCTTTATAGGACCATCACTTTATGATTCTTTCGTGAGGGAATTCGGCATGGACGACGCAAAAGCGAAAGAGATGGTTGCGAAGTACAGAGAGAGATACAACGTGGTAGGTCTCTTCGAGGCTGAGGTGTACGACGGAGTGGCAGACACCCTGCGTGCCCTTAAGGAGAAGGGCTGCATACTCTCAGTTGCAACCAGCAAGCCGACAGAGCCGACACTCCGTATCCTTGAGAAGTTCGGTGTGGGAAAATATTTTGACGTTGTAGTTGGAAGTAATCCCGACGGAACAGGATCAGACAAGAAGCACATCATATCCCAGGTCCTTGAAAGCCTCAAGAAAGATCACGGACTGACAGAAGATATGATAAAATCAAACCAGGTTGTGATGATAGGCGACAGACGCTACGACATAGAAGGTGGCAAAGCCTGTGGCCTCCAGACCATAGGAGTCCTCTACGGCTACGGCAGCAGAGAAGAATTCGAAGCAGTCGGCGCAGACAACATAGTAGAAAGCCCAGAGGAAATCCTGAATCTGTAGATAGAAAGGTAGCTTATAGTTTATAGATGTCTGTGTTGATATATATTTTTTATTAAATATCTATGATTATTTTTGTGGGATGACACTCTGGGGAACTGAATAAAAGAAAAACAGGTAAGAGTCGATATCTATAATATAGTGTGGTGTATAAAATATATTTTTCAGCGAAATATGTCAGGAGAATGATCTGAAAAGTATATATCCAATAAGATCAGGATGACATACTCTCCAGGGATATAAAAATTGGGTCTCTATATATGTAATCGATAGCGAAGACGCCTGAACTTTGCTGCTTATTGCTAAGGCGGAGCTCGCAACGCCCTTATAGCGAGCGGGAGCCGCGTGCAGATATAAGCAAAGCAAAGTGAGGTAAGTCGAGCGTGATTACATATATAGAGACCCAATTTCTGTCCCTGGAGAGTATGTCATCCGTCCGTTCGTCAGATCATCTCCTGACATTTGAGATATACCCGAAGAACGCTCCGATGATCCCCCCGATAATGTGGGTGAGATTAGACACATTGTCCTTCACAAACACTCCGTCAGCCACCTGTCCGCCGATATAAAGCACTGCAACAAGTATGAAGGTGAGCGGTATGGAGCCGTCCTTTATACATGCAAAAGAAGACAGAAGAATGTATGCGAATACCACTCCGCTGGCGCCGAGCAATGCTGTACCAGGGAAGAATATAAAATGCACGATTCCTGTCACCAGTGCGGTGGTGATGGTTACGATGAGCAGATCCTTTGAGCCGTATTTTTCCTCAAGTAGTGGGCCGATCACAAGCAGCAGCGTCATGTTGTTGATAAGGTGACTCCAGCTTGCGTGACCAAACACATGGGCAAACATGCGGATGTAGGTTAAAGGATCGGTGAGAGGGGCTCTGTATACTTCAAATAGAAGAAAGTTACTTTTGCCGCCTGTGAGGATATTCAGGAGGTAAGCTCCCAGACAAATGAGTGCAAATGTAAGTACCACAGGTGAGTTAAAGGATATTCTTAATATGGTTTTGGATTTTGTCTTTGACATGGATCGGTTCCCCTCTTATTCATATAGTATAGAAAAATATTACCAGCGGTCATCCGCTGGTAATATTTTTTAAGCGTCATAATCTGGCATATCGTTAAAGTACATCTTGTAGAAGTTGGTACTCTGTTCGAGAACCCTCATGGTTGATGGAAGCGGTACGGCGATGAGGTCGTTGAACTCATACTCTCCGGCTGCTGAATCAATCACATGTCCCATCTGAGTCTCATTATGTGTGTAATCGGCGTTGAAACCGCCGTATTTATTGCCACGGGCATCAAGACGTATCCACTTCTTGAGATCCGGGTGATATACCGCATTAAGTGCATGCATAGCCATAAGTCCGCCCTTGTGCTTGATACGGATATAGCAGAATCCTGTATATAAGTTGTTGGCACGAAGCAGTGCTGCCAGCAAATTGGCCTTTGAATAGCTGATGCCCGTGCTGGCTTCCAGTACATCGGAAGCGCTGATAGTTATTACTGAAAAGTTGCTGTCATATGTGTGAGAAATCCTATCCCGGACAAAATAGTAACATGCCTGTATGATCTCATCACTGCTCTTGCAATCTGCAGCAAGTTCCTTTGCCTTTGCAGCAACGATAGGATTGTCATAATTTACATATTTGTCGTATTGCAAATATGCTGAATCCTTATTTCTCTGAATTAGTTGCATTGTGTCATCTCTCCTTTATTACTTGGAATATGTAGAACTTCAGATAATAAGATTCATCTGCAGCCCATAATATTGGGTGATCAGGAGCCTGTGTGCGGAACTCTACCTGGCGAAGTCTTACATGTGAATTCATGGCGGCCTGTTTTATGGTCTTGGTAAATAACTCGAAATCCATAAAATGTGAACATGAACAAGTCGCAAGGAATCCACCATCCCTTACGAGTTTCATAGCACGCAGATTAATCTCGCGATAGCCTTTGACTGCGTTCTTTATTGAATTTCTTGATTTTGTGAATGCTGGCGGGTCAAGTATGACAACGTCAAACTGTTCGCCTTTTGATTCCAGTTCAGGAAGAAGATCAAATACATCTCTGCACTCAAAAGAGACAGTGCTCTCCAATCCGTTGAGCGCTGCATTCTCTCTGGCCTGGGCAATAGCAAGTTCTGAAGCGTCTACTCCCAAAACGCTGGAAGCACCGGCTATGCCTGCGTTGAGAGCAAAGGAGCCTGTGTGTGTAAAGCAATCAAGAACCTTTGCATCTTTACATATTCTCTGAATAGCAAGACGATTATACTTCTGATCCAGAAAGAATCCGGTCTTCTGACCGTCTTTCACATCAACAATATATCGAACGCCATTTTCATTTATATGAACCTTTGTGTTAAATTCGTCACCAATAAACCCTTTATAGGTATCCATCCCCTCGTGTTTTCTGACTTTTGCATCGCTTCGTTCATAAACACCCTCGATTATTATACCATCATTTTTAAGTATATTTTTTAAAATATTTATTAACAAATTTTTAACTTTGTCGATGCCGAGTGCCAGTGATTCGACAACAAGCACGTTTTCAAACTTGTCAATGACGATTCCCGGCAGAAAATCAGCCTCGCCAAATACGACACGGCAGCTACTGGTGTCGACGGTTTTCTTGCGGTAATCCCATGCATCCTGAAGTCTCTTTGTGAAGAATGCCTCGTTGATCTCGGTGTCCACATGTCTTGTGAGCATGCGGATGAAGATCTTGGAGTTGGTATTTATGAATCCTTTGCCGAGTGGATAACCGTCGAAGTCCTTTACTATGACGATGTCGCCGTTCTCAAAGCTGCCGACTATGGTGTCGACCTCATTGTCAAATATCCATGCTCCGCCGGACTTCAGAAGTCGTCCCTCTCCCTTTTTTAATGTAACAATAGCTCCCATAATATATGTATCCTTTCTCTGTACTGCCGTTGGCAGACATTTTTCGTTGTCTGTTTTTGAATTTTGCGGATTTATTTTACCATATGTAGACAAATAATCCAAGATGGGGCAACTTAACACATTTGTAACAAAAAACTTGTAAAAAAGTTATACTTGTAAAAATTATGTAACACGTGTATACTACGAACGTAGCAGAATGCACACAAACGTCAGATTCCCTGCGGAAACTGATGTTTAATAAAAAGGAGGACAGTAAAGATGTCTACAATGAAGACTAATATTGCAAAGAGAGAAAAGAGCCTGATGGCGGCAAAAGCTATAGGCAGTCTTATGGCGATTGCTGTATTGGCTATTGTGATTTTTTCTACAAATGTGGTGACACAGGCAGATGAGATGGGAGCTGACGGCACGGAAGTTCTGGCCACAGCATCAGATGTAGTTCAGAGTGGAGTGATACAGGATGAGGATGGTTACTTCAGATATTATGTTAATGGTGAAGTGCAGAAAACTGCAGGCTGGATAGATGCCGATGATGGCACCAGATATCTTATAGATGAAAATGGCGTGGCAGCTATGAAGTTTACACGTTCTGGCGATACCATCAAGATATACAGATTCAGCGCTGATTCAAAGGACTGGACTATCTGCAAGAACGAGTGGCAGACAGTGGATAACGTTCTCTATTATCTGAACAATTCCGGACTGTGTGAAAAGATATACGATAATAGCAGCAAGAAGGCAAAGTCACTGAGCAGCGGCAAGCTTGTCCAGGTGAAGAACCAGATGCTTATTCTCAACGATGGCAGAACATATTATTTCAATTCAAATGGTGACAAGGTCACAAAGGGCGGTTGGTATCATATAAATTATGACAATATGGTATTTGTAACAGGCGGTGGATCACACTATGTAAAGGAGAGGATCTACAAGGCATCAGGCATTTTCAGAATGTATTCATTTAACGATTCAAAGAAGAGCTGGGATATGAACAAGAACCTGTGGAAGAATACAGGCAGAAAGCTGATGTATTTTGATGGATCAGGCACATGTACCATTCTGTATGATCAGGCATCGAATATATTGTACAGATACATATCAAGCAGCAAGTCATACAAGAGAGTCTCAAATGTGATCGACAAGCTCAACGGAAGCAGATACTACTTCTATGATGCAAATGGAAATAGACGTACATCATCAGGATGGAAGAAGGTAAATGGAAGTACCGCTTACTACGTATGTGACGGCGGATATGTTACCTCAAGATATACAGATCAGAAGAGGACAAAGAAGGTATACAACTTTGACTACTCGAAGAACACATGGGTGCAGAAGAAGAATATGTGGAAGACCGTCTACAGCAGCAGATATTATTTCGGTTCTAATGGCGTAGCCACAATCAGCTATAACAACAGCACCCAGAAGGCATACAAGTTTACAGGCAGAAAGTGGAAGCCTGCAAAGAAGCTCATAATGAAGATCGGAAATGCAAATTACTATTTCAACAGCGCTGCAAAGCGAGTTGTAAAGGCTGGAAAGTATAAGACAGCCGATGGCTACATAGCATATGTCAACAGAAGAGGCGTTGTATATAAGAGAGAGTACGATCTCTCGGTCAAGAGATATTACACTATCGATCTTGGTAAGGGCAGAAAGACAAGAGTATATGGATATTATGATATAGGCGCGGCAAACAGACTGAGTAAGATGGTCAACCAGCATCGTGCAGAAAATGGACTTTCAAGCCTTAAGGTGTCAACATCTCTGACAGAGACCGCTACCACAAGAGCAAAGGAGATAAGCAACAAGTACAGCCATTACAGACCAAATGGAACACTGTGTCTCAACTCCATGTACGAGTTGTACGGAGAGAATCTTGCATGTGGTTTCAGTGGTGGAGATCTCGTGTTCAGAGCATGGTCCAAGTCGACCGCACATGACAGCAATATGCTGAATACTACATACAAGACCATGGGCGTTGCAGTATTTGTGGCTCTCAAAAATGATAAACAGGGATATAAGAGATATTATGTCCTTACATTTGGAAAGTAATTTTAATTAGGAAATTAGTGGAAAATAAGACTGTTAAATCCCTCAAATTAAATTGAATTATATGGAGAAATAGAGTACCATACATAGTATAAGGCAAATAGTCGGATATAGAATTTTGGCTAGTTTGGGAATGGAGATTGTGTGTGGGTTTCATATATTCGTCTTTAAATAGAGGTGCCGGCGAGAGTGTGGCACTATTTGACAATAGAATAGCCAGGATGCTTCCTTTTGTCACGGGAAAGGCATATTTTGACCTCAGGAATTATGATGCCCAGACTGGAGAATTCGGAGTATATATTGAATGGGATGGTGAGCTTGAGGCAGTGCTTGGATATTCACTGCCGGCAGGAGGATATTTCGTCAAAGCAACCACACCGCAGGCGTACAGATTCCACAGGCTCGACAAGGGACTCCCGGTATATATGAAGTTGATAGCGCAGAATGGCAGACTGTATCCTTACAGGACATATGTCATGATGGACGGCAGACCTTTCAGTGTGGAATTCGGCGGTGGAGTTCTGATCCCTTTTGAGGACAGATACGAAGAGCTTGGATGCGAAGCTGCGAAACAGACTGTGGATACTGGAAGCCAGAAGCTTTTGATGGGAAGTCAGAGTGGAATGACAGGAAGTCAGAGGTTCCGGTGGAATGGCAGTCAGATGAGACTGCTGTTTGGAAGTCAGGGAGGCTTCAGATACCTGGCGGGAAGCCAGTATAGAGTGTTTGGCAGCCAGCGTATGTTGTTTGGCAGCCAGCGTATGTTGTTTGGCAGCCAGCGTATGTTGTTGGGCAGCCAGAGAATATTGTCAGGCAGCCAATATAGAATATTTGGAAGTCAGCGGATAAAAAATATGCCGATGGTGCTTGAAAGTGACACACAGTGGCCACAGGACAGTATGGATTCAATCAGAACAAGCCAGGAGCTGATGGTTGAGTTCCCTAAGGAGTGGCAGCTTATCAACAGAAGCAGAAGACCGACCAGCCGGATTGGTGGCAATGCTAAGTTTGGATATGGACTGGATCTGATCTAGTACATGACCGGATCTTGGAGGATATATGAAGGATATAGAGGGATTCCACACATTGTGGACTGCTCCTTATTTTGAGAAAAGTAAAGATGACACTTACAGCATGCAGGATTATGAGCTTTTGACCATGATCCTGTCTGCTCTTATGTGGAGAAAAATGAATGGCCCTATCACACTTTACGGTGATGCAAGGGCCATTGATTATGTTGAGGGACAGGGATTGTCGCATATATGGAATGGCGGCATAAAAGAGATACAGGTTCCTGACAGCATATCCCCGGGAGTGTTCTGGGCTGCGGGCAAGCTGTATGCGCTTAAGGCGGCGCATATGCCGGCGGTCATGGTGGATCTGGACCTTATAGTGTGGAAGAATATAGGGGAATACATAGCGGGGACGGATATTTGTGCAATACACAGAGAAGGAATATATCCGGATGTATATCCCGGCAGGGACTTCTTCAATATGGACAGTTCGTACAGCTTTGATCCCCTGTGGAGCTGGGATGTTCCGCCGGTAAATACCTGTATGCTATATATGGCTAAGGAGCAATTTAAGAACTATTATGTGGACAGCTCCATACAGTTTATGGAGAATTGTAGGGAGACTGAGGAAAATCTGTGCCACATGGTATTTGCGGAGCAGAGACTGCTTGCGATGTGTGCTGCGAGAAAGGGAAAGATCATTGCTTCATTTTTTCCTGAGGCGGCGGATATAGAGAGACAGGATGTGTTCACACATTTGTGGGGATATAAGAATATTCTGAAGTTTAACTATGGGAAAAGGGTTGAGTTTAACGGGCGTCTCTGCGAGCGGATAGAGCGGGAGTTTCCGGAAGAGGCGGATGTTATAAGGGAGTTACATGTTTGTAGATAAAGTGCTGAAGAAGATACCCAGGGAGATATACATATATATACTGTGGGGAATTGTCGTGGGAGCGGTAAATCTTGGCTCCGCCTGGATATTCATGTACAAATGCGGGATAGAACCTGTCAGGGCCAACTTCCTGGCATGGATACTGTACAATTTTGTGTCATTCATAACAAATAGAAAATCGGTGTTCCACACTGTCGCAGAGACTGCGTGGGAGTTCATAAAAGAACTGGTGTCATTCTACGTGAGCAGGGTGTTCACACTGGTGGTGGAGGAGGGCCTGATCTATATACTGGTTGACAGGCTTCACCTGTGGGCGATGGGCATAAAGACGTTTACATCAGTGCTGGTGATATTCCTCAATTATTATATAAGCAAGAAGTTTATATTCAGAAAGGTAAAGGAAAAACTGTAAGGGATATGTATAAATGCGAATGTTTATCGAAATTTTATAGAAAAACATGGACACAATTACTTCCAAACATTTGACAGTTGGAGTATAATTGAGTAGTTAAATATGTATAAAAAGCAGAATAAGTAATGCAAGGAGATAAGTATGAAGAAGAGAGTAGTAATAACAGGCATAGGAGCCATAACTCCAGTCGGCAATACAGTTGACGAGTATTGGGATTCACTTAAGGAAGGAAAGCATGGCTTCGGACCTATTACACAGTTTGACGCTTCAGCATACAAGTGCAAGCTTGTCGGCGAGGTTAAGAACTTTGTAGCAAAGGACTACATTGATCCAAAGTCTGCAAGACGTATGGCTAGATTCACACAGTTTGCTGTGAAGGCAACGCAGGAGGCTATGGCAGATTCAGGACTTGATATGACAAAGGAAGATGCTTACAGAGTTGGTACATGTATTGGTTCAGGTGTTGGTTCACTTCAGGAGCTTGAGAACGCATATGGAACCATACTTACAAAGGGACCACTTCGTGTAAGTCCATTCGTAGTTCCTATGATGATCAGCAACATCGCAGCAGGTAACGTTGCGATCCAGTTTGGTCTCAAGGGCAAGAGTATAGATGTTGTAACAGCATGTGCTTCAGGAACAAACAGTATCGGTGAGGCATTCAGAACTATCCAGTACGGAGACGCTGATGTCATGGTAGCCGGCGGATGTGAGGCAGCAGTTTCACCTATCGGTATATCAACATTTGATTCACTTACAGCACTTACATCATCAACAGATCCAGACAGATGTTCTATTCCATTTGATAAGGACAGAAGCGGATTCGTTCTCGGTGAGGGTGCAGGTATTGTTATTCTTGAGGAGCTTGAGCACGCAAAGGCAAGAGGTGCAAAGATCTACGCAGAGCTTTCAGGTTACGGATGTTCAAGTGATGCACACCACATCACAGCACCTGAGGAGTCAGGTGAGGGACCAGCAGTTGCCATGACCAATGCGGTTAAGGATGCAGGACTTCCACTTGATGCGGTTCAGTACATCAATGCTCAT
>ERZ773146.636-NODE-636-length-25719-cov-10.545355_pt1 | contig 25719 bp, 26 predicted proteins | sample MGYA00580847_ERZ773146 | MGnify/ENA primary metagenome ERZ773146 (study PRJEB29015, sample SAMEA2737830) | human gut metagenome | biome: human gut; feature: human-associated habitat; material: faeces | place: China | collected 2012 ...
CAGAGGGGCAAAGGCGGCAGGCGTGAAGCGTATCCGCATTCACGATCTCCGTCACCCGTATGTCAAGCACACGACAAAAAAATATAATTCTGAAAAGCAGAAAACCCAAGCTACCAAGATGGATTTGATAGCCTGGGTTTTCCGTTTTTGTACCTTCAATTATTCAAAGAGGTCATGGACTTTGTAAACAATCTCAATGCGGTTGTCGGGGAATACATACACCTTTTCAATCAGCAGATCGGTCAGCTCAGAGGTCAGCACATCCGCTTCTGCAATCGAGTGAACAATTTCTTGTCGGCTGCTTTGGCGGGCCTGTTCTTCTCGCTTCAGCTTTGCCTGGGCGGTGACAGCAGCATAGGCATTTTTGACTTTCAGTATTTCTGCGTCATAAACTGCTTTCTCCGATTTATATGTGTCCAGCTCGATCTGCCCCAAGAGATACCGTTCAAAGAGAGCTTGCTTCTGGTCCTTCAGAGCTTCCAGCTGCTTCTCATACTCAGAGCATTTGGCAGCGGTAGCCTCCAGGTGAATGGTGCCGTCTTTATGTACGGGTAGCAGGATTTCCAGCTGCTTTTTCAAAGTGAGGAGGACGGCTTCTTCCAGCCCAGCAGCATCTGCCCGGACATCGCGGCAGCGGCTGTTCACATCAGCGGTAGAATGGCGGCACATATAAAACGGTCTCTTTTGGGCGATGCGGGAGAGTGCATGATCGCAGCAGCCACAATAGACCTTGCCTTTTAGTGGGTACTCCCTGGTTTTCTTGGTCGGCAAGGAAAACCGGCGCTGCACAGCCTGTACCTTTTCAAATAGTTCTTTGTCAACGATTGCCGGATGATGGTCGGGAATAATGAACCATTTGTCCCGGTCCTTCTTGCGGCTTCTTGTGCCGCCCACTTCAATGACTGCACGACGCCCGATGACATAGGAGCCGATATAGCGTTCGTCCTCCAGGATACGGAGAACCGTAGAACTGCTCCAACGGCCACGGGTGCGGGAAACATCATGGAATTGCTGCCCATGAGCTGCTTTGTATTCTCCGGGGGTCGGGATACCTTGCTTGAACAGCTCTCTGGTAATGGCTGCCGCTCCAATGCCGGTTGCAGCAAGTTGGAAAATGAGCTGTACCACAGCAGCGGTTTCCGGGTTCGGTTCCATTCTGCCATCGGCGCTTTTGCGATACCCGTAAGGGCAAACTTTGCTCTGGTATTCGCCGCGCTGCATTTTGGCGTACTTGGCGCTTTTGGTCTTGATGGACATATCACGGCTGTAATACTCGCTGATCAGATACTTGAACGCCACATCCATACCGCCGGTATCGCCCTTGTGCTGATCGCTGTCAAAATCATCGTTGATGGAAATGAACCGGGTGTGAAACAGCGGGAACACACGCTCAATGAAATAGCCAGTCTCAATGCTGTTTCGCCCAAACCGGGAAAAGTCTTTTACGATGATGCAGTCGATTTTATTGGCCCGCACCATTTCAATCAGCTCCTGGACTTTGGGACGCTCAAAGTTTGTCCCGCTATACCCGTTGTCGATAAATTCAAGGACTTCTGCATTAGCGGACTCCGGCATGGACGAAACAAATTCGTTCAGCGCAAGGTGCTGGTTTTCAATGCTCATACTGTCGTATTTATAATCCTCCAGGGAAAGGCGGATATAAAGGGCAATCACATATTTCTGCACTGGCTCAGCACCTCCTCACAATGTTCAAATTCGCTCTGGAAGCGGAAACGAACCGTAATCCGCTTTTCTCTTGAGACCTCTACACGGTCAATCAGGCGATCAATCAGGGCTGCCGTCAGCTGGCGATCTTCCTTGATATGCTGTGCATCCTGGGACAGCATTTTGTACTGTTCCAGCTGCTTGGAGATGATTGCAAGCCCTGCTTTCAGCTGTTCAATTTCCTTGCTGATGGCCTCGATTTTGGCTTCGTATTTCTCTTTGAAGGTAAAATACTCGTCTTTTGACAGATGGTTCTGGATCAGGCCCTCATACAATCCACGCTGATAGGTTCGCAGCTGCTGGATTTCCTGTTTCCGACTGGCGATTTTAGCCTGTATGTTTTTCTGTTCCTCGGCTTCTTTGGAGAGGTTTTCCAGACCAAGAGAGTATTGCCCCAGCGTGGTATCAAGCTGTTCCTGTATCATATCGGCCAGGGCATCCAGCAGCTCTTTTTCAAAGATAAACGCACCAGGGCAAACGCCCTTTTTGATACGGTTGTTGCTGATACAGTGGTAGACATATACCTCCTGAGACTTTCTGCGGACGCATTTTTGCCGGTGAAGGCTGTGTCCACAGTGGGCGCAGAAGATTTTTCCTCTCAAAAGATTAGGGGACCAGGAATGTATCTCCCTATCTTTTGCCTGCTGTGCAGCCTGGTCCAATGTTTTCTGAACAGCGGCAAACAGCTCTCTGCTGATGATAGCTTCATGGGTGCCTCGTACCGTTGTCCATTCATCGGCGCTGGCTCTGACCTGTTTGTGGTCAATGATTTTAGATACCCCTTGCACCAGATCTCCGGTATAAACCTCTGCGCGGAGAATTTTGGCAACGGTGCGGGTTTGCCAATGCCCATTGCCCACCAGATTCTCATGGGTGATCTCTCCCAAGGTTCTTTTGTAGTGGCTGGGAGAGAGATACCCGGCCTCGTTCAATCGTACTGCTATGGTGTTTAATCCTGCGCCCTCGGCGGCCCATTGGAACATGGTTTTGACTACCTCGGCAGCCACCGGGTCAACGATCAGCTGGTGGCAGTCATCTGGAGCTTTCAAATATCCATAGGGTGTACGCCCGCCAACATACTTGCCGTCTTTCATGGCCTGCCGCTGCTGGGCTTTGATTTTTCTGGCAATATCCATCGCATAGGCTTCGTTAATCATGTTCCGCAGCGGGATGATGATACCATCATGGGCATTATCCGGGGAAGAAGAATCGTAGCGGTCATTCACGGCAATAAAGCGGACTTTCTGCATGGGAAAGTAACGCTCGATATAGTAGCCTGTGTCTATGACATTTCGCCCCAGGCGAGAGAGGTCCTTTACAATGACGCAGTTGATAAGACCCGCTTCAATATCGGAGAGCATCTGCTGGAAGCCGGGGCGGTGGAAGTTCGTACCCGTTGCGCCATTGTCAATGTAGGTCTGTACCACAATAATCTCCGGGTTCTGCTCCAGATACCGGGCGATAATCAGCTGCTGGGTTTCGATAGAAACGGTGTGGGTATGCTTATCCTCAACGGAAAGCCGCACATAAACTCCGGCGCGGCAAGAGGTATCTATCTCCGGTGCAGGAAGCACCACAGTTTCTTTTCTGCTTTTTCTTGCCACAAATCATCCCACCTTTCTTTGGCTTGTTTGCTCTGCCAGCTGAATCAGCTGGATCGCTTTCTGATATTCGTCCTGATATGTAAAGGTGATCTCCAATTCCTTTTTTCCAATCACCTTGATACTCTGTATCATGTGGACCACGGCTTTGCGGTCCAGGGTCTCCATTGTAGAGAACTGTGTGAAGTGGGAAATCCAGCGGTTCCGTTCACTCCGGTTCTCCAGAACATCAGCCAGCTTTTCCTTTAAGACCCGAATACTCTCTTTTGCATTTTCCGCAATCCTCGTGTATTTGGCCTTATAGTCGGTATATTCCTCTTTGCTGATGGTGCCGGTAATCAGGCTTTCATACAGTCGGGCCTTAAATTCAAGTGCCTGTTCCACCTGCTGCTCATTGGCGGCGATGTGGGAGGCGTATTCATTGGCAAGCGCCTGATTGATGCTGCTCTGGTCGATGCCGTCCAGGATGGCTTGCAGGCAGCTCACATTGTCGATGTAGCCTTTCAGACTGTCCTTGACGCACTCTACAAGATCGCTTTCCTTGAGCATTACCGGGTTGGTGCAGCCATGCTTTTTCCCGGTGGGGCAATAATAATAGTGATATTCCTTGCCCTTGACCCGGTTTGTTTTCCGCGTCATGCGGCTCCCACAGCAGTCGCAGATCAAGATGCCGGAAAACAGATACACCGTATCCTGTTTGGGAGAAGTCCGGGTATCCAGTCTGCGGATACGCTGGACAAGTTCAAAATCCTGCTTGGCAATCAGCGGCTCATGGGCATCAGAGACGCGAATCCATTCAGAGGATGGCCGCTGTTCCATCTGCTTGATTTTGTAGTGTGGGGTGCCTTGCTTCCCCTGTACCAATGTGCCGATGTAGGTTTCATCCTGCAAAATACGAATAATCGTTGTAGCAGACCACTTGCAATCCTCTTTGTCGGCATAGCCGTGTTTGGCATAAGGAAAACCATTGTTTTTCTTATAGGCCAGAGGGGAGAGGATGCCCATTTCGTTCAGCACGGTGGCAATCCGCAGGGCGCTTGTCCCGTCCAGGCGCATACGGAAGATGTCCCGGACAACGCGGGAAGCATACGGGTCAGGCACAAGCAGGTTTTTGTTTTCCTCAGACTTCATATAGCCGTAAACGGGAAAGGCTCCAACAAAATCTCCGTTACGCCGCTTTATATCCAAAGAGGTACGGGTCTTGATGGAAATATCCCGGCAATAGGCTTCGTTCATAATGTTCTTGACGGATACGGTCAGATCGTCACCGCTGCCTTCATGGGCGGTGTCGATGTTATCCGTGATGGCAATAAAACGGACCCCATAAGTGGGGAACACCCGGCGCAGGTAGCGTCCGGTTTCGATGTACTCTCGTCCCAGGCGGGAGAGGTCCTTTACAATGACACAGTTGATCTTGCCATCGGTAATGTCCTGCATCATTTCCTTAAACGCCGGACGGTCGAAAATGATACCGCTGTAACCATCGTCAATTTTTTCGGATACGATTTGGATGTCCGGGTTTCGTTCAATGAAGTTCTCAATCAGCTTCCGCTGGTTGGTAACGCTGTCGCTCTCGCTGGAGCGATCATCTGTGTAAGACAGACGAATGTAAGCTGTCGCCTGATATTTTGGCATGAAAAAGCACTCCTTTCCTCCCGGAAGCTCCCGCAAGAAAAGAGTGGATTTTGAGGTTTTCAGTTTTCATCCTTTTCCATGCATATCGTAACACGCTTTTGAAAAAAGAGCGAGGATGTCGATTACCTTAAAATCCCTTGCAGGCATTCCTCCAATGTGACCCCGTTGCTGGCAAATGCAGCGTTTACCACAAAATCGCCGCAGCGAAAGCGATAGGGGTTTTTGATCTGGTGAAGAAAGGCCGCGATCCGTTCCTCTTTGGGAAGATCTTTGTCTACCGTGACTTCACGGATGTCAACCAATTCATCGGTTGTCGTTTTTGGACAGCATTGCGTCAACTGGCTCATAAGGGTTCTCCTTTCTTTGAAGTCGGTTTCAAAATCACATGAATGAGCTGGCAACCGGAGCTGCCAGCTCATGGTATCTGACTTTGAAAAGAAAGGGCTGCACCCAAATGATGCCTTGTTGTAGCTAACAGCAAATGGACGCAGCCTTTCAGATTATATCCGTTGCTTTCGTCACATTTGCCACGCGTCCCTGACGATAGGGACAGAGCAGGTCTCCGCTGGCGCGGCTGTCATAACTCCGCAGCGTCGTTCATAACGTGCGCCGCAGGGTTCCCCCCAAGTCTTCAGGAGGCCGTGAGGAAGTATCTTTAAGCCCCCGCGCCGTCATCGCGCCGGATGTGCCACCATCCGGGTTACAGGGCCGTTGATCGCTCCGAAACAGCTTGTCCATCACCTCCTGGCTGCTCCATCTTCGCGGCGTCCTGCACTCGCTCATGCGCGGGTTATGTACCTGTTCTGCCGTGTATTCAGTTGTCAAAGGTCAGCGGAAGGAAAGCTCCTTCTTGATAACCATGACAAAAACAGGCGATTTGTCCTGCCTGTAATGCGATTTTTTGAAAAATATTTTTGCCTTGCCGCTTCATTAGGAGCTGCGGGCGAGGCAAGCATACAGCAAGCACAATAAAATAGGTACTATCGTACTCAAAAACACCTTTTATAAGGTTCTTCCTGCAAGGAAATGGGCACGATAAAATATAATTAAGGAGACGATAGTGCCTATGGAACTGATAAAAGAGCTGGGACGAAGGATACAAAAAGCGCGTAAGGAAAAAGGACTGACGCAGCAGGAACTCGCAGATCTGAGCCATGTTTCTCTGAAGCACGTTCAAGGCTGCGAAAGAGGGGTAAAGAACCCTTCCTTTGAAGTTCTGCGCGCTTTTTGCAAAGTCTTGAATTTATCTTTAGATTCCCTGATGAATCTCGATCTGCCAGAAGATGAGCAAGCCGCCAACGATATGCGGCAGCTTTACCTTTCGTGCCCTCCGGCTGCCAGAAAAGTGTTATTAAACTCGGCCCGTGCGCTGGCTGATGAGCTAAAAGAGATGGTGCAGACGGCCGGAACTGAAGAATTAGATGAAAATTTAGAGGATAAGTAAGCCGGTGGAGGAGTAAAAATCCCCCACCGGCTCTCTTTTTGCCGCTATGCGGCGGTCAGGTTATCGGGCCGTGTCCAGCAGACGCGCCAGCTTCTTCAGCCCGCGCCGGATGCTGTCCCACACGCGGCGGCGGTCCGCACCCTCGATCCGGGCAATCTCCACCACCGTCATGCCCAGGTAGAACCGGGCGTAGATGCGCCGGGCCTGGATGGCGGGTAGCTGCATCAGCGCGGCATACACTTCCTCCCGCAGCTGCTTCTGCTCCAGGATTTCCTCCGGGGTGAGCGGCCGGTTGAGGGCATCGTTTTCAATGCCATCCTCCCGGTTCAGAGAGTAATGGGCCTTGTGCCGGTACATCCGGCGCTCATAGGCGGCATCGTCCTGTTGCTGGCCCCGGATCGCGGCCACGACTTCCTCGGCCACGTCCACAAAGACATCGGTTTTATACACATCGGGATACAGATCCCGAAGATTGATCTTCTGCATTATGTACCTCCATTTCGATTCACGGGTTGACGGGTGAACCGAAATGAAGGCGGTGGGCGACACCTTTCGGGGAAATTCCCGAAAAAACGACAAGCAAAAGCGCCAGCATCCGAAGAACGGCGGCTGGCGCTGCTAAAAGAGGACTTATGACGCTTATGGACCAGCCACGATAGTGCCTGTTCATAAGCAGATGGGGGCCGATTGACGGTCAGGCTTTTTTTGACAGGTAAATTCCTGCCGAATTATGTCGAAGCGGTCTTTGCTTCACGGCGGCTCCCTCCTAAAGCCGCCGTCACCTTTGAGATATGGTCGTCACTCTTTGGGCATAAGGAACGGCGGCCTTGATTTTGTCAAAGCCGCCGTAAGTGTGTTTAGGGCATGGCGATTGCCTGCTGAACGACGGCTTTTTTTCTTTTGCCGTCGTCCGGCAGATAAATTGCATATGGATTTAGGTTATGATTGGTCTTGTAAGATGCTTTGTGCCTCACCCTCGCTTATGTAGCCGTATTGAACCATTCTCTGTACGACATACTCTTGGCGCTGTTCTGCCAGCTCCGGGTTAGCGGTCAGTGAATAAACCGAGGGCGCATTGGGAATCCCCGCCAAAAGAGTACATTCATAATCCGTCATATCAATGGGGGCTTTCCCAAAATACCCTTGGCTTGCATCGTAAATACAGTAGTAGCCGTCTCCAAAATAGATAGAATTGACATACAGCTCTAAAATCTCGTCTTTTGTATAGGAGTTTTCCAAACGGAAGGCCATAAACATCTCAGCAATCTTGCGGATAATACTTTTTTCCTGCGTGAAATACAGATTTTTGGCAAGTTGCTGTGTTATGGTGCTGCCACCCTCACGCAGACTCCAAGAGGTCAGATTGTTCCAGGCGGCTCGGCCTATGGCAATCAGGTCAATCCCAAAATGCTGTTCAAAACGGTGATCTTCCACTGCCACAACTGCGTCCAAATAAATCTCCGGGATTTCAGCCAGGGTAGTATAATCGGGATCAGCTTGAATCTCTGCGACCTTCTCAACAAGAGGCAGTTCAGCAAGTGCATCATGATACATTTTATAACCAAATCCGCCCAGAACACCGCCAGCAATGAGCATAGCGAGTATCGCCAGAGCGAAAAAACGAATTATGAATTTTCTGACTCTTTTCATGTTCTACACCTGCCTTTCCGTTGAAAGTAACGTTTATGCCATAGGCCCCAGCTTACGAATTGCCGCCGTATCGTTCCTGCACAGCGGTAGGCATTTCCTCAAATTGAACTTCCGCCCAGGTCACGACACCACGGAATGGGGCTACCTTCAGACATAGGTAGGCATCGTCAGTGAGAATCCGGCTCGTTTCAAAGCTCAGTTCTTTTTCGGCCCCGGTTTCATCGTAGGCGCTTAATGTGTAGCGATAATTCATCGCTCCGTGTGGTGCGATCTCGGTTACACAGCCGTTGTCAATTTGCGTGTAGTAATCGGCGCTTTTCTGCGTGGCAAGAAAAGCAACTGCGATAAACGCTACTACCAGAACAGCTATAACAGCAATGATGATCGTTTTTTTCTTTGCGCTCATAATGTGTACTCCTTACTCAATTTCGATGGATACGGTTCCGTCTGTCTGGTCGCCCCACACACCGATATAAGTGCTTGTGCCATCCACTTCTACCGTGCCATCATACTCACCGCTCTCCGAGAGAAAAATGACTGGATCATCTGCCCCTGAGCGAAGAAAAACTGCTGCTTCGCCGCTTTCGAGGGAAAGAGAACAGGTAATATGGATCATATTTCCTGCTTCTCGCTCCAGCGTAGTACCGCCAAACAAAATCTCTGTGCCCGCAAACTCGGAATACGTTGCTTCATAGGACCCCGTGTAATCATCTGCCCCGTTTTCTTTGTGCCCCTGTAATTTACTTTGGGGCGTAAGGGCCGCATTTCCCGCATCGCCAACAAGTTCGCCAAAGGCTTTCACGATACTGTCCTTTGCCTGGCCATCGTCAGCCTCTGATAGACCGCCAAGAGCCTGGTCGGCTCCTTCCGCTAAGCCATTCAACACAATATCTGTACCGTCCGCCAAACCGTTCAACACGGCATCCGCACCATCAGTCAAAGACTGCATGGCCGTTGAACATCCAGACAGGCTGACGACACAAAGAAGCGCGCAAAGAAAAACGCAGATTTTACCTTTATAGTTTGATTTTCGCATGAACTCGCTCCTTTCATCCGGCGCGACGCCTGCCGCGTCCTTTTTTGACTTTTTTCTTTTTGTTATTGCCTGCTTTTTTGCTGGGGCGGGAAAGCAGTAAAACCGCCATCGTCAGAACCAGCACCGCAGCAATGCCTACCACTGCCAGCAAAACACTGGGAGCCTGCGTAGCGCCGTTATACGCTTGCATATCAAAACCGGCAAGGATCAACGCCGCCGAAAACGGGTAGGCGGAAAGCAAGAAGCCGCTCTTGAAGAACAAGATGCAATACCCCAGGAAGAATGTCAGAATCGAACCGCCTAGGTAGGCCCCCCGCATCTGGCCGAAAATTAGAATCATCGGCATACAGACCAGGCTGGTATTGAAAGCGGCCGCGACCACCTGCACGCCCTGCTGAAGCAGAACGGCGGCAGAAAGCCCATCCAAACCGGCGAGCGTGCCGGTTAGAACCGTTACGGCTACACTATAAATCCCAAACAGGATCGACAGGAAAATCGTGACGATCAGTTTCCCGCCCAGCAGCTTTGGGTATGATACCGGCACCGTCAATAGATTCTTCATGGTGTCATTTGTATTCTCACGGTCGATCAGCCAGCCGCCGATCATGACAAGCGAGATTGGCAGAAAAATCTGCGTGTTTCCCCAAATCACATTGGCAAACAGTTTGACAAAATCAAAGTTCTGATCCCGCATCTCCGGGTTGATAATCAGCTGGGTGCCATACTGCACAACAGGGCAGAGCGCCAGAGCCACAATACCAACCAGCAGGATCTGGCAGCGCCGCAGCTTGCGCCATTCTCCTTTTAGAATACTCCACATGACTTTACACCTCCTTAACAGCTCTGACGCTTATAGACCAGCGCGATCAATGTCAGGAACACCGCCGACTCCAGGATAACGACCAGGAACGCCTGAGGCGTTGTCACAAAGTAAGGACTGATCCGTTCCATCAATTCCGTCATCTGTGCGCTGGAGCTGGATGTGTCCAGATACTGAAAGAACCAGCGGAAGGTCAGCGGTCCAGGTAACAGCGTACCCGCATTGAACCCAAAGGGCTGCATGATGAAATAGTCGTTGGTGCCAAAAATATAGTTGACCGCCGTATAGAAGAACGTGATGATTACGGAGATAATGTAACTACGGTTCAAAAGCACCACCAGGAGGACGCAGGGCAACGCCCCGGCCCACATCATAATTCCCTGTCCGATGCCTACAAAAAACAGCTTCCAAAAGCCGACCGGCTCCAGCCCGGATGCCAGCACGATAGCCAAATTGACCAGGCCGCCGACAGCCATAAACGCGACGGAAAACAGAAACAGCAACGTCATCTTCGCCAAGGCCAGCGCAGGTTTGCTCACGGGAACAGTCATCAGATTCTTTAGGGTATCGTTGTCCTGTTCTTCAAAGAGCAGATTCGATGCCAAAACCACCACAGCGGGCATCAGAAGCAGATAGGCGCTCAACTGGAACAGAGTGGACATCAGGCGATCCACCGCTTCCGCGCCACTTGAAAACTCCTGCATCTCCGGCAGAAACAGCGCACATCCCAAGGGGATCAAAGCCGAAATGGCCGCAGCCGCAAAGAACAGGGGCTTTCGTTTTAGCTTGGCAAACTCACAGCGCAAAAGTTTAAGCAATGCCCTCACCCCCTGTAACCTGTTTGAAGTAATCTTCCAGCGTGTCCTTATAGAGATGAGCGTCGGACACAGACAATCCTGCGTCCACAAACAGCCGGACTGCCGCGCCGGTGTCCAGTCGAAGGTCGCGGACCGTCAGCTCATTGGCACTGTCCACTTCGATATTCTGAATGCCAAGTTTGCTCTGAAGCAGGTGAGCAGCCAGTGCAGCATTGGACACCGTAAAACGGAGATACTTCCCGTTCTTTGCTTCCAGCTCCTCCAGGCTTTCTTCTTCCAGCAATACGCCGTGGTCAATGATTCCGATGTCATCGGCCAGCAGGGAGATCTCCGACAGGATGTGACTGGAGATCAAAATGGTTTTCCCTGTGGCGTCGCACAGTTCCCGAATGAAGTCGCGCACCTCTGCGATGCCGATAGGGTCGAGGCCATTGATTGGCTCGTCCAAAATCAGCAGTTCCGGGTTGTGCATGACAGCCAGTGCGATGGCAAGACGTTGCTTCATGCCCAGCGAATACTGGGAAAACAGCTTTTTGTCCCGGTACGGCAGGTTGACAACTTCCAACGCTCCCTTGATGTATTTGGGGCTTTTGAGACCTCTCAGATCGGCAAAAATCCGAAGATTTTCCGTTCCCGTCAGATTCGGATAAAACCCAGGCGACTCAATCAGGGAGCCGATACGGGGCAGGATGTTTTTTTCGTTGCCGCGAAGCGGTTTTCCGAAAATCTTCACATCGCCGGAGGATGGTGCGGTAAGGCCCAACAGCATCCGCATGGTGGTGGTTTTCCCGGCTCCGTTGCGGCCCAACAGGCCGTAGATACGCCCTTTCCTCACATGGATGGACAGATTGGACACGCTGTTCTGCTCTCCGTATGTTTTGGTAAGGCCACAGGTTTCGATAACATAATCGCTCATGTGCGAATACCTCCTTTTCGTGATGGTTTAAGCATACCATCCCAACCTTGAGATAACGCTGAGCCAACCTTGAATTATCTCTGAGATTTTAGACACAGAATAGGCATCCGACATTCTTTGCGCTATAATGTAAATAAAGATAGGTGGTGAAATTTGCTTATGACAAATCACAAAATACTGCTGGTCGATGATGACCGCGATGTATTGGAGATGCTGCTCTCCATTTTCCAGCGGGCAGGATATACAAATCTACGAACTGCCTCATCGGGCGCTGAGGCGCTGCGGATATGGCAGGAAGAACAGCCAAGTCTGATTGTGCTGGATGTGATGATGCCGGATATGGACGGCTTTTCGGTTTTGAAAAAGATACGCCGGACAAGCAGGGTCCCTGTTCTGATGCTTACCGCCCGTGGTGAAGCAGAGGATCGCATTGAAGGGTTAGAAATTGGCGCAGATGACTATCTCGCCAAGCCGTTTTTGCCCAAAGAATTGCTGCTCAGAGTCGGCGCGATCCTCAACCGCGCTTACCCAAGGCAAAATGAAATGGTTGAACTTGCTGGAGCCACCGTGGATATGGACAATGCAGAAGTTTGGAAAAACGGTGAAAAACAGGCATTGACCGCCAAAGAAATGCAGCTTTTTGAAAAGCTGTATCAAAACGCAGGGCGGATCGTGACCACGGGCATTCTGTGCGAGACAATATGCGGAGAGTTTTGGCAAGGGTATGAAAGCACCCTTTCTACCCATATCCGGCACCTGCGGGAAAAAATTGAAGAAAATCCGTCAAAGCCGGTTTCCCTTGTTACTGTCAAGGGTCTTGGGTATCGCCTCAACCTCAAGGAGGTGTCGCCATGAACGTGGTGCAGCGTTTTTTCCGGCGGTATATCGTTTCCACGGTCGGAATCGTGATCCTGTTTTTGACGGTCAACCTTGCCTTGTTTTTTGCCATTCTCGTCGCGGGAAGTATGAGCGGAACGGACACCTCTTTTTCCGTCCAAAATTTCTCGGACCATGTTGTGCTGCGGGATGGAAAATGGGTCGCAGACGATACTGCTCTTTCCATGCTGCAAGAACAATCTGCCTGGGCGATGCTACTGAATGAAGCTGGCGATGTCGTCTGGCAGCAGGATCTGCCGGAAAAACTGCCGCGTTCTTATACCAGTACGGAAGTAGCTTCTTTCAGCCGATGGTATCTGGAGGACTATCCGGTTAAAATATGGACGCGTGCGGATGGCAACCTTATGGTTGTAGGCTATCAGCCCGGGACGCTGGTAAAATATTATTTTTCTCTAGAGTGGCCCTACATGGGGGTTTTACTCGATGGAATTGCAGCGGTTTTTATCATCAATTTGTTGCTCATTGTTTTCTTGATTTTGCGGAATACGCGAAAAGTCGAAAAAGCTATGACCCCCATTCTACAAGGTATTCAAAATTTGAGTCATGGAAAAGCTCCGCATCTGGAGGAGCAAGGAGAACTGGCCGAAATCAACGCTGGGCTGAACCGGGCCGCAGACTATATGAGAAAAAAGGACAACACAAGAGCGGAGTGGATTCGCGGCGTATCCCACGACATTCGCACGCCTCTCTCGATGGTGCTGGGGTATGCCAGCGAGCTGGAAGATGATCGCAACCTTCCGCCGGAAGCAAGAAAGCAGGCAAGTATCATCCGTCGGGAAAGCGAAAAGATGAAACGGCTGATTGACGATTTGAACCTGACCACCAAGCTGGAATATGCGCTCCAGCCTGTTCATTTCAAGGATGTTGATTGGGTAGAGACCAGCCGCCAAGCTGTCAGCGAAGTGCTGAATAGTGGTCTGGACAGCCGGTATGAGATCGTATTTTCCGAGATGCAGCCAGGGCGCTCGATCCACCTTTTGGGGGACGATGGCCTGCTGCGGCGTCTGCTGGATAATTTGATCCGCAATAGCATTACCCACAATCCGCAGGGATGCAGAATCTCCGTTTCTGTCGGAGAAGAAAACGGGCGCTACCTTTGCGTAATTTCAGATGACGGAGTGGGAATCGCGCCGGAACGCCTGAAAGCATTAAATCGTGGGGATGGTATTGCCAGCACTCAGGGCAACGATGAAAAGGCTGAGCATGGTCTGGGGTTGAAGCTGGTAGTGCAGATCGTAAAAGCCCATCGTGGAACCGTTTCTTTTTCCGGCAACACCCCGCATGGGTTAGAAGTCAGAATTTCGTTGCCACCCCAGCCGCTTATTTCATAAATTCCAGTATTAGCATAGAACAAAACCCGGAGAGGAAAACAGATGAGCCAATATCTTGAAGCACTGCGGCAGGCGATAGTCATTTACCCAATGATCGTCGTCCTGTTTACAGTGCCATACATTGCATGGAGTTATCATAAATATGGATCGGTTCTCAGTTTACGGGTCCTGATCGTGTACAGTTTTCTACTGTACCTTCTCTGCGTCTACTGCCTTGTCATTCTACCGTTGCCTACACCAGAAAAGGCCGCCACACTGCAAGGGCACAAGATGCAGCTTATCCCGTTTTCTTTTCTCGCCGATATAGTCAAGCAAGCAGAGATCCAGCCGGAACAGCCTGCCAGTTGGCTGCATATTTTCACAGGCAGTGCCTTCTGGACAACCGTGTTTAATCTATTTATGACGATGCCGTTTGGCGTCTATCTGCGATACTACTTTTGTTATCACTGGCGTAAAACATTGCGGCTGTCCTTTTTATTATCTTTGTTTTTTGAGCTGACCCAGCTCAGCGGTCTGTACTTTGTCTATCAGGGTAGCTACCGTTTGTTTGATGTGGACGACCTGATCGTCAACACTGCGGGCAGCATGATCGGATTTGCCTTGGCCGGATCGGTGAGCCGTCTGTTGCCTACCCGGCAAGAGTTGGATACCGTCAGCTTCCGGCGGGGTGCTTCCATATCCTTTACGCGGCGTGTTTTTGCCTTTCTGGCCGATATGGCTTGCCTGACCTTTGCATCGTGCATTCTGGCCGTGATTGTAGTCCCTTTTGGGATCACTCTTTCCATTCAATGGATGCCGGTTCTGTTTCTTCTCTACTTTGGATTGCTTCCTGCTTTTTATCACGGTCAGACCCCAGGTAAGCACCTGACCCGAATGAAAATCGTGCAAGTAACCGGCAACACAGCGCATTGGTATCAATATTTCCTTCGCTATGGGCTGCTGATGGCTGGCCTGGTCGGGGTCCCGTACTGGTTGAACCGGTTGCTGTTTATTCTGATGAATGTATTGCACCTAGACAGCTTGGCATCTCTCGTACTTCATGGATTACTGGTTGGCGGGTATCTGTTCTGGCTATTCTTTGCCGGGATTCGGATGGCCCTGCACAAGCCTTTGTTCTACGAGCGATGGTCACGGACAAAGTTAATAAGTACAGTAAAACGCACATAAAATCAGACTTTGTAAGATAAGGACGGGAGTGACTGGCAAGCAATGCCCCTGGATAGCCATTCGGCTCCAGGCGCTGCTTGTTGAGGGCATCCCCCAAGCCCCCTATGAACGCAGAATTTCATTCTGCGGCTGCGCGTCCGATGGACGCTTTCGACCATGACCAGTGCACCGCTGGCCGTGGTCTTTTTTCTATTTGTGCGGATTTTGAAATCACGCAAAATAGAAGCAAAATGCGACCCGTAAGACGGGACCGCATCCTGCAAATTATTGGCTGACTGATGTTAGCAGAATCAACCTATTTAAGCTGAGAGTTTCTTTCAGAAAGGCTCTTGGCCAGGTGCATCAAACCGCGCTTAATGCTCTTATACACCCAGCTGAGATCAACATCTTCCGTCTGGGCGATTTCCTTGACGGTCATGCCCAAGTAGAACCGGGCATAAATCCACTTGGCCTGCTTGTTCGGCAGCTCCATCACCGCAGCATAGAGCTGATCGCGGAGCTGTTTGTCCTCCAGGATTTCTTCCGGGGTCGGCGGGTGCTGCACAATGGTCTTTTCAATTCCGTTGTCGCAGTCCAGGGAGTAGTGAGCTTTGTAGTTATGCATCTGCCGCAGGTAGCGCGCTTCCGCTCGCTTGTCGGTCAAGAACACCGCCTGTACTTCATCTATAACTGCCGATTAACCAGCAGGATAATACCGGTGGAGGAGCGTAAGGAGCCAGGGCATGAGTAAGGCTCTTTTTGATGGTACAAACCCTGTCTTATTTTGTCGAAGGACTTTTTGTTTCATGGCGGCTCCCTCCGTGGGCCGCCGATCTCGCCAGCGTCAGGGCGTCGTTCCTATGAGGGCATAAAAGAACGGCGGCCTTGATTGTTCAAAGCCACCGCATATTCAATCGGGCATGGGAAATGGGCTGCTGTACGACGGCTTTTTTCTTTGCCGTCGTCCGGCGGTTTTGTCAATTATTCTTTAATATTCTGAAAGGTTATAGTGATAGTGAAAATATCATTCTTCACACTGCCTGTTATAGAACCATTCAGGCGTTCTACCAACTCTTTAGCGATTGATAACCCCAATCCTGTTGAAGTTTTGCTTCTTGCATCATCCGCTTTATAAAAGCGATCAAACACTTTTCTGGCGTCAATCGGCTCCTGTGTCTGGTAGTCATTTTCAAAGGAAATTCGTATTGTATCAGTATCGTTTATAAGACGAACAGAAAGATGTTTATTCCCGTGTTCAATGCAATTTTTTAATATATTCTGGAAAACACGGCGAAGTGCAGGTTCGTTTCCTTGAATAAGCACAGCCTGTTCGGGAATATCAATAAACGGTTCAATACCTCGTTGTTTAATATCTTTATAGAAGCTAAAAAGTACACTTAAAAGGATTTCATTTACAGCACATGAGGATAACTCGAGTTCATACGCTTTGTTTGTCAGTTTAGCATAAGTAAATAACTCGTCCAGCATTTCTTTTAAAGAGAAAAGGCGGTCAGAGATAACAGCGGCATATTGTTGTCGTTCCTCTGGATCATCACTTTTCAATAGGAGCTGGAAATATCCGTCCATAGAGGTCAAAGGTGTGCGTATATCATGGGAAAGGTTGATTATGGTATCTTTCAGATGACTTTCATTGTCTGCAATCTCTTTCCTTAAAGCGGCGGTCTGCTCAATTAGGGTATTCAATTCATCTGTCAGCTCGGCAACACAGCCCGATTTCTGGTCGCTGGTTATCAACATATTCGTTTCATGCTGGTTCAGAAAAGAAATCTGGCTTTTGACATTTTTAATCTGACGCCGATAATAAAAAGCCGACCCTATCCCTAAAACGGCGATAACTACCAAAATGATACACGCAACCGCCATCTTTTCACCTCTTTTCTCATATATCATTCTTCTGCATAATAAGCCCACTTAAACTTCCCATCAGGATCAACGTGATTATTGCGATAAGAAAGGCTTTCAGGTACAATGAGCTGCCGCTTGCCATAGAAAGAAGCCCTACATTTCCTGATGATAGATAGTTCATAATACTAAAGTCTGCAATCTCTTTTAGACGGGGAATAATGTTTATCAGCAACGCATCCACAACCTGTAAAATTCCTGCCGCCAGCAAAATTCCTGTCAACAGGCTTGCTACCACATTTTGAAATAGGTAAACAAGGAACAGGATCACGCTGCCATAGGCAATATGAAGTAGATATTGCATCCCTAAATACCCGATGAATTTTCCTGCCTCCTGAATATGAACATATCCGAAAAAGAGAACACTTCCGGCCATGATTGCCAGAATTGCCGCAACCAACAGTACAGCAGTAAAAATTGCAATCGAAAGGAGTTTTCCAATTACAAGCTCCCAACGATGTCTGGTCTGTCCGGCGATATTCTTAATAAATCCTGTTCGGATTTCGTTGCCCGCAAAAAGCGCGATAAATGCCACCAAAAACATCAGAAGTAATTTGCTTTGAATATTCATAGAAACAAGCTCTGGCAACGGGATTTTTGCACCAGTACACCATTCAGGCGATACCTGACCGATATAAATACCCCAATTCACTTCATCGCCAGTTTCCCGCAGGGTTTCCAATGCAGACGGGGTTTGCTGATAATAAGAAATATCCTGCTGTGTCATAAAAACAGAAGCAAACATCATTAGCATGGCAGCCGCCAGCACAATATAGGTGTACTTGCTCTTGAACATTCTGAACAAATCCATTTTTATTACTTTAAGCATGATCTACACCTCCTGTCAGCCGCAGGAAATAATCTTCAATGGACTCATTCGTGACGGAAATGGAATGAATATAGATATTCTTCCGTGACAGCTCCATTGTGATTTTTCCGCTTTCGTTCAGCCGTTCAAAAATGTGGATGGTCTTTTCATCAGCCACACGGTAATCTTTGAAGCCGAGTACATCCAGCACTGGCAATGCTAAATCCGGGCGATCCATCTTAATTTCGATATGTTCCCGACAGGTAGCCGCTAATTCCTCACGACTTAACTCTTTTATAAGTTGGCCCTTATCAATAATCGCATAGTTTGTTGCGATTTTAGAAAGTTCCTCCAAAATATGACTGGAAATAATGATAGTAAGCCCTTTGTCTTTGTTCAACCGAAGCAAAGTTTCTCTAATTTCTGCAATTCCTTCCGGGTCAAGCCCGTTAATAGGTTCATCCAGTACGAGAACATCAGGCTCCCCCACAAGAGCCATACCAATGCCGAGCCGTTGCTTCATCCCCAAAGAGAAGTGTCCTACTTTCTTTTTCCCTACATTACCCAAACCGACAGTACTTAAAATATTCTCAATGTAGCCGGGGCGGTGCAAGCCTACACAGATACATTTCAATTTCAGATTATCATAAGCGGACATATCAGGGTAAAGCCCCGGTGCTTCAATCAATACACCAATGCGGGAGATAACCTTGTTTCGCTCTGTGCCGTGATACCCGAAAAAGGTAATATCCCCGCTGGTAGGTTTAGATAGGCCGCTAATCATTTTCAAAAATGTTGTCTTGCCCGCACCGTTTTTTCCAATCAGGCCATAAATTTCGCCTTGCCGGATATGCAGACTGATATTATCAATGGCTGTCTGCCTTTTGAATTTCTTCGTTAAGCAATCCGTAGACAGAAGATATTCCATAACGTATTCCTCCTTTGCTTAATTTAAATACAGTGTACCGCATCAGTACAAATACATCGCAAAGGAATGTTTAAGAAATCATCAAGATTTAATCGGCCAGCTTAAAGCCTACGCCCCAGACCGTTTCAATGTATTCTTCATCGGAGTAAGCCTTAATTTTTTGGCGGATATTACTAATATGGACATTGATAGTACGATCTTCACCGATGTATAGGTCGTCCCACGCATAGTCATAAATTTCCTTTTTAGAAAACACCCGTTTGGGATTGGTAATCAACAGTTCTAAAATCTTGAATTCTTGCCGAGTAAAGGAAATCGCTTTTCCCGATACTGAAACGCTGTGTTCTGCGTTGTTCAATACCATATCCTTAAAGCAATAGACAGCCGCTGGCTTGCTTGCACTATGTTTTCGGATTTGGACAGCAACCCTTGCCACAAGTTCATCAATCTCAAAGGGTTTTGTTATATAATCATCTGCCCCGGAAAAAAGAAGATTTACTTTTGTATCCAATTCATCCTTTGCCGAAACAACGATAATCGGTGTATCTATGCTTGGCTTTATTTCTTCAACAATGCTGGTTCCACTCTTGCCGGGAAGCATAAGGTCTAAAATAATTACACTGTATTTTGCATGGTTGAGATAGAGCATAGCTTCTGTTCCAGAAAAAGCCTGTTTACACTCATATCCTGCTTTTGTCAATGCTGATGCCATCATATTGTTAATATCCGTATCATCTTCAACAATCAAGATACGATCCATATTCTCACTTCTTTCCTTTTTTGTATCTCCTGTCAGCGGGCTTCTCTGCCTCCTTGGGGATCAGCCAGACACCGGCCATTTTGACAGCACCGGGGATGCGTCCATCGGTGCAGTAATAATTTATCTGACGGGACGAAACGCCCCATTTTTCGCTTGCATCTTTGAGCGTCATGTAATCCATGTTCACACCTCCGACAATCTATTCCATTATATTTCATTTACTCGAAGAATACAAGGAACAGAATATGAATTATAGAATGCAGCAGCGTCACAAACAATGTGCTGAATACAAGAGCCGAAAAGCCCCTCCTGTCTACGCATTTAGAGGGCAAAAAGTCCACGGAAATCAAGGCTTTTCGGCGCTGGTCGGTGGGATGGCAGAATAAATTATTAAGTTTCCTCGTTTGCATCTGGTTGTAGCTTTTTTCAAATCTCTTTATCTATCACGCACATTGTCTTTTTCGTTCTGCCTTTCTTTATCCATGTCCATGAGCCGATCCACATTGGCCTTTGCCGCCAGCAGCTCCCGCATTTCCTCACGGGAGCGCCGGTACTCGGCATAGGTCTTTTTCTTTTCCTCCAGCAGCTTTGCATACTCGGCTTGCAGGTCTTTGACCTTGGGCAGCTTCTTCACGCCCATCTCATCAAAGGCATTTTTTGCCGCCTGATGGAGCAGGATTTCTTCCTCATGTTCCTCTCGGAATTTCTTGGAGTAACCGGCGTGTCTGTAAGCGACATAGGTGTCGCGGGTCTTGGCATAGTTGATGATATGGGTCCGCAGCACGGCGATCTCCGCCATGCGTTTCTCCGCCACCTTGATTTTTGCGGATAGCTCATTATGGTGAGCCGTGGCCGCAGCAGCCTTTTCCTCCAGCACAGCATACTCCAACAGGTTATGCTCCGTGAGATAATTTACGGTCTGCGCCATCTGTTTCAAGTTGAAAATCTTGGCCCACCGCACATACCCGGCACCTTTTCCGGCCTGGAGCTTTGCCTGAATGTCAACCAGCAGATTAACCTTCGGCGGATCTGCCTGTTTGACCGGTTTCTGGCAGGGCGTATGCTCCTTTTGACCGGCAAGGACAGCCAGCAGGTCCTCCAGAGTGTAGCCTTTGCCCAGGCTTTCCAGACGGGACACTTTGCTCCAGCCGGGGAGCTTCAAACGGTAGGATTTGCCGCGCTTGGATACTTCACAGCCGGATTCCCGGAGCAGCTTCAGCAGCTCGTCTAGGTCAGCAGGCTTTTGTGCCAGGGCGTTGTCAATGGCAGCACGGAGCAATTCCCGATGGGAAGGTTTCGCCTGATCGCCCAGCCATTGGTCGTAACTTTTGCCATGGGGCTTTGGGTTCTCGACAATGGACAGTCCATTCTCAATGCAGATGGTGTCGCTCAATCGACGGACAGCTTTTGTGCTGCCCCAAAAGTTGCGGAACTTCCGGTCACAGTCCAGGTTGACCGAACTCCAAATGATATGATTATGGACATGGGCCTTGTCAATGTGGGTACAGACGATAAAGGCGTGTTTTCCCTTGGTGAACCGCTTGGCAAATTCTACACCGAGCCGGTTGGCTTCCTCTGGAGTGATCTCCCCAGGGCAAAAGGACTGGCGGACATGGTAGGCGATCACATCGTCCGCGCCTCGGACTCGTCCGGTAGCAGCGATATACTGGCGCTTTGCCAGCATGAACTCGGCGTCGGCTACACGGCTGTCGCACTCATAACCGGAGATAAGCCTGCCGTGGTCAGTCTTTTGCGGATTTGCCACATAGTCAATAATCGCGCTGATGGCACGGCTCTCGGTCCGGCCCTTGCCGATATGCAGCGGCATAATGCGTGTGGTTGCCATGAAGTTTCCCTCCTTTCAAAAAATGAGCAGCCTTAGCTGCCCATCTCGTCACAATTATGATAAAATCTGTTTCTTTTTCAGCTTGGCGCACCGTGGCATTGTGGTGACTCTCCGCCATTCCTCGCTCTATTAGGAAGTCGGACGGAAAAATAGAGATACCCTCTCCACCAACGGGAGAGGGTATCTTTTAGCCGTAAACCAAATCCTGTATTACAAACTTCAAATCCTGCACCTTGCCAAGCATCCAAAATGCCAGTTTAGGTAATCCAAACGGGCTGAGAAGGTATGCAATCACTAGCAGGATAAGGCCGTTCTGCGGGGAGTATGTCATCAGGACGGCCACGCCCAGCAGGGCGATCACCGTACTGAGCAGCCCCAGCACCAAGCCGGACACATAGACCAGCCCCACGCAAATCCAGATGGCCAGGGTGAGCAGCAGGATCACCGGCGCAATCACAATCTTCAAAATCAGCTTCAATGCGATCATTTCATGGCCTCCTCTCGACGATCCAAATACTTCTGGCACAGACGGCGGACCTGTTCCTCGTCGGCCTCGTTTTCCTCCCGGCGTCCCTTTGTCAGCTGAATGGAGGCAAAGGATTCGTACTCGACCAGCAGATGGTCAAATAGTTCCTCCGGGGTCCGGCACACATCACCCTCGCAATAGGGCAGGTCCGGGGGTGAGCCGTTGAAGGACACGCAGACATATCCGTACCGGCTCTTGTAGACTTCCAGCTCCATATCCTGCGCCAGATAGTCCTCGAAAATCTCTAAAACCTTTTCAAAGGTCAACATCGGTATCTCAACTCCTTTGTGAGATGTGAGAACACTTTGCTATCTGCCTTTATTATCCGGCAAGCCCCGTCAAAAGGCAAGGATACAGACAAAAAGAAAAAGCGGAGGGAGGCGCGGCGAAAAGAACGCCGTTCCTCCCTCCGCAGATGGGATATATACCCCGGTCACGATAGATTGGAGAGCTGGGTCAGGATTTCCTTCACGCCCTCCCATAGCTGTTCCTGACGCTGGGCTATATCCTCCAGGTCAGCGTCGTAGACACGCCCGGTCTCATGCACTCGGCGGGTGAGCTGGTTCAGGTTGTTGCTGCTCCGGCGCAGCAGAGACACCAGCTCCTTCAGCTCCGGCAAGTCCAGCTGCACCACATAACCGTCCAGGGCCATCTTCCGCAGATAGGCTTCTCGGTTCTTCGTCCCAAGTTGGGACATTTTCTGCTCGATCAGCGCCAGCTCCTCCGGGGAGACCCGAAAATTCACCTGGACCTCCCGTTTGCGCTTTGGGGTGCTCACCGTTCCGGCTCCCGTTTCTTATGGCCCGGAGCTTTGGGGGCTGCCTGTTTCGGTTCCTGCTTCAAATGCTCCCGGACAGAAGGCCGGGGCTGGCGCAGCTCCTTGGAGCGGTCCTCGTTGGCCAGGATGGTGGCATAGGTTCCAGGAAGTCCCTTCATACCGGTAAACGAAAGACTGCGAAACGGCAGGAGATTCATCAGCCGGTCATGGTCTTTGCTCCCGGCACGATTCAGAAACTCCGGGGAAATGCGGGCCATGTAATGGGTCCCGTGGGGGCTGTTCGGCACATCCGGTGCGCGCAGCTCCCGCAAAATCCGTTCTGCCTCTGCCTGGATGTCCTCTGCCGTCAAGGGCTGGCGGCGCAGATGTTCCTCGCGCACCAGATCAATAAACCCGTTCAAAACAGCGGGGTGGCTGTTCAGGGCATACCCACATCGGACGGTATCGGAGTTGTAGTTGGGGATGGTCTTTGCCCATTCCTTGTTGCGGGGCGAGTAGCGCCCATCCCAGTCCTGGAGCTGGACGGTGTTGGCAAGGACCAGCATGACCCGGTCCATGCCGTAGGTCTCGATCACGCCCTTGGCGGCATCGTGACTGAGATACATCCCGTCGAAGTGTTCCCGCACCGCAGCTTCAATGGCCTCCTTGCATTGGAGATTGGCGTTGTTGGAGGCCCGGTACTGCTCCAGCTCCCCATGCTCTTTCGCATAGGCAGCGGAGTGAGGGTAAATGGCGGCTTTCCGCAGCTCCGCCTGGGCCTTGCAAGCATCATCGGCCCGGTTCTCAATGCTGTCCCGGACCACATCCATGTAGCCGGTCTCCAACTTCTCAAAGTAACGGTACACATCGGCCAGCGGCGTGGGCGAATCCAGCAGCGCCTGGGCCTGGGCAGCGGTCAGCTCCAGTTCCTCCATCGCCATCACGATGTCCTCCCGGACGGTGTATTCGTAGGCGTGGTTCAGGACCTCTGCCGGGGGCTGGCTTTTCAGCCAGTCCCGGTATTTGTCCTGTTCAGCGGCCATCTTCTCATAGAGGGCCGTATTCAGATCGTTGGTATTCATGTTATCGCACCTCCTCATGCTGTTTCGGTTTCTTTTCGGGGCTGCGGGGCGGCACCGGACGCTTCAAGCTGTCCAGCACCGAGGGCCGTGCGCTCTTGGCGATCACGGACTCCGGCTGAGAGCGGCCCTTGCCGTCCAGATTCAGAAGCGTGTCCAGCTCCACCAGACGGGCGGACTTTACCCGCAGATCATCCTCATAAGAGAAAGGCTTGCCCACTTCCTCCTTGGCGGCGGCCTGCTGCTGGTACAGATTGTCCAGTTGGGCCTTGGTCACCTCCAGGCGCTGGGGCATTTGAGAGAGCGCATTGTCAATGCGGGTCAGGTTGCCGCGTGGGTCTGTGCCGAGGCTTGCCCGGTGGGTCATCTGGCCTTTCAGCAGGAGCGTATATTCCTGTTTCCAGGCTGAAAACTCCACGGACATAGTGAAGCCCCGGTAGCTGCCGATCTGCACAGGCTCCGAGCCTTTGACCTCCTTACAGGCGTCCAGCAGAGCTGCACCGGCGTTTTCTTTGTCGGTCAGCACATCGCCCCGGATTTCCATACCGGCAAAGCCATCCTCCGGGTGAGGATGGGCGGCCAGGGTCTCCAGGTCTGCCTCAAACCCCTGGATAAAGCCCTTGTGCTTTTCAATTTCCTCCGGGAAGTATTTCAGCAGCTGGTCCTCCAGACGATACTGCTTGCTCTGGTGGTCAGCTTTCATCAGCTTCAGCTTGGAGACCTCCACATCCAGGTCCATGCGCTCCTTGATACGGGGGTCTCCGGCGCACAGGGCCTTGATCTCGGCAAAGGACAATGCCGTTTCGTCCACATCGTCGCAGCTTCTCACCGGCGATTTGGAAGTCATAATCTGGCTGATGAATTTCTGTTTGTTCTCCACCGTCTGCCACAAATAGGCGTCAAAGGTTCCCTCAGTCACATAGCGGTACACATGGACCAGGGGATTTTGGTTGCCCTGGCGCTCGATACGGCCCTTGCGCTGTGCAAGGTCTCCCGGCCGCCACGGGCAGTCCAGGTCATGGAGCGCCACAAGCCGGTCCTGCACATTGGTGCCAGCGCCCATCTTGGCGGTGCTGCCCAGCAAGACGCGCACCTGGCCGGTGCGGACCTTAGCGAACAGCTCCTTTTTCCTCACTTCGGTGTTGGCCTCATGGATAAAGGCGATCTGATCGGCGGGCATCCCCTGGGCGATGAGCTTTTGCCGGATGTCCTCGTAGATGGTAAAGACCGGCTCCGGCTCTTCCAGCGGCACAGCCTGTTCCAGCGCATGGAGCGTGGGGTTGTCCAGCGCCTTGGCTGCCTTTTTGGAAGGGGCCGCCTGGGGCGTGGAAATATCGCAGAACACCAGCTGGGTCAACTTGTCAGCCTCGCCGTCCCGCCAGATCTGCATGATGTTTGCGACACATTGGTTGACCTTGGTGCCAGGTTCGTCCGGCAGCGCCTGATTGATAATGCGCTGGTCCAGCCCCAGCTTGCGGCCATCGCTGGTGATCTTGAGCATATTGTCCTGGGAGGGGTCCACCGTGCCGCTGTGTATCAGGGAAGCGCGCTCGGAGAGCGCCTTCACCATTTCCTGCTGCTGCTCGGTGGGCTGGGCCACGATGTTGTGGTATTCTACCTCCGGGGTGGGCAGATGAAGCTGATCGGCGGTTTTAATATCCGCCACCTCTTTGAACAGGTTCATCAGCTCCGGGAGATTGAAAAACTTGGAGAAGCGGGTGCGCGCCCGGTAGCCGGTGCCTTCCGGTGCCAGCTCCAGCGCCGTCGTCGTTTCACCAAAGCGCGACGCCCAGCAATCAAAGTGGGTCATACTCAGTTCCTGCAAGCGGTCATACTGGAGATACCGCTGCATGGTGTAAAGTTCAGTCATGGAGTTGCTGACCGGAGTGCCGGTGGCAAAGATAACCCCTCGGCTGCCGGTGATCTCGTCCATGTAGCGACACTTGGCGAACATATCGCTGGACTTTTGGGCATCGCTGGTGGAGAGGCCCGCCACATTCCTCATTTTTGTGTAAAGGAACAATGACGATAGGTAATCCTTTGAACGTGATGTGCGGCGAAGCCGCACATTCG